>Ga0307426_1000057_pt1 | contig 60730 bp, 60 predicted proteins | sample SalMarWE160340MG_FD_202165 | JGI IMG/M metagenome (GOLD analysis project Ga0307426, IMG submission 202165) | Salt marsh sediment microbial communities from the Plum Island Ecosystem LTER, Massachusetts, United States - WE1603-40 | ecosystem: Environmental > Aquatic > Marine > Intertidal zone >... | reverse complement strand
ACACACTCCACGGCCACCACGAGATCTTCGCGATATTGGTCAATGGCTCCGAGCAGAGCATCGGGACCTGCGCGGTAGTTCCTGTGCAAGAGAATCTTGCCGGACTGGTCCTGGATGCAGACATACATCGATCTTGCGTGCAGGTCTATGCCGCAGTAGTATTGATGTTGAGTTGTGTAGAATCTCATTAGGCTTCCTCCTTGGGTATGGAAAATTAGTCGCGGTAATTATAGCGCACCTCCCGGGGGGAGGCCTTAAATGAGTATCATATCGGTTCAGCTGACGCTGCGCGAGATGGCCTCAGAGGGGAGAAAGCTGGTCGTTGTTCCGGGGAGCCAATCGACGAAGAAATAGGGACGGCTGCGCAGCTGACCTCATCGATGGCGCGGAATTGCCGCAGGCCACCGATACAACTAATCATAGCTCGCTTTGGAGGTAATGAAGATGATGAACGGAATGCAACTAACACTTTGGGGAATTGTCGCAAAAACGGCTGTAGTCCATACGCTCACCTACTTCGCTGTAGGGCTCACTGCCTTCAGGCTATTCAACTACTCCACAAGGTTCGCCGATCCCGCCCTCAGTTCTTTCATGAGACAGACGGATGATCCACTGGTCCAGGCGGGTGTACTGTTTCAGCCCATCAGAGGGGTTCTCTTTGGTCTTATCTTCTATCTGCTTCGCGATGTCTTGTTCCGGCAGAGCAATGGCTGGTTGATCATATGGATCACCTTAGTTGTGATCGGTATCATCTCAACCTTCGGGCCCGCACGGGGTTCAATCGAGGGTCTCATCTATACGAGACTATCCTTCAGGGGTCTGTGGGGCGGACTGGTCGAAGTCCTGTCGCAGTCATTTCTTCTTTCGACCATCACCTATTATTGGGTGAATCACCCGGAAAGGAGATGGCTCACTTGGGTTGTTGGGATCTTGTTTATCATCGCGCTGACTCTTCCTGTGCTTGGCCTTTTGGCACGTCACGCCAGGTCGGTTCGTAAGTGAGGGCTCCACTTCCACATATGATTTGGCTCTTGCATCACAGCAATTCTGCCCAACCCTACGTGCAGCCGACTCGCCTTCGCTGCGCTTCGGCGGGTGGTTGACGCAAACCGTTAGGCGATGCAACAACGGAGGTTATTATGAACGATCTGAAAGTGCGGCGGTGGGCGGGTGCGATTGGGTTGGCTGGGTTAGTCGTGGCCCTGGTGGCCCTCCCGCTTTACTTCGTAGGCGTCGGTCCAGGCGCTCTGCTGGAGGACACCGCACAGTTCACCGACTTGGTGACGAGGACTAACACATTCATCCTCATCCGCACCTCGCTCGCCGACCCGCTAATCATGGTCGGCTTTCTGGTCTTTCTGGCCGGCTTCCGCTACCTGATCAGGCAGGCGCGGCAGGAGTACGAGTGGGTTGCCACACTGGTTTTCGGTGTCGGCATGGTCGTCATCGCAGTGGAGCTGGTGGGTGACGGTCTTCAAGCTGGCGCTGCCCTGGATACGTGGGTCAAGGCCGATCCCACGGCGGTAAGAGCACTTAATGAGGGAAGCTTCCCAATGTATGGAGCTATTGGGCTTATCCTGTTGGCGTTCTTATTGGCCTTGGCAGGTTGTGCCACCTTGGCCACCGGGGTGCTCCACAAGTGGACAGGCTGGTTCGCCCTTGCTGGTGCAGTCGCCAGCTTGGCAATTGCTCCCTCGATTCTAGGAGGAACAGACATCACCGGTTTCTACACTGCCTCTGGATATGCGCCCTTTATCGGACAGGCAGCGTTTTTGACCTGGTTCTTAGTCGCTAGTATCTCGATGATCGTGAAGCGGTAGCCGACATTCCTGGTGCATCAATCCAGAGCTGCCCCGCCTAAAAATTGGCTGGAGCTGACCGAAAACGCGCTGTGCAAATTCGATTATCTGGATGTCCGCAGGTAGTTAGTTTAACAGCATGATGTTCAGTGCGCCGCATGCTTTAGGCAGCTTAGCCATGCCGTTAGCCCGCGGGTGTGAAGGAACGAGAGATTCAATCAAGATGTATAAAATAGAGAAACTCATTCAGTGTGTCCGAAAGACACAACGCGGATTTTTAGACATTCAAAAAGCAGCAAATGAAGTTGTAGATGGGCAGCCTACCAAAGAAAGCCTTTGCCTTGCAAAACAACTATTCACTTCAGAGATATACCAAGCTCGCTCATTGGCAACTTTCATCCTTGGTCGTTTAGCGGTCAACTCGCAAGAAAGCTTCGAGTTTCTCAAACTCCGTGTAAGTCAAGATAATGATTGGCGCGTGCAAGAGATTCTGGCGAAAGCCTTCGACAGATATTGCACTGATGTTGGCTATGAAAAAACTCTCCCTGTCATCAAGGAATGGTTAGCAGATCCTTCGCCTAATGTGCGTAGGGCTGTTACAGAAGGTCTTAGAATTTGGACAGGTAGACCTTATTTTCATGACCATCCAGAAGTAGCCATTCAGTTGTTGAGTCAACTTCGAAACGATGAGAGTGAATATGTGCGTAAATCTGTCGGGAATGCGTTACGCGATATAAGCAAAAAGCACAAAGAATTGGTAAAAAACGAATTATATCAATGGGACATTACAAATAAGCAGATTAAGCAAACTTACAAACTGGCAAGTAAGTTTTTGCAGAAGTCTTCGGGCTAACAAAGCAAATTCAGCCGACGTAAAAAGCCGCGCGGCTGATTTGCACCGTTATAGGCCGCGGCCTTCTAATAAGTAACCCGAATAAATATAAGTTGGGCGGTGAGGCTAGCCGCTTATCGGACAAAATGGACAGGGTGAATGAAAATGATGAATCAAGTTACAAATGCCGAAACTACCGACTCTGCCTGGAAGAGCCTCTACAGTGTTGGCGGCACGGCTGCGCTGATTGCAGCAGTGATCTTCAGAAGAAACCTCGGGGCAGAGATTTCACTCTTCAGCAAGTACGTTCCGCCCGGCACTGTAATCGACTGGTTTACGCTAATTCAGAACAATAGGCTCCTGGGACTCTCTTATCTCAATCTTTTTGACATTGCCGACTATGTTCTTGTGGGATTGATGTTTCTCGCCCTCAACATTGCCCTCAGACGTACCAATAGAAGTTATATGGCAATCGCTACGACACTCGGCCTCGGAGGGATAGCGGTCGCCTTCGCATCGAATACGGCTTTATCCATGCTTTCCCTCAGCAACCAGTATGCAGCCGCGACAACCGATGCGCAGAGAGCCATGTTCCTGGCAGCGGGACAGGCGATGCTTACCATCAATGGAACTATCTACCAAAGTACTGGCATCTACATGAGTTTTCTCCTCATGGCTATTGCCGGTCTGATAGTTTCGATTGTCATTCTACGGAGCAGTATCTTCAGCCGGGTAACCGCTTATGTAGGAATCCTGGCAAGTGCATTCGATTTGACGTATTGCATCACTCTAGCCTTTATCCCGGCGATAGATGCTGACCTTATAGCGCTCTGGACCCAACCTGCCGCCGGCCTGCTATTGATGGTATGGCACATCCTGATCGGCCTGAGGCTCCTCCGCCTTGGGTCGGGCGTCCTTATAGAATGAGACACACAAAACTATCAAAAAACAGCTAAAGTAATGAGGCATGAAAAAAACGCCGCCCAACACCGGCATGCTGCCGATAGGCCTAGACCATTACAAGTGAATATCCAAAAGGAGACAACCATGTCAGCTTCGGTCCTTGTAGCATATGCAACAAATTACGGCTCAACACAGGAAGTTGCCGAGGCAGTCGCGGCCACGCTGCGCGAACGTGGGCTTGTAGCAGATATTCAGCCCATGCGGAAAGTACGTACACTCGCAGGGTACAGCGCGGTCGTGCTGGGGGCGCCGCTCTACATGTTCCGTTGGCACAAAGACGCGCGTCACTTCCTATCGCGGCACCGCGAAACCCTCACGGAGCGGCCGGTGGCAATTTTCGCGCTCGGCCCCTTTCATGATGATGAGAAGGAATGGAAAGATGTGCGTTCACAGCTCGATAAAGAGCTTGCGAAGTTCCCCCGGCTTACACCGGTTGCACTTGAAATATTCGGCGGCAAGTTCGACCCGGCGAAGCTACGCTTTCCTTTTAAATCTCTGCCTGCCCTTAAACAGATGCCGGCAAGCGACATACGGGATTGGACGGCGATCCGCGCCTGGGCGAGCAACCTGGACGCGAAGCTTCAGCCTGCTTCGTCATAGTCTAGCGAGTTTACGTAGGTAGGTCAAATGGTGCGAGTCCCACGAATTAGCACGACGAGGACTTTCTAAGACAAATCTATTGGCCATTCAGAATCAGCAAAGATGCGGATGGGTTCGATAGGGCCACCTCGAAAAATCTGGCATTTATGAAAACGTGAGTTCTGGTGATTTAACCGTCGTACCGGCCTATTTTAAGAGACCTGCTGCGGTGGGCTTTTAACGCTAACAGTCCCCATCGCTCCGTCCTGCTCTCACCCCCCTTGCCGCCCCCCCCTCTCAGACCCTCCCCCCCGGGCTTACCCCCCGCTAAGGTATCCTATTGAAGTTCTGGGAGGGGGGATGCTCAAAAAGGGGGTTCGGTTTTGGTACGCGCCTCGCTTCTTCGACATCCTGTCTCGTCACTCGGCGCTACCAAAAGCCCTCCGCTTGCCGGCTGTCGTGCCGCTGCTGTTTGCTGCCTTACTCACTGTCGGCGGCGCCGGTGGACCGGATCGCTCTGCGGCTCTATGCCTGTTGATTGACATCGTTCCGTCATTCGGCGATAGTGGTGAAGGCATGGTTACGCCGGAACTGCAGGAAAAAATAGAAGAACTCGCCGTCCTGGTTCGTTCCGCCCGCTACCTGGTCGCCTTCAGCGGCGCCGGGATCTCCACCGAAAGCGGCATCCCTGATTTTCGCGGTCCTCAAGGTATCTGGACCAAGATGCGCCCCATCGCGCTGCAGGAATTCCTGGCTGACCCCGCCGCCCGCACGGAGTACTGGCGGCGCAAGATCGAAAGCTACCCCCAGATGCGGGATGCCGAGCCCAACGCCGGACACAAGGCTCTGGCCCGCCTGTTCCGAATGGGTCTGCTCAAGACGATGATAACCCAGAACATCGATGGGCTTCACCAAAAGGCCGGCATCCCCGAGGAGAGGGTGATCGAGCTGCACGGAAGCAACGCCTACATCTCCTGTCTGCAGTGCCGCAGGCGCTACGCCTGGGAGGAGGTGCTGCCGTTTTTCAGGGAGAATCCGGCTCCCTCCGGCGACTGCCCCCGCTGTGATGACTGCGGCGGCTGGCTGAAGCCGGCCACGATCAGCTTCGGCCAGGCCATGCCTGAGGAAGAAACGCGGCGTGCCTTTGCCGAGGCGGGGAGGGCGGATCTGCTGATCGCCGTGGGTACCTCCCTGCAGGTATATCCGGCGGCGGGGATCCCCGGAGAAACCGTTCGGCACGGCGGAAAAGTCACGATCATTAACAACCAGGAGACCGGATTGGATCACGAGGCTCAGTTCCTTATCCGCGGTTCCGCCGGGGAACTGCTGACCAGACTGGCCGATTTCTGTGTCGGAATCTAGGGATATAGAGCTTGCAACGAGAGTAACTCCCTGTGCAGGGGGGGATACATTCGATAGAATCTAAAAAATGAATTGAGACAACTTGGCAGACGTACATGACCTCGAAAGAGCGGATGACGTGTGCCCTGAACAAGGAAAAACCGGACCGGCTGCCGGTCTCAGTGCAACAGTGGCAGGGTTGTCACCTGGATACCTATCTCTACGGCATCAGCGATGCTGACCTACAAGACCGGCGGGGACCGCAAGACCACCTGGATCACCAAGTACCTGATCAAGAGGGACGAGGACCTGGAGTTGATCCGCAGGTACATACCCGTGCCCAGGCTGGATCCTAAGCCCCTGGAGGAGTTCTACGCCAATGTCGGTGATACCGGCATCGTTCGTGGTTTCGAATGGAACGACCAGGCGGGCTGCTGGCGGCACGCCGCCTGCCTGAAAGACATCACCGAACTGATCGTGAAGGCCATGGACGATCCGGGCTCAGGTGCATAAACTGTTCGAGACCGTCGGCTGTGGCGGCGGTTACATCATTTCCTGCGCCGATCACTTCTTCGGGACTCCGGTGCAGAACATCAGGGTCTACGCCGAAGCGGCCCGGGAGTGCTTGTACGGCTGAGGAGGCAGGGAGGAATGCTTTTGGGTCCCTCCCACCTGGTAACCGGGGATGTGCCGGTAGAGAAAGTACTTGCTATGTAACAGCAATAGAGATAACAACAGCACTTGGAGGAAAGAATCGATGAAACAGCTCAAAGTGAATCCGCCGGAAAACCGGCTCAAAACCGGCACGCCCAAGGTCGGTATCCGCCCGACAATAGATGGACGGCTCGGGGGGGTACGGGAGAGTTTGGAGGAGCAGACCATGGCCATGGCCAGGACCGCGGCCCGAATCATCTCGGAGAACCTGAAACACGCCAACGGATTGCCGGTGGAATGCGTGATCGCCGACAGGTGTATCGGCGGGGTGGCTGAGGCGGCCGGGACGGCAGAGAAATTCGCCCGGGAAGGGGTCGGGGTATCCCTCACGGTAACCCCCTGCTGGTGTTACGGCTCGGAAACCATGGATATGGATCCCCTGATGCCCAAGGCGGTCTGGGGCTTCAACGGCACCGAACGGCCCGGAGCGGTCTACCTGGCCGCGGTTCTGGCGGCCCACAACCAGAAGGGACTGCCCGCTTTCGGGATCTACGGCAGGGACGTGCAGGATGCCGGGGACAGCTCCGTACCGGAGGATGTGCGGGAGAATATCCTGCGTTTCGCGCGCTCTGGACTGGCCGCGGCCACCATGAAGGGTACCAGCTATCTGTCCATGGGCTCGGTGTCTATGGGAATAGGCGGATCCATCGTTCAGGAGGATTTCTTCCAGAGCTATTTGGGAATGCGCAATGAATACGTGGATATGAGCGAGTTCGTACGCCGTTTTGAAGAACAGATCTACGACCCCGAGGAGTACAAACCGGCCTTGAGCTGGGTCAAGGAACACTGCAGAGAGGGAGGGGATGACAATCCGCCGGAGAAGCAGAGATCCCGCCAGCAGAAGGACAAGGACTGGGAGACGGTCGTTCAGATGACCCTGATCGCGCGGGATCTGATGGTGGGCAATCCCCGCCTGGAAGCGCTGGGATTCGGCGAAGAGGCTCTGGGACACAACGCCATGGTCGCGGGATTTCAGGGTCAACGGCAGTGGACCGATCATTTCCCGAACGGTGACTTCATGGAGGCGATGCTCAACTCCTCCTTCGACTGGAACGGCATCCGCGCTCCCTACATCCTGGCCACGGAAAACGACAGCCTCAACGGGGTGTCCATGCTCTTCGGCTACCTTCTGACCGGTACGGCTCAAATTTTTGCCGACGTGCGCACCTACTGGAGCGCGGAGGCGATCAAGCGGGTTACCGGAACGGCCCCCAAAGGATTGGCAGAGACTGGGATCATCCACCTGATCAACTCCGGGCCCGCCGCGCTGGACGGGACGGGCCAAATGAGCCGGGACGGAAAGCCGGTGATCAAGCCTTTCTGGGAGGTAACTCCGGAGGAGGTGGCCGGGTGTCTGGAGGTCACCGAGTTCAGGCCTGCCGACCTGGGCTATTTCCGCGGCGGCGGCTACTCTACGGATTTTCTGACCAGAGGAGGAATGCCCGTCACCATGTCCCGCTTGAACCTGGTACGGGGCCTGGGTCCGGTCCTGCAGATCGCCGAAGGACACACGGCGGAGCTGCCGGACAAGGTCCATGACGCCCTGGATGCCCGGACCAATCCAACCTGGCCGACCACCTGGTTCGTGCCCAGACTGACGGGCAGGGGCCCGTTCAGCGACGTGTACTCGGTGATGGCCAACTGGGGGGCGAACCACGGTGCCATCAGCTATGGGCATATTGGGGCTGATCTGATCACGCTGGCGGCGATGCTGCGGATCCCTGTATGCATGCACAACGTGGAGACGATCTACCGGCCCAGCGCCTGGGCGGCGTTCGGCATGGATTCCGAGGGTGCGGACTACCGGGCCTGCAGCACCTTCGGGCCGATGTACGGATAGAGAGCCGCGGGATCGGCAAAATACGATTGGGAGGTGGACAATGTTAAAAGGAGTTCCTGCTATTCTCAGCCCTGAGCTGCTGAAAGTGATGATGGAGATGGGCCACGGAGACGAGCTGGTCATCGGGGATGGGAACTTTCCCGCGGCCAGCATGGCCCGGCGTTTGATCCGCGCAGACGGACACGGTGTTCCCGAACTGCTCGAAGCTATACTGAGGTTCTTTCCCCTGGATGGATTTGTGGAACATCCGGCAGCTCTCATGGCGGTGGTTCCCGGTGACCTTACCAAACCGGTGATCTGGGAAAAATACCGAGGCATCCTCAAAGCCGCCGAAGCCAATTTCAAGGAATTCGAGTTCGTCGAACGTTTTGCCTTCTACGAGCGGGCCAAACAGGCTTACGCCATCCTGGCTACCGGGGAGGCGGCTCTTTACGCCAACATCATCCTCAAAAAGGGTGTAGTGGTCGAATAGCCTAAGAAGGAGCGGAAAGTAATGAAATTCGAACAACTGATTCGCTCACGCTACAGCGTTCGGGCTTACCAGGGCGATCCGGTTCCGGATCAGGTATTAGAGAAAGTGCTGGAAGCGGCGTGCCTGGCACCTACGGCTGCCAACCGCCAGGCCTTTCGCATCCTGGTGATCCACACCGCCGGCCGGGAGCAGGAGTTGAAGCGTATTTACAGGCGGGACTGGTTCGTCCAGGCACCGCTGGTGATCGGGGTGTGTGCCCTTACCGACAGCTGCTGGGTGCGGGCCGACGGAAAGAGCTACGGGGATGTAGATGCAGCCATCGTCATGGATCACCTGATCCTGGCGGCTTCCGATCAGGGGCTGGGCAGCTGCTGGGTCGGGGCCTTCGATGTCCGGGCGGCCCGGGAGGTCCTGGGATTGCCCGAATCCGCAGAGCCGGTCGCCTTCACGCCCCTCGGGTATCCTGGCGATCGCCCCGGAGCGAAAAAACGCCGGCCTGTCGACGATCTGGTGCGCTTTGAAACCTGGAGCTGAAGCGCAGCCGGAGGGCATCCGATGTACGGCCTGGTCGTCCTGGTATTAGGTTCCATCTGGATCCTCAAGGAACGGCTGGGCGCAGCGGAGATTACGGGGATCCTCCTCCTCATCGCAGCCATCACGCTGCTGGGTTTGAGCCGTCTGACTATTGACGTGGAGGAGTTCGACGTGCTGGCCGGCAGCTTTATCCTTCGCTCCGCTCTGTTTTCCGCGGTCATCACAGCACTGATTCTGATTCTGGAAATCCCGGCGAAACGGATGACCCGCTACCACGGATCCGTGCTGGCCAGCAGCTCCGGACTCTTCTACGTGCTTTCCGACTTCTGGGTCGGACCTTTTGTGGGCGCGGTGTTGCGGATATTCAAGGGGAACTTCACTTTTCCGGTGATGGCTCTCTTCGCAGCCGGTTCGGCGATCCTGGTGATCACCAATATGTTCGGCATCGCCAAGCTGCAGCTTGCCTTCAGGGTTAGCAACGTCAGTCTGGCGATTCCCATCCAGCAGATTCCGATTCAAACCGCCCCGGCCTTGGTCTATCTGGCCGTTTTCCGCCTGTCTGCACCTTCCGCCGCTTCGCTGCTGATGTTCTGCCTTGCTATCGTGCTGATAATCGCCGGCACGTTTATTCTGGCCCGTCGTCAGGGGATGATGGAGGCGATCGAGTCAGCCAGGACAAGCTCTCCGGGAATCCAGAACTAGATCGGGGCTTCTGTCGGGGAATGAGCCCAATGGCTGTTCGCGCCTGCAGGTGGGTCCCACCGCAGGGGGCATCAGAAATCCAGCAGATCGACCTCGAAAACCAGGAACTCGTTCGGAGGAATGACCCCCGGGTAGCCACGCTCGCCGTAGGCCAGCTCCGGCGGTACGATCAGTATGCGCTTTTCTCCGCGTTTCATGCTGATCAGCGCCTCGTTCCATCCCTGTATTACCCTGCCGATCTCGAAGGTCGCCGGCTGTCCCCGCTGGAGGGAGCTGTCGAAGACCAGACCGTTGAGACGCTGCCCCGTGTAGTGGACGGTGACTTTGGTCCCGTACTCCGGGCTCGAACTACCGGATCCGGGCTTCAGGACCAGATAGCGCAGCCCCGAATCCGAGATCTGAGCGTTGGGCCAGCGCCGTTCGATCTCCGCCAGAGCCAGCTTGCGGGCGCGGGCGGCGTATTCCTTCTTCCGTGCCGGGGCTTCCCGGATCAGGCTGTCGAACAGGGCCTGATCGACCCGAAATTCACGGGCCGCAGAACCGATGCGCAGGATCTTCACAGAATCGATCCGATCGCCCTGGCGGATAGCGTCGACCGCCTCCTGCCCTTCCCGCACCCGGCCGAACACGGAGTGAAAGCCGTCCAACCAGGGAGTCGGAATGTGGGTGATGAAGAATTGGCTGCCGTTGGTATCGGGGCCGCTGTTGGCCATGGAGAGAACACCGGGTCCGTCATGCTTCAGCTCCGGAGCAATCTCGTCGGGGAAGCGATACCCCGGTCCCCCGCTCCCATTGCCCAGGGGATCCCCTCCCTGGATCATGAAGTCCTCGACAACACGATGGAAGACCAGGCCGTCGAAGAAAGGTCTGCCTGCCGGCCGGTTGTCGAAGGCGATCGTTCCTTCAGCCAGACCGACGAAATTGGCTACTGTCAACGGAGCCTTCCGGAATTCCAGGGCAATGAGGATCCTGCCACGGCTGGTGTGCATCTCGGCATACAGCCCGTCGGACAGGGATTGGGCGAGTATAGGCTGAAGGGAAAGCAAGGAGAGAAATAGGGCGGTCAAAATCCTCCTCTGTACTATTTTCATCTGTGTCCCCATTGGAGTCTGCGAATCGCGTATCCGCTACTCTCCAGATCACCTACGATCCCGTGGGAGAGCTTGTCCGTCACGCCCTTGTGGAATAGACGGATCGTGAAGGTGATCACCATTTGATTCGTATTATAGTCCCGATCGAAATCCAGGAACAGAATTTTCAGATGTTTGCGTTTGACCACCTCGATGACTCTGGAGATGTCCACATCATTTGCTACAGTGATTTTCAGGATTCGATAGGAGTCTTTGGCGTAAACTCTTTCAACTCTGTTTACAACCGCGAGAGTAAAGATCCCGATCAAGGTGACCAGAATTGCCATCTCGAACAAACCCGCGCCCGCGGCCATACCCACACCGGCGGATACCCAGAGGCAGGCAGCAGTGGTCAGCCCTCGAACATTGAATCCCTCTTTTATTATAGCTCCGGCGCCGAGGAAGCCGATGCCGGTAACGATCTGAGCCGCGATCCGGCTGGGATCCACCCGCAGACCCGTGCTTTCCGGTCCCCGCGAGTAGATTTGAGCCATCGCCACGGAGACCAGCATGAACAGAGCCGCACCTATGCTGACGAGCATGTTGGTGCGAAGACCCGCGGCTCGTCCGTGGATGTCCCGTTCGAAACCGATGGCCCCGCCCAGCAGGCAGGCCGCCAACAGTCGGATCAAAAAATTGCCGCTGATAGCATCCGGAAAAAAGGTTAGATTTTGAAACATATCCTGAAGAGATTAGTCGATTTTGTATAAAAGCAGAAGCCCCTTCCATCCAGGGGAAGAGTGAATACTTGTACCCTCCTGCATCAGAAAAACTGTCACTGCGGAGTAAATTTATGTTAGCCAGTCATACTAAAAAAATTCGTATTCTAGTACTTTTTTGTTAGAAAACGGTTAGGAAGCGCTTGCGTATCTTGTGGTTTCGGGTATAATAGGAACACAATATCTTGTGTGCAGGGTATGAAATGCCCGTTCTGCCGGCATCCCAAGACGCGGGTAGTGGATAAGCGAAACCTCGAGGAACTCGATACCATCAGGCGCCGACGAGAATGCCTGTCCTGTGGGCGGCGTTTCTCCACTTACGAACGGATCGAGTGGACCGGAGTGTCGGTGATCAAGAAGGACGGGCGGCGGGAAAGCTTCGATCGGGACAAGCTTCTGGCCGGTTTGCTCAAGGCCTGCGAGAAAAGACCCATCCCGCGGAAAGAAGTCGAGAAGCTGGTCAGCGTAATCGAGGCGGAACTGTATAACTACGGCAACCGGGAGGTTCCGGCGCAGGTCATCGGGGAGCTGGTGATGGATCGTCTCAAGGCTCTCGACAAGGTGGCTTACATCCGCTTTGCATCGGTGTACAGGGAGTTTACCGATCTCAAGTCGTTTGAGAAGGAGCTGAGGACACTAAAGAAAGACTAAAAGCTTCCTAACGACGGAAGCGTCGCAACTGTGATTTGCTCAGACTGGGAGGGGAACTATGTTACGCAAAGTGGAGAATATCCGAAAGAGAAACGGACAAATCGTCGCCTTTGACCAGGAGAAGATCACCAGAGCGATCTGGGCCGCGGTCCAGGCCGTAGGTGGACGGGATATCGCGAAAGCGCAGAAGCTCTCCGACCAGGTTGTCCAAGGGATCCGACGCAAGTACGAAGAGGAAAGCGTTCCTTCCGTAGAGCATGTTCAGGACATCGTAGAGAAGGTCCTCATCGAAAACGGACATGCCAAAGTTGCCAAAGCCTACATCCTGTACCGGGAACAGCACAAGAACATCCGCGAGGTCACCAAGCTTCTTCGCGATATCGCCATAATCGATGACTATCTGGATGAGATGGACTGGAGGGTCAGGGAGAACAGCAACATGACCTACTCCCTCCAGGGTCTCAACGTGCATATCACCCAGAAGGTCGTCTGCAACTACTGGCTGAACAGCGTCTACCCCAAGGAGATCCGGGACGCCCACATCAACGGGGAGTTTCACATCCACGATTTGGGAACCCTCGGTCCCTACTGTGTAGGCTGGGACCTGCAGGACCTGCTCAGCGAAGGGTTCCGGGGTGTGCGGGGAAAGGTGGAGTCCAAAGCGGCCCGGCATTTCGATGTGGCCCTGATGCAAGTGGTGAACTTTCTCTACACGCTTCAGGGGGAGGCGGCCGGCGCCCAGGCCTTTTCCAACTTCGACACGCTGCTGGCTCCCTTTATCTACTACGATGGCATGGGTTACGACATGGTCAAGCAGTGTCTGCAGAAGTTCCTGTACAACATGAACGTGCCGACCCGGGTCGGTTTCCAGACACCCTTTACCAACATCACCCTGGACCTGAAAGCACCGGAGTATCTGGGCAGCCAGCCGGTCGTGATCGGCGGGGAGGTCAAAGACAGGTCCTACGGGGAATTCCAGGAGCAGATGGACATGTTCAACCGGGCTTTCGCGGAGACGATGAGCCGGGGTGATGCCACCGGACGGCCCTTCACCTTCCCGATCCCGACCTACAATGTGACCCCCGACTTTCCCTGGGAGAGCGCGGAACTGGATCCGGTGTGGGAGATGACCGCCAAGTACGGCATTCCCTACTTCTCCAACTTCATCAACTCCGACCTGAAGCCCGACGACGTGCGCAGCATGTGCTGCCGGCTGCGTTTGGACAAGCGGGAGCTGCAGAAGAGGGGCGGCGGGCTTTTCGGCTCTAATCCTCTGACCGGATCCGTCGGCGTGGTAACCCTCAACCTGCCCAGGATCGGGTATGAGGCTCATTCGGAGCAGGAGTTCCTGGAGATCCTGAGCAGCAGGATGGAGCTGGCCAAGGAGAGCCTGATCATCAAGCGGGAGGTGCTGGAGAAGTTCACCGACCGGGGTCTGTATCCCTACAGCCGTTTCTACCTGCGCAACATCAAAGCCGGATTCGGCAACTATTGGAAAAATCACTTCTCGACGATCGGGATCATCGGGATGAACGATGCGGTGTACAACCTGCTCGGTTTCGATCTCACCCAGGCCGAAGGTGTGGCCTTTGCCGTCCGGGCCCTTGATTTCATCCGCACCAGGTTGGGGGACTTCCAGAGCGAAACCAACAGCATCTTCAATCTGGAAGCCACCCCGGCGGAAGGTACCAGTTATCGGCTGGCCCGGATCGACAAGAAGCTGTTCCCTGAAATCAAGATCTACAGTGAGGATGTGTACGCCAACGGCAAGGCCTTCCAGGCACCCTACTACACGAACAGTACCCAGCTGCCTGTGGGTTTCACGGACAATGTGTTCGATGCCCTCAAGTTGCAGGATCCGCTGCAGAGCCGCTATACCGGCGGCACGGTTCTACATGCCTTCCTGGGGGAGCGGATGCCTTCGATCCAGGCCACCAAGGCCCTGGTGAAACGCATTGCTGAGAACTTCCATCTGCCCTACTATTCCCTAACACCGACCTTCAGCATCTGCGAGCAGCACGGCTACCTCAGGGGTGAGCAGCAGGTGTGTCCGAAATGCGGTGAGGTCTGTGAGGTTTGGTCCCGCTCGGTAGGTTATCTTCGCCCCGTGGATCAGTGGAATCCGGGCAAGCAGGTGGAGTTCAAGCATCGACGTACCTACGACCGGCAGTTGAAAGTGCACAGCCCGCCGGCCCGGGCGATTAGCGGCGCGGTTACGGAGGAGGAGCCGATCGAGGCCCTCGATGAGCAGTCCCCCGCACTGGAGCAGGTACCGGTCCACAACGCGGCGGCGCTTTAAACGCAAGACTAGTTGACCTTTAAAGGCTGGCAGAAGACCTCTCTCATCGAGTACCCGGGGAAGATCTCGACCGTAGTTTTTACCGGGGGCTGCAATTTCCGCTGCCCCTTCTGTTACAACGCAGAGCTGGTGGAGCGGCCCCATCGGCTGTCCGATCTTGGTGAGGAAGCGGTGCTGCAGTATCTGGAGGAGAACCGGGAACTTTACCAGGCCCTGGTGATCAGCGGAGGCGAACCGACCCTGAACGCGCAGCTGCCGGAGTTCCTGGCTGAGGTAAAGGCCCTGGGTCTGTGTGCGGGGTTGGAGACCAACGGCAGCAATCCGACAATGGTCGCACGGCTTCTCGAGCTGGGTCTGGTGGACTACCTCGCCATGGATGTCAAGGCGCCGCTTGAGTGGGAAGCCTACCGTAGAGCCGCGGGGTTATCGCAGGGGCGGGAAGATATGCTCGATGATGTGAAACGGACGCTGCAGCATCTCAGAGCCGCTCGGGTGGAGCTCGAGCTGCGCTGCACCGTAGTCCCCCGCTTCCACACGCCTGAGGATATCCTGCGGCTGGCTGAGCAACTGCGGGGATATCCGCACTTCGTGCTTCAGCAGTTTGCCCCGGAGGGGGCACTGGATCCAAGCCTGCGGGATCAGATCCCCTACAGCGATGAGGTTCTAAGGCATCTCCACGAGAAGATCTGCGGGCATTTTCCCCGCTGCCAGGTCAGGGGGATTTGAAAAACTTGAACATCTGCCCGGGGGTGGTGATCAGGGATTGAGCGCCGTTTTCCTGCAGTTCCCGTTTGGTTCGGAAACCCCAGAGCACGCCCAGGGCGAACATCCCGCCCCGGCGGGCGGTTTGCATGTCTGTGTTGGTGTCCCCCACGTACAGAACCTCCTCCGGATCGAGCTCCCAGCGGCGGCAGATCTCCAGCGCCGCTGTGGGATCCGGTTTGGAGGGGATCCCGTCCCGGGCGCCGAAAACCGGATCGAAACGCCAGTCGCTGAAGTAGCGATCGGCCATCACCGTGGTAAACTCATGGGGCTTATTTGACAGGATGGCCCGCCGGACCTTGCGCCGCACCAGTTCGCCCAGGAGGACTCCGATTCCCGGATACAGGTCGGTCTTGTCCGCCCAGTGGTTGCCGTACTCCGCCGCCATCTCCGCTTGCAGACGTTGTATCGTGGATTCCTGGCGCCTGCTTTCCGGCAAAACACGCTTTACCAGATTCGTAAGACCGTCGCCGACGAAGTACTTGTAGGCCTCGATAGGGTGGGTTGGATAGCCGGCGTGCTCCAGGACACGGTTCATGCAGTCTCCAAGATCCTCCAGCGTGTCGAGGAGGGTTCCGTCCATATCGAAGATAACAGCGGTGTATTTTTTCATCTCTGCCTTTCGGGAGTAGCATATCGCAATCTTCGATTGCCACCAACCCAAAGGTTGAAAAACAGCCCCGGAATGTGGTTCAATAGAGGGTGTAGAGCAAGGAGGAGTCAGGAGAAATGAAACACAGATCGAATAAGCAGCAGCTACGGAACAGCCCTCCCCTGGAATACGACAGAGAACTGCTGCGGGGCAACACCGATTCCCTGCTGTTGTACCTGATCAGTGAATCCGGCCGTATTCACGGCTACCGTCTGATCAAAGAAATCCGGCAGCGGAGTGAAGGATTTTTTGAATTCCGGGAGGGGACCGTCTATCCGGCCCTGCACAAACTGGAGAGTGAAGGCCTGATCCTGGGGGAGTGGCAGGTTCAGCCCAACGGTCAGCAGAGACGCTATTACAGGATTACCGAAAAGGGAGAAGAGGTGTTGCTCAAGCGGATCAGCATGTGGTTCAAGTTCTCCAACGCCATGAATCTGATCCTCAAACCGGCGCGCTCATGATCCGTTAGACAGCGGTCCTAAGCCATGGGAGCGATAGACACCTATCTCAGCCAGATCAAATCCAACCTTCACCTAGACCCTGGTACGGAGCGCAGGGTTATAGGAGAGCTGGAGACCTATTTCCAGGACAAACTAGAGGATCTGCGAATAGAGGGCTTGACCGAGGCGGATGCAGCCAGGCAGGCAATCGACTCCTTTGGTAGACCCCGGACAGTAGCCAAACTCCTCTACGAGGCGCACAGCAGGGGCAGCTGGTTGGAGGCCCTGCTGGCGGCCCAACCCGCTCTGCTGGGAGCAGGCCTGTTCGCCAGCCACTTCTGGTCCCAGCCCCTGGTACTGATACCAGCCTTCGCCCTCTTCCTGTTCGTGACCCTGGTGGGCTGGCTGAAGGGAAAGCCGAATTGGTTGTATCCCTGGATAGGCTTCGCGTTCGCTCCGGTGCTGGCCGTGGTGTTTCTCTCCCGCAACTTCGTGTATCACTCGATCTACGGCATTGTGATCGGTTCCGGGGTATCAGCCGAACACGTTACCCTGCTGCTGTTTCTGGGTCTGTATGGTGTGGCCTTCTGGATCGTCCTGGCGGTGGTCTCCAGGATCCTCAAGCGGGACTGGCTGCTGGTGTCCTATATGCTTCTGCCCCTGCCTCTTCTGGGAATCTGGATCACGGCAATAGAGGAGGTGGGGCAGGTCCTGTTCGCCCTCGGACTGCAGGTCCACCAGTGGGATCGCAACATGGTGCTCGCCCTCCTGCTGCTGGGGCTATCTTCGGCCCTGTTCATGCGTCTTCGCCAGCGGTTGTCGAGGGTGGCAACGCTGCTGGTGATCGGTATGGGTTCCACGATGATCGCCGGTTGGACCGTGCTGGGAGCCAACCATTTCTTCAACCTCCTGTTGATCTGCGCCATTCCCATCTCTACAGTGCTGATCCCGGCCGCTCTGCACACGCTGTTCGCGCATCAGAGCGGCTAGTGGGGCAGCGATGAGCGGGGTCAAGAATATCCTCTTTATTACCACGGATCAGCAGCGGCAGGACTCCCTTCGCTGCTATGGGCTGGATTTCATGCAGACTCCGGCTCTGGATCGTCTGGCCAGGGAAGGGGTTGTCTTCGATCAGTGCAGCTCGGTCTCACCGATCTGCCAGCCAGCCCGGGCGTCCTTCATCCTGGGGCAGTACCCTCTGGTCACGGGGGTGGCCCACAACTTCCGCTGGATTCGCCCTGATTCGCCGACGATTGCCCGGGCTTTCGAGAAGGCCGGGTGGAACACAGCGGCCATCGGCAAGATGCATTTCCATCCCTGGGACAACCCTGAAGGGTTTGACTCGAGGATCAGCGCGGAGGACAAACGGCACTACTTCCGCAGGGACGACTACACCCTGTTCCTGGAGGATCACGGCTACACCCGGGAGCATCCGGCGACCTTTCCCGGTTATGAGGAACAGCTGGGCGCGGCGCAAAGCCCCCTTCCCAGGGAACTGCATATCGATTCATTCATCGGAGAGCAGGCGGTACGCTGGATCGAAGCACGGGCCGAAGAACCCTTTTTCTGCTGGGCGTCCTTCAACAGTCCCCACGATCCCTACGATCCGCCTGCCGAGCTGGCAGATCTGTATCGGGAGGCGCCGATCCCCGAGGCTACGGGTTGCGCGGAGGAGCTTCCGAACAAACCGGCCTACCAGTCCAGGATTCTGGATTTCTACAACGAGAACCTCCTGTACCGCAGCGACTACCGGAAACTTTCGAAGTCTGCGATTCGCAGGATCCGCGAGTACTATCTGGCAACGGTAACCCTGGTGGACCGGCAGATAGGGAGGATCCTGGCGGCCCTGGAAGCCAGAGGATTCTCAGAGTCGACCCTGGTCGTGTTCTCCTCCGATCACGGGGACCATCTGGGCGATCATGGCCTTCCCTTCAAGGAAACCTTCTACGAGAGTGCGTTGATGGTTCCCCTGATCGTCGGAGGACCCGGTGTCGCGGTCGGAAGCCGCTGCAGCGCCAACGTGAACTGGCTGGATCTGCACGCCACCTTTCTTTCATTGGCGGGGATCGAGGTGCCGGATCACGTGCAGGGCAGGGATATCGGCGCGCTGTTCGCCGATCCGGAAAACCTGGTCGACACCGCAACAGGTCAGCCGGATCCCTACTACCAGATCGCCTTCAGCGAGATTCTGGGCGGCGCCATGGTGCGGACCAGGCGCTACAAACTCGTGCTCTGCGATGACGGGGACGGTGAGCTCTACGATTTGGAGGAGAGGCCCCTGGAGGTCGACAATCACTTCCGCGACCCCTCTTTCCGGGATGTCAGAGAGGAACTGAGCGGCTGGCTGGCCGCCCACCTGGTCGGTCACAGCCGCATCCGCTCCTTCGGCGGAGGAAGGCACCCCTCCGATCCGCAGCGGGACAGCTGCTTTGCCGAGATCCGCCGCCACATCGAGGCGGGGGAACTTTTCAAGAAACGCTGAAATTCGGTACCTTAACAAAACAACAATACTGGGGAGGGTAGAGTGAAAGGAGCGAAGTCGAATGGGACCGATGAACAAGAAATACAAGCTCTATTGGGGAGATCTTCATAACCACAACGCCGTGGGCTACGCCAAGGGCTCGTTAGAACGGTCCATAGACATCGCCCGGGAACACCTTGATTTCTTTGCCTTTACCGGACATGCCTCCTGGCACGATATGCCGATCATGCCTGGAGAGCGGCACATGCACTGGGTGAAGGGTTTCCAAGCCCATTCCAAGCATTGGCCGAAGACGCGTGCGTTGATGAAGGAGGCCAACAGTGACGAGTTCGTGTCACTCCTGGGCTACGAATGGCACTCCAGTGCCTTCGGCGACTACTGCCTGATCTTTCCGGAGGACCAGCCCGATCTGTTCCTTCCCGAGCGCGTGGGCATGCTGCTGGAGTTCGCAAAGAACAAGGAAGCTTTGGCCATCCCTCATCACGTGGGCTACAAACTCGGCTGGCGGGGATACAACTGGGAACACTTCGATCCTCAGGTGAGCCCGGTGGTGGAGGTCTTCTCCGAACACGGCTGCACCATGAGCGATCGGGCGCCCTACCCGATGATTCTTCATTCCAACGGCGGCCGCTCGGTATCTCAGACCATCGAGTATCAACTGGCCCGGGGAACCCGCTTCGGTTTTGTGGCCTCCACGGACGATCACTTCGGTTATCCCGGTGCCTACGGGGAAGGGTTGGTCGGTGTTTGGGCTGAGGAGCTCAGCGCGGCCGGCCTGTTTGAGGCGATCCGTGCCCGCAGGACCGTGGCGGTCACCGGAGACCGGATCGGCTTGACCGTGATGCTGAACGACCAGCCCATGGGAAGCGAGCTTCCCTATGAGCCGGATCGGGACTTCGAGGTAGCGGTGCAGGGACCCGATTCGCTGGAGATGATCGAGCTGCTGCGTAACGGCAGAACCATCCAGCGCTTCTTCCCGGAGGACCTGATCAGCTCGCCCCTGAAACTGCCCGGACGGGCCAAATGCCGTTTTCAGTACGGTTGGGGACCCTGGTCGGCTTTGTCCATGGAGAGGGTCTGTCAGTGGGATGTGAAGATCGGCATCGAGGGAGGAAAGTTCAGCGGGGTGGAGAGGCACTTTCAATCCGGACCGTTTGACGAGCAGCTTCGTGACCGGCTGACCCTCGCTTCAGAGCGGGAGCTGCACCTGAAGTCCTTCACCTCCCGCAAACAGGCCTACCTGGAGGATGCCAGCAAATCCCTGGTCCTCGAGATGGAGGCGGATGCGGAAGCCAGGCTGATTCTGGAGTTCTCACAACCTACGGAAAGGCGCTTCGTGGTGCCGGTGGCCGACCTGCTTCTGGAGAACGCCGTCGAGTTCACCGGGGTGTTCACCACGGAGAGCTGGGTGCTCCATCGACTGGTGTCCCCGGAAGAGTACACCTGCCGGGTTCATTGGCGCGACCTAGGCCGGGACCAGCAGGAGGGGGGAGACATGTACATCCTTCGAGCCCGTCAGCACAACAACCAGTGGGCCTGGTCCAGCCCGATCTGGGTCGGCTGAGGATCGAGGCGGCCGGCCGGGCGGCATGATTCGCTTCCAACGCTACGGTTTTCACATTCAGCGCGAGCCCTTCGTTCGGCCGTTTCACTTCAAAGGAGGTTCCTTCAACGAGAAATGGATAAACATCACCACCCTGATCGCGGAGCAACGAGGCGCGGGTTTTTCGTCGGTTCGCCAGACCGGGATCGGTGGAAACGCGGTTCTCTGGTCGGATCCCGCCGTGTTCGCCGCCCACTCCGAGACCGGGGGCAATCTGGTGATGAGTCTCATGGCGGAGCGGGCCGTTCAGCTGCTGGCTGATCAGATCCTTGGCGGAAACGAGTATCCGGATCCCATAGCCGCGATTCAATCGGTCTTGCCCGAACTGCACGAGTTCGGCCGCAGGGTAAGCGGAAGAGTGGAACTGCGCCGGACCTTTACCCTGAATGCCGCAGTTTCCCTGGATCTGGCCCTGTGGAAGCTCTACGCTGCGGCCGAAGGAATCGAGACCTTTGCCGATTTGATCCCCCGGGCCTACTCCGAAGCCTTTCCGGCCCGGCAGCGGGTCGTTGCCCGGGTGCCCCTGGTCACCTACAATCTGCCCGATCGGGAACTGATGGACCTGGTCGAAGAGGGACACTTCCTGCTGAAGATCAAGATCGGCCAGGCCGGCAGCCAGCCCGAGATGCTGGAGAAGGATCTGGCCCGACTCGAGCAGATCCATGGGCTGCTGCGGGACAGGCGAACCGATCAGACCGAAAACGGCCGTCCGGCCTACTACCTCGATGCCAACGGGCGCTATGAGCACAAGGAGACCCTTCTGGCTCTGGTAGCGGGATTGGAGAAGATGGGCGCTGCGGACCGGGTCATGCTCCTGGAGGAACCCTTTCCCGATGATCGGGATTTCGATGTCCACGATCTGCCGCTGCGCATCGCCGCGGATGAATCTCTGCACGACGTCGAGGATGTTCGCCGCAAGATCGAGTTGGGCTACGGGGCGCTGGCCATCAAGCCCGCCGGGAAAACCCTGAGCATGTCGATCCTCATGGCCGCGGAGGCTCAGGCCCAGGACGTTCCCTGCTTCGTGGCTGACTCGGCCTGTGTGCCCCTGCTGCTGGACTGGAACCGGATCGTTGCCGCCCATCTGCCCGCCTTTCCCGGGCTGGCCTGCGGAATCCTCGAGTCCAACGGTGCCCAGAATTTCAAGAACTGGCCGGCCTTGATAAGAGGTCATCCCTGTGCGGGCGCTTCCTGGCTGGAGCCCCATCGGGGGATGTACCGGCTGGATGAGGAGTTCTACGGCAGTGCCGGTGGTGTCTTTCACCCCTTCGGTATGTACGAACGGCTGGGCGGCGAATCTTGATCTATTGAGCGGGCGGCAAAACCTCGGACTGAGAACCGGCTGTGTTGTCAAGAGATTGATAGTATCTGTTTGTTTAGTCCGCAAATGGGCTTATATTTGAAATATGAGGTCGCAAAAAAACCGTACCCACAGTTTGCTCGGAACGTTTGCACTATTGGTACTCTTGTTCTCCGTGCTGAGCGCTTGCCAAAGTATAGGTGTCACAGAATATCCTGACGCCGAAGGCAGGTGGAAATACAGAGTGGATATCACGAAACCTGACACCGAAAACGAGGGACGGAGGGCTCACCTGTACTACCGGGGTAAGGAACTAGCCGGCTATTTTAGTACCGTTGTCATCGGAGAAACGAAATACGACTACACCTTCAGAATTAATCCCTCGGATTTCGGCGGTTATGCCAAGGATCCCGACTATTCGCCCCCGCCTCTGAGTGCTCGGCTCGGATTGGAAGATGAGGAAATAAAACGTGGGTGGTATTTCGCTTCGGTGGATCAGAAGCGGCAGGATACGCCGGCAGACTGGATATGGGTCAAGAGGGAAAACCTGGAGGCTTTTGTAGATCCGGACAGGCTTTACAACTTCATCAATAAGTACGAACTGATCCCAAAGGTGGAGGAAAGAGAACCGCCGGTTCGATTCCGCTTCTCCTTCGGAGTCGATTCGTAGGATCATCTTCGTTACTCCGGGTCCACGCCGGTTTCTGTAACCTCGAGACTCTGGTATCCGAGAGCTCTCTTCTCGGGAACGTCCGTGAGAACTCTCTCAATTGGGTCCACTGGCATCTCGATGAGAGGGCCCGGAGCTTCATCGGGTTCATGGAAACGCTGGAATAACTATCATACGGTCTTGGATTAAATTGACAAACCCGATCGGATTTTCTAACATGGAAAAAACTATCTTATTTCCCAAAGGAGGGAAGCGGTGAAGCGCTTGTCTTTCATTATTTTCATTCTCTTGATGGCGGCCGGCTTCGTGCTGGCCGGAGGAACCGTTGAAGAGCCTGCCGGAGAGTATCCCAGCAAACCGATCCAGCTGATCGTGCCCTGGGGCGCCGGTGGGCGGACTGACATCAATGCCCGGATGTTCGCCAGCGTGGCTCCCAAGTACTTGGGACAGCCGATGGTGGTCGTGAACAAGGCTGGCGGCGCCAGCGTGATCGGCGGGGAGTTTGTGGCCAAGGCTGATCCGGACGGCTACACCCTGATAGCCATGACCCCGGGTACCAACGTATTTCCGGTTATCTTCGGCCAGGCACCCTACGACACCCTGGATTTCGACGCCATCGGCCAGATCGGCTCCAGCACCATGGCCATCGCCTCCAGGCCGGATCGCCCCTTTAGCAACGTACGGGAGCTGATCTCCTACGCCAAGAGCAACCCCGGCAAGGTCACCTACGCCTGTGTTGCCTTGAAGGCGCCGCAACTGGGATTCCTTTGGTGGGCGGACAAGGCGGGTTTAGAGTTCAAGCACGTACCGGTTGGCAACGACGCCGAGGCGGTGGAGGCAGCTTTGGGCGGACACGTGGATATCGCCATGACCTCCAGCGTGGCCACGATTATCTCCCACGTCCATGGCGGAAACCTCAACGCCCTGATGGTCTTCTCCGAGAAACGGGATACGAACCTCCCCGAAACGCCCACCGCCGTGGAGCTCGGCTACGATGTCGTTGCCAGCCCCTTTACCGGCATCGCCGGTCCCAAAGGCCTGCCCCCGGAGGTCCTGCAGAAGCTGCGCACGGTTTTCAGGCAGGTGATCGAGGACCAGGATTTTATCACGGTCATGAACCGCGTCGGGGAAAGTCTGGATCCCAAGTTCGGGGATGATTTCTACGCGGTGTGGAAGAACGACAAAGAGGGCTACGGAGCAGTCGTGGAGAAGATGGGCCTGAAGTAGTGCGGCAGCCTTACCTACGGCGCCTGATCGAAGGGATCGTCCTGATCGGACTGGGAACACTGATCCTTCTCCTGATCCCTTCGCAAATAAAAAACATGCCCGGGATGGAGACGGAAACGCCTCCATCCTTTCTTCCCACGGTGCTGGCGATCCTGATCATACTCATGGGTGCGGGCCTGATCGGCCAAGGTTTTCTAAGTTCTCGGCGAGATACGCCTCCGGACCTCTCCAGGGTGGTAGTCTTCCGGGTCGGACTGTCCGTGGTTCTGCTGATCGCCTATACCGTTGTATTTCCCAGACTAGGTTTTGTGATAAGCAGCGGCCTGTTTGTAGGGATTTACGCCTATCTGTTCGGTTCCCGCAGCATCCTCAAGATCGCGATCAGCATGGCCGCCGTGCCGGTGGTAATCTGGATGTTTTTCGAGCTCCTGTTCCGTATTCCACTGCCCCACGGCATCCTCTTCTGAGGAATCGATATTGGGGAGGACTATTCGTGGAATCTATTAATCGGGCGAAGATAGAGGATCCGTGATGCTCGAGCACCTCGTGCCGGCCGCCCAGCTGTTTTTCACCTTTCAGAACCTGTTCGTGGTAGCGGCGGGGTTGTTTATCGGTATCACCATCGGTGCGATCCCCGGGCTCAACGTGCCTATGACCGTGGCGCTGCTGCTTCCGATCACCTTTTATATGTCTCCCGTGGCGGGAATCAGCCTGCTGCTGGGGGTCTATAAAGGGGGGACTTACGGCGGATCGATCTCCGCCATCCTGATAAACACACCGGGAGCCCCTGCCGCAGCGGCCACCTGTCTAGAAGGCTATCCCCTGGCCAAGCAGGGCAAGGCGGGCAAGGCGCTGCGCGCCGCGATCTACGGTTCGGTCATCGGGGAGTTCATAAGCGATGTCGTGCTGATCTCCATTGCCGCCCAGATCGCCAAGGTAGCCTTGAAGTTCGGTCCGACTGAGAAGTTCTCCCTCGTGGTCTTTGCTCTGTGTACCATTGGGGTGGTTTCCAGCGAACACAAGCTCAAGGGGATAGCCGCCGCTGTGTTCGGCCTCTTCTTCCGCACCATCGGCTCCGATCCCATTTCCGGCTCCTCCCGCTTCACCCTGGGGATCTTCGATCTGATCGGAGGGATCCCCTTCCTGCCCCACCTGATCGGGCTGTTCGCGGTTAGCGAGTTTTTCGTCCAGATCGAAAAGCGAATCACCGCCGGCAAGCAGGACGTCATTGCCCCGGTTTCGAAGAACCCGGATGACAACCGGGTGACCTGGAGGGAGTTCAAGGCCAACATCATAACCATCATCCGTTCGACCCTGATCGGGATCGGTGTTGGCGCCCTGCCGGGAAGCGGCTCCGCTATATCCGCCTTCGTTTCCTACGGGGCGGCTAAGAATGCCTCGAAGAACCCGGAGGAGTACGGAAAAGGCAGCCTGGAGGGGGTGTTTGCCGCTGAAACAGGCAACAATGCCGTCACCGGGGGTGCGCTGATCCCGCTTTTAACCCTCGGAATACCGGGAGATGCAATCACAGCCATCATGCTGGGGGCGTTTTTGGTGCACGGGTTAGTACCCGGCCCGGATCTGTTCGCCAAATCCGGGACCGTCATCTACGCCGTGTTCATAGGGCTGATGGTGGCCAACGTCCTGCATTTCTTCATCGCCTCTCTGGGCCTGCGCCTGTTCACCAAGTTATTGTCGGTCAGTCGGGCGGTGCTCTTCCCCATCGTGATCATCATTTGCGCGGCCGGAGCCTACACGGTGAACAGCAACATCTTCGACGTGTACGTGATGGTCTTCTTCGGGCTGCTGGGCTATATCATGAAGAAGTTCAACTTTCCCGTAGCCCCACTGATGATGGGCTATATCCTTGGAGGGCTGCTGGAGACCTCTCTCATCCAGGCGCTGATCCTGAGCGACGGTTCGGTGGCGCCCTTCTTCACCCGACCGATATCCCTGCTGTTCGTAATCCTGACTGTATTTTTTATTCTCTGGTCCCTGTTCATCCAGAAGAAGGCCCTGGACAGGCGAAAGCTAAAGGAGGAACAGCGGCGAGGCAGGCAGCAAAGCTGACAGCTTATGACTCGGAAGGGAAGGACTCTTTAGTGACCAACAGCCGATCCAGGACCAGGCCGAAGAAGGAATCTTCTCCCTGATAAACCCAGCCCAGATGAACACGGCAGCTGCCGCACATGGCGTAGCGCCAGGCGTAGCCGTCGAACCAGGAGTAGAAATCCGTATACTCTCCCGCCTGTTCACAGCCCTCGGCTTCCCGGAAACAGCCGATTTGGAAACGGTATCCCCCGGGGTTGGTGAAGGTGTGCTTGTGGGCTCCCTCTACGGGGATGCGTTGATGGGTATGGGTGATGACCTGACCGCAGATGAAGCAGTAGAGGTTCTCTTCCTCCTCTTCCTGCTCCACCTCCTCGCTGCTCAGGATTTCTTCCAGCCAGGCATCCCCGTCCGCTTCCGGTTCTTCCTGACGGTAGGTCCGGATCATGGGATCAGTATACAACCTGAAAGGCGTTTGCTGGAAGACGGGAGTCTACTGCTTCTGCTTGCGAAACTGAAGACCTTCCTTGCCTACGTCCACCACGATCGTGTCTCCCCCACGAATCTCCCCCGCTATGATGCTCTTGGCCAGCGGGTTCTGAACCAGATTCTGCAGGGTCCGCTTGAGCGGCCTGGCTCCGTATTGGGGATCGAAGCCGACCTCGGCGACGTGGGCCTTGGCCTTGTCGCTGACCTTGATGGTGACGTCCTGCTCCTGTAATCTCTTGGACAGAAAAGCGAGCTGGAGGTCCACGATCTTCAGGATCTCCTCTTTACCCAGCCTGTTGAAGGTGATGATCTCATCCACCCGGTTGAGGAACTCCGGCTTGAAGGTCGCCTTCAGCAGCTCCATGATCTGTTCTCTGATCTCCTCTATCTTCTCGGTCCGCTGGATCAGCGGACTGCCCAGATTGGAGGTCATGATGATGATGGAGTTTTTGAAATCCACGATATGCCCCTGACTGTCGGTCAGCCGGCCTTCATCCAGCAGCTGCAGCAGCACGTTGAACACATCCGGATGGGCCTTTTCGATCTCGTCGAAGAGGATCACCGAGTAAGGACGGCGGCGTACCGCTTCGGTCAGCTGGCCCCCCTCCTCGTAGCCCACGTATCCCGGGGGGGCACCGATCAGGCGGCTGACCGCGAACTTCTCCATGTACTCGCTCATGTCGATGCGGGTCAGCGCCTTTTCGTCGTTGAACAGAAACTCCGCCAGGGTTTTGGCCAGCTCGGTCTTACCGACCCCCGTGGGGCCGAGGAAGATGAAGGTGCCTAACGGGCGGTTGATATCGGAGAGTCCCGATTTATTGCGACGGATGGCATCTGATACGGCGATGATTGCCGGCTCCTGCCCCACCACCCTGCGGGAGAGGATCTCCTCCAGCTTGAGGAGCTTGGCCTTTTCGCTGCTGAGCATCTTGGAGACGGGGATTCCGGTCCAGTGGCTGACGATGCGGGCGATGTCCTCTTCTGAGACCTCCTCCCGCAGCAGCCTGGACTCACCCTCCGAACGATCCAGCTCCTCCGTCTTGTCTGCCAGCTTCTTTTCGGTTTCCGGAACCAGGCCGTGCTTCACCTCCGCCGCTTTTGTGAGATTACCCTCCCGCTCGTAGCGGGTTTCCTCGATATTCAGTTCCTCCAGTCTCTGCTTCAAAGCCCGGATCTCTTCGATTACCTTCTTCTCGTTCTGCCACTGAAGCTGCATGGCATCCCGCTTGCCTTTGAGCTCCGCGAGCTCTTTGTCGATACCTTTGAGTTTGTCCTTGGAGGCGGGATCCGTCTCTTTGGCCAGGGCCTGCTTCTCGATGTTCAGCTGCAGGATGCGCCGCTCGATCTGATCCAGCTCGGTGGGCTGGCTCTCGATCTCCATCTTCAGGCGGCTGGCCGCCTCATCGACCAGATCGATGGCTTTGTCGGGCAGGAAACGGTTCGTTATGTAGCGGTCGGAGAGGATTGCGGCGGCGATTATGGCTTCATCCTTGATCCGCACTCCATGGTGGACCTCGTAGCGCTCCTTCAAACCTCGCAGGATCGCGATGGTGTCCTCTACGCTGGGTTCGGAGGTATAGATCGGCTGGAAACGGCGTTCCAGGGCGGCGTCCTTCTCCATATACTTGCGGTATTCATCCAGGGTGGTGGCGCCGATTGCCCGCAGCTCTCCCCGGGCCAGGGCCGGCTTCAGCAGATTGGAAGCATCCACCGCTCCTTCGGCCGCCCCTGCGCCCACCAGGGTGTGGAGCTCGTCGATGAACAGAAAGATCTCGCCTTCGGCCTCGATGATTTCCTTGATCACCGCCTTGAGGCGCTCCTCGAACTCCCCCCGGAACTTAGCGCCCGCCAGCAGGGCCCCCAGATCCAATGCCAGCACCCGCTTGCTCTTCAGGGAATCGGGAACGTCCCCGGAAACGATCCTTCGGGCAAGCCCTTCCACGATCGCCGTTTTCCCCACCCCCGGATCCCCGATCAGCACCGGGTTGTTCTTGGTGCGGCGGGAGAGAACCTGCATGATCCGGCGGATCTCCTCATCCCTGCCGATCACAGGGTCGATCTTCTCCCTCCGGGCCAGATCGGTCAGATCCCTGCAGTAGCGTTCCAGAACCTGGTACTTGTCCTCCGGGGACTGATCGGTGACCCGCTGGTTGCCCCGGATGCGCTGCAGTGCGTTCAATACGGCCGCCTTCTGCACACCATGTCGGTTCAGCAGCTCCCGGGTGTCGCTTTGAATGTCCAACAGGGCCAGCAGCAGGTGCTCGGTGGAGATGTACTCATCCTTGAGGTTACCGGCTTCCATCTCCGCGTTGTGCAGCACCTTGTTGGCCTGAGGCGACAGCTGGGTCTGTGAACTGTCCCCATAGACCTTTGGTTTGGCGGCCAGCTGCTTCTCCAGATCCGCGCGCAGCCCGGTGCTCTGCACGCCCAGGGCGGTAAACAGCGGCGGGATCACCCCGTCCCTCTGTTCCATCAGGGCCAGGAGCAGGTGGTCGGTATCCAGACTGGAATGATCGTAGCGATGGGCCATGGATTCCGCGGCCTGGACCGCTTCCTGGGCCTTGATCGTAAACCTGTCGAATCTCATACTGCAATCTCCTGTGAAGGCGTTGATGGAAGGACGGATATCAATACATCCCAAAAATACGCAAAGCTGCCCCCGTATGTCAAATTCCAACTGCCCTTGTCTGTCCGGGTCAAAAACTCCTATACTCTTTGGAAATCAGATAATGGAGAAGGGAATTATGAAACCAGTTCGTTGGGGTGTACTTGGGATAGCCACCATCTTTGTGAATAAAGTTTTGCCGCCCCTGTTGAAATCGGATTTGATCGATCTGGCGGCGATCGCCTCGAGGAGCGGGGAGAAGGCTCGCAGCGCTGCGGAAGCCTTCGGGATTGCCAAATCGTACGGGGCCTATGAGGAGCTGCTGGCTGATCCGGATATCGAAGCGGTCTACATTCCGCTTCCCAATCATCTCCATGCCGAGTGGATCCGAAAAACCGCGGATGCGGGGAAGCACATCCTCTGTGAAAAACCCCTCGCCTTGAACGCGGAGGAGGCGGCTTCCTGCGTCGAGTACGCCGCCGAAAGGGGTGTGCGGCTCATGGAAGGGTTCATGTACCGGTTCCATCCCCAGTGGCAGAGGGCCTGGGAGCTGGTGCGTATCGGAGAAATCGGCAAGATCCTGGCCGTACACACCTCCTTTGCCTACAATCTCAAGGACCCCGAGAATATCAGAAACAAGCTGGCAATGGGCGGCGGGGCCTTGGCGGATATCGGCTGCTACGCCGTGTCCGTCCCTAGGTTTTTCTTCGGCAGGGAACCGGAGCGGGTCGTAGGCCTTATCACCCGGGATCCGAGCTTCAAGACGGACATCTTGAGCTCGGCCATCCTCGATTTCGGAGACGGGCGATCCGTGTTTACAGTCGCTACCCAGAGTTTTCCGAACCAAAGAGTCGATATCTTCGGCAGCTCCGGGAGCATCCACATCGGGATCCCCTTCAACATGTACCCGGATGTGCCACCGTCGCTTACGGTGTTTACCGAGATCGGTGAACGGCACCCAATATTACCGGCAGCCGATCAGTACGCATTGGAGTTCGAAGCCTTCTCCAAAGCGCTTCGCCAGCAGCTCCCGGTTCCGACCCCTGCCTCAGATGCGGTGGCTAATCAGAAGGTGCTGGACGCCCTGTTTCGCTCAGAATCATCGGGCGGCTGGGAAACTCCCTGAGTGGCCGGACAGCGCCTTTTGTAGTATTTTGAAAGGGGTGATTCAGAGGACAACAGCATGGATAATGGGGTTACCATCAAACAGAATATTCTCGCCGAGGTTGTAGACTGCCTCTGCGATTCGGAACATGGAATGCTTTCATGGAAGGCCAAGGGGGGAAGGCTGCTGCCCTCCAGAGACCAGGTAGTCGAGGCTGCCGAGTCGCTTCGCTCCGTTCTGTTTCCCGGTTACTTCGGTATCTCCGAGCTGACCACGGACAATATGCGGTTCCACGTCGGGGCAACCTTGGACCGCATACTTCTGGTATTGCTCGAGCAGATCAAGCGGGGACTGTGCTTCGAATGCGACCACCACGGATTCGAGTGCCCGGCCTGTCTGGAAAAGGCCAAACAGACTACTGCGGAGTTTGTTCAGCGCCTGCCGCGGATCCAGCACACCCTGGCTACGGATGTTCACGCCGCTTACTACGGGGACCCGGCGGCCAAGAGCACCGATGAGGCTATCTTCTGCTACCCCGGGATCCTGGCCGTCACCTACTATCGCCTGGCCCATGAGTTGTACTGCCTGGAGGTGCCGCTGATCCCCAGAATGATTACGGAGAGGGCTCACAGCCTGACCGGTATCGATATTCACCCGGGAGCCAAGATAGGGGAGGAGTTCTTCATAGATCACGGAACAGGCGTGGTAATCGGAGAGACCTGCGTTATCGGAGAACGGGTGCGCATCTATCAGGGGGTTACACTCGGGGCCAAGAGCTTTCCCCTGGATGAGAACGGCAAGCCGATCAAGGGAATCCCGAGGCATCCGGTTGTAGAGGATGATGTGGTGATCTACTCCGGCGCTACGGTCCTGGGAAGGGTTACCATCGGTCGCGAATCCGTGATTGGAGCGAATGTATGGATCACCCAGGATGTGCCGCCCCGGAGTGTGGTCACCCATAGTGTAGAAGAGAGTTCGCCGGTCGGCCGCTGAAGTCTATTCGCTGAAGTCTATTCGTCGTCGGAAATTTGCCTGGGTAGGTGATCTTGAAACCAGGACAGGTCGCTGACGACAACCAGCCCGATCAGCCCCCCCAGAAGGGAAATCCCGAGAAACAGAAAGAAAAACTCCCCAAGATCGCCTTGGAGGAACCGGGCAATAACCGACGGGTTGGTCCCGAACACGACGATCAGGAGAATATTGAGCACGCAGAAACCCGCCCAGAGCAGGGTTTTTCTTATCTTGCCGGGGATTTCGTGGATATCGACCATGACCCGATCTACGAAACCGACCCTGGCGAGGTAGACCGAGATATCCCGTTTCAATCCCTCTTTCGGTTCGTTGCTGTCGAGGCTCTGAGCGCCGTCCACAGTGGATCGGCTCATCCGATGATTCCCTCCTCGAGATACCCGTAGACATAAGCCCCCAGGCGAGTGCGGAGCAGCTGCTTGGCCCGGAACATGTAGGACTTGATCGTGTTCACCGGAATGCTGAGAGCTCGGGAGATTTCCGGATAGCTCAATCCCTCGAAGAAGTGGAGATTGATCACGGGTTTGTAGATATCCGGGATCTTTTGCAGTACTTTTCTCACTTTTTCACGCAGCTCGCGCCGCAACAGCCGGGTTTCCGGGCCCAAGGAGGTATCCTGAGGTTCACAGGGCAGGGCAACCTCGAGGTGGGCGCGTTTGCGCTTGTGGTACTGGTTTACCGCCATGTTGTAGGCGATCTTGCTGAGCCAGGATGCGAAGGGAACCTCCGCCCTGAAGGTCCGAAGCTTCTCAAAGGTCTTGAGAAAGACCTCTTGAGCGTAATCCTCCGCATCGTGGCGGTTGTGAAAGAATTTCAAGCCCAGATAAAAAACGCGAGCCTGGTGACGAGCTACGATCTGCCGGTAGGCGTCGATCCGGCCCGCCAGTACGTGTTTGACAAGCTCATTGTCGGTTGTTTTTTTCACGCTCTCTGTTCTTCTTCAAACGGTATATCAGGACGTAGTAGGTAATGATACCCAGCCCGGATGCTGTGGGAATAATACCGCCCAGAAGAGAATTACTCAAGCCCGTTTTCAGTCCGAAGAAGACCAACAGCCCCACGCCTACGAAAAGCGCCACGATTCCTATGAGCAGCAGCTTGTCGTCGATATTTCTGGGTTTGGGCGTCAGCCCCCGTCCGATCATCAGCTGCTGCTTCTTGTAGTCCCAGAGAATCACGAAGAAGCTGAGCACCGCCAGAACGGACACCGACACAACGGGGATTGCGGCTATCAACACCTGAGCGGCTGAGCTGATTTGCGACCACTCCCGGGTAGTCTGTTGGAGGGCGGTATCGGCGATCCAGCGAATTCGAAGCAGGCTTGCGACATCCATTGCCATGAATGACAATACGGAACCGAGGATGGTTGCGGTTAAGCCCTCAGCTCCTCGATATAGCCGGCGATTTTCTCCTTTCGCCGTCGGAGCTGTTCCTGCTTGTCCTTCTCTTTCTGAACGACCTCCTGGGGAGCTTTGGAGAGGAACGACTTGTTGGCCAGCTTACCGGTCGTGCGTTTCAGGGCCGTTTCGATATTCCCAAGCTCCTTCTGCAGTTTGTCGATCTCTTTTTCCAGGTCGATGGCCTCTTTGATGTAGACGAAGGCTTCGAAACCGGAGCCCACCGCCGGGATGCTCCCCGCTCTCTGCACCGCCTCGTGGGTGATCTCGAGGTTGTCCGATCCTATGAGCAGGGCAATCAGATCCTTCTGCTCCTGGAATATCCGCCGGGAAGGGTCATCCTCGGTTGTCTTTACCGTGACCGGGATCTTCGTCCCCGCCGGTATGGTGAACTCGCTGCGAAGCGTACGTACTGCGCGAACCAGTTCCTGCACCAGGGCGAAACTCTGGGCAGCGGCCTCCTCCACGCGTTTTTCCGAGAAATCCGGATAGGAGGCGGTGACGATACTCCGGCCGTGGTTGGGCAGCTTCTGATAGATCTCCTCGGTTACATAGGGTAAAAAGGGATGCAGCAATCGGAGAGATTCCTCCAGGATCGACAGGCAGAGCGTGATCTTCCGGTCCTTCTCCGCTTCGTTGTCTCCCTCCAGGGCGAGTTTGGACGCCTCGATGTACCAGTCGCAGAAATCGTTCCAGAAGTACTCGTAGACAGCCTGGCTGGCATCATTGAAACGATACTGGATCAGGGCGGTTCGGGCGCTTCGAGCCGTCAGGTTCAGCCTGTGGATGATCCAACGGTCCACCTCATCGAGCCTGGCATCCGCCTCTTTCACGAGGCTACGGCCTTCGAGGTTCATCAGGATGAAGCGGGAGGCATTCCAGATCTTGTTGGCGAATTTGCTGCCCAGTTTGAAGCTGTCCTTGTCCATCAGGATGTCCTGACCCTGGGCCGCCAGGAAGGCCAGGGTAAAACGAAGGGCGTCGGCTCCGTACTCGTCGACCATTTCGAGCGGGTCCACACCATTGCCCAGAGACTTGGACATCTTACGCCCTTGAGTATCCCGAACAAGGCCGTGGATGTACACGTCCGGAAAGGGGACCTCCCCCATGAACTCGAGTCCCATCATGATCATCCGCGCAACCCAGAAGAAGATGATCTCATAGGCGGTTACCAGCGTGGAGGTCGGGTAAAAGGTCTTCAGGTCTTCGGTTTGATCCGGCCACCCGAGGGTGGAGAAAGGCCAAAGTGCGGAGGAGAACCACGTGTCCAGGACATCCGGATCCTGTCGAATCTCATTGCTCGAACAGTGCTGGCAGATAGAAGGGTCTTCCCGGGAAACAGTCATTTCGCCGCAGGCCTCGCAGTACCAGACCGGGATACGGTGGCCCCACCACAGTTGTCTGGATATGCACCAGTCCCGGATGTTTCGCAGCCAGTGTATGTAGGTGTTCTCCCATTTCTTGGGGTAGAACTGTACCTCCCCCCCTTCCCAGGCTTTGAGGGCTTTATCCGCCAATGGGCGCATACGCACGAACCACTGGTCCGACAGGTAGGGCTCGATCAGGCTGTGGCAGCGATAACAGTGCCCCACCGTGTGCATATGCTTCTCGTCCCGGATAAACAGGCCTGCTTTCTTGATATCTTCCACCACTCGTTTCCGTGCCTCGGTGACTTTGAGACCTCTATAGGCCCGGGGAACATTGTTGTTCAGGGTGTTGTCCGGATTCAGTATGTTGATCCGCGGCAGATTGTGACGTTTGCCGATGTCGTAGTCGTTCGGATCATGAGCCGGAGTGACTTTCACGACTCCGGATCCGAACTCCATGTCCACGTAGGTATCGGCCACAATCGGCAGCATCCGGTCTGTAAGCGGCAGCAGCGCCTGCTTGCCCACCAACTTCTTGTAGCGCTTGTCTTCGGGGTGCACCGCCAGAGCCGTATCCCCCAGCATGGTTTCCGGGCGGGTGGTGGCGATTTCGATGGAACCGCTGCCGTCGGCCAGGGGATAGCGATAGTGGTACATGCGGCCCTCTATTTCCTCATGCTCGACCTCATCATCCGATATCGCCGTACCGCAGGACCAGCACCAGTTGACCAGGTAGTTGCCCTTGTACACCAGTCCCTTCTCGTACAGGCTTACGAACACCTCCCGTACGGCCCGGGACAGTCCTTCGTCCAAAGTGAAACGCTCCCGCTGCCAATCGCAGGAGGAGCCGATCTTCTGCAGCTGCTTGACGATGATGTCGTGATGTTTATTGGTAACCTTCCAGGTTTCCTCCACGAAACGGTCCCGGCCGATCTGCTCCCGGGAGGTGCCCTGCTGCCTCAGCTGCTTTTCCACGACAGCCTGGGTGGCGATTCCGGCGTGATCCGAACCGGGCAGCCAGAGAGTCGGCTCACCGGCCATGCGGTGATAGCGGATCAACACGTCTTGAAGGCTGTTGTTCAAACCATGGCCCATGTGCAGCACCCCGGTTACGTTAGGCGGTGGGATCACGATTGTGTAGGGTCGGCCCTTTCTATTCGGATCCGGTGCGAACAGGTTGTTGTCCAACCAGAATTTATAGAGCCGGTCTTCGAAGCTTTTCGGGTCGTAAGCCGGAGGTAGCTCAATCGCCTTCATCATGGGCGCACATTTTACAGGAAAAAGCCTGCCGTGGCAACAAAGGTGGCTTTTGCGGGCCACCTGGGGAGTGCCGCCCGGCAAGCGCACCAGGCAATCCGGCAACCCTTGCAATAAACCTCCGGCAATTGTATATTCCCATTGAACCAAACTCATGCACCAGGAGGAGTGACTATGGCTGAATGGTTTCCGTTGACTGAAGTAGAGGGTCCGCACAAGGGGCATGGCAAGCACCTCTGTGTTGCTCACGTCATGAACTATATTCAGACGAATCTGTCGGATTATAAAGACTTGATCAGAAACGGTAAGTACGTCTGCAAGCAGTGCGGCCGTGTAGCGGCCAGTGCCGAATACCTCTGCGACCCGGATTCCCTATAGTCTCAAACCGTACTATCTGTTCGACCTCAATAGCCCCTCCCTCTGTCCGGGATTTCCGGGGGGAGGGGTTTTGTGTTTTATTTAACAGAATCACGTTGAAGAATTAATATTTTGTATTAAATTTGTATTAAATTTGTAGGCATTCACGAATGGCTGAACCGAAAAAGTTGATGCAAAGATCAGTGATGGAGCAGTTCCCCAAGGTGGAACTTCACAGACATCTGGAGGGGACGTTTCCCGTGGAGAAGCTGCACCAGCTGTCGCTCAAGAACAACCTGGAGAGACCCCGGGATTTCGAATCCTTCAAAAAAGAAGTCCAATTTCCGAAGGACTCCAGCCCGGATTTCCTCATTTTTCTCACCAAGTTCCGAAACGACTGGTACCGCTCACTGGACGACGTCTATTTTATTACCTATCACTCGGTGAAAGAGCTGGTCCGGGACGGCCTGTTGTACTGCGAACTGCGCTTCTCACCGGAACATTTCGCTTTGGAAAACGACTTTGACCGCGCCCAGGTCACCAGGCTGATCGTCCAGGCCGGCAATACGGCGGCCAGGGATGCAGGTCTGGAAATCCGTTATCTGCTGACCTTCAACCGCAGCAAGCAGACCAGCGCAGAGATGATCGAACTGTACAACCTGCTGAAGCGCCTCGAAATACCGGAAATCGTCGGGATCGATCTGGCCGGGGACGAGATCAACTATCCCCCTGGGCAGTTCCGGGATTTTTTTGCCCTGATCGAATCCGACGGAATCTACAAGTCGACGATCCACGCCGGGGAGGTCACCCCCTCCGAACAGATCTGGGAGGCTATCCGGAATCTGCACGCCGACCGGATCGGCCACGGCACCAGCACGATAGACGATCAGCCCCTGCAGGAGTACCTCAAAACTTCGGGCATCGCCCTGGAACTGTGCATCACGTCCAACTATCAAACCGGTTCCTGGGAAGATGAGCGCAACCACCCTATAGGAACGTTGTACAGAAACGGCGTGCCCGTAACGCTGAACTCGGATGATCCCTTTATCCAAAATACCGATCTGACGGATGACTACATCAAAGCGGTAGAGTACTTCGGCTTCGACTTCGAGGATTTGGTACAATTGAATCTGAATGCGATTGAGGCCAGTTTTCTGCCAAAGGACAGGCAGGAACGCCTGCGAAAAGACTATCTAAAAAAGGTGGCGCAATTCAAAGAACGTCACTCCTTCGGAGGTGCAGCATGATCGTCCGGGTTATTGATGTCCACGTGAACAAGCAGAACATCGAGGATTTCAAGCGGATCAGCGTGCAGAATAGAGGAGGATCGATCCAGGAACGGGGGGTCCTGCGTTTCGACGTGCTGCAATCCGATAGCGACCTGCAGCATTTCGTCCTCTATGAAGTTTACCGGGATGCACAGGCGACCCTGGATCATAAGGAAACGGAGCATTACCAGAGATGGCGGGAGGCGGCCGAACCCATGATGGCCCGGAAGCGGGAAAGCACCTCCTGCACCCCCGTCGCCCCGACCGATCCCGGGGAATGGTAGATGTTCCTCTACGTCTTTCGCCACGGCGATGCCAAACCCAAGAGCGAGGATCCGGAGCGGGGACTCAGCGACAGAGGACTGGAAGAGGTCAGGGCGGTCTGCGCCGCTTTTTCCAGGACCAACCCTCAAATCCAGGAGATCTGGCACAGCGGAAAGACCCGAGCCGAACAAACTGCAGGTATTCTCGCAGCTGGTCTGAAGATAGATGACCGGACGTACTCTCGAAGCGGTTTGAATCCCAACGATCCCCTGCCGCCGCTGGTAGAAAAACTGAAGCGCCGGGAGAAGAATCTGGTGATCGTCGGGCATCTTCCCCAGCTGGGCAAGCTCATCTCGGTACTGCTGCTCGGTGCGGAACGGGAGCTGCTGGACCTTCCCTCCGCGGGGCTGGTCTGTTTGGAGAGACGCGTCGACTCCTGGCGGATGAACTGGTTCCTAACTCCTGAGCTGGTTTTGCCCCCAGCGCAGAAGAGGCATTGAATCAGTCGGCCAGGAGGGCGTTGACGCGCCGCAGATAGCCGTCCATGTCGAACTTTCGGCGCAACCCCGAATCCGACATGTAGCGAATCTTCCCGAAGATCGGCCGTTCCCTCCAGGGACGGTCGTGCTTGCCGAAGCACCAGGCCACGCCGGCGTAGGAGTTGGCATCCCGCCCATCGAGAAAGTAGCGGTTGTTCAGGTGCAATGCGGTCTCGTAGGCCTGTTCCGGGCTTTCGCTCCACTCGAGGATCTTCTTGCCCCAGTACATGCGCATGTAGCCGTGCATCTTTCCGGTCAGCTGCATCTCCTCCATGGCCGCATTCCAGTAAGGATCATGGGTGTTTGCTGCGTCCAGCTGCTCCCGACTGTACAGATGTTGGCGTTCGTCCTTTCTGTGCTCTCCCAATGTCCGCTTTGCCCAGTCCGGAAGACAGGCATAGCTGTCGTAGTGCTGTTCGTAGAACACGAAGTTGAAAGCCAGCTCTCTGCGCACAATCAGCTCCTCGATAAAGGCATCCCTGGCATCCCTGGGTGCTCCCCGGGCCGCGTTGACCGCCAGGGCAACGGTGAGTGGACTTATCTGCCCGAAGTGAAGGTACGGGCTCAGGTTGGATTGATGCTCCTGTGCCGGATCGTTGCGCAGGCTGTGGTAGTAACGGAGGGAGTTCCTGCAGAACCGCTCCAGGAGGTTGAGTGCCTGCCTGTTGCCGCCCTTGAATCGGGCAGCCGGCTGCACGGATCTGTCGATGTCGAGCCTGCCGATCAGCTCCTGATCCGGGCTGACCGTACCATCGATGCGTACACCCAGTGAATCCCTGCGGGGCGCCCGCACGGCATCTTCGGCTACCAGGTAATCATCCCAGATCCTGTAGATCTTTCGCCGGATCGTTGCGGCGGCCCACTCGCTCTTGGTGGACACCTCTTCGATCGGCAGCAGCAGATCCCCCTCAACCTGATGCACCGCGCAGGGTGACTGCTGCGCCACCGACTCCCGCCAGCGGTGCTGGTGGGCCAGGTAGCCCCGGTCCGTGACCAGCAGCGCGGCTTGCGCAGCTAGTCGCAGGGCTGCCTCATCCGGCTCTGCCTCCAGAACAGCAAGCCGGATACCGAGATTCTCCAGCTCCTTTTCTACATCCTGGAGTCCCTCGATGAGGAAGGTGAAGTGGCGGAGGTTAGCCTCCGGATAGCGGTCGGTCAATCCAAAGACAGTCAGGACGGGAAGTCCGAGCTCCTCCGCCTGCTGAATCGCATAGAGCAAAGCGGGATTGTCGAGCACCCGCACCGAAGCCTGCATCCAGTATAAGAGGTAGCGGCCTTTTTGGATCGGTTGATCGTTGAGCTGTTTGATCCGGCTTGGATGAATCATTGTCTGCTCGATTCTTCCTAAATTATGGACATTCCAGGATCAATGCAAGATTATAGAGGAAAGGGAGTAATCTGATGAAAAGATCCATACCGATGATCGCCGTTGCAACCCTGTCGATGATGCTTTTTGGCCGCTGCAGCGGCGGGCCGCCTTCGAATATCGGTTTGAAGGACGGCAAGCTGTCCCCCTGTCCAAAATCGCCCAACTGCGTTTCCACACAGAGTGATGACCCGCAGCACGGGATCGAAGCTCTGCCCTTTCGAGGTTCCATAGCGCAGACCATGGCCGCTATCCTCACGGTGGTGGGGAAGATGCAGCGGACCACGGTCATCACCCAACGGGAAGATTACCTGCACGTGGAGTACAGGACCAAGATGGGCTTTGTCGACGATGTGGAGTTCCACCTCGACGAAGCGACCCAAACCGTCCAGTTCCGTTCGGCCTCGCGGATCGGCTATTCGGATCTCGGGGTCAATCGAAAACGCATGGAGGAGTTCACGAACCTGTATCGGGCTCTTCCATAATGATTTTGGCAATCTATCCTATGTGGCTATATTGACTGCCGAATGAACACGAGCGAAAAGATCCAACAATATCTGAAATCCGGGGATAAGGTCGCCGGGGTAGAGCGAGTGGAGTTTCTGGCCGCCGGGGAATATAACCAGAACTACCTGGTCCATGGGCGCTCCGGGAAGTACGTGTTCCGCATCAACCACGGCAGTCAGCTCGGCCTTGACAACCAAATCGAGTATGAGTTCAAGGTCTTGAAGGCCGTAGAGCCCTCCGGGGTGACGCCTCGAGTATTTTTTGTCGACTGCGATGCCGACGGACTTGGAAAAGGCGTGCTGTTGATGGAGTACCTGCAGGGGCGCCCCCTCGATTACCCTACGGATATTCAGGCGGCGGCCCGGGTGTTCGCAAAAATCCATAGTCTTTCCACCGCCGACGGTCTTATCGTACAGAATAACCCAATCGAGGCGATCGCGCAGGAGAGCTACAGTTTGATCAACCGCTACGCCGATCACCCTCTGATCGCTGAAAAGGCGCATCTGTTGCGATATCACGACAAGATACTCACTCTCTCCGAGAACACCCGGGATTTTTTTTCCAACGAAGAGCTCTGCATCGTGAACACGGAGGTGAACTCCAGGAACTTCATCGTGCAGCCGCAAAAAGCCTACCTGGTGGACTGGGAAAAGGCGGTCGTGTCCTGCAGGTACCAGGACCTGGGGCACTTCGTGGTTCCGACCACGACCCTGTGGAAGAGCAATTACGTATATAGCGAAGAGGAGAAACTGCGATTCATCCGGGACTACAGCCGGAACCTCGATCTCGAATTGGATGTGAGGGAGTTGTTCGAGAAGACCAGGATCCTGGAACGCACGATCCTGCTGCGGGCGATCAGCTGGTGTTTCATGGCCTACTACGAATACACCCGGGAGGATCGAACCCTGCGCAACGAGGATACCTTCGCGAAGATTCGGGATTATCTCAATGACATAGAATCCTTACTTGTCTGGTAAGGTTACAGAACTTCGCTGCATCACAGGAATGAGATTCTTGTAATCTTTCCGTGATCCTTTTGTGATCGAGATTGGCTATTTATCAATAAACAGCTATCTAAGAATCAGGAGTATAACGTATGAAACGCAACAGTGTCGTGATTTTTATCGTGTTCATCCTAATTGCCGCAGGACTCTGGGCCGGGGGAAAACAGGAACAGACTTTACCCTTTGAACAGCGCTATCAGTCCATGAGCTGGGACCAGATCGTTGCGGAAGCCCGGGATCAGAAGCTGTACTGGTACATGTGGGGCGGATCGGATCTGATCAATAAATTCGTCAACGGATACGTGGCCGAGCGGCTTGAGAGGGAGTACGGTGTCACCCTGGAGATGGTTCCGGTAACGGATGCTGCGACCTTCGTGAACAAGGTACTGGGGGAAAAACAGGCAGGTCGGGACAGTGACGGCTCTGTGGACGTGATGTGGATCAACGGGGAGAATTTCCGCACGATGCGGGAGGCGAATCTGTTGTTCGGGCCCTATGCGGATCGGCTTCCGAACGGGCAATACGTTGATGCCGCGGATTCCTCGATCGCCAATGACTTCGGTTACCCCGTGGAGGGCTTCGAATCTCCCTACGGCTCCGCCCAGGTGGTGATGGTCTACGATTCGGCAAAAGTTCCCGAGCCGCCCCGTACGGTGGAGGATCTACTGGACTGGATCAGGGCCAATCCCGGGAAGTTCACCTACCCCGCGATCCCGGATTTCACAGGCTCAGTGTTTGTCCGTCATCTGTTCTATCATGTGGCAGGCGGCTATGAGAAGCTTCTCGGGCCCTTCGACCGGGAGCTATTCGACACGATCGCCCCGAAACTCTGGGAGTTGCTCAATGGTCTGGAGCCGTATCTCTGGCGGCAGGGCAACACCTACCCGGAGACCCATACCAAGGTCCAGGATCTGCTGGCCAACGGCGAGGTTTACTTCGATGTGAGCTACAACCCCGGTGAAGCGGCCAGCCTGGTTTCCCAGGGCCGCTATCCTGAGAGTGTGCGGACCTTCGTTTTCGATACCGGCACGATCGGAAACACCCACTACGTGGCGATTTCCTACAACTCCTCCTCCAAAGCGGCGGCCATGGTCCTTGCCAATCTGCTGTTGGATCCGGCCGCCCAGTACGAGAAGAGCCGTCCCGAGGTTTGGGGTGACCTGACGGTGCTGAACGTGGGTGGGCTGCCCCGGCAGTGGCGGGAGAAGTTCATGAGCCTGCCCCGTCCGCCCTCGGTTTTGCCGCCGGATGTGCTGTCCAGCCGTAAGATTCCGGAACTTCAGGCATCCTGGCTTGAAGCGATCGAGAAGGGTTGGACGCAGAACGTGTTGCAGAAGTAATGAAAAACGGGCTGTCCCCGATCATCCTGCTTGCCCCCGCCCTGGTCGTGATCCTGATTCTCTTTGCCGGCGGACTGGCTCTGGGTTTGTCCCAGAGCCTGGGCTACATGCCCATCATCGGGGCCTACGGATTCGGTCTGGATGCCTACCTGGAGCTGCTGCTCAGCCCCGGGTTCCTGCCCTCCCTCCTGCTGACGATCTTCGTATCGGTGATGGCAACCGGGATCGCCCTGACTTTAGCGGTGATAACCGCCCTGAGCTTGAGGAAACGCTTCGCCGGGAAGAAGCTCGTCTCCTTCCTCTACCAGTTCCCCCTGACCATACCCCACCTGGTCGTGGCCGTGGGAATGATGATGCTCGTTTCCCAAAGCGGGTTGTTGGCCCGGACTGCCTATCGGATCGGCCTGATCGCCGACTCCTCTCAGTTCCCGGTTCTGGTGTTCGATGATCTGGGGATCGGGATCATTCTGGTCTACGTCTGGAAAGAGATTCCCTTCATCGGACTGATTGCCCTTGCCGTATTGCAGTCGATCGGCAGTGACTACGAAGAGCAGGCCAGAACCCTGGGAGCCGATTCCTGGCAGACCTTCCGCCACGTGCTGCTGCCCATCATCGTTCCCGGCATCCTTCCGGGATCGATCATCATATTCGCCTACACCTTCAGCAGTTTCGAAGTGCCCTTCCTGCTCGGCAAGAGCTATCCCGCCATGTTGTCCGTCCTGTCCTACCGCTTGTATGTCGACGTTGACCTGGATGCCCGGCCTCAAGCCATGGCCATGAGCATCCTGATCGCATTTTTCGTTCTGATCCTGGTTGTGCTCTACAGGCGGGTCTCTCAACGCCTACTGAGGAGATCTCTATGACCGGATATCGGCGCCGGTTGAGAGGCTGTCCGACTTGTACGTGGGTGGTCCACCTGATCGTGATCGGCGCCATCGTGGGGGGCGTACTGCTGCCAATTATCCCGCTGCTTACCTGGTCGGTCAGCCACAGCTGGTTTTTTCCGCAAATCCTGCCGTCGGAGTTGAGCGGCAGGGCCTGGGCGTACATCGGCTCACCGCTGTCCAAAGTGCTGAGCGCTTCGGCCAACAGTCTGCTGATTGCCGGGCTTGTTACCGTGACAGCGGCCGTGCTGGGGGTCCCGGCCGGGAGAGCGCTGGGACTGCAGCGCTTCAGAGCAAAAGCGATTCTCGAGTTCCTGATCCTGGCACCGATCATTGTACCCGGCCTGGCGGTGATCATGGGGATCCACGTGCTGTTCATCAAGCTGAGACTGGTAGATACGCTGTTCGGGGTTGCCCTGGTGCATCTGCTGCCCAGCCTGCCCTATATGATCGTGGTGATGTCGGGGGTATTCGCCAACTACAACGTAGATTTCGAACAGCAGGCTTTCTCCCTCGGGGCGGGGAAACTCAGGGTCTTCGTTCACGTCACCCTGCCCGCCATTCTCCCGGGAATCGTCACCGGTTCCCTGTTCGTGTTTCTGATATCCTGGAGCCAGTACATCCTCACCGTGCTGATCGGAGGGGGGAGGGTGATCACCCTTCCGGTGCTGCTGTTCGCCTTTGCAGCCGCCGGGGACAATGCGGTGACCGCGGCGCTGTGCATCGTGTTTCTGGCGCCTGCGGTTTTGATTTTGCTGTTTACGTCGCGATACCTCTCCGGAGAATCCGGAGCCATGGGAGGTTTTGGACGACTATGAGTTCTGTTACCCTGCAACAATTAAGCCACCACTACTCAGGTTCATCCCTGCCGGCGGTGGACGGTATCGATTTTTCGATACGGAAGGGAGAGCTGGTTTCGCTGCTCGGTCCTTCCGGATGCGGGAAGACAACCACCTTGAAGCTGATCGCCGGACTGTTGAAACCCACCTCCGGGGAGATCTTCTTCGATGACCATAATGTGACGGATGTCAAACCGGAGCATCGTGAGGCGGTGATGGTGTTCCAGGACTACCTGCTCTTTCCCTATATGAGCATCGAGGAGAACGTCGGATTCGGGCTGCGAATGCGCCGATTACCCAAACGGGAGATCGCCGGGCAGGTACGGCAGATGCTGAGTCTGATGGGCCTGGAGGAGTTGAAGGATCGAAAACCCTCCCAGCTTTCAGGGGGACAGCAGCAGAGGGCTGCTCTGGCCAGGGCTCTGGTGCTTCAACCGAAAGTGCTACTCTTGGACGAACCGCTATCTAACCTGGATGCCCATCTTCGGGATGAGATGCGGGAGCTGATTCTCTCCATCCAACGATCTCTCGGTGTAACCACGATTTTCGTGACCCATGACCAGGAGGAAGCGGTGCTCCTGGCCGACCGGATCGCCCTCATGTTTGAGGGAAAGATCCAGCAGATCGGGAAGAGCAAGCTCTTTTACGAGAAGCCGGCCAGCCGGCGGATCGCCTCGTTTTTTGGTAATAACAACTTTCTCAACGGATTCAAGGAGGGTCGACGGGTTACCAGCAGGGTCGGGGAGTTCCGGGTCGAATCGGATGCGGCGGACGGGCCGGTCACCCTGGTCATTCGTCCCGAATCGATCCTCCTGGGAGATCGGGGGATGAACAGCTTCGCCGCACCGGTGATGCGGCAGATCTACATGGGCACTCACAATCGCTATCGGATCGAGGTCGACGCTGCGGAGTGGGAGATCATAGCCCCCGCGGATTCTGCAGCGGATTTGGAAGGCAGGCGAGTCACCTTTTCCCTGCCCCCTGAGAAGATCTGGGTCATGCCTGAGCTGAGGAATTAGCCTCCCGTGGACGATTCACCCCGATGTTCCATCATCATTCCCGTGTACAGGGAGCAAAAGAATATCGACATCTGTCTGCAACAACTCGGTACGCTGCGGGGGATCGAGAACTGCGAGGTCATCGTGGTAGATGGAGACGGTGGTTCTACCCTGAAGGCGATTCGCAGGGGAGAGTTCCCCTTTCACCTGGTCCGGACCATTTCTGAGACGGGCAGGGGAGTGCAGTTGAATGCCGGAGCCGAAGCAGCCTCATCCGCATATTTTCTGTTCCTTCATGTCGATACGCTTCTGCCCAAGGCGGGGCTCGGGCTTGTGAACAGGACCCTGAAGCGCTATGAAGCCGGAGCCTTCGCTTTGGGGGTCATCGGCGCCGGTCCGCTATTCAACACCTGGCTGGCCTATGTCAACGGCCGCAAACGCCTGTCCTTCACCCCCTACGGGGATCAGGCCATCTTCATGACCCGGGAGACCTATCAGCGAGTCGGAGGATTTCCCCGGATCCCTATCATGGAGGATGTAGTAATGACCGATCGGCTGAAGCGCGCGGGGGCTCGGGTGAAGCTGCTTCATTCCAAGGTCCTTACCTCTGCCAGACGGTGGAAGAACCGCGGCTATTTCGTCAACTTCCTGAAAAACACTGCGCTGTTTTCACTCTACAGGATGGGGGTTTCTCCGTGGACCTTGGCCGGATATTACAGTCACAATTCTGACAAAACAGGTTAGAATGATTGACCACCTTTCGTCTGTGGTACGAATATAGAAATCGAGGAGTTCAAGGATGAAGAAATACATAATTCGGTTAATTGTCTTGGCGGTGATCGTAGCGGGGATATTCTCGCTGATTCGCTTCACAGCGGTCGGGGATTATCTGAGCGCCCGGTCGCTGCAGGAGAACAAGGAAGCCCTGAAGGGGTTCGTAGAGAGAAATTATCTGGTTTCCGTTCTGGTGTATATCGTGGCCTACATCCTGGTGGTGGCGCTGTCCATACCCGGAGCAATGTGGGTGAGCATAGGCGGAGGATTCTTCTTCGGTGTGGTCTTCGCCACAATCTACATCAACATCGGCGCCACCATCGGGGCAACCGTCGTTTTTCTGGCTGCGCGCTTCTTCCTGGGAGAGATGATCCAAAACAAATACGGAGACAGACTGGCCAGGTTCAATAAAGAGGTGGAAACAAACGGCAGCAACTACCTGATCACCCTGCGGCTCATACCGGTGTTCCCCTTCTGGATGATCAACCTCTTCGCCGGGGTGACCAGGATCAAGCCCCGCACCTTTATCTGGACGACGAGCCTGGGAATCATTCCCGGCTCCGCGGTGTACGCCTACGCGGGCTACGCCATCAACGATATCGGCGAAGGAGGAGTGCCCAAGAACATCATCTTTGCCCTGCTACTGCTGGCGGCGCTGAGCGTCGTACCCCTGGTGGTCAAGAAGATCCGTGCCCGGCGCAGAGATCAGGCCGGTGAGGCCGCCAAGACCGAAGAGAGTAGTGATCCCACGGAGGTCCGGACAGCGCAGCAGTTGGGCAGGCGCAGCGGGCAATGACCTATTCAAGAGCCGATAGAGTCATCTTGTTTCTCAAGAGCTTTCAGGCGGGCCGTGTGAAGACCCGCCTGGCCGCCCGCCTCGGCCATCGAGGTGCCCTGGAAATATACACCGCCATGGTCGCCGATCTGCTGGACAAGCTCGAACCCCTACGGAACCTCCTAGTTCCCTACTTCGACATGCTTCCGGATCCGCTCAACTATCCTCCCGCCGTTTCTTCGTTGCTGTCCCGAGGATTGCTCAGGGTTCAGCGGGGAGAGGATCTGGGGCAGCGCATGAGTAACGCCTTTCAGGAGATCTTCGCAGCCGGTGCGGAACGAGCCGTTCTGATCGGCTCGGATATCCCCCAAATCGACAGCGATTTGCTGAATGGCTATTTTGCAGCTCTCCGCACGTTCCCGATGGTCCTTGGACCCGCGGCGGACGGGGGGTATTATCTGATCGGTTTTCAGCGGGAACGCTTCGAAGCGTCGGCCTTCAGGGGGATCGAGTGGAGCACGGAGCGGGTTCTCGAGCAAACCCTGGACAAAGCCCGTTCCTGCGGTTTGCTTTGCCATATCGGTGAGGAGCTGCAGGATGTCGATACCATAGAAGATCTGGAATCGCTCATCTCGACCGATCTGTCCACCGGTTCCCTGGCCGAGGTGCTGGAGCGATACCTGGTTCGCGCCCAAGCCTGATGCGAGTGTGCATTATTTGAGTTGAAAGGCCCGATCTTGAACCCATTGAGCGCACAATCTGAATTAGCACCGGTCCTGACTCCTCAACCTGTGGCCCATAGATCACCACGGTAAGAACTCTCACCGGTTCTTCGTTCCATTGCGCAGAGTGATTCTCGGGTTTATCCTTGTCGTACCCTCAACGGGAAGGAGACGTTTATGAATCGGTGGATACGACGCTGGATAGTTCTGTTGCTGTTGTTCGTGGTTTGCCGATCACCGCTGTTTGCCGACATCCAACAGAGCGTGCTCGACCTGCTGACCAAGCTTTCCAGGGACTACGTGCAGTACCGGGAGGAGGTGTACTTCAAAGTTCCCCTGGCAGTCGTCCCCTTCCTCAACTCCGGACCACTGGCCAAACAGCACGAGATCGGAGCCGTGGTGGACGAGCTGATTCGTGGTGAAATCACCAATTCCACCTATTTCATTCTTACCGAGCGGGAGAACCTGGAACAAATCCTCGAGGAGATCGAGTTCTCCCTCTCCGATCTGGCGGACACCAGCCAGACCGTAGAGGTAGGACAGTTGACCAGCGCCAGGATCCTCCTGGCCGGGAGCGTCACCGAATCGGGTTCGAGCTTCCTGATCAACGGCCGGCTCGTCGACGTGGAAACCGGGGTGGTCATCGGTGCCCAATCGGTTTCGGTTCCCAGGGACGAATTGATCGACGAGGCCGAGGCATTCAAATACGAATACGTCACCCGCTACGGCCTGGGTTTCCAGGCCCTGGCTGGGGTGGACATCCCTTTCAGCGGTATTCCCAGATCCGAAGAATTCGAGAAGTTCCCCTATCTTCTCCATACCGGTGCAGGAGTCTTCTACCGCCCCTGGCGCTTTCTCCAAATTGCAGCCTCAATGAATGTTACCTGGACAGAGTTCCAGTACGGGGAGTTCGATCCGCGCTCATCCGAGTATCAAAATGCCGCTTTAGTGAAGACCTACTATATAACGTTTGTTGCGGATAACAGCCTTCCGAAGTACTCGATCGAGTATTCTCAGAAGTATTTGGACCTGACCGCCTTCTACGTATATCAACCAATTAAAGGGCTGACCCTCTCTCTTGGGGGAGGGGGGGTGATCGGTATGTACAACAATTACATCAAGATCAACAACGTACCGTTATATATAGGACCTATAGCCTCGGGTCTTCCGACGGAACTGGGCGTTCCAGCAAACTGGCTGCGAAAGAACTTCGTCATCGAAGGGGGGAACGCGCTGATGTACGGCCCGGTGGCGTCTACGCCACGAAAGCCTACCGCTATTCCTTCGGCGGATTCGCCGTTGCCGAGGACGAACCGTTCTACGAACTCGCCGGCTGGATTCCGGGTATTACCCCCTATGGGGATGATCTGGATATCAGCTTTCACTCAGTGGGGGTGTACCTGGGTATATCAGGGTCGTTCTAGGGCTTCGCGCCCGGCGGAATCGGTTCCAGCTGAAAAGCGTCGGCAAGGAAGCCGGTGGTATGATGGATTGTCCGCTTGGATAGATCCTCGCAGATATGGGGCGGGTTGTCGGGCCCAAAGCCTTCGGGACGCAGCTCCCGGCAGACCAGGCTGCCGAACCGTTTCTCGAATCCCCGGGCAAAGCTCTTGCAAAGTCCCGAAACCTGATTACGGTTCAGGCCGCGGCGGCTGCCCAGAATCCCGATGAACATCAGGGCTCCCTCCACCAGGCCGCACTGAGCACGGTGCCCACCGGCTCCCCACATGCCCAAGGCGGAATCCATGACCTGCGATTCGAGGGGGATGGCGAACAGCTCGGATACGATGGATAGGGTGGTGAAGGCACAGGTATCGTCGTGATCCCAGTAGTGCCGGTGTACTTGCTCATCGATGTAGCTTTTCCAGTCCATGGTCCATATATGTACCATGAGCGATGTGAATCTGTCAAAAAAAACGCGGCCCTGCAATTTGTACATTATGTACAACTTTGAAGGAGGTCAGTTTTTTGAACCCCGCTGCAGTAGATGAGGCACAACGCAGCTTGTCAGCCCTCCGGCAAGCCACTATACTGGCTGCAATTCAATACGAATCCCGGGTTATGCCTTAGGCTCACGAGGTAGCCATCCAGACCCGTACCACGGGGAGGGGACTATGTGGCAGCGGTTGAGCATCATACTCGCCTACCTGGTGATCACCCTGGTCATCGGCATCGTCTTCCGCAAGCAGGCGTCTACGAGCAAGGTCGAGTTCTTCCTGGCCGGCAGGGGCGTGGGAAGGCTGCTGCTGTTCTTCACCATGGCGGCCACCAACTTCAGCGCCTTCACCATCTTCGGGCTGTCCGGTGCGGGCTACCGGATCGGATACGCCTTTTACCCGGTCATGGGCTTCGGCACCGGGTTCATGGCCCTTTCCTTCCTGCTCATCGGAAAGCCGATCCTGTCGCTTTCCAAGGAGCGGGGCTATATCACGCCTTCGGATTTCATCGCCGATCGTTATGGGGCTCCCTGGCTGAAGAAACTGTTCTCCGCCGTGATGATCGTGTTCACCCTGCCGTACATCGCCATTCAGGCCATTGCCAGCGGCAAATCCCTCAACACCCTGGTCGGCATTCCTTACCTTTCCGGGGCCCTGCTGATCACGGCGTTCATCGTGGTCTACGTTGCCCTGGGGGGATTGCGCTCCATCGTCTGGACCGATCTGATCCAGGCCCTGATGATGATCGGTTTCACCCTGACCGCCTTCTTCATCATTATCCGGGGGAGCGGAGGATTCGTCCCTACCCACGATGAGGTATACAGTTCCTTCCCGGCTCTGTTCTCCCGCCCGGGCCAGGACGGTTCGATGCTGTTCGGGATCTGGTTCGGCTACCTCTTCCTCTGGTTTTTTGCTGATCCCATGTTCCCCCAACTCTTCCAGCGCTTCATCGCCGCCCGGGATCACAAATCCCTGAACACCACGGTGGTGCTCTATCCCCTGATCACGACCTTTCTCTTCTTCCTCACCGTGTCTATCGGGGTGTTGGGCAGGCACACCTTTCCCAATCTGTCCGCCGCCGAATCGGACGCCGTCTTCCCCCTGCTGCTGCAGCGCTACGCCGGGGTGTTCCTCAGCACCCTGCTGATTACCGGTTCCCTGGCCGCCTTGATGTCCACGATGGATTCCCAGCTGCTCACCTTGACCTCCCTGATTACCGTTGACTTCGTTCGCTTCAAGAAGAGGGAGGTGCTCAAGGAGAAAGCGGTGATCGTCCTGCTCGGTATGTTGGGGTTTCTGATAGCGGTGCGACCGCCGCAGACGATCCTGGATTTCATCAGCAAGACCACCTTCAACGGCCTGGCAGTGTTGGCCCCGACTGTGATCGGCGGCTTGTACTGGAAGCGGGCCAACCGCTACGCGGCGGCGGCCAGCATCGTAGTCGGGGAGGGGATGGTATTGGCCTTCTACTTCAAGATCCTGAACGTTCCGGGGATCCTTCCGGTCGTCCCCATCCTTGCCGTCACCGCTGTTGTATTTGTATTGGTCGGCTCCCTGAGCAGGAAACCGGGGGAAAACACCGCCATCGTGTTTCCGATCCGGCCGGGTATCTGGCAATGGGTGGTGGTTTTCGGCCTGCTGTTCATCCTGGGCAACGATTTCTGGGCCTGGAATCGCGAGCCTCTGCGTCTGGTCGGTTTGCCCCTCTGGGTCTGGTATTACGTAGGGCTGGGAATCGTCCTCAGCGTCGTTTACCGGGTGTTCGTGAGACGGGGAGAGAACGCCTAGAGCGCAGTTTACTGCTCCTGGACGAGCACCTTGGTCGTCCCGGTTTCGTCGTTGAACCAGAAGATCAGTTTGGAATCTTCGGTGGTGAAACACTCCTCGAAGGATCGGTGCGTGCGGGTAGGCTCGATCCTGCCGTGCAATGCCATTGCTTTCTTGAGTAATTCTTCCTTGTTGTTGTCCATGTTCCCCTCCCAGGGTGGTCGGCACAAAGCATAGCAGATGGGAGGGGGGTTGTAAAGGGTTTTTTACGCTTTCCGAAGCATCTCTTTGAGCAGCAGGTGGCAGAAAAGCTGCTGCCGGGGCAGGTGATTCGTTCATATTCTTACAATCGGTAGTCCGACTCGAAAAAATGTACTAAGATGAAGCCACACCCTACAGGAGGACTTCATGGAATCTTTTCAATCAGCAGACGGCGTATTGGATTTTGCCATAGAGCGCGAGGAAGAGGCCTTTGATTTCTACATGGATCTTGCCGCGAAGATAGAGAGACCGGATATGAAAACCCTTTTCAAGCAGTTCGCCGAGGAGGAGAAGGGCCACAAAGCCAAGCTCCAGGGCGTGAAACAGGGCAAGCAGTTGCTGCCGGCGGAAAAACAGGTCCTGGATCTGCGGATGAGCGACTACCTGGTGGCGGATGAGCCGACCGCTGATATGACCTATCAGAAGGCGCTCATACTGGCCATGAAGAAGGAGAAGGCCTCCTTCAAGCTGTACACGGATCTGGCCGCCAGCGCGCCGAGTGACGATCTGAAGAACACCTTCCTGAACCTGGCCCAGGAAGAGGCCAAGCACAAGCTGCGTTTCGAGGTTGAGTACGACAACGAAGTCATGAGGGAGAATTAGGGCGGCCCGTCGGGCAGGCTAGCGAATCAAATCCTCGATTATCTTTCGAACCTCAAGCGTTGTCCAGGGAAGCTCGTCCCTGAGCTCAGCCGACAAGTTCTCATCGAACTCGTATATCACCCCCGCCTCTATGCCGATCAGGTGCAGCTCCTCCGGGAAGGGCAGCTGCATGCGCCGGCAGAGCTTGAGCGCTTCGGAGAGGTTCATCCCGTGCAGATACACATCCCCTCCGCCGGCAAGGATCTCCTCCTCCCCGAACAGGGTTACCGAGCCGATCGGGTGCTGTCCGGTGGAGATCGAATCGATGAGAATCAAACGATCGTAGCCTTGGATGTCGGACACCAGATCCAGGGGTGAGCCGCCGAACTCCTTTACATCCACGTTGGGGCGGCTCGAGTAGAAGGCGGCTATCTGGGACCCTACGATCAGACCGACCTGGTCGTTTTTCACGATCGGGTTTCCCATGTAGAGGATCAGGGTCGATGCCACCTGGTGTCGGCCCGGCCTAGCGGCGAATGCGGCGGATCTCCTCGCCCGTGTTGTCGTGGATCACCAGCTCCATCGGCATCTGGCCGATAGCCGCATGGGTGGCGCAGGAGAAACAGGGATCGTAGGAACGAAAACCCATCTCCACCATGTTGAGAATGCCATTTGAGATCTGTCCGCCTTTGATCAGGGTCTTGGCCACATTGCGGATGTCCAGATTCATGGCACCGTAGTTCTGGGCGCTGGCAACGACCAGGTTCACGTCGGTGATCAATCCCTTATCGTCGCTCTTGTAGTGGTGGAAGAGGGTCCCCCTGGGTGCTTCCACGATGCCGATGCCCTCGCCGGCAACTCTGTCGCTGATCGTACGGTAGTCTTTGCCCAGGACCTCCGGATCGTTGGCCAATTGCTGCAGCCGCTCCGCTGCGTACACGCATTCGATCGCCCGCGCCCAGTGAAAGGACAGGGAGTTCTGTACCGGTTTTTGTCCCAGGGTTTCGAAGAAGCGGTCGTAGGCTGTCTGGGCCTTGGGTGTGGCCATGCCGTCCGCTACATTCAACCGAGACAGGGGTGCGACCCGGTACAGGCCGGAATCCACTCCATCTGTAAGTCCTTTCCAGCCCACCTTTTTAAGATAAGGGAACTTCAGGTAGGACCAGGGTACGGTATGCTCAGCCACGTAATCGAGATAATCGTTCTCCGTGAAGTTGTCGACGATCTTTCCGTTCGGGTCCATGATGCGCATCTTGCCGCCGTAGAAGGCCAGTTTGCCGTTTTCGTCCACCATGCCCATGTGGTAGGAATTGTGGTAGTACAGGTCCTTGTTCAGGATGATGTCCACGTACTCCTTGTTGGACAGGATCACGTCATCCACCACGGTTAGGGTGAACTCGGTGAACTCCACCAGCTTGTCCGCCAGTTCCCGGATCCGGTCGATCTGCTCCTGGGTCATGGGTCGGGACACACCGCCGGGGAGGCTGAACACCGGGTGGGTCGATTTGCCCCCCACGATGTTCTCGATCTCAACGGCGTATCCGCGGTGCCTGATCACCGAGCTGCCTACCTCCATGCCGACCGCTTCGATCACGCCGATGACATTTCGCTTCATCGGGTCCGCCGCCGGGCCGAGTACGAAATCCGGGGCCGGGCCCAGGGCGTACACGTGTTCCAGGTGGCTTTCCAGCATGTGGGCGCAGTAGCCCATCTCCCGAATCTTGTGGGCCGTGGGAGGCGGAGGCGCAGCGAAGAGCACATCCAGAACGCGGCTGGAGGCCAGGTGGTGCGGCCAGGGGCAGACTCCGCAGAGGCGGGTGACGATGCGGGGCATCTCTTCTGCGGGGCGTCCCTTGCAGAACTCCTCGAACCCCCTCAGCTCTACGACCTGGAAGTAGGTCTGCTCGACGTCGCCCTTCTCGTCCAGGAAGATATCGATTTTGGCGTGACCCTCCAGCCGGGTGACCGGCTCGATATGAATGACCCGCTGGTCTGTTTTATGGGTTTCGTCCCAGATCTGTGGCATGCATTTATCCTTTCGTGTCGCTCACGACTCGTCCGAGCTGGGATTTCGGCAGACTGAATCTGTAGAAACAGCCCAGAGGATCGAGGATATTACTCATCAACTTGTCGATCTCCTCTTCACTCATCTCACTCTCTCTGTCGGTCAAGCCGTACACGGAAGCCAGAGCGGAGAGCATCGAAGCGCCCTGCTCAGTCACTGCGGCGGTCGGTCCCATGCAGCCGCGGCAGGGCATGTTGGTCTCCGTGCATACCGCGCCGCAGCCGGCCCGGGTAGCCGGTCCCAGGCAGAGAATCCCCTGGTCCAGGAAGCACTTCTCCGGATCGAACTCCTTCTCGTGCACCCGGTACAGCCGGTCCACCGCAACCTTCTCCCCCCGTTCCCGTTTGCACTCGTCGCAGAGGGTCTTCTCGGAGGCGATCACCGTGCCCTTCGGCGGCAGCGGTTTTCCTTCGGTCACGAAGGCCTTGACCACGCCCAGGATCTGCATGTTCATATCCGGGGTCGGTGGACAGGCCGGTACGAAGTAATCCACGTCCACCACGTCGTCCAGGGCAAGAACGTGATCGTAGAATTTCGGCAGGGTCAACTCGTGTCCGACCTCATCCTTCGAAATCTCCTGGGGTAGGGTGCCCTCCGGATTCACCGCGGAAAAGGTCTCTTTGTAGACCTTGTTGAGGATCGCCTGCTTCGTCGTCACGTTGGCCAATCCGGGAATCCCGCCCATATGGGCGCAGGCTCCATAGGCGATGAGGATCTGGCACTTCTGCCGCATGATATGGGCGAACTCCTCGTTGTCCGAGTTGCGGACCGCGCCGTGATAAAAACCGATGGTGATGGACTTGTCCGGCATCTTCCTCAAAGCGTCGTACTTCACATCGATGAGGGTCGGTGCGAAAACGATGTCCGCGATTTCGAGCAGGGTGAACAGCTCTTCGTTGAAGTTGACGATGGCGATGTCACAGCCAACGCAGGAGGCTCCTCGTTTCAACGCTATGGTGATTTTTTCAGCCATGATCTATGTGTCCTTCCTATTGGGCGGCTGCTGCCTGAGCAGCGGCTGCAATCGTTTCCCTCTGTTTTTCCTCTTTTATCTCACGGAACGGGCTGGGACCGAGCCGGGTGACCCTTTCAACAAAGCCGTTCACCACCTGGGCGAACTTCTCACCCTCGGCGGCGGATACCCATTCCAGGTGAAAACGATCCTTATTCAGGCCAAACTGCAGGAGCATCACCTTGAGCAGAGCCATGCGCCTGCGGGTCCGGTAGTTGCCACCGATGTAGTGGCAGTCACCGGGATGGCAGCCGAGTACCATGACCCCGTCCGCACCCTGCTTGAAGGCGTGGAGGATAAACTCGGGGTCGACCCGGGCGGAACAGAGGGTTCGGATCACCCGGAAGTGGGGGCTAATCTTCAGCCTGCTCACCCCTGCGAGGTCCGCTCCGGCGTAGGCGCACCAGTTGCAGCAGAATATCAGGATTTTCGGTGTAAAACTCTCGCTCATGATTCTCCTCTACTGTAGTGCGGCATCGATCTCCGCCATAATCTGATCGTTCTTGTATCCCTTCTGTTCCATCGCCCCGCTCGGACAGGCGGCCACGCAGCAGCCGCAGCCTTTGCAGGCTGCTTCGTTGAGCTTCACGATCTTCGTCCCGTCGGGCTTTTCTTCGATCTCCAGGGCGTTGTACTCGCACACGCCCACGCAGATGCCGCAGCCGTCGCACAGGTCTTCGTTCACCGCGGCGATCGTTGCCTCGGCCAGGTACTTGTCCTTGGCGATGATGGTGGCTGCGCGCGCGGCAGCCGCGCGCCCCTGTACTATTGATTCTTCTATGGTTTTCGGGTTGTGAGCCATGCCGGCCAGGAATACCCCTTCCGTGGCGAAATCCACGGGGCGCAGCTTGACGTGGGCCTCCAGAAAGAATCCGTCCTGGTTCAGAGGAACCTTGAAGATCTGGGAGACCGCCTCATTTCCCGCCTCGGCATCGATCCTGGCGGCCAGTATCAGGGCATCGGGATCGGCGATGCGAATCGTTTCCCCGCTTTGGATGTCCTTCACTGAGACGGTGAGCCTGTCGCCCTGTTTTTCGACAACCGGCTTGGCTTCCGGCTCGTAGCGCAGGAAGATCACTCCGGCGTCCCGGGCTTCCTGGTAGTAGCGCTCGGCGAAACCGTAGGTGCGGATATCCCGGAAAAGGATGTAAATCTCCGCCTCGGGCTGCTTTTTTTTCAACGCCAGGGCGTTTTTCACGCTCTCCCGGCAGCAGACCCGGCTGCAGTACTGGTGACCCTCTTCGCGCGAACCTACGCACTGAATGAACACGGCCCGCTTGGGGAGTTTCTCTGCCGGCCCGTTGTGCAGGAGCTCCTCGAACTCCTGACCGGTCAGCACCCGCTTGTCCTTGCCGTACAGATACTCGTCAGGCTTGGATTCCTGGGCTCCGGTGGCCACGATCACCACTCCATGCTCTATCTCCTGAGCACCGCTGCCGTTACCGTTGATCTTGGTCTTAAACTGGCCGACAAACCCTTCCACGGTTTCGATTCCGCTTCCCAGGTGTACGGTGATGTTCTTATGCTCTTCGATCCGGCTGCGCAGCTTTCCCAGCAGCACCGATGTATCCCGGCCGTCGACGGTGGACAGCACCTTGTTGAGGTTACCGCCCAGCCGGCTCTGCCTTTCGATGATATGCACCGGAAATCCCTGATCGGCCAGGGACAGGGCTGCCGACATTCCCGCGGGACCACCTCCGAGCACCATGGCGCTCTGGGTGACGTCCAGAGGAATGGTCGGCAACGCCTCGACCAGGCGGACCTTGGCCACGGACATGCGCAGCAGGTCTTTGGCCTTCTGCGTGGCTTCTGCTGGCAGGCCCATGTGGATCCACGAGCATTGATCCCGGATATTGGCCATCTCGAAGAGGTGACGGTTCAAACCCGCCTCCCGGATCGTTTCCTGAAACAGGGGCTCGTGGGTCCGGGGCGTGCAGGAGGCTACGATGACCCGGTTCAAACCGTGCTCCTCGATCATATCGCGGATGTGGCCCTGGGTGTCCTGGGAACAGGTGTAGAGGTTGGCTTCGGCGTAGGCAACGCCGGGCAGCGTCTTGGCGTATTCCACCACCTCGGGAACCTGCACCGTGGCTGCGATGTTGATTCCGCAGTGGCAGACGAACACGCCCACCTTCAGAGGTTCCTGGCTGACGTCCCGCTCCTCCGGGTAGCTCTTCTCAATCACTTCGGTGAAGCGGCTGTCGGCCAGGATCTCAGCGGCGGCCGCCGCTCCGGCTGAGGCCTGCATGACCGTCTCCGGGATATCCTTGGGTTCCTGAGCGGGACCGCATACGAAGATCCCGGGTACCTTCGTCTCCACCGGATTGAACGCTTCGGTGGCGATGAAGCCCTGGCGGTTCAGGGGTAATCCGAGGTTCCGGCCCAGCTCTCTCAGGCTGTCTCCGGCCTGGAAGCCGATGGACAGCACCACCAGGTCGAACTCCTCGTGAGCGACCCGATCCGCTTCATCCTCGTATTCAACCAGCAGTTTACCGGTCGTCTCGTCCCGCACCACTCCGGCAACCCGGGCCCTGGTAAACTTGATACCGTACTCGTTCTTGGCCCGCTCCACGTAGCGGTCGAAATCCTTGCCGTGAGCACGGATGTCCATGTAGAAGATATTGGGCTCGATCTCGTGCTCGTGCTCCTTGGCGATCACCGCCTCTTTGATGGCGTACATGCAGCACACCGAGGAGCAGTGGTCGTTCCCCGCCACCGGGTCTCGAGAGCCTACACACTGGATAAAGGCCACTTTCCTGGGTAGCGCCCCGTCGGAGGGTCGTTGAATATGACCGCCGAAGGGCCCGGAGGCCGACAGGATACGCTCGAACTGGATGCTGGTCACCACGTCGGGGTATTTCCCGTAACCCAGGTGGTACATGGCTCTGGGATCGTACTTCTCACAGCCCGCGGCCACCAGGATAGCCCCTACTTTGAGCTCCAGCTCCTGATCCTTCTGGGTATGATCGATGGCATCGGCCTCGCAGTGGGCTACGCACTGCAGACACTCGCAGCACACGCCGCAGTTCAGGCAGCGGCCGGCCTCCTCCACTGCCTGCTCTTCACTGAAGGCTAGCTCCACCTCGGCAAAGCTGCCGACCCGCCCCGCCGCATCCAGCATGGGGATGGGCACCCGGGCTTTTTTCTCGTGGAACTCTTCCGGCATGGGAGCGGCCAGGGCTTGTTCGGCGGTGCGGCCCTCGCGTAGATCCTTCTTGTTCAGATAGCGATCGATGGACTCGGCCGCGGCATGACCGTGGGCGATGGCGTGGACCACGTACCCGCCGGCACCGGCCACATCGCCTCCGGCGAAAACGCCGGGCACGCTGGTCTCCAGGGTCAGCGGGTCCGCTTTGATCAGACCCTTCACCATATCGATCTTCCCGCCCTCGGCGTCGATGAACTCGCTGTCCACCTCCTGGCCGAGTGCGGAGATGATTACATCCACGGGGATGGTTTCGCTTTGGCCGGGAACGGGGATCGGTCTACGTCTATCCGAAGCGTCCGGCGGTCCCAGGCGCATGCGGGAACAGACCAGTTCGTTCACCTTTCCGCTCTTGCCCACGATCTTTTGAGGAGCCAGGAGGAAGTGCAGCTTGATCCCCTCCTCCTCGGCGGCCTCCACCTCTTCGCTCTGGGCCGGCATTTCGGCCTTGGTGCGCCGGTAGATCAACAGCGCCTCTTTGGCGCCCAGGCGGCGGGCGGTGCGCACCGAATCGATGGCCGTGTTGCCTCCGCCGATCACAGCCACGACTTTGCCCTTGACCGCGGCGCTGGATTTCCCGTTGTTGGCGGTTCGGAGGAAATCCAATGCGGGCAGCACGCCCTCGAGATCCTCCCCCTCGATAAACAACTTACGGCTCTTCTGGGTTCCAGCGGCCAGGAATACGGCCCTGAAACCCTCTTTCTTCAGGCTCTGCAGGGTCAGTCCCCCGCCCTTGCTTACGCTCTTGCTTGCGCCGAAGGCGACACCGATCTTGATCTCCACCCCCGCCCGTTCGATCACATCCACTTCGTAATCCAGGACGTCGTCGGGCAGGCGATACTGGGGGATGCCGTAGCGGAGCATTCCCCCCGTTTTCGGCAGGGCTTCGAAAACCACAGGTTGATAGCCCTGCCTGGCCAGATCGTAGGCAGCGGTCAGACCGGCGGGTCCGGCGCCGATGATCGCCACCTTGGCCTTCCTCTTCCCCTTCGGTTTGGCCGCCTCCAGATACTCGGCGATCTCCTCCTGATGACTCATCTCCCAATCCGAGGCGAAGCGCTTCAGGGCGCGGATCTCCACGGCCTGGTCCAGGTTGTTACGGTTGCACTCATCTTCGCACAGGCCGCAGACCCTTCCGCACACCGCGGGCAGGGGGATGCGCTCCCGGATCAGTTCCAGGGCTTCCTTGAACTTTCGCTCCCGGATCAGGGAAACGTAACCATGGGCGTTGCACTCCGCCGGGCAGGCGGCGCTGCAGGGGCTCTTTCCCCGCTTCTCGATGGCGAATACATTGGGGGCAGCCTGGGGAAAGGGACGGTAGATGGCGTGGCGGGTCCCCAGCTTTTCGTCGAACTCACTGGCCAGGGGAACCGGGCAGTACTTCTCGCACTCCCCACAGCCCGTGCATTTGTCCTCGTCCACGTAGCGGGCCCGGCGGTGGACCTTGACCGTGAAATCTCCCGGTTTACCGTGTACGGATTTAACCTCTGAGAGGGTCATCAGGTTGATGTTCAGGTGGCGGGCACAATCGACCAGCTTGGGGCTCATGATGCACATCGAGCAGTCATTGGTGGGAAAGGTCTTGTCCAGCTGGGCCATGACGCCGCCGATCGTGGGGGAGGATTCGACCAGGTTGACCCGAAAACCCGCATCAGCCAGGTCGAGGGATGACTGGATCCCGGCGATGCCGCCGCCGACAACCAGAACCGAACCGCTGCCGTTTTGACTCATGACTGCTGGATCTCCTTCAAAGCCTTGCTGACGTTGCTCTTTACGGTTTTCTCGATCTCAGCGGGATCCTTCTTCTTGACCGTGTTCCACAGCACCTCGGCCAGCCCGTGGCGGATCTCCTGGGCCATCACGTCCACCTGTTTGATCCGCTCCACCATGTCTTTGGGTACGTAGCCCTGCTCCACGGCCATTTCCCGTAGCACCGCCATGACGTCGGTGAAGCGCACGTCCTGGGGACAACGGGCGAAACAGGTGTAGCACTGGGTGCAGTACCACAGCAGCTCTGAGGACAGCAGCCTCTTCTTCTCTCCCAGCAGCGCCTGGCGTATGAACAGGCGCGGGTTGAAGCGTTCGTCTATCTCAGAAACGGGGCAGGAAGCGGTGCAGGTGCCGCAGGAAAAGCAGCGTTTGAAAAAGCTCGCTCCCGGCCGGGATGCCACCTCGTATTTGAAATCTTTGTCCAGCTCTGTCATTACGATGTCAGCCACCGTGTTCCTCCAATAGGTTTAATTTTCTTTCAAGCGCCATCAGGCCGCCTCCGGTCTGGGGAGCAAACCGGCGTCCTGCACGATTCCCCGGACCGTCTTTTCCGCCTCGATGGCCATGATGTGGACTCCCGCCACACCCTCCATCTGACGGAACTGTTCGATCTGTTCCAGGGCGAAGGCCTTTCCCTCCTCCTTGATATCCACGGTGTTCTCGAATCGTTCGATCAGGGAGTCGGGAATCGAGATGCCGGCCACGCTCGACTTCATGTAGCGCAGCATACCGAGGGAGCGGATCGGGGTGATTCCGGCCAGGATCTTGACCTTTTTATGAAGTTCCCGGGCCACCACCTCCTCCATCCAGCGGCGAAAGCAGTCCATGTCGTACACGCATTGGGTTTGCACAAAGTCCACCCCGGCGGCTGCTTTCTTTGCCAGACGGCTGGCCCGCCACTCCAGAGGATCGGCAAAGGGATTGGCCGCCGCCCCGATGAAGAATCTGGGCTCGCGGATCTCGGCTTTTTTTCCGTTGCGGATTTCTTCTCCGCACTGAAAGATCTTCTCATCCCGCATCTGCTTGACCATGTAGATCAGCTGCATGGAGTCGATGTCGTAGACCTGCTTGGCCTGGGGATGGTTGCCGAAGCTCTGATGATCCCCGGTCAAACAGAGCAAATTGCGGGCGCCGTTGAGGTAGGCGCCCAGCAGATCCGCCTGAATGGCCAGGCGGTTGCGGTCCCTGCAGGTCATCTGCACCACCGGTTCCAGGCCCCTGGCCATTATGTAGAGGGCCGTACCGATCGAAGAGATGCGCACTATCGCGGTCTGATTGTCGGTGATGTTGACGGCATCCACCGCCCCGCTCAGGGCGCTGATTTTATCCTCCAGTACGTTCATGTCAACACTCTTGGGAGGACCGAGCTCTCCGGTTACGACGAACTCGCCTTTGGCCAGCAGTTTTTCGAGTTTGCTATCGGATTTGAGTTCGCTCACAGCTTGACATCCTCCCTGATGAGTCTTCTCGGTCCACCGTCATGGG
>Ga0307426_1000054_pt1 | contig 61421 bp, 78 predicted proteins | sample SalMarWE160340MG_FD_202165 | JGI IMG/M metagenome (GOLD analysis project Ga0307426, IMG submission 202165) | Salt marsh sediment microbial communities from the Plum Island Ecosystem LTER, Massachusetts, United States - WE1603-40 | ecosystem: Environmental > Aquatic > Marine > Intertidal zone >... | reverse complement strand
TGTCGTTTTGTCATCGTTTCTTCTTAACTGGGCAATGGCGGTGAACCCGCATTTTGAGCCTACTGTTCGAATTCAAGAGCACCATAGAGTTATAGCAAGAGGACCGTACAGTTTTGTGAGGCATCCGGGCTATTTGTCGGGAATCCTTTTCACTTCGTCAATTCCGTTGATAATTGGTTCAGCTTACACTTTCGTTCCTGTAGCAATTTACTGGGTCTTGATGATAATTCGAACGTGGCTAGAGGACAAGACACTGCAGAAAGATTTGGAAGGATATTCAGAATATGCAAAACAAACAAGGTTTAGACTATTTCCAGGAATTTGGTAGATGAAATTGATGTGGGAGGTCATTTTATAAGGTTTACACAGGCTTGAAGTAGTATTAGGTTTGTTGGAGATTTCTCCGGCTTATATTCGCGCGCGCTTTAGCTATGCACGCATCAAATCGCAATAGTAAAAGCGGTTTTCCCGCAGCACGCATTCGCCCTTCTTGAAAGAAACTTTCTCATGAAATATCGGACCATCATAAACGAACGAGTGGAATTCACCGTTTTCGCCGCACGGGTCCGCGTTAGCAGGAAGGTCTGATAAAAACCGTTCATCATACTCGCTTCCCACAAAATCTTTTCCCAGAACATTCGAGTCGACAGACGTGATTATCGCCTTGAAGCCGAGGTTAATAAACCTGCCCGCGAGCACCTGCGTATCCCTTTTCCACAACGGAAAAACACCGTTCATATCAGCATTCGCCAATATCCGCTCACGGTATTTTCTTATATCTTCCAAGAAAATGTCGCCAAACACCACAGAAGAAACGCCGCCATCTCTTTGCCTTTTGAGCGCTTTCAGCAGTTCGTTTTCGTATTCCTCGTCGGAAGCCCCTTTTGAAATAAACGTTATCTCCAAGAAAATACCCAGAGCCTTCGCTTGTAGCTCAAGCAAAACACGCCGCACGCCGTGAATGCTGATTCTGTCATAATCTCGGGTAACTGTCGTCAGCAACCCCACAACCTCGTATCTGCCCGAACCAATGATTTCGTAGAGCGCGAGAGTGCTGTCTTTGCCCCCACTCCACGCAACTACGACTTTTTCTCTCATAAACTATTCAACTCCTGCTAAATTATGTGGATTCGAACGATTCGCCAGCTTGTAAACTAGTTTAAATATTTCAGAAATGCCACTTATACCTAATGGTATAAACGATGAAAGTGCTCCTCATCAACCCGCCACAGCTGTTTTATCCCGGATCGGACCCACCTGCGGGCAATCTGCCTCTGGGCTTGATGTACGTAGCTGCTGTGCTGGACAAGGCGGGTTACAAAGCGGAAATTTTGGACGCTTTCATGACCAACTCCTCTTTCCTCAAAGTTGGAGACACACTTGAAGTAGGTATGTCTTATGGGAAGATAAGGGAGGAAATACGGCGGAGAAAGCCGGACATCGTGGGCATAGCAGGCCCCTTCACGTGCCAAGCGGAGAACGCCATTAGAGTCAGCGACATCGCCAAAGAGGTAGACCCGAACATCTTAACCGTCGTGGGCGGTCCGCACGTTACCGCGGTGCCTATGGAGTTCTTGGAAGAGGCGAAGAACATTGATGTCGTAGTGGTTGGTGAAGGGGAATACACCATGCTTGACATTGCTCGGTCCTTCGAGGGAAAAATGAAGATTGGTGATGTGCAGGGAATCGCCTACCGTAAGGATGGGATGATAAAGCAGAACGCGCTAAGAACTTTCATTAAGGATTTGGATGAGCTTCCCTATCCTGCTTATCATTTAGTGGACATGGAGCAGTACCTCAACCCCAGAAAAATAGAATACCGCAGTTTTAAGGACAGGGCGGTTTCCATGATAACCAGCAGGGGCTGCCCTTTTAACTGCAACTTCTGCTCGGTTCACTTGCACATGGGAAAAACGTTCAGAGAGCACTCCGTTAACTACGTTATAAACCACATAGAATACCTGATAAACAAGTATGGCGTCAAGACCATATTCTTTGAGGATGATAACCTCACATTCGACACGAAACGGTTCGAAGCTATCTGTGACAAAATAATCGAGAGGGGCATCAGGTTTAACTGGGAAACCCCGAACGGCATAAGAGCCGACTACTTGACCTTGAACCTTTTAAAGAAAATGAAGCGGTCAGGGTGCCAAAGCGTCTTCTTTGGCATCGAATCCGGCGACCAATGCGTCTTAGACAACATCATCGGCAAGAGCCTTAACCTGAAGAAAGTGGTGAAAGTTGCCAAAATGTGCAAGGATATCGGACTGAGAACCGCAGCGTTCTACATCATCGGTTTTCCTGGTGAAAAGAAGGAGAACATGCTGAAGACCGTGGAGGTCGCGCTTAGGCTCAAGAGGGATTTTGACGTTGGCATGCTTCTGCATGTTGCGACGCCGTCGTTGGGAACACGCCTTTACGAAGAATGCGTGAAGAAGGGGTATGTTGAGGAGAATTTGACGTCTCGGGCTTTCGCTGAGGTTAGGCAGACTCGCGGCATGCCCCTGATAAAGACTGAAGATTTTACGCCGTCCGAAGTGAAAGAAATAGCCGCGATGGCTGTTAGAAGATACAAGAAGCTATCTTTGATTAATTACTTTAAGAGCCCTGGGGTTACGTTGAAGATGGCAGTGAGTCAGCCTAAGATTGTTTTGAAGTTTATTCAGAACTTGACGGCTGGGTAGTTGGTTCAGGTTCACTGAGGCGGTAATGTTGGTTTGTGTTTCAGTTCCAATAAACTTAAATATCGCTGTAATATTACAGTATTTTTGATAATATAACAGTAAATATTGAAGAGGGAAATGAGTAATGTGCGGTGAAGGATACGGGGGCTGCAACGCGAAGGAACCCAGCAAATTCCACATGTACTTCAGAGCCCTACACTGCCCCACCAGATGGATAATAATCCGCCTAATCGGCGACGGAACCAAAAGCACAAACGAGATCTTCGAAGGACTGAAAAAAGCTGGAGAAACCCTCTCCAAATCCGGGCTTTACTACCACCTTTCCGAAATGGAGCAAGCAGGCATCATCGAACTAGCAGAGTACCTCGAGGTCGGAGGCGGCGCCCCAGAAAAAGTTTGGAGATTAAAAACGAAGGAAATCAAAATCAACCTTCTCACTGACCTGCCTGAGGTGCCAAGCCACGAGCACTAAAAACGCCATTGAAGTCAAGAGCTTAACAAAACATTTTAGCGAGTTACTGGCAGTCAACAACATCAGTTTCGACGTAAAGAAGGGCGAGCTTTTCGGTTTTTTAGGTCCAACCGGCGCAGGCAAAACCACCACCATAAGAATGCTTACCGGTGTTATAAAGCCGGACAAAGGAACGGCGTCCATACTGGGTTATGACAGCCTAAAAGAGGGCTTGAAAACAAGGCAGTTGATGGGCGTCGTCCCTGAAATGGCAAACGCGTACGTAGACCTTTCAGCCTGGAACAACCTGATGCTGATTGGAGCGTTATATGGAGTCCCCAAGAAGCAGCGAACAAAACGCGCCGACAGCCTTCTGAAAACATTCGAGTTATACGAGCGCAGGAACCATGTTGTCGAGGGTTTTTCAAAAGGAATGAAACAAAAACTTCTCATGTGTATGGCTCTGATCAGCGAACCTCAAATCCTCTTCTTGGACGAGCCAACTTCAGGATTAGACGCGCGCGCTACGTTGAAAGCCAACGATTGATAAAAGACACGATCAAAGAGCACAACGCAAACGGCACCACGGTGTTTCTGACAACACACAACATGGAGGAAGCCAACCAACTTTGCGACATAACAGCAATCATCAACCACGGCAAAATCGCAGCCATCGACAGCCCAGAAAAACTCCGACTTCGAAGCAGCGGACTACAATCTATCGAAATCAGCTTCGACAAACCAGTGAACACTGAAGAACTAGTAAGCATCAAAGGCGTCGAAAAAGCCGCAAAAATGGGTGACAAACTGAAACTGTACGTTAACGAAACAGGCGCAGTAATAGACTCGCTCGTTGATTATGCCCGTTCAAAAGAACTGAACATCATTACCATTAACACCCTCGGCCAAGCATGGAAGACGTGTTCCTTAAACTCGTGAAAGAAAGCTAAGGTGACGTTCTCATGGAAAACAATCTTTGGGAAAAATTCAAGCAATCTCTTGCCATCGTCGAGAAGAACATACGCATCTACTACTTCAAGGGACCCGTCATCATCTTCGGGCTTCTTATGCTTTTCTTCCTTTTCCTATCCTTCTACATCGGACGCAACATGCCTATTGAAGCACTGATACCTGGACTGCTTGGTATGACCGCCTTTTTCACGTCAACATCCGTTGGACCAGCTATCGTTCCATGGGAGGCAAGAGCCAAAACTCTTGAGCGCCTCATATCTTCACCCGTTTCCCTGCGAACAATATTCATGGGAGACGTGCTTTCTTCATTCGTTTTCGGCGTTCTTGTCTCCGCTGTCGCCGCGGCTGCAAGCCTGCTAATCGGCGTCGGGATTACCAATCTTTCACTTCTATTTTTCGGTCTTATTCTTTCCACTTTCTGCTTCGCGTCCTTCAGCATACTGCTATCCGCCTATCCGCCCACAGACAACCCCGCCACCATAATGATGCTGTCTTCCATGATCAAGTTCCCAATGGTCTTCATAAGCGGCGTATTCATCCCAATCGAAGAACTGCCAGTTTGGGGCAGAGCCATTGCATCAATATCCCCGCTAACTTATTTCACAGACTTAGTCCGATACTCGATACAAGGCACAAGTTACTATCCAATCGCGTTAGACATCCTAGCCCTCATCGCTTTCACGATAGTCTTTTTATTAGTAGCCAAAAAATTCATGAACACACGATACAAAAGAGATTATGAAAATTTTGAGACAAGGCGAGTGTACCCGATTTGCCTTACTGTATTACCACCTTTGCATTAGTGCCCGAGTTATATGCCTTCTTCTTGTCCTCTGCTGGGCTTGGTTTGATGATTTGGCACATTCTTGCTGGTCGAAAACTTTACCAACTAGGTAAGATAAACCAGAACAGGAGGTGCGATTCTTGAAAAAAGTGTTGATTGTTTACGGCACACGGTATGGGGCAACAGAAATGACCTCAGAGGAGATTGCTGATGTATTCCACCAAGAAGGATTAGACGTTAAAGTAGTCAACCTCAAAAAAGACAAAGTGAAGGACATAACCGAGTACGAGCGTGTCATAGTCGGCAGCGGAATCCAAATAAACAGATGGACAAAAGAACCCGAAAAGTTCCTCAAAAAGTTCCAGAAAGAATTGGCAAAAAAGAAAGTTGCACTGTTTGTCTGCTGCGGCAGCACAGAACCATTAGATGATAAAACAGACAAAGCTAAGTCAATCGAAAACGCTAGAACAAAGTATCTGGAAGAAAAAGCCGCCAAATATAATCTTCAGCCTATCGCTTTGGGCTTGTTTGGAGGTGTTTACAACTTCAACAAGGTGCCTTGGTTGTTTGGAAAATTTATGGAGGCGGTGAAGCCGCAACTAGAAGAAGCTGGCGTGCCACAAATAGAACCTGGACTCTACGACACAAGAGACTTGGACGCCATACGCCGCTGGGCAAAAGAAGTCGCCCAAAAGGTTCAATCTTGAACATGCGCTTGAAAACCTGGGATTGCAACATGGTCGTGGTGGCGGGCCCGCTGGGATTTGAACCCAGGGTCTTCGGCTTTCTTCCGCTTCTGCGCCCGGAGGCCGACGCCTTAATCCGTGCTGGGCTACGGGCCCTTTTTCAAAACAAGGGGGTTGCCAGATTTAAAACTAACCGCCGTTTATTCTTGGATTAGTTCTTCGTTTATCCACCAAGCTTTTTTCTTTCCAGATTTTTCTCCGGCATAATACTCGATGATGGCTTTGCCGAACTGTTTTTTTGAGCTTCGCTGTATTTTCCTCAGTCGGTTCAGCACCAGCCACCTGTTGGTCTTCACGTACTCAGCGAGTTCCGGCGTGGTCGCGCCCTTGTAATGCAGCAGGTAATCCACTATTTTATGGTCTATTTCGTCGATGCAGAACGTGTGCGGGTTAATCCGTCCATGCTGGTAGGTGAGCAACTCAAGGTCTGCGAGGTACCGCCTAACTTCTCCGACGCTTTGTTCGATTTTGCTCATTCTATCTTCAAGCTCCAGAAGCTTGTCCGCCTTGGGCGTTTTTTGAAGTTTCTCCATTATGGCTTCTCGGATGAAACTGCTTCTGTCGCCTTCTGGAATGCGCAAGACCAGTTCTTGGTAGACCTCTTCTGAAATCTTCAAGGAAACTACTTTGACCTCGCTCAGCGCCATCACACTCCTGCACTTGAATATGCCGCTCTTGTTATTTCATACTTTCTCCCAAGGCGTTTCCCCGAGACTTCTGAATAACTTAAATGCGCTTCGCAGCGAGTTTAAAGTGTGGTTGTGTATTGCCGAAAAAAGTCACGATCTCAACAATAAAGTGTGACGTCGGCTCCTTAGCTGGAAACTACATTGTTCCCAAACCCCTGTTTGATGTCGCGGAGAAAAACCTCAAAAACGCTGCAGAAGGCGGAGTTATAAACAGCCTTTACGTTTTCAACGCTGGCGACGACCTTGAACTGCTTATGGTAAATGAAAAAGGAGAACAAAACCACGAAATTCACAAGCTCGCTTGGGACACGTTCAAAGAATGCGCCGATAAAGCTTCGCAGTTGAATCTGTACGCTGCGGGTCAAGACCTTCTGAAGACGGCGTTCAGCGGAAACGTACGCGGGATGGGCCCAGGCGTTGCAGAAATTGAGATAGAGGAACGCGCCTCTGACCCAATCGTAGTTTTCGCGGCTGACAAAACCTCTGCTGGCCCTTTCAATTATCCTCTTTTCCGCATTTTCGCCGACCCCCATGAACACCGCCGGCTTAGTTATTGACCCAAACATGCTTTGCGGCTTCAAATTTGAAGCAATAGACACGAAAGAAAACAAAGCAATAATCCTGAAATGCCCTGAAGAAATGTACGAGCTGCTGGCGTTGATAGGAACTGTTGGGCGTTACGTTATCTCTCGCGTCTGGAGAGCAAGCGACAACCTGATCTGCGCCGCAAGCAGCGTGAGTAAGCTCTCGTTGATAGCTGGAAAATACGTTGGGAAAGATGACCCTGTCATGATTTCCCGAGCGCAACATGGACTGGCTGCAGTAGGCGAAATCTTGGCGCCTTTAATGCACAGCTACTTTGTGCAAGGGTGGATGCGGGGAAGCCGTTGGGGTCCCACAATGCCCGTAGGACTAAAAGCGTCAAAATGCACGGTTTTCGACGGTCCACCAAGAATTGTAGCCATCGGCTTTCAGCTGGCAAACGGCCGAATCTCAAGCTATGATGAAGGAACGCCCATTATCGCTGACTTGTTCGATGATTCTGCTTTTGCTTTGGCGAGGCGTGAAGCCATGCAAAACGCCTGCACGTTACGAAACATGGGTGAATTTGAGCCCGCGCGTTTAAGCTCTGAAGATATGGAGTACACGACGATACAGAAGGTTCTTGGAAAGCTTGGGGAACGCTTTAAGCCCCTGAAGTAGCCGACCCAGGCGGAACCATTTGCCCAGCCATGCTATCTAGTACCATGCACCGATTCTCAATGATATCATGTAGTCTCCTGCGCAGCTCCTCAGCATCCATGTTTTTCTGTTTTAGCAAAGCGGCTTTTTTAGAAAGCTCTACGTCTCCGAGTCCTTTGAACCAAGCTTCAAAATCTCCGCGGTTCTTGTGGAATTCTATGGCGTCCACGTTTACTTTCAGAATGGTGTCACAAAAATCTTGGAGGCTGCTTGCGTGGAGGCTTAACGGTTTTCCTATGCCCGCGTAAAAGTGGAATGATTTTTCCTGCGGCGTGGGTGCTAATATTGTTTTGGCTTTTTCTCCGTTGACCTCGGGTATTCCCAGGGCTTTTTTGCCTTTTTCCGTTATAGTATAAAGTCCTTTTTCAGGCGATTTTGTGTATCCCATGCGGGTGAGCCCGATTATGTGCATCATAACGGATGGAAATTCTTTCCCAGCTTCCTTTGCTATGTGTGTTGCTCTTGCAGGTTTGTCGAGCAGCAAGATGGTTTCCAGTATCTCATATTTAGTAGTTGATAAACTCATTGGCTACGACACCTATTGGGTATAGGTGCACACAGGCTAATCAACGTTTCTTAGCGGTTTACTGAACTGTAATAAGCAAAGCTTTAGTAAGAAGAGACGCAATGCTACATTGGAAAATGGTGAGCGCCAACAATGAAGATTGCTGTGCTTGTTTATGAATACCCGCCTTACGGTAATAAACCTCTGCATGAAGATTGTTATGTGTTGTCTTTGTTGATGTATCTGTTCTTTGTATTTCAGTGTGTTTCTGGTTATTTTGTGGATTCATTTTTGTTTCCTCCAGTAAAAAATGGTTTTTATGGCTAATAAGGTTTATTACTACTTTTCCCTATGGGGAATTGGAACACTTCTTAAGCACTTTAATCATATTTTGTTTGGTTGGTGGTTATAGTGCCTAAGAAGTCTATCAGGTTGTTTCTTAGGACCCGTAACGATAACAAGGGTTCTTATATCGCCTCTGTTCCTTTGAAAAAGTTGGACAGGTTTTCTAAGGCTCCTGAAAAATCTAGGCGCTGGCGTTTTGAAGATGGCTGGCTGATTCTTGAAGCATTCTGATTCAACAAATAAAAGGTTTGGTTTATTCTTTTGAGAGTGAGGCATTTGCAGGTGTAGTTTTGAAAATTATCATTACGGCTATATGAATAATTATAATAAGTCTTGGTCGGATATTACTACATATGCCAAATAAAACAATAGTTTCAGGTTGGCATTTAGTTCTAATTTCTTTCTTTGGAGCCATATCGATTATGGCTCAGATTTTGAGTTATATGGTTGAGGTTGACATCAGCAGAGAACTGTTTCAAAAATACGGTTCAACTTTTCCTGAAGAAAGTATGACTTTCCAATGGGCGATTGAAAGCTCTTCACATTTTTCTTTAATTGAGGTAATCATTTTTGGAATAATTACTGGCGTGATTATATACCTTTTAGCTCGGTTTTTCAATAACTTTTTTAAAAGAAAATGGGACGGGAAACAAGTTATTTCAAACGTGATTATCATTTTTGTATATCTGGGACTGTTTTACGCTTCTAACTACATTAATGACCCAATTTCCGTTCAACGTCCTCTAAATTGGGTGTGGGGGATAGCCTTTGCATTCGTATGTGGAACTTCAGTCCATTTGTTATTACTTCACGACCGTTTGAGAAAAAATAGAACTATTGATACTTCAAAATTTGGTACAGCGGCTCATAAGTGGAATTTTTTGGGGATAACACTTCAAACTGAACTTTCTGAATACCAAACCGCGGTGAATAGTTTGTTAGCAATTAGTGCTTCATTGGTTGTTGGTTTAGCCTTATCTTCAATCCTTCAATTTATGTTTAAATTGCCAACTGGAATATCATTTTCAAATGAATTCAGTACCATTATGGTTACAATAATCTCAAAGCTACTTATTCTCGCTTTGGGTTTGATTATTGGGGTAGTTTATCAGTTATTGTTTGAGATGCATGATATTCGTGGTCATATCCGTAACATTGCCAAGTAGTTCTTTTGCATCTGCAAGCAATTCATTTTAAAGATATGTGTGTAATCATTGTTATTCTCCAAGTCGTGGCGGGGGTACGGTAGGGGGTACCATGTGTTTTGGATGGATGGTATCCCCCTTAGTGTCAAGCTTTGTGTATATCGCAACTGGGAGGAGCGACGACCGACCGAAGGAAGGGAGAAGCGAAAAGTTGCGTATTGTAGATAACTTGATGGGATTTTAGAAAAAAAGGGATTATTTGCGTTTTCTGAATAGTTTGGTTCCGTCTATGTCTGTGACGTATTCGTAACCTTCGTCTATTAGTTTCACAGCTTCTTCTTTGGTTTTTGCTTCTGCGCTTTTCCATTCTTTTTCTGTCATGTCAAGGTAGTGCATGTATCTTTGTGTGGTTTCAAGTCGTTTGTGTCCCATTAGGCGCATTACGTTGTATGTTGGTAGGTCTTGGAGTTTTTTGGTGCAGAAGTAGTGTCTGAAGTCGTATAGTCTTATGTTTTTTAGTGTTGGGTCTTGCAGTTTTTTGGCTAATTTGTTTCTTAGGTGTCTGAAGTTTTTGCCGTATTGTGCGGTTGTTTGTGGGAATACTATTTCGTTTTGTTCTTTGGTGGCTGTGTATTTTGCTAACATTTTTTGAAGCTGTTTTGATATTTTTAGTGGCGGTCTTTCTATACCGTGTTTTTTTGTTGTTGGGTAAATTAGTCTTTGTTCAAGGTCTATGTCTTTGACTTTTAGGTTGTGTATTTCTATTGGTCTTAATCCTGTTTCCATACTTAGTGTTAATTTTGTGCTTAGTCGTTTGCTGGCGTTGGTTATGAAGATTTGTAGCTTCTCTTTTGTTGGTAGTTTTATGGGTTTAGGTTCTGGTTGGTAAAAAGGGATTTTTGCTTCTATGTGGTATTGTTTACAGTATTTCTTGTAGGCGTAGCATAATGATTGTTTTGTTCCGTTTGTTACGTTTCGGTTTGCTATGAAGTTTAAGACTTGTTTGGGTTCGTTTAGGTTTGTGTTTCGGGCTAATAGTATTAGCGATTTGTTTATGCTTTTTATGGTGTCGGCGCTTTTTCCACTGCTTTGAAGTACATAAAGTATATATGCGGTTCTTGATGATGCTTGTGTGGTTGGGTGAGTTTGCTTCCGCTTAAACAAGGGGTAGGTGGGTTGTGTTGAGACTTGTTGTGCTTGTTTATGAATACCCGCCTAAAATTGTCGGTGGCTTGGGAACCTACGCGGCTGAAATAACACGCAAGTTTGTCCTCATGGATAACGATGTGACTGTTTTCACCATGAATGATGATGATGGCTCTCTTCCGAGGAGGGAGATTTGGCGGGGCATAGAAATTCACCGTCCACTGCACATTGATGTTTCCGACTCGCTGCCTGACGTAATCGCGGAAGACATAAAGAAGTGGGGCAGAGGCTTGCACTTGTTCGGCAAGCTCCTTGTTTACAATTACCTGACTGCCGCCAAACTCATCAATGAACTCATCAGAAAGGAAGGCGTAAAATACGATGTTGTGGTTGCTCATGACTGGCTTTCGATAATGGGCGGAGTCACCGTTAAGAAAGAAAGCGGATTGCCTCTAGTTTTTCATGTTCACTCCACCGAGAAGGGAAGAACCTTAGGAAACGGCTCAAGCGTGGTAAGCAATATTGAGTTGCGCGGAGCCAAACTTGCAGACATGATTATTACAGTGTCGTACGCCATGAAGGACGAGCTAATTCAGTTGGGGTTCCCACGGGACAAAATCGATGTCGCGTATAACGGAGTTGACCCGCAAAAATACGACCCTGAAAGCATTTCCCCGGACCAAGTGCGAAAAATCAGGGAATTTTACGGTCTCAAAGATGACGACTACATGATTCTCTTTTTGGGAAGACTTGTAGGCGTCAAAGGCGTTGACAAGTTGATTATGGCTATGCCGCATGTGTTATCCAAGCTTCCCAAGGCAAAGCTGGTCATAGTAGGCGTAGGCGACCAGCAGGAATATCTGATGAACTTGACCCGAACCATGAGGCTTAGCGATTACGTGCGGTTCCGTTTTGACTTCATTCCCGAAGAAGAGCGCATTCTGCACTACGCGGCTTGTGACGTAGCGGCTTTTCCAAGCTATTACGAGCCTTTCGGCATTGTTGCCCTTGAAGCAATGAGCATGGAGAAACCGGTTGTGGTAGGCGCCGCGGGCGTCAGCGGAATGAGAGAAATAGTGGTTTGCTGCAGTGACGAGCAGTGCGGCTACCACGTAGACCCCAACAACCCCTCAGACATCGCGTGGGGCATAATAAGCTCGCTGGAAGACCCTGAAAGACGAAAGTGGCTTGGGAAGAACGGCAGAAAACGAGTTCTAAGCGAGTTCACGTGGAATAAGATTTCTGAAAAAACTTTGGAACTGTACGAAAAAGTACTTAAACGCTGATTTGGGCGTTGCATGGTGAAGCCTTGAACGCTGATGCCGATTTAAGACGTAAAATCGCAAGGGAAGCCGCTACCCTCCTGTATTTTGGAGCTGAAAAAGAATACAAACAGGCTAAATTAAAGGCTGCAAAAACTCTCGGTGCTCACTTTCTCCCTTCAAACTTGGAAGTTGCCGTAGAACTCGACAAAATCGCTGAAGCGCTTGAAGGACCAGTCCGAAAAGAACGGTTAATCCAAATGCGCAAAGAAGCCTTGAAAATAATGAAAACACTTAGGGCGTACGGTCCCGTCTTAATCGGAAGCGTTTGGCGTGGAACTATCCGCCAAGGAAGCGACATCGACATAGCCGTATGTCATAACGTGCCCGACGAAATCTTGGACGTTCTTAAGAAAAACGGCTTTAAAACGTCTAAAACCGAGTGGACTACGACAACCAAAAAGGGAAAACCCCAAACCTCCTTTCACATATACATCGAGACTTCAAGCAAGCAAACAGTTGAACTCGTCGTTCGAAGCTCGGAGGAGGCAGGGCGCAGGAGAAAATGCGAAATTTTCGGAGACGAACTCAAAGGGATTAAAACTCAAGATTTAGAACACTTGCTTAAAGAAAACCCAGCGCAAAAATTTGTTCCCGCTTAACTTGAGAAAATGGCAATTCAAAGAAAAAGCCACTTAAGGATGAACTTTCATAAGGTATACCGAATGCTCTGGAAGGATGCTACAGTGGAGAGCGATAAAAAATCGTTCAAGAAAATGTTTCCGAATCTGTCTGAGGAACTTGAAGGCGGAGACAGCAAAGTCTCGATAGACGCGGTTAGAACAAATCCTGGCACAGCTGAAAAGACGATTCCAGACAAGTTTCGCAACTTTGACCCCACAGTTGTTGATTTCATACGGCGCTGCGATACAGAAGAACAGGCAGAGGCGATAATTGCGTATTTGGAGAAGCGGGGAGAGTTGACTGAGGAATACGCGGCGAAGCTCAGGAAGCAGCTGAAGCGGGAAGGCGTGAGAAGCTTCGGTTCCAAGAAGGAAGAGAACTACTATTTTAAGCAAGGTGGACTCGGCTAGAGTTTTTATTGTTTTGGCGGTCATTTCTTTTTCTTTTACCTGCAAAAATGTTTATAATTAACCCGAAGCCGAAAACACACGTGGTAATCGCAACAGCTACAACCAAGGTTGTTTGGAAAGGTGTTTCTATACGGAAGTAGATTGTTTCAGATGCTCCAGTGTTTCCAGCCGTATCATTCGCGTAAACTGTCAAGTAGTGTGAGCCCACAAATAGCCCTGTCAAAACGGTGTTTCCCGCAGCTGTAATGTTTTCTTGTCCATCAAGACTGTAACCAATCCATGAAGTAGGCTCACTCGCTATGAACGTTAACGAAAGTTTTCCTATTGAATAGGACATGTTTTCCAGAGATAAAATCGAAATTGGGGGAGGCGTTATGTCGGGCGATGTAAGCAGATTTGGTAATTGGTTAGTTGCCCATTCGGTTAGTTCGATGGTGATGCGTGAGCGCGCGCTAACAAACCTGCAACACCCAATCCTTAGTCAAGATTTCTTGGCAAGCCAGCATATTTGGAGACCAAGAGAGGTTCATTGCAGAAAATATAGAGGGGGGTCTATCCGCACAACGGTTCTTTCAGAGTTATTTAAAGTTACTATTTAAAGGGGGGCTATAGACTGTTGCAAACATATCAGTGGCGCTAGTTTAAGCGCAAGCTGAAGCCTATTTACAGTATAAATAAGGGGGTATAGACAAAAAATCGCATTTACGCAAACTTGATTTTTGGATAAAGAAAGGAAGAAACTCTCAAATAGTTTTTGAGAGAAAGCACGTGTGTGCGCAACGCTTAGTTGAGCAGGGTGAAGTGGAAGCTCACTCGATTACTTGGATTGCGCCTTCAGGACATTGGGCTTCGCATGCTCTGCAGACAAGGCACTCGTCAACATTAACTGGGACTGATTTGCCGTCTTTGATTTCGTAGACGCCTACTGGACAAGTGTTTGCGCAGGTTTCGCATCCGGTGCACCTGTTATTGTCGACTACTATTTTTACCATGTTTTATACCTCTGGCAAGTTTGATTCAAAAAACCTCAGTTAAATAAAAGTGTTTAGGTGCCTTAACGAATTTCTTCACGTATTCTCAACAGGATTCCGTTGATTGACACCTCAGCTTTCTCTTTCCGCCGCTCATAAGCCGCCAGTGACTTCTTGTAGCCCTCCAACGGCAACGCACCTCTCCTATGCCGAACCTCAACCGTCCTGATGCTCGTTTCAACTTCAATCAACTCGGTTTCCGCAACATCAAGCTGCCGAACCAAATTCGAATAAACGCCACCTGCACTACGGAAGGTCTTCTTCAACTCAGCTATGTTCTTAGCAATCGCGTCAAGCCGAACTTCCAACGACCTCTTCTGCACTTTATACCTGCGCCTAGGAATCTTGCCTTTCTGAGCCCTTGCCTCAAGAGTCTTCAATTCCGAGGTTATTCGGCTCTTATCATCGTACGCTTCGGTGAAAGCTCGAACGTGGTCGGGACTAAGAACAATGGAGGCTTTTGGCGCCGCAATTCGCAGCGGAGCAGAAGTTTTGGGTCTTCTCCAGACAGCTACAACTACGCATCCAACCACTACTAGAGTCCACATCCACAAGGTGGGTCGGAAAGACAGCCATAGAGGATTATAATCATATGTAATTTGCAAAACATCTTCGGAGGGAACAGCGTAATCTAGTTTGCTAACGCCTTTTCTGCTAATTGATAGGGTTTCCTGAAAGGTTTCTCGTGTTAAACTTAAAGAGGAATCGGCTGCTGAGAGTTGCGGTGCCAGAAATCTTGCCCCTTCAGGAGGAACAATGGTGACTTTTGCTGTCTCAACGTAGTAGTTAAAGTCGGGAAAAAGATGAAAATTCAATGTGAAGTGCGGAGATGGCTCAGCGACGCTGGGCAAATTGTATTCAGCTGTCAGCGGGGCAAATATGCTGGTGGCTACAGATGAGATAAAGGTGACGTTAACCAAGAGCGTGTTACCACTACTGGTTAGGATGTTTGTGGTTAGAATTCTGCCGAATTCATCTCTTACAACAACATTTGAAGCCTCAAGAGGTAAACCTATTTCAAGGGAACTGAGGCTGCCTGGTGAGTTGTTGATAATACGGTAAATATCAGAAGCCGCTATTTCGCCTGCAGGGCTCAGTGTGATTTGCCGATTCAGCTCTTTTACGTTTATTATTTGAAGACTGCCACTGGGTAGCGAAAAAGCGGCAAGCGCTGGGGAATAAGTGAACGCAGGCAAGTTCTGTCTAACGAAACTGGTTGTGCTGACTTCCCCATCTTCCTTTGTGACGGTTATGGTTGTTGGAGTCTCGGGAAGAACGATGTCCACATAACATTGACCAACATCGTTTAAGAAGCTGGGGTAAGCAGGGAAATCAAGGGTGTACACGTCTGAATTCAAATCTAGGCTGAGAAGGCTGTTTGAAAGAACAAAGGCAACGGTGAAAACCTGAGGAGACCCTTGCGGAAAACTGATTTTCGCACCGTAAAAACCGCTTCGGTCAGCTAACTGCACGCCAAGGCTTACTGGAAAAAGGTTGTTCTCGTCGTACGCTATGCCTTTGAGAACATAGGAACCGTACTTATACGGGAAACCGATAAAGAAGTCACCTGTTAACTGTCCGCTTACACTTATTGTATCACGTATGACTACTTGTCCGGAGTACATTAGCTCCACTTCATGGTCAACGCGTTGTATAGTGTAGCTGCTCTCCTGAGCCGAAACCGATTGCATGTTAAGCGAGAATGGCAGGAGCAAGGCCACTGAAAAAACCGTAAGCACGATGACCACTGTGACTCTCTTCACTCAAACTCACCAAGTTCAGGTTTCTCTATCTTAACGGTAGCTTATTTATTTACTTTTAGAAGAGGACAACACGTTTCCACGCACACAGTTTGGAGGGTTGCTGGAACATTGTCAGGCTGTTTGTGGTGCCATCTTGTTCGATTGTGCTCGGAAAAGACCATAGCCCCCTATAAATAGAAAACAGCACAACGAAGCACTACACAACAACAGCGAGAAAGGTTAAAATTTAATCCTATTTGGGCTATCAATTCCTTTGGCACGTAACTTCGTAAAACTAAGCCATGCGTTTTATGAGTTCGCTGATTTTTTCGCCTCGGTAGCCTGCCTCGCCGCCTGCTCTGAAGCTCTTCTTGGTTTTTCCTTTAAAGCCTTTGCTTGGGGGACGCAGCTTGAAAACAGGCTGCACGTTCGGCAGCTTCTGGAACTCCACTTTGCAACTTGCTATGGCTTCGGCGAGCGCGTCTATCGACTTGTAGCCCAGCTTCTCAACTGCTTCATCCGTGAGTTTCTTTCCGCCGGCAAGTCTTCCCCGCTCTTTCAGCAGCAGCGCCACGGTCTCTTTTGACACTTCGCCCCACGTGACGTAGTTCTGCACGCGGTACAGCATACCCATGTATGAAGGGCGGTTGTCAATGAGCACGCAATTGTTAGTCTTGGCTAAACGTAGCATGCCAAGGGTTTCTCTGGCTTCACGCAGAGCGCTTATGGTCCCTCGAACCTTCACCACAGCGAAGCACTTACGCTCCTCAGATTTTTTAGTCAACTACCTCACCCAGTCCGCCTGAGTAACCAAGCTGTAAGTCTTTCTTAACCCGTCGAAAATGGCGCAGGCATAAGACGGCACGGTTCTCGTGGAGCCACGGCTTCTAACCCATAGGTCCTTCACGCCAGCCAAGCCTAAAATCACCTTCGCCACTTCGCTAGCCACCAGCCCCAAGCCTCTTGGTCCTGGAACGATAACTACTCGCACGCCACCGCATTTTCCCTCAACCTGAAACGGCACCGAGTGAGGCTTGCCGCAACCGCACTCCCAGCTTCCGCATCCACGTTTAACCGGGATAATGTTCAAGCGCGCCGCAGCAGCCGCCTTCTCTATGGCGTTTCGCACCTGACTGGCTTTTCCAGATCCCAAGCCTATGTAACCGTCTCTATTGCCCACAGCCACAATAGCCTTAAACCGTGATTTTTCACCCGCGTCAGTCTGCTTCTGAACCAAATTCACGTTAATCACTTCCTCCTGCAAATCAGGAAGCAAAGCGTCAACAATCTGAGGCTCAGAAATCTTCAAGCCGCTCAGGAAAACTTCTTCAATAGACGTTACCTTACCTTCCTGAATCATTTTACCTAAACGCGTTTTAGGAACCCATTCTTCTAACCGTTCTGCATCTCTATCTCTACGACTCATGCTTTCTTACCACCCTTCTTCTCAAATGAATTAACAATGTCAGCCTTAACCTTCGCAAAATACTCAGGAAGCTTCTCAGGAGAAAGTTTCTGCCCCAAATACTTTGAGAACTTAGCAGAGTACATTTCAGAGTCATCACCTAAGCTCTTCCCGTAATCGGCGATGTGCTGACCTTCATTCCGCTCCTTAATCATTTTCTCTTCATCATGAGGGACATCAACACCAGCATCCAAAACCCCGCTCAAGGCGGCAAAAACCTTGGCGCCTTTCGTGGGCGCAACCAACCCGATGTCCAGAACCGCCTCAGCCACACCTTTGGCTTGAGCCTTTAACCCGCAGAGCAAACCCGTAAGATACGCCGCTGGAACGTTCCCTGTGGGCGCTTTCCACCCGTACTTCTTTAACTCTCTGCTGTGCGCTGCAACCAAGACCTCGTCACCATGTGGCTTAGCAACAATTATCTGGGCAACAAAATTCTTTAAGGTGCTACGAGTAACAAGCCGCGGCGTGCCAGAAAGCACCAAAGCTTTCCGCGCTTGATAATCAGTTTTTCCTTCCCTTCTCCGCCTAGCCGGAACCCGATAACTGGAACCCCTCGCCATCAACGTTTCCTCCACATATCATTAGCTCTCAAGTAACGCTCCAACTCTGCAATCGACTCGAATTTTCCGCTACCAGCTATCGCATACACTTTTCTGTAAGTAGACTCTGTGATAATTCTGCTCGCCTTCAACTCACGAAGCCTCTTCCGCAAGGAACGAATCTTGCTCATCCAAGCCTCTTTCTTAGAAATCTTCGCGTGTCCAGACCCAGTTCGGCTACCAGCACCTTTACGCCGACCCATCCGCTTCTTTTCCCGAACCGTTTTTGCACGAGACCTGCTCACGCCTGCCTCAGGCAACGACACAATAATCTTCTCATGAATCAACTTTTTAACTTCATCTCGAGTTATAGCCGCTTCAACATCATCCATTCTTTCAGGATCAATCCAAACCCTGTTCTGACCAACTTTCAGTATTTGCGCTGCCAAACGCCTTTGGTTCCTAAGATTAGTCATTGTTCCTCAGCTCCTTTCTCAGTTTTAGCTTTCTTGCGCGGCGTTTTCGGCTTCTCAGCTTTCTTAACCGGCGCCTTTTGCTCCTTTTTCGCCTTCGGGGCACTCTTCCTTCTACCGAGCAACCTGCGTTTCGGCTTTTCCTCTTTTTTCACAGATTCCTTCTTTTCCGCGGTTGGCTTTTCCGGTTGCTCCTCATCCGCTTCCTCGGTTTGCTCCTCCTCTTCTTCTGCTTCAACTAACTCTTTGACGGGGGTAAAGTTCAAAATAATGACCTTACGCTCTTTAGCTTCAACTTTAATCTGCGCCCGCTTTTTCTTGCCAACCGTGTGGGCTATTCGAGCCGCTTCAGATTTAGGATTAATATTAGATATTTCCTTGGCGTTATGCACCAAAACTTCCCGGTACCCGGACGGGTGAAGTCCTCTAGCAACCTTTGGTCCCTTGTAGCCCACGCTGACCCCTGGCGGCCACCCCTTGATCTTCCGCCGCACCTTGTTGTCTAATCCGCGAGGTCTTCGCCAGCTTTCCTTCAACTTCACGTATCGCCAGCTTTCTGGTCGGACGAAGTCTGGTTTTTTCTTTTTGACGCGTTTTCTCGTTTTCAGAGCCTTTTGCGGTAAGGATGCTTTGTTTCCTGTCATTGCGCCATTCCTTCCTTTCTTTCATACACGTATATGCCGTCCAAGAAAACACGCGGGTCTTTCTTCTTCACTTTCGTGGCTTGCTCGATGTTCGCGGCGGTTTGGCTTACATCCTCCAAGTTTATGCCTTCAACAATTATGTCCTCGCTTTGGACTTTAACCTGAACGTCACCGATTATTTTTGATCTTCGCGCCCGCCTTTCCCCAGTGAAGTTTTCAATCAAAACCGATTTGCCCTGAACCTTAACTGAAATCGGAAAGTGCGAGAACACGATCTTAAGCTTGTATGAAAAGCCCTTTTCAACGCCAGTAATCATATTTTGAATGTGAGAGTGTACAGTGCCTACAAGAGAGGCTTCCTTCTTGCGAGGCCACTCAGCCCAAACCCGGACTGTTTTATCGTCCTCAGCATCAATTGATATCGGAACGTAAGAGAAGTCACGTATCAAAGTTCCCTTGGCGCCTTTAACTGTGACTTTCCTTTTTTCCACGTTTAAGTCCACGCCATCTGGAACTTGAACGATCTTGGAGATTTCTGGCAGTCGCATCAAAAAACACCTTTCTAGTAAACGAAGGCTAACAACCTTCCTCCCATGTTCTTTTCTTCAGCTTCCCTGTGGGCTATCACGCCTTTCGAGGTTGAAACAACCATTATGCCTACGTCTCTTGACGGCAAGAACTTTTTCTCCCAGTTCTCAAACTCACCCACTTTCACGGAGAACCGTGGCTTAATAGCGCCGCACTTGTTTATCCTGCCCAAAAGCTGCACTTTAAACTTGCCTGAGCGACCATCATCGATAAACTCGAACTCACCAATGTAACCGTTAAGCTGCATAATTCTCAAGACGCGACCTAAAAGCTTGGAGGCAGGGCTAATTATGCACTCGCGTTTGTTGCGCATCTCGTTGTTTATGATTGTTATCAAACCATTTGTCAACGTATCCATCGTTTTTCCTCGCTACTCATATTTTTTGAAACCCAGCTTTGGCGCTGCCTCCCTAAAACAGTGCCTGCACAAATATAAATTGTAACGTCGGATAATTGGTCCGTAAGAACCGCATCTAACGCAAGGTCGTGCCCCTTTACCATACTTCCGTTCTTTCTTCATTTTCTGCTTAGCCATACATTCCTCTCCCGCTTATACGATTTCAACTCCTAGAGTTTGCTTGACAAAGATAACTGACTCGTCAGGCATCAACAAGTGCTTGGAACCGATGTGCGTTTTCTGTTTCCTTCTGATTTTCACTCGGTGCCCCGGTCGATTCACGGAGACACAAACATCCATGCCGAAGATGCCCACATCAGGGTCGTACTTTACACCCGCTATTTCAATATGTTCTTTTATGCCGAAAGCAAAGTTGCCTTGCCTGTCAAAAGACGAGCGGGAAATCCTGTTATCCACAACAGGCAGAACCTTCTTAAGGAAATCAATCGCAGCCTGCTTTCTCAGCGTCACCACACACGCGATTGACTCGCCTTTCCGTAAACCAAAGTCTCTTATGGTTTTCCTGGCTTTTTTCTTAACAGGTGTCTGATTCGTCAACTCCTTCAGCACTCTAGAGGCTTTCTCCAGTGGCTCACCTGATTTTCCAACGTTAAGGTTGACGACAACCTTCTCGATTCTAGGTTTAAGCATAGGCTGCTCCTCCCACTTCTTAAACATCTCCTCCTCAGACAGCGGCAGTCGCCTCCTGTAAAGATATGAGAGATTTGGCTCCGCCTACGGAAAAGACGAAGTCTAAAATTGTCTGGTAACGATTACCGCTCTCATCCTCTATAACAACAAGGGCGTTTCTACGTTTCTTCGCCTCAGTTTTCTCAATCTCCACTATTTTGCCCTTTTTTCCAATGTTCTTTCCGCCTGTTATAACTGCCATGTTGCCCTTCTTGGTTTTCAGTTGGCCAAGCACTTCTTTTTCTGGAAGCCCAAGTTTCAAAGTGTCAAAAGTTTCGTAACCGACTTCTGACGGGCTTTTGGTGTCTTCCACTTTCACGAGCATGTTTGACCCGTCGTGAAGAGCAACTTGCGAGGTTCCGTTCTTGACTATGGTTTTACCTTCAACCCTGAGCAGTTTGAAACTGGCTTCTTCTTTGCTGATTGGATTAAGAAACAAGCCTTTATGGGAAGGCAGCACCCTGTAAAACTTTTTCAGGTCAGGCATCGAAATGACATCCATCAAACCCACGGGGAAATCGTCTTTGAGCCTGACTTTTCCGTCAACGTAAACTTTGCCTTGCGAGATTATCTTTTTGGCTTCTTTCCTCGTCTCAGCCACTTCAAGAATGTCGCGTAACACAAGTGAGAGAGGCAAACACTTCTCGAGGGAGTGAGGTCCAGATGAAGGTCTCACTATCCAAACCGCTTCTTTCCTGTGAATTGGCCAGAACCTCGGAGCGGGCTTGCGTTTCAATCTTCCTACTTTTCCTTTCTTGCCCAAAGCTACGTTCCCCCTTTCTTTTTCGAAGCTGCAGTCTTTCGCTTAGCTGGTGCTTTCTTCACTGCCTTAGATTTCTTTTCTTTTTCAAGAGGAGCCTTTTTAGCCGCAGGAGGCGCTTTCTTTTTTACGGGTTTCTCTTCCTTTTTCTTTTGTGCAACGGGCTTTTTCTGCACTCTTTTCGTCGCAGCTGCTGGCGTTTTTTCCGCAGGTTTCTCTTGAACCGCCGCCTTTTCCTCGACGGGTTTCTCTTCCTTTTCTTTAGTTTTCACGGTTTTTGTTTTCTTCGGAGGCTTCTCCACGACTTTTTCTACTTTCGTTTCTTTTTTTGTTGCCACCAGTTCCTTCTTGTTTTCGAGAATTGCTTTTCGCCATTTGTCGTCAAGCTTCAGACTTTTTATCATGACTTTTGATGGATGTACTGAAACAAAGATGTTTGTTCCGTCAACCTTCTCGCGTGTCAAGCCCTCAAGGAATATGTGGTATCTCTTCAAGTCTACCCGGTTAACTTTTCCTTCGAATCCGATGTGGTCTCCGCGCACTACGCGAACGGTGTCGCCTTTCCTGACTGGAAGAGTCTTGGCGCCTTTTGAGATGAGTTCTGGCGCGAGAGGAGCCGCCATCATCTTGTGGCGTAAATGAGCGGGTGCGTTGTAGAGACGTTTTCGCTGTTTTCGCGGGTCTTTTACGGGTTTTGTTGCTTGCAATCAGTTTCACCTACACTATTATGCTTGAGGCACTGGCTATTCTTGGCCATCTTTCAGCAGCCTCTCTCGCCACGGGACCGCGAATTTCGGAGCCTTTCATTTCACCATCAGGAGTGATTATCACAGCAGCGTTGTCTTCAAACTGAACCCATACGCCATCAATGCGTTTGTAAGGCTTCCTCTGTCTTACAATCACCGCTTGGAAAATCTTCTTTCGCATGTCTGGTGCCCCTTGTCTAACCGAAACAGTCACTTTGTCTCCCACCGTAGCCGAAGGATAGCGTCTTAATCGGCCTTTGTAGCCCATGACTTGGATTAAGCGCAGGACACGTGCGCCTGTGTTGTCGGTGCACCTTAGGGCAGAGCCGGCTAAAAGGCCTCTCGTGACTTTTTGTCCGTGGGAAAGCATGCCTTTTGCGATGAGTGCCCTTTGTTTTGCTTTTGCCGCCACGTTACTTCGCCTCCAGTTTCTCCATGACAACGAAGGCTACTGTCTTGCTTATGGGACGGCATTCTGCGATTCTTACTCGTTCCCCTTCTTTTGCGTCGATGCACGGTGGATTGTGGGATGGAATGTGACCACGTCTTCGCTCGTACCTCACGAATTTAGGTGAGAATTGAAGGTATTCACGTTCCACAACAACTGTTTTGTCCATTTTTGCTGTGACGACGACGCCTTCTAAAACGCGGCCTCTTACCGACAGTGTACCATGGAAAGGGCAGTTTCTGTCGTCGCAGGATTTCTTAGGTTTCTTAAAGGTTAGAGACATTACCATAACCTCTTTATGGTTTTTTTGAGACGGTCTTCAGGTCTCCCGACCAAAAGTTTGCCGTCGATTTCGACGATGGTTCCGTCGGAAAACTTGAAATTGAAAACCGCCGAGTTTTTAATCACACTTTTCGCTTTTCCTTTATGCAGAATGGTGAAGGTGTTTTTTGTTTCGTCAATTACCTCGCCGTGTATTCCAACATAACCTGTATGTGGGCTTTCGGCGATTTTTCCTTCCGTTCCAATGAATTCGTGACGTATAATGTCTGGGGTTACTTTCACTTGGTTTTCTTCTCCTTTTTACCTGTTTTCTTTTCGGGTTTTTCTTCCGTTTTTCTAAGCCCCAGTTTGTCTTCGTTCTCTATTGTGAGGAGCTTGGCGATTGCCTTGCGCAGTTCTCTTATTCGCGCAGGGTTCTCAACGGCGCCGCCTGCTCTGACCATGGTTTTCAGCCTAGCCAGCTCGGTTCTGAGTTCGGAGAGCTTCTTATCACGGTCTTCGGCAGACATGCCTTTGATGTCTTTAAGTCGAAGGATGGGCACTTACTCTTTTGCCTCCTTTTCTTCAGCTGGTTTTTTCACGGTTTCTGCAGGTGTTTCTCCAGCCGGTTCCGTAGCTGTTTCTTCAGCTTTTTCCTCTTCCACCTGCTCTGAGGGTTCAGCTTCTTTTACCGCTGCCGCGGTCTCTTCAACGGGAGCTTCTTTTACTGCTTCCACGTTTTCCTCTGCTTTTTCTTCAGTTGCTTCAACTGCTTCAGCTGGCTCTTCAGGAGGAAGTTCTTCCACCTTTACTTCTTGCTCTGGCGGAGCTTCAGTTACCTTTTCCTTTTTTTCCGCTACTTCTTCCTCGATTTCCTCAGGCGGCAGTTCCTCGACAACTTGGATCTTGTCTGGGAACTGGGCGTCCGGAGGCATTATTTTAACTCTTACGCCGATGATGCCTGGTTTAAGTTGAACATGAGCTTCGGCTTTTTTCATGTACTTTAACGCGGCGTCGCCACATCTTGGGAAGTAACCTGCTCGGAACTTCTCGAAACGTGCCCTTTCGGTTCGCAGCTTGCCGCTTATCACTATTTCTGCGCCTAAAGCTCCTGCGTCCATAACTTGGTTCAGAGCCCAAAATCCAGCGCGTCTGAAGTGAACGCCTCTTTGGAGAGCGGAGGCTATGCGGGACGCAACCACAAAAGCGTTGAATTCGGGAACTTCAATTTCTGAAACAGAAATCTGCGGGTTTGAAACGTTAAAGTTTTCTTCCAAAGTCGTGGCGAGATCTTTTATTGTTTCTCCACCACGTCCAATAACTATGCCAGGTCGCATGGCATAGATAACTACATGGGTTCCCAACGGAGTCTTGGAAATGTCAACTCCGCCGTAGCCTGCGCGCTCAAGTTTTCTTTGCAGAAACTCGTCGATTTCCGTCTTTTTGATGGATTCAGTTATAAAACGTTTTACGATGGACATTAAAATACTTCCCCTTGACCGGGCTTCTCTTCTAAAACAATTTCAATGTGCGTTGTGGTCTCATATTTTGGTGAGGACCTTCCGTGAGCTCTTGGTGTGAACCGTTTAATTTTCATTCCGGGATAGGCAGCAGCGTGAAGTATGCGGAGCCTGTCTACGTCCAAGCCTTTGTTTTCCGCGTTGGCTTCTGCCCCTTCAACAACACGCAGGATTTGCTGCGCTGTTTTCACCGGGTATCTTCCCGCAAAAGCTTCTTTCAAGCCGTGACGGTGTCCCAGCTTCTTTGTGTATCTTCGGAAGGGAACCGCTTTCCTCTTTTCTATAACGTCTCTGAGATACGCTTTTGCGTTGTCAAGCATCATGCCCTTGATTGTTTTGCACACTTCTCGGGCTGACTTGTGGGATACTCTGATTTCTCTGCCGCTGGCTTTCGCTGTTTTTTCAGGGTCTAGTTCTTCTTCGATTATGGAGTATCCCCACTTTGGCATTTTTTAATTTCTCCAATTGCGCAATTCAACAGCGTATTGGCGATTTATATGGCTTTCCGTATCAAAACTAGTTTGAGCTACGCTAAAGTGTGTAAGTCCCTTGTGTAGGACCGTTCGGAACGTGAGGTGTACAGTTTATAGGTTCCGTTATTGACTTTTATAGTTTTGCCGAAAAACACTTGGTCGCTGCCTATTGCGGATGGATGTTATGGCTGAGCCGAGTTGCCTAGAGGGCGTAGTCACGCAGCGTTTGAGTGGAAAAACACGATTTTTCAGATTCACAAAGTCTTTGAAGGCGCGGGCTTTAATGAAGCTGTTGGAGGAGTGGAAGAAAAGGTAGGTTTTGGCGCGCTTGTCTGTAGGATTAAATAAAAACTATATTGAAGTAACTCTTATCAGTGAGCAGAATGGTTTCGAATGAAATACCTCTATCAAAACTTGGATGGGTTATTGGTAGCGCGCGCTGAATTTATGGGTTAAAATTTAATCCCCCCACCTGTTGTAAAGTATGTGCTTCTAAGAATGATTTTATATGCAACTTACGCCTATAATTAACTCAACCCTAACGCAAAGTGTTTAGAACGACAAAATCTACACACCCTTAAAAGTTGGTAGTTTAGAACAGCTTTTCCATATATGAGTGATTATTTCGGAGCTAAAGTTGAGAATGCTAACGACAAGAATTTCTTGGTTGAAACTGAGAAAATCTATAGAGGGCTTATTGGTTTGCCTTTAGAACCTCCTGAATAATGCTATTATTTTGAATGCCTTCTAGAGACAAGCTCAAACGAGTTTCCAGCGAAGTGAACCCGCATGTGGTGAAGAATTAGAGGATTGAGAGAGAGAACTCTTAACTTGAAAAAACTGGGTTTTTAGTAAGACTTTTTAAAGCCGTTCAAGGCTGATATTGAGGGTTTGCTGAGGCTCTGAACGGAAGAAAATTAAAGGAGAAGAGAAAACGGCAATTTGCGTTAAGGCTACTGCAATTGCTTTTTCGTTCACAGTCCTTTTCAGCCCCTCTCATCACACTCAATTCATGGTCGCCTTTGGCTAAAATAAAAAGGGGAAATGGGATTTGCGTTTTTTTATGTTGCTTACCGTTTTCTGAGCATAAGCACTAGTATAGCGCCCACTACTGCTATTGCAACGATTATGCCAACTATTCCTGGAACCAAATACAGGTCAGCAGCTGATGCCGGAGTTGGCATCGGCTCTGGAGTAGCAGCAGGCGATTCCACCACGGTTATGCCAGTCTCAGCGAAAGACCCATAGTAACCACCAGAACCAGCGAACGAAGCGACAACATTGTAGTCACCAGGAACCTCAGGAGCAAACGACACCAAATAAAAGCCGCTTGCGTCACTCGTCGTTCTGCCAACCTCATAAACATTGTTGTTCGGATCAACCACGCTCACAACCACTTCAACGCCCACAACGTCTGCCGGACGCTCAAACTGCTTGTAAACGTACAGCATCCACGCACTCATGTTCGCGTCAGAAACAGCCGGAACACCACTCGGAAAACGAGCCGTCAAAGCATACTCTTCAGTGCCCGGAGAAACGTCAGTTACCGTGCCCTTAACAAGTACAGGCGTGCCAAATGGCTGAGCATCGTCAGGTGCAGAAACCGTAGTAGCGCTTGGTCCTTTACCGATACCGTATACGCGCTGGTCGAACGCGTCCATGGTCGCTATAATACTGTCACCCATGATTGAACTCCCGCCCCAGTGGTTTTGACGGAACAAGCCGTCTGCCCTAAAGATCTCCTCTCCAGTTGTAGCGTTGAGGCAGACGTACGGTGCACCACGAGGCCTAGGATCAATCGGAGAGTGCTCCTCGTGACCCAAATAGAGTTTCCCATCAGCAATGAACTGTACAGCCATCCACCACTGATTCGCCCACAAAATCTCCGTATACGGATCCGAAGCATAGTACGTCCACAGCAAATCACCTGACTGAGCATCGTAACAGTACACTATTCCGCTGACGCCTGTTGAAAAGACCTTGCCGTAAGCGATTTTCGTGTCCTTACCGTATATGTTCAAGTAATCCTCTGGCTCCGCAGATGCCCATAGAAAATCACCAGTTTCCAAGCTGAAACCATAAAGCATCCTGGTCTCTTTCACCCACAGCACACTGACCATGTCTTCCTCCGCTAAGCTCCTAGCATTCGCACTTACGCTTACGCCGCCTGAAGCCCATTCAGAAGGCGCAGTCCAAGTTTTTTCAAACAGCTTCTGTCCTAAGGGATCTCGGACTGACGTCGTTACAGGCAAGAGTGTATACAGCTCTCCTTGAATCTGGACCATTAAGAGTATCTGCGATTGCAAAAATCTCCAAGGTAGCTCGACCAGACGTATATCGAAATCTCTCAAAGCTCCAGAAGATAGGCTTAGTTGAAAAAATAATAAGAAAACCAGTCGAGTACCGAGCAATTCCAATGAAGAAAGGGCTCTCGCTGTTGTTGGAAACGAAAACATAGCATTATGAAAAAGTGAGAGCAGAAACTCTGATGTTGCTTGATACAGCCACAATAGAGAAGTCAAATAGAAAGAAACAAGCAGAAACCCCTCAGTTTGTTTTGATTCCCAAAGGAAAGACACTTATTGAGAAAATTAAAACTGCCATCGAAAAGGCTGAGTTTAGCGTTGATCTTGTTCTCTCGTGGAAGAGGTTCTCGCAGGGAATAGCCAGCATATTTGCTGAAAGCATGGAGATTGCTTGGGCAAAAAATGTGAAAATTCGCTTCATCATAGAAAGCCATCCGCAAAGTAAAACGGGGAAGCAATTGATACGGTTTTGCAGAGAAAAGCGTTTTTGCCAAGCAAGATTTATCCCTCATTACCCTGAGGCAATTTTTGGAATATATGACAGAAAGGAGATTTTTATAGTATTAAAGTCGAAAACTGATTTGCCGGGCTCTCCTGCTCTCTGGTCAAAAAATCCTAGTTTAGTCGGTCTTGCAAAGGATCACTTTGAAATTCTATGGTTTACCTCAATGGAAGAACCCAAACTCTACAACCATAAGAGCGCGTGACCTCTTGTCAGTACAGAAGCTTAACTTCATAGATGTGTGTCAAATCTGTGGTCACAAGACACTTTATTGATTTACGTTTTAATCGTTTAGAATATAAAATTTATGAAAAATTACGATTAGAACGTGGTTGTTATATATAGTTCGAAAGAATAGCTCGGGCTATTCGCCTTTAACCCGTTTTTCTGATGTACAAACAAAAATAGAAAAAGTTAGGCTTTGATTTTCGCGGCTATCTGCTGCCCGAACTCAAAGCACTTCTTCAGGTCCTCTTTGTCTGGAACGAACTTCACTTCTACGCTCTGTTCGTAAACTTCGAAGCCTGCTTTCTGCGCCATCTCCTTCATGCCCCTCACTGCGCCGCCGCCCCAGCCGTAAGAGCCAAAGAAACCCCACAACTTGCCTCTAGGCTTCAAACCCGTTATATGCGTGAGGAACCCTCCCAGTGTTGGAAATATGCCGTTGTGAAGCGTTGGTGAACCCACAACCACGGCTTTGGCGTCTAAAATCTCGGTTATGATGTCTGTGCTGTCTGCCGCGCGCAGCTTCATAAGTTTCACGTCCACACCTTGGCTGGCTAAGCCTTCGACTATTGCACGTGCCATCTTGTCGGTACTGCCCCACATGGTATCATAAACGATGACCACCTTGTTCTCAAAGACTCCCGCGCTCCAGTCTAAGTAAGCCTTGATTATCTTAGATGGGTCTGAACGCCAGATTAAGCCATGGCTCGGTGCAATCATCTTAATCGGGATGCCCATTTTGGTCACCTCTTCAAGTTTACGCGTTATTAGTGGCGCGAGAGGCATCAGAATATTCGCATAGTACGTTTTGGCTTCCTCCATCAGCACATGCCCATCAACCTCGTCGTCAAACCGCTCAGAAGTGGCGAAGTGCTGGCCGAAAGCGTCGTTGGGCATAAGGATTTTGTCTTCAACCACATAGGTGAACATGCTGTCAGGCCAGTGCAGCATGGGCGCTTCAATGAACCGCAATGTCCGTTTTCCAAGCTTCAGTTCGTCGCCTGTTTTCACGGTTTCTATGCAGAAGTTTGCGCCGTAATGCTCGATTATGGCGTCTTTTCCCCGTGGAGAGGCGATTACGGTCGCGTTTTTCGCGTACTTGGCGATTATGGGCAGGCTGCTTGAGTGGTCCATCTCTAAGTGGTTGATTATTATGTATTCTAGTTTCTCGGGGTTTACGAGTTCACAGATTCTGCTGAGAAGCTCATCAGAGAACGTGTGTTTCACGGTGTCTACGAGCGCTGTTTTCTCGTCTTGAATAAGGTAAGCGTTGTAGGTGGCTCCTCTGCGGGTGGTGTAGCCGTGGAAGTCGCGCAGGTTCCAGTCTACGACTCCAACCCAGTTTATGCCTTCTGCCAAAGATACTTTGTTCATGGTTTTTCACTCTTTTGAAGTTTTTACGTTGTAGGTTGTTTTTATGCCGGCTTTTTTGAAGAGTATGTCAACAGGGCAGTTTTTCACGGTCAACTCGTGAAGCCTTTGAATTCTATCCGCGGGTGCGTCCGCTTTAATGCTGATGTCAAAGGTCTCTTCAGTTATCGTTCCCGCCTCGTCGGTTTCAACTGCCTCCACTTTAACCGTTAAGTCTTTCAGGTGAATCCGCATTCTTTTGGCAGTGTATACACAGATGGTTGCGTAGCAGCCCGCGTGGCTCATCACGCAGAGTTCAAGCGACGTAGGTCCAAGTCCCGCTCCAAGGTCTGGAGGCAAATCAACCACCACAACGTGGGAATATCCGTCGTCCAGGGCGATTTGGAAACCTTCAATCAATTTAGCTCCAGCATGAATTTTCTCGCTCAATATCTCATCTCCGACACACTTGCGTTTACTTCAGTTTTGTTTCCCATACTTGACAACTCGTCTTTTTTTCAGTCAAAACCAGCAAAAAATCCATACGCGCAACCTCTTATATGGATTTCGTCTAAAGCACCGCGGGAACGGAAGAAAATGGGAGAGGCATTCACAAAGATAATATGTGAGGAAAACTCAGTATTGATGAAGCTAAGATTCGTCTTGACCTGAAAATTAGCAATTGGTGTTTTGGAGGTTACGGATGGAATGAGTTTGATACCTGACGACAAGAAAGACTTGCTCAGAAACGAGTTTAAGGAGAAACTTGAGAACCCCGTGAAAATCTTGATGTTCACTCAAGAAGTCGAGTGCAGGTTCTGCTCGGACACGCGAAAGCTCGCCCAAGAGCTTGCAGCTTTAAGTGACAAAATCACGGCGGAAGTCTACGACTTCGTGGCTGACGCTGCTAAAGCCAAAGAATACGTGGTCGATAAGATTCCCGCTCTGGCGATTATAGGTGAAAAGGATTATGGCGTGAGAATCTACGGGATACCTTACGGGTACGAGTTGCAGACCCTGATTGAAGCGGTCATCAACGTCTCAAGGGGCAGAACAGACCTCTCGGACGAGACGAAAAAGATTCTCGCCGACGTCAAGGCACCCGTGCACATCCAAGTCTTCGTCAGCTTGACCTGCCACCACTGCCCCGTGGCTGCGGCGGTTGCGCACAAGTTGGCTGTGGAAAACGATCTGATACGGGCGGATGTGATAGACGGCACGGAATTCCCGCAGCTCGCCCAGAAATACTCGGTCACGGGCGTCCCCAAAGTTATTATTAACGAGAAAATCGAGTTTGTCGGCGCCTTCAACGAAGATTTGTTCGCGGAACACGTGGTTCTCGGCGCGTTTTAGAAGGAAGTGCCAAGCATAAGCCAAACAAGCAGCAAAGAAAGCCTATCGCTAGTGTTTGTCTACAGCAAAGACTTCATGGAACGCGTAATCCGCAACCTCATCAACGACCCGTGCTTCTGCCAAAGCTGCGGTCTCTACTGCGAATCCTGCAAATACAACGTCTACAGCTTCGTACGCAATGTCCGCGCCGCCATACAGCTGCCTGACCCCGCGGAACTGCCCGCGTTCATCGACAACCCCGAAGAGTACATGCCACGGAAGCTGCCGAAAGCCGACATCTGTCTGGCGTCGGGGCTGCACAAAGACCTGCTGCTGGAGCTTCCTCAGCACATAAAGACCGCTGGGATCAAGGCGTTAATCGCACCCATAGAGGATTGGCAGGAGGTTCCCATGGGCATTAGGAAGCAGCTGGAGGAGAAGTGTAGGGAACTTGGATTGGAGTGCGCGTTTCCGAAGCCTTTCTGCACGCTTGAGCCTGAAAAGGACAAGCCCACCATCGCACGGTTCATTGAAGAAACCAAGGTGGGGCGTCCGCTGCTGGAGATTTCAACCATGAAAATCGGCAAAGATGATGTAATCGAGTACGCGGCTGTCCGTCGAAGTGCCCCGTGCGGCTCCACATGGTATGTGGCGCGGAAGCTAACTGGCGTCTCCACCGAAAAAGACGTTTTGTATGACGCAATCGCCAAAGCGCACCACAGCTACCCTTGCACGGCAACTATGGTCACAGATCCAGAAACGAAAGAGCCCATACTACACATCGGGGGCTTCACCATACGAGAAGAAGTTGAAAAAGCCCTGGAAAAAGACAGAGCCAGAAAATTAAAGGAGAAAAATACTGCTTAAGCGTTGACCGCAACAGTTCAGCAGTCGCTGCAGCAGCAGCCGTGACCTGAATGTCCTCCGGACGAGCTGCTAACGTATTTCTCTGGGTTCTCGTCGAACATCGCTTTGCATCCTGGTGCGCAGAAATAGTAAGTTTCTCCCTTGTAGGTTGACTTGTACTTTGCGGTTTTCTCGTCAACTTCCATGTCACACACTAAATCTTTAGCCATAACATTTTTCACCTCCCTCAACGCGTTTTTTATGCTTCAAGTTTTGGGCGGAACCTCTTCAGAAGCGAGGCGTTTGTTACTACGGTTACTGAACTGCTTGCCATGGCGGCTGCCGCGTACACCGGGTCGAACAGGACGTGGATGAAGGGGTAGAGGACACCTGCTGCCATGGGGATAAGGGCGACGTTGTAGAAGAACGCCCAAAAGAGGTTCTGCCTGATTTTCCTCATGGTGGCCCTGCTCAGCTGAATGCCCACCACTACATCTCTCAAATCGTTCTTAATTAACACGATATCTCCCGTCTCCAACGCCACGTCTGTCCCGCTGCCAACCGCTATCCCAATGTTCGCCTGCGCCAACGCTGGCGCGTCATTTATTCCGTCGCCGACCATGGCGACGACTTTGCCTTCCGCCTGTAACCTCTTTATCTCTGTAGCCTTTTCGCCGGGAAGCACTTCTGCGAGCACGCGGTTCACGCCTGCTTGGCGTGCGATGGCTTGGGCGGTTCTCTCGTTGTCACCCGTAATCATGATCACTTCTAGCCCCATCTGCTGGAGCGTCTTCACCGCGTCCGTGGAGTGCTCCTTCAAGGTGTCTGCCACGGCGATTAACCCTGCGGGTTTCCCGTTCACTGCCATAAGCATGGCTGTTTTTCCGTCTTCCTCCAACGCCTTCATCTTTGCCTCGAGTTGGGTTATGTCTATGTTGTTGGTTTCCATCAGTTTTCGGTTGCCCAGCAGAATCTGGGCGCCGTTGTGCTTCACTTCGACACCGTGCCCGGGGATGGCGTTGAAAAATTCAGGGTCTTCCACCTTGACGCCTTTCTCGGCGGCTTTTTTCACTATGGCTTCTCCGAGCGGATGTTCCGAGTTTTTCTCTGCGATGGCGGCAAGCTGCAAAATCTGCTCCTCGTTTAGTGCCTTGACTGGGTTGCCGCTTGGTATGATGTCTGTGACTTCCGGTTCGCCCTTCGTGAGAGTTCCAGTCTTGTCAAATACGACGGCTTGGAGTTTATGGGCTGTCTCCAGTGCTTCTCCGCTTTTGATTAGGATGCCGTTTTCTGCGCCTTTTCCAACGCCGACCATGATGGCGGTTGGGGTGGCGAGCCCAAGGGCGCAGGGACACGCGACTATGAGAACGGCTATGAAAACGGTTAGTGCGAAGATGAAGTCTGCGCCTGCTAGGAAGTACCAGGCAAGGGCAGAAAGTGTGGCGGTGATTATGATAGCTGGCACGAAGTATCCTGACGCGATGTCCGCCAGTCTTTGCACGGGCGCCTTAGAGGTTAAGGCGTCTTCAACCATGTTTATTATTTGGGCGAGAACGGTGTCTTTTCCGACTTTGGTGGCTTTGAATCTCAGCACGCCAGTCTTGTTCATGGTGGCTCCGACGACTTGGTCGCCCTTCTTCTTTTCGACGGGTATGCTTTCGCCCGTGATGACTTTTTCATCCACTCCTGAGTAGCCTTCGACTACGGTGCCGTCAACTGGGATTTTTTCTCCGGGTCGGACGACCACGATGTCGCCTACTTGGACGTCTTCCACTGGGATTTCCTGTTCTTCGCCGTTTCTGATGACGCGTGCGATTTTGGCTTGGAGCCCCATGAGTTTTCTGATGGCTTCGGAGGTTCTGCCTTTGGCTATGGCGTCTAAGAGTTTGCCCAGCAAGATGAAGCTCATTATCATGGTGGCGGTGTCGAAGAATACGCCTGCGCCGGGGAATATGCTTGGTGCGAAGGTGACTGCGGTGCTGTAGAGCCATGCGGTGGAGGTGCCCATGGAGATAAGTGTGTCCATGTTGGCGCTTCTGTTCCTTAAGCCCTTGTAGGCGCCAACGTAGAAGGACCACCCCACCACGAATTGGACGGGGGTTGCGAGGAGGAACAGCCAGACGTTGTTCGGCAGCACTGGCAGGACTGGAAACCACGTGAAAATAACCGTTGGAATGCTGAGCGCGACGCTGGCTGCCAACAGGTACTCCAGGCGTTGGATGTGGCGGCTGCGTGCTTTGCTTTCCGCGTCTTCTGCGCCTATTTCGGTTTTTTCAGGCTCAATAACTTGGTAGCCGACGTCTTGCACGGTTTTTTTGATGCCTGCCACGCTTATCTGCTCGGGGTTGTATTCAACTGTGAGTTTTTCTGCGGCGAAATTGATGGTGGCGTTGTAAACGCCCTCACGTTTGTTCAGCGCTTTTTCTATGCTTTTGGCGCAGTTTATGCAGCTCATGCCACCGATTTGGAGCACGAATTTTTCGTGGATGACTTGGTAGCCGACTCCGATTATGGCGTCTTCAATGGCTTTCTGATCCACCACGGTTGGGTCATAGTCTATAATTGCTTTTTCGGCGGCTAGGTTGACGGTGGCTTGGGCGACGCCGTTTAGCCTGCTGAGTCGTTTCTCTATGGCGCGTGCGCAGTTTATGCAGGTCATTCCGCCGATGTTGAGAACGATTTTTTTGGTTTTTTCTTGTGTCATGCTGGTTGCCCTTGCTGACGCCTTTCGTGTATGTTATTTTACGGTATTGCGCGGATATAAATATTTCTTTTAAAGATATATCTTCTAAATATAAATGACGCAAGAATGCGACATTAAAAAACTACTCATTCAAAATAAAATAACCTTCCGCCGTCTATACTGTCCCTAACCACGGATAAAGACGCTTCTGCCGCTACTCTAACCGCTTAATGACGTGGCACCCGAACTTCGTCTTCACGACGCCCGAAACCTCGCCTTTCTGAAGCGCAAAAGCAGCATTCTCAAACTCCTTAACCATCTTGCCACGCGCGAATGTGCCGAGGTCGCCGCCGCGCTTCGCTGAAGGACAACGCGAAACCGCCCGAGCCACACGCCCGAACTTCTCACCCTTTTTCAAACGCTCCAGCACAGCTTTAGCTTCGCTTTCGGACTTGACAAGAATGTGGGCGCAATGAACTTGGTCTGGCATCGCCTATGCTAAACACATCTTCAGTTAATAACTCTTACCAGCCAAATTACACAAAATCTTTCCAAATTGTGGTTTCGAGTTTTAACTACAGAACATACGAGTAACTTTTCCAAATTCTTAATTTAAAGCGCCGAACATTACGGTTCTAGGTGTTGTTCTAATGGGTAAGAAGAAAGTGGAAGAACAGAAGAGTCATGATGAATGCGTTAGGGAACTTGCCAGCGAGTTGAAGCAGGATAAGTGGGATGTGAAGGCGAACGTGGAGGGCGAGGAGAAACCGCCTAAAATCGGCGGGTTCACACCCGACATTGAAGCCAAAAAGGGCTGTTTGAGGCGCATCTGCGAGGTGTTAACCGAGGAGGATTTCGGGGGCGACAAGCAGCGGTACATTGAGTTCAAGAATTACTGTGACGAGTATGATTTTCGCTTTTATGTGGTGGACAAGGATGGAAAGCGCCGCAAGATTGACCCCGCGACTTTCAGGAAGAAACCGCGCGAGGCTGTGAAGTGAATGGCGGAATTCGGAAAGCGCCTGAAAGCCATGGGGCTGGATGAGGAAACGCTGGATCAGATTGAGCAGTTGCTGGGCGAGGCGGGTGGTGAGTTTCCCTGCTTGTCCTGCCCTTCAAAGGATGAATGCGGCAGCTTCAAGTGGTTTCTGAAGTGGTTTGGAACACCAAAATAACCGCGCCAACAGTTCCAAGCGTTTAACCAGCATATTTGCCTCCTAATAGGAGCCAAATAGCGGTTCTATGCAGAAACTGTAGAAGGGGTAGGTCGCTATTGGCGTTTTTCGCTACCAATAGCATGTTAAAAACGGCGCACGGCGCTCCGCAGGAATCGTATGCAGTTTCTTTATATAAGGAGGCTATAGTCTTTTCCGAGCGCTAGCGTGGTCAAAGCAGCGAAAAGGTGAAAAGGGACGATGTTGACGTATGATTTTAATGGTGAATGTTGAATGAGTGAAGTGAATTTAGCGACTATACAGTTGAATGGTGAAAAGCAGAGTTTCATATTAGGCAAGAAGGAGTTCAAGACTGGAAGTAGAGGTTACCACGCGCAGGGAAAAATGCAGATTGGCGAAAAAAGCTACCAGATTAACATATTGTGCGTGGAGATAGGTTCAAAACCGAAAGAAAAACAAAAGTGACATCTGCTTCTCCACAGATTTTAGCCCCATTTCTTCAGGAACTGCGCTGCTTTCGCTCTCAGTGTTTTTCTTGAGCTATCTAGCTGCCTCTTAACGAAAGAGAGCACTTTTTTCTTTTCGTTTTCCTCGATTTTGTCGAAAAACAAGTCAAACGTCCCAACAGCTTTTTCAGCGATAACCCGTTTGCACCCTTCGGTCAAATGTGGAGTCACAGAAACATTCTCAACGTTCCGAAGCCCAGCTGTTATTCTCGGAATGAGCTTCGGTTTGGCTAACGCGATCTTTCCGGAGTTGCCAACCACATTAGCCACGGTAACCATGTACTCGCTGCTCAGAAAACCATAGTACTTATCGAATACAGCGTTCAGCTTCTCTTGCTTGTCAACCTTGGCTAAATTGGCAATAATAGCCATGACATTCCACGTTAGAATCCTGTACTTGCTGTCCAGAAGGTCTATGAACTCATCCCAGTAAGGATACAGTTTTTCTGGGTAATCCTCACTCAAATCCATCAACACTTTTGCACAGCCATAACGAACCGCAGCTTTCGGCGAGCAAGTGCCCTCGAGCAGCACAGCAAGCAAATCAAAGTTTTGCTCCACCTTTTGCCGCAGCTCCTCTTTCGTCAACGTTTTATCTGCAACTTTCACAAGCAACTCGTTTTCCAAAGCAAACCTCCCTCAGTTGAAGTCTTTAAGCAGTCAGCCGTTAAAACCATTTCGAGTCAGCAATTCGCTAGCGATGTCGCCGCTTTGGCGCGTGGCACTTTCAGTTTCTCTTTTGGTTATTTGTAATCTTTTTGCGCAATTTTTATTCTGGCGTAATAAGACTTACTTATATGTTTCATTAATTGCATTATCGAAGTCAGATGTCGATACAAGATTATTTGCACGAAAAAGCAGAAGAATCGCGACATAACGAGATAATAGCCTGCATGATGTTCACAGCTGGTTCAGTATTTTTCGTAGGCGGCATCCTCTCTTCGCTGGGCATGGGCAGAGAACCCAACTGGTTCCTATTCATTCCATACCTCGCGGATTCAACCCCAGTGATGCTACTGGAAATCGTGTTGCTCTTAACAGGATTATCATTGATTTTTTCAGGAATCGGAGTAAGCATGCACTACTACCGCGACAGAGGCTGGTACATGAGAGAGCTAGGCAAAGCCAACAACGCAGAGAATCTCATGCGAGAGCAGAGAATCCAGATTGCACATACATTCGCCGCGCCGAAAACGCGAAGCGTGTCCAGACGGAAAAAGTCATCAAAGTAACGAGTGCATCACCCATTCTATTCTTGCGATGTAACATCTTTTTTACTACGTAATTTTGCTTGCAGCTAACTCTCGGATTCTCTGAGCAAGCGTGGTATCCAACAGCCTCGTTACGTCTCCAATAGCATCTTCCACTTCTGGGTCAAAAGGGATTCCAGCCAGAAACTTGACGCCCAATTTTTCGGTTCCCTGCTCAATGCTCTTTGCCCTATCCCTTTTCATGTTTTCCACAACACCAATCATCGGAACCTTCAAATCCTGCAGCAAGCGCACCTGTTTCTTCACGGTCTCAAAAGCCAGCAACGAAGGTGTGGTTACAATCAAGAACTCGATTCGCTTCACCAATCTCACGAGGTCAAGCACAGCGTCACCTATGCCTGGTGGCATGTCGATGACCAGAAAATCCAGTTTTCCCCACTGCGTCACCGCGAGAAGCTCGATTAAAGCGTTTGAAACGTCTGCTCCTCGTAGCGGTGCAGCTTGGTCACCGGAAAAGTGAACCAGCGACATGTACGCCAAGTTTTTAACCACTGGCGGAACTATGCCCTTGTCCTCTTTTGGCTGGACGCTTTTGACCCCCATAATCAGGTGGGTTGAGGGGCTTGTGAAGTCCAAGTCGAAGAGTCCAACTTTGCAGTTTGTGCGTGAAAGCGTTAATGCGAGTGTGGTTGCCACTAGACTTTTGCCTACACCGCCTTTTCCGCTTGAAACCGCGATGATTCTGCCTATTCGGCTTAATCGTTCGTTTATCACGGTGGTTCGCGGGTCCAAAGTGTTTATCGTACTCCTTTTATGTTTTCAAGCCAGATTCCTCGTCCTTCGGCAATTTCAAAGTCTGGGCTTCCGCATTTTTGGCATTTGATGTAGGCGTGTGCCACTTCAGGAACGAAATGTATGGCTTCTGCGGTGTTTTCGTCCAGCTTGTTTTTGCTGAAAAGCCATGTGTTTCCGCAAACACGGCATTTAAGCGTTGTCTTGGCTTTTGCGATGTGGAACTCTGCGTTTTTGAAGCTGGCTGGCTTGAGCTGCGAAAGCGCGAAACGAAGTATGTCCTCTTCAATCTGCTGCAGTTCGCCGATTTTAATGGTTACTTCTCGGACTTCCCGCAGTTTTTCTTTTTCAGCAATCTGCTGTGCGGCTGTGATTACTGCTTCAGCTAAAGCCCATTCGTGCATAAGACAGCCTTAAGAGTTAGCCATTTAAAAGAATATTGCAAGGACTGGCTGGTTTGGTCACTATAGTGCTCGGAACAGTCTATAGTCCCCTTATTCGAAGTATAAATAGGCTTGAGATGTGCCGCGGATAGTCTGCGGTAGTTTTTTGCAATAATCCTCTGTTGGCTTCAAATGTGCTGTTTGTTAAGAAATCTTGGAAAAGGTCCTTTAGTTGCAGAAAATAGTGTATGGTTAAGCAGGTTTATCTGCTGGTTCTGCGCACCATGACTGTTTGGACTTGGCTTACGCCTTTTATTTTTTCAAGTTCGGTTTCGAATTCGTCAACAACGCCGGTTTTGTCTTCTGGGAACTTCACTTGAACTAGGAGGGCTTTTAAACCGAATGCTATGGGTTCTTCGTCGTAGCCTTCGACAGCAGAGGATTCGGGAAGGCATGCTTCCACCTTCTTTTTTAGGTCGTCAAAACTTTCAACTATGTCTTCTGGGAAGACCTTGTAAAGAACTATTATGCTGCCCATCGCTAGTTGCCTCTTATGGTCCTATGAAGCCGCATTTTGGACACTTGTAGGTGCGGCCGAACTTGCGGCATTTTCCGCAGCGTTTTATCTGGATTTCTCCGCAGTTGGGGCACAGGAATTTTGTGGATTCTGTTCCCGGCTGTATGGGTTTACCGCAGCTTGTGCACGTGACTAGGGACAGGGTTGTTCCTTCTGACATAATGTTTTTCTCCGTGACGGTTCACTAACGCAAGACTTCCTTATATCTTATGTGTTTGCCTTTCGCAAGTTTATTATTTCGGTTTTTCGCCTATACTTCACTGGGGTCCGTTTTGGGAGTCAACCTTCGCGGCATCGTGCCAAAAACCGTGGTCAAACTAGAAGACCTAAGTGGGAAAACCGTTGCCATAGACGCTTTCAACACGCTTTACCAGTTTCTCGCTATAATACGCCAGCCAGACGGCACTCCACTAAAGGACAACACAGGAAAAGTCACCAGCCACCTAAGCGGCTTGCTCTACAGAACAAGCAACCTCGTCGAGTTAGGCATCAAGCCCATCTACGTTTTCGACGGCATTCCCCCTGTTCTGAAGCGAGAGGAGATTCAGCGGCGCAGGCAGGTGAAGGTGGAGGCAGCAATCCACTACGAGAAAGCCGTAGCTAGAGGCGACACCGTGAAAGCTCGCATGTTCGCGCAAGCCACAACAAGCTTGAAAGACTACATGAAACAGGATGCTCACAGGCTTCTGGACCTCATGGGGCTGCCGTGGGTTCAGGCTCCCAGCGAAGGCGAAGCCCAAGCCGCCCACATGACGCGGCGTGGAGACGCGGATTACTGCGCCAGCCAAGACTACGACAGCCTCCTGTTCGGCGCGCCCATGCTACTTAGGAATGTGACTGTCTCAGGCAGGCGAAAGCTTCCCAGTAAAAACGTCTACATCGACGTGGTTCCTGAATTGTTCGTGCTGGACCGTGTTCTCAAAGAGTGCGGGATCACTTATGAGCAGCTCATCGACGTGGGCATCCTAATCGGCACCGACTTCAACCCCGACGGCATCAAAGGCTTAGGACCTAAAACCGCTCTGAAACTCGTAAAAAAGCACGGAACTTTGGAGAACGCTTTGCCGCACATAAAGACCGCAGAGTTTCCACATCCGCCAGAGCAAATACGCCAGATATTCCATTACCCAGAGGTGCGCGACGATTACACGCTGGAGTGGAAAGAGCCTGACGTGGAGGGAATCGTGGATTTTCTGGTCAGGGAAAAAGACTTCTCCGAAAACCGCGTGCGAAAAGCAGTAGAAAAAATGCAGGAAGGCACCAAAGAGCTTAAGAGTAAAACTACTCTGGAAAAATGGTTCGGATAACCCTTTAGAACCTGTGTCCGTGTTCGCCAACTAAAGGCACAAAAGCCACTCCACCAAGATTTTCCCGCTCAATTTTCCCATCAGATTCTTTTGTGATTTTAATGAGATTCTGGAACAGGGAAACACTCCCAACTGGGATAAGCATGATACCGCCAGTTTTCAACTGGTTTACCAGAGGATCAGGCACGCTTGGAGCTGCGGCTGTCACAACAACGCGGTCATACGGAGCCTTATCCACGTAACCTTTAGAGCCGTCAGCGTTAACTATTTTCACGCGGTCGCCGTAACCCGCGTTCATAATGTTTTTTCTTGCGTTATCAGCCAAAGCCTGAACAATCTCCACCGTGAAAACACATCCCCACTCGCTTCTAGGCGCATCTCCCGACGCAACTATCTCCGCTATCGTGGCGGAGTGCCAACCCGAACCCGCACCAACTTCCAAAACTTTCTGGCCAACCTCCAGCTGGAGGGCTTCATTCATTATTGAAACCATGTGTCGCCTAGCCCAGCACGCAGCTGAAACTATGTGGCGCCGAGATTGTCTGGCCAAAACCGATTGGAAGCGGCGTGTCCGCAGCACTATACGACTGCAAGTCTGAGGGCAGAAACTTGACACGAGGCACAGCAAGCATCGCCTTAATCACTTTGGGCGAGCGCAAAATGCCCTGTTTGATTAAGCTGTCGATGAGTTTTTCCCACTCCTTCTTTTCCAACTGAACCACCAAGTGAAGTATTGCAGGACGGTTCCTTTTTAACGTATGTGTATACCAAAAGCAAAGCTGTTTGTTTCAGATTCTTTTGCTCGCCTTCCGCCTAAGTGTAAGGAACGTTTAGTCAAGGATGTGCGATGTGTTTATGTTTCACCCTTAAAGTTACTTATCCTAACCAAAAAGGGACAGAGAATGACCGAGAAAAAAGACGCAATAACCATGCTGCATGGCGCTGGCGGCACCGTCATGCACGACTTGGTTAAGAATTACGTTGTAAAGTATTTCGGAGGCTTAGGCAAAGCCGAAGTGCCGCTGGAAGCCATGGACGACGCCGCTGTCGTAGGCGACATCGTGCTGAAAAGCGACTCGCACGCGGTGAAGCCCATATTCTTTCCAGGCGGAGACATCGGGCGCATAGCAATCTCAGGCACCGTCAACGACATCGCATGTTTAGGCGCGGAACCATATGCTCTGGCGTGCGGCTTGATTTTGGAGGAGGGCTTGGCTTTTTCTGATTTAGAGAGGATTTTGGCGAGCATGCGGCAAACATGCGTGGAAGCGGGTGTGGGCATAATCACGGGCGACACCAAAGTGGTTGAGAAGGGAAGTTTGGGCGGCTGCGTCATGAACGTGTCGGGTATCGGCAGAAGAACCCCCGCGCTGGAGAGTAATCTGCAGGTGGTCAGGCAGCACCGAAGCGGTTTTACGGCGCGTTGGCTTCTGGACTCTAACCTCAGCGTGGGCGACAGGATACTCGTGTCTGGCACGTTGGGCGACCACGGCTTGGCTGTGCTCTCGGCGCAGCAGGGATTAACCTTCGGAAGCGAGATAAAAAGCGACGTTAAACCCCTGAATAAGCTGATTCAACGCATGCTCGGCGAAGTCGGCGGCATAGTAGCCCTAAAAGACCCCACACGAGGCGGGTTGGCTGACGCCCTGAACGAGTTCAGCGAAAAATCAGAAACGGGCATACTCATCCACGAAGACAAAATTCCCATCAGAGAAGACGTGCGCGTCGCCTCTGAAATGCTTGGGTTAGACCCGCTTGAAGTGGGCAACGAAGGCAAAATCATCATAGGCACAGTGCCAGCCAAAGCGGAGCAAGTGCTTGCGTGGCTGAAGCAGACAGCTGAAGGCAAAGACGCCCAAATAATCGGCGAAGTCACAAACAAGTTCAAGGGCGCAGCCATGCAAACAGCGGTAGGCGGCAAACGGATAATCGCAAGACCCGTGGGTGACCCAGTTCCCAGAATCTGTTAACGACGTTTCTGCATGCACGTGGCAATTCCGCTTTTTCCCCTGATTTTTGAAATGTTTAAATTAAACAATTCCAGATGTTTTGGATATGAGTCCAACCAAGCCTAGGCGTAGCATCTCAAGGAAGAAGTCCCGCAGCAAGCTGCCTATGGCGATAGGTGCATTGATAATCATAGCGGTGGTAGTGGTTGCGGCGTTCTACGTGTCAGGCATGAACAGCACACCAACGGAAACCAAGGTTCTGCTGAAAACCAGCATCGGCAACATCACCATCCAACTCCGAGACGACAGACCCATAACCACAGAAAACTTTAAGAACCTAGTCAAACAAGGCGTTTATGACGGCACAATCTTCCACCGAGTCGTATTGGGCTTAGTAGTTCAAGGCGGCGACCCGACGGAAACGGGATACGGCGACCCCTCAATCCCCACCATACCAGATGAACTCGATGGCGATAACCAGAACATCCGAGGCACCGTAGCCATGGCAAAAAAGACTGATCCGGACACGGGGAAAAGCCAGCCGAACAGTGCAAGCAGCCAATTCTTCATCAACGTCGATGACAACCACGGGCTTGACGCTGAATTCTCGGTTTTTGGCACCGTAATCTCAGGCATGAACGTTGTGGACGCAATCTCAAATGTACCCACAGACACGAACGACAGACCGTTTACCGATGTCGTATTAATCGACGCAGAAATCATCAGCTAAGCGCTTGAGCAGCAGCCGTTTTCGCCCACACCCTGCAGGTGCCCTCACTGCTCACCATGCAGGCGCCAACAGGCTTCGCAGGCGTACACGCTTTCATGAACATGGGGCACTCGTTAGGCTTAATCTTGCCAATAATCACCAAGTGGCACTCGCACCCAAGCAGAATATCCTTACCCTGCTCCACATGTACACCGAACTTTTCGCGCGCGTCATACGCCGCCAACTCTTCACGCAGCTTCAATGCTGAGTCGGGCAGCCTGCCTATGCCGCGCCAGTTCCCGCCCGTAACCGCAAACGCTTTGCTCATCATCTCCAGAGCCCGCGGGTTTCCCTCCCACTTCACCACCCGCGAGTACTCGTTCTCCAGCCGCGCAGTCCCCTCTTTAAGCTGCTTCAAAAGCATGTAAATCCCCATCAAAACGTCTATGGGTTCGAAGCCCGCCACCACGGTGGGCATGCGGTAAACCCGTGGGAAAAGCTCGTAGGGCTTCATGCCGATGATGGCGCTCACGTGCCCCGGCGCAATGAAACCGCTGATGTTCAAGTCGCCCACACCCAGCAGAAGCTCCATGGCAGGCGGAATCAAACGGTGCGAAACCAAGAAACTAAAGTTTTCAGGCGGATTCCCCAACGCCTCAACCGCTGTAGACGGCGCCGTAGTTTCAAAACCCACCGCGAAAAACGCGAACTCCTTATCCTGCTCGCTCTTTGCCATTTCAACCGCGTCAGACACGCCATAAACAATGCGCACATCCGCGCCCGCAGCCTTCGCCTCCAACAGGCTCATGTGGCTGCCGGGCACGCGTAAAACGTCGCCGAAGCATGTTATGACCACGCCTTTCTGAGCCAATTGAACCGCCTCGTCAATCTCGGCTGCAGGCACGATGCAGACGGGGCAGCCTGGACCCGCGATGACCTCAACGTTCAGTGGCAGAAGGCTGCGCAAACCATAATGCGTAATTGTCCATTCATGCGTGCCGCATACATGACAGAACTTGACGGTTTCGTTTTTCGGCGCTACTTCCCGGATTTTGTCTGCTATGTTCTTTGCAAGTTTTGGGTCTCTGAACCTGAGTTTTTCCGCCATTCCCCGGTCAGCTGCCCTGTTCTTGTTCAAACGCGAGAATCTCTTTCCACAAGGCTAACGTTTCAAGAGCGTCCTTTTCATCCACGGTTTGGATGGCGTAGCCGGCGTGCACCAGAACGTAGTCGCCCACTTTGGCGTCTACAAGCGTCACGTTAACGTCTCGTAGGACGCCTTCTCCGAAGTCCACTTGGGCTTTGCCGCCATCTATGCGCATGACACGCGCTGGAATCGCTAAACACATGCTGTATCAACATAAACACGGGAATGAACAGCGATAAAAAGAGTATGGTCTAAACTTGGAAAAATCCACCTACAACCGCCTGACCGAATGAAACGCCGCCGTCGCCCGAAGGAACAGCCTCGTGAACAAGAAACCGCAAGCCCGCAGACTCCATCGTTTCCCGCATGACGTTCGCCAGTATCTGGTTGCTGGCGGCGCCGCCCGAAAAACCCACCACCTTGACGCCGTGCTCCAACGCTTTCTCCACCGCAAGCGAAGCCAAGCCTCGAGCTAAGTAGGCGTGAGCGGAGTAAGCCAAATCCGCCGTGGACGCTTTGCCGACGTTTTCAAAGACCGTGTGAAGCATTTCTGTCGTATCCAGCCCGTTTTCATTAATTAGGGGCTTTAGGTTCAGCGCATCTTTGCCGTTAATTGCAACCGATTCCAGCTTCATGGCGGGTTCACCTTCGTAAGTGCGCTCATAACACACGCCTAAGACGGCAGCCACGGCGTCTAGGACCCTGCCGCAACTTGTAGTTTCAACGGTGCCGACGCCTTTTTGAAGCTGTTGCAGTATCAGTTTCGCCTCGGTTTCACCGTGAAGCAGATGCTTGCTGTTCTTAAAGAGCCAGTCCTCAACGGCTATTTTCTTGCTGAGAATTCCAGCTGCTATGCGCAGTGGATAACGGGTTGCCATGTCTCCGCCGAGCAGGGGCTGCTTCTCCAAATGTGCTAGACGCTTGAACTCTGGGGATTCTCGCGTGCAAAGCAGGATTTCGCCGCCCCACGCGCTGCCGTCAACGCCGTAGCCGTAGCCGTCGCACACTATGCCCACCACCTCGTCTACCGCGTGTTCCATCATTAACGCTGCAACGTGTGCGTGATGATGCTGCACTTGGATGAGGTGCCACCCGTTTTGTTCCGATAGCTCCTGCGCTAGGCGTGTGGTGGTAAATTTCGGATGCAAATCGCAAGCTACGGCTTCGATGTGGCTGTTGGTTAGGCGGATTAGGTGGTTTGTGGCTTCTTGGAGGAACGCTCGCGTTTCAACGTTTTCCACGTCGCCCAAATGCTGGCTGATAAACGCCTTGTTCGCTTGCAGAACGCACGCGGTGTTGTTGAGTTCGCCGCCTAAACCGACAACGCAGCGCCGTGCTTTTTCCTTTAGCATTATGGGTGCGGGCGCGTAGCCTCGGCTTCGCCGGATGAACGATGGACGCGTGCCGTGAACTCGCAGCACGGAGTCGTCGCAGCGGTGCGCAATGCGGCGGTTGTGAAACAAAAAGTAATCCACGGTGCCGCCTAATGCGCGTAAGGCTTCGTCGTTGTCTTTAACGATGGGTTGGTTAGGCGGATTCGCGCTGGTCATCACGAACGCCGCGTCGCCCACGCGGTCGAAGAGCATATAATGCAAGGCGGTGTAGGGCAGCATCACGCCGACATTGTGCAGATCAGGCGCCACCAACGACGAAAGACCGTACGCGTCACGTTTGTTAAGCAGCACTATCGGTCGCGCGTAAGAAGTGAGCAGGGCTTCCTCCTTCGAAGTTACTTCGGCGAAGGATTTTGCGGCTTCCAAGTTGCGGGTCATGATGGCGAAGGGTTTAGCTCTTCTGTGCTTCGCTTTTCGAAGTGCCTGTAACGGCTCGTCTCGTGTTGCTGAGGCGGCAACGTGGAAGCCGCCGTAGCCTTTTACGGCTAGAATTGCGCCTTCGCTGAGCAGTTTTCCTGCTTCGCGGACTGGGTCCTTGTGCTGAATTGGCTTGCCGTCTCGCGTGGTTAAGTACGCTTTGGGTCCGCACGTTGGGCATGCCACGGTTTGGGCGTGGAAGCGTCTGTTCAGCGGGTCAGCGTATTCTTGTTGGCAGAAGTTGCACATCGGGAACTCGCGCATGGTGGTGTTTTCGCGGTCGTACGGCAGGTGCTCCATGATGGTGAAGCGTGGTCCGCAGTTGGTGCAGGTTATGAAGAAGTACTCGTACCGCGGGTCTTTGGGGTCGCGCAGTTCTCGCAGGCAGTCGTCGCATATGGCGATGCCTGGCGGTATGACCGAGCCTGAAAGCTCAGCCTTTTCGGAGCTTTTGATGATGGCAAATTTCCTGTGCTCGTTTTCGCCCGTAAGCCTTATCGTGATGATATCGTGGATTTGAGCTAGAGGCGGCTTCTTCTCTTTCAGGTCCCTCAGAAAATTCTGGATGTTCTGTTCCTTGCCCTCCAGCAGGATTTCGACTCCTGCGTCGCCACGGTTGCGCACGTAGCCTGCCAAGCCGTTTCGCACCGCTGTGCGGTAGACGAAGGGGCGGAAACCGACGCCTTGAACGATGCCTGTAACGTTGATTTTAGCTCGCAAATGTAAGCGCCATCTCTAAAACAGAGAGAAGCGAAGTTCTCTTATACGTTTCGACCGAGTTTACAGGGTTTTTCTTTTCTCTTCATCCTGCAACGCTCGCCTGAGAACCTTGCCTGCGGCGCTTATTGGCAGTTGCTGCCTGAACTCTACTTCGCGCACAGCCTTGTACGGGGCAACTTTGTCTTTGATGAACGCCGTGATTTCCGCTTCTGTTGCTGTGGCTCCGTCTTTCAGCACTATGAAGGCTTTCGGAACCTCGCCCACCACTGGGCTTGGCTTGCCGACTACGGCGCAGAGCTTCACGGCTGTGTGCTCGTAAAGCACGTCTTCCAGTTCGCGCGGGTACACGCTGTAATCCTTGTATTTGATAAGGTCTTTCTTGCGGTCGGTGATGTAGAAGTGGCCGTCCGCGTCCATGCGTGCGATGTCGCCCGTGAGCAGCCACCCCTCGCGGAGCACAAGCGCGGTTTCCTCTGGCTTCCGCCAATAGCCACGCATCACCTGTGGTCCTTTGACGGCAAGCTCGCCAGTCTCGCCAGGCTCAAGCGTTTTCTCGCCTGTTTCTACGTCAACTATTCGGGCGTCGGTCTCTGGCAGTGGCAAGCCTATGGAGCCTAACCGCACTGTGCGCATGGTCTTGTCCACGGGGTTGCAGTGCGTGACGGGTGACGCCTCGGTTAAGCCGTAGCCTTCCGCGAGAAAACCGCCTGTGACTTCCATAAATCGCTTTTGAACCTGCGGCGGAAGCGGCGAAGCGCCAGAAATGCACACGCGAATGCTTGTTAAGTCGAACTTGCCCAGCTCAGGGTTAGCCAGCAACACCGAGTACATGGTGGGGACACCGCAGAAGACCGTGACCCTGTGTCGCTGGATTGCTTCTAAGGCTGCTGCGGGTTTGAATTTCGGAAGGAGCACCATTTTTGCCGCGAGACTGATGGGCACATTCATGCTGGTTGTCATGCCGTAAATGTGGAACAGCGGCAACGCGGTCAGGAACGTTTCTTCTGTGGTAGCGCCTTTTATCCAAGCCGCGAAGGCGACAGCGTTCGAGACCAAGTTCCAGTGGGTTAGCATGGCGCCTTTGGCTGTGCCCGTTGTGCCGCCCGTGTACTGCAACGCCGCCAAATCGTCTCGGGGTTTTATGCTTACGCTCGGAGGCTTTGCCGCGGCTTCTTTCAGCAGTTTCTGGAAATAATGAACGTTTTTCTTCGGCTTAACTGTGCTGGGCACCACAGCGGTTTTGGAGGCGTACTCCTCCAAGCTGGTGATTATGACGTTTTTCAACTTGGTTTTCTGCCAAACCTTCTCCACGATGGGGTAAAGCGAGTCCAAAGCGACTATGGTTTCGGCTTCGGAATCGCGGAGTTGATACGCGACTTCGCGTTCCTTGTGCAGTGGGCTTATGGCGGTTAAAACCGCGCCTGCCTTGAGAACGCCGTAATACGCTATTACGAACTGGGGGACATTGGGCAGAAAAACCGCGACCCTGTCGCCTTTTTTAACGCTGAAGGCTGCAAGCGCCGAGGCGAACCGGTTGGAAAGCGAATCCAGCCTAGCATAAGTGATGTTTCTTTCGGAGTAGGCTATGGCTGTTTTTTCAGGGTGTTCTTTCGCCGTCTTTTCGAGAATTTGGTGCAGTGGCCCCTCTGGGTATTCAAGTTTTTTGGGCAGGTTCTTTGGCCATGAGCTGAACCAAGGTTTATTCTTCGTTTGCACAGGTGACACGAACCTTTACCAGTAAATCATGAAATAGGGGTAATAACACTTATCGAAAAACTGATGTTGTTGCGCTTAGAAGAAGAACATTTTTATCAAAAATAGCAGCGTAAGATGTAGCGGGTAGAAAATGTAGAAAAAATATTTTCTGGTTGAGTACGCAAGAGAGTTTTCGGGAATGAGTATTTCCTTCTTTAGCTTGTTGTCTATGTGGAGGAAAATGAGTGGCACTGCCATAAGCGCGAATATTTGGATTTGGGTTTCAATGTCCGAGATGAACAGGAACTGGAGGTTAAGAGCCACTAAGGCGAGGGCGCCAAGTTTCGGCCTGTCCTTCAGGAGTTTCATGCCCACCGCGGTTAACACCACGTAATAGCTGCCTTCGGTCATCAGAAAGATTGAAAGCAGCAGGGGAACGAACGCCAACATGCTTCTCTTATTGTAAAAGTATATGGTTACGGCGCTTAGAAACAGCGAGAACAGTATGTTTAATCTTTCAAAAGGCTGTATGCCGAAGGCGAGGTAGTAGGGAACTTGGGAGATTGCGGCGAACACAAGAAGCGTAGCCATGTACTTCCGCGGTTTCTTGGTGCTTTCAACGCCTAACACTACAAGGTAAGCGAACAGGGGAAAGGAAAGTCTGCCGATGATGTGGAGAATTAACAGGTCTGGATAAAGGATGGCGGCGATGTGGTCTAGCACCATAGTTGCGATTGCGATTATCTTGAGCAATTCTCTTCCGAAGTCAAACTTCCTCGTTGGCGAAACCATTTTACATTGCACTACCCTGTTGCTGAGGCTGAACCGCAAGCATCTTAATATTTTCATGCATTAGTTCAAGCCATATATAAGAGAGTAGCCTAACCCGCCTAACTGCTCTCGTAGAAATCACTGCTCATGCTTATAACGTTCACAATACGCTTCACTGGTGGGAAACACTTCTTTCACCCGTTGAAAGCGTTTTTCCGCGTTAATTTTGCCCTGAAGCTTCACAACTTCCTTCGGCTTGCTAAACCGCTCCACTTTGCCGTCTTCCCGTGTTCTCTCCACTTTTATGCAGTCATCAACCATGCAGCACAATACGCAGGCGCCGCAGTAAACGCACAGGTCGTCAACAACCCCGACTTCGCCAGCCTTCCAGTACAACGCGCTGGTTGGGCACGCCTTAATGCACAGCTTGCATTCCACTCCCCAACACGTTCGCTTGTCAATGCTCATTTTTCCCTCTGGAAATAACTCTTTCACGCCTGTGGAAGCCAAAAGCTCTTTTCTCCGCTTCTTTTTCTCCTCATCCTTGTCAACTGACAAGAGACCGAATATGTCAACGTTCGAAGAGCTTTTCTCAGGCATCCCGAATCATCAGTAAACCAATTGTAACTTTAAACGTATAAGAATCATGAATTATAATTAGTTATCTAAGAAAAAGCACGAAAATGAACATGAAATAAAAAAAGATTACTTTAAACATTAAGAAAAGCGTTTTGCAGGTTTTATAATTAATTTTTCGTCTCCAAAACCAAGCAAAATTCTCTTTGTAGTTTAGAACGCTGTTAAATTAATAATCATAATGATTTAGCTAATTCCTCAACTTTGTTTTCGATATGCACGTAAATATTTTTAGCATCTTCATTCTCCAAGAAGTAGGGGTCTTCAATATTCCACTCAACAATTCTGGTCTCGCATTCTGGGCAAACGTTCAAAATCGCATTAGTATGTACATGTTCCATAGCCACAATTAGATCGTATTCCGCAAGTTTCTTTTCAGCTATACTTTGAGGTGTTTTCTTGAGGTATTGAGCAGCATTTTGTTTTGCCAAGTATTCCCGTACCTGTCTCGAAATAGGAATAACGACACGCAGCCCTGCAGAATCAACCTCTAAGTCTGGTCTCAGTTTCTTAAGAAGCGCTTCCGCTAATGGACTCCGATAAGCGTTTCCAGAACATACAAACAGAATTTTCAGTTATTTCCCTCCAGCTTCCTATTTTCTGTTTAATTAAACTATAATTAGCTATCTAAGCCAAACAAAGGAAATTTACGTGAAAACAAAGATAAAATGGTATCAGTAATTTTCATTACTTAGAACGCCTTTGATTCTTCAGGGTGGGTGCCTCAGCTGAGAAAAATCAACCTTGTAATCATCGTGTGCATTCTGGTTTCTCTGGTTTCATGGCTTGTTTCAACGTTTTCAAACCCAGACGTAGTTCTGGATTACCTAGCTTTCAGCGGCGATAACCTCCTCAAGGGAAGAGCGTGGACTTTGGCTACGTCGCTTTTTCTCCACGCCGAAATCCTGCATCTGGCAGGTAACATGCTTTTTCTCTACGTGTTCGGCAACACCATGGAAGAAGATTTGGGAGCCACCAAGACTCTAGGCGCCTTCTTCTTTGGCGGCATCTTCTCTTTTCTCCTCAGCCTGCTATTCTACAATCCGGCAATGCCGTTAATCGGCGCTTCAGCAGCCATATTCACGCTTTCCCCAGTCGTCATGTTGATTAAACCGCTGAAATTCTCAATTCTTTTCTTTATGCCTCAAGGACTGGTGGCGATTCTGTATTTCGTGTACAACTTGGTTGCCGTGTACTACGGGGAGGGAGGAAACGTGGCTTACATCGCACACGTAATAGGATTCGCCGTAGGAATTCCCTTCGGCTTGGCATGGAGCAAGAACTGGCTCAAAAACCTGCTGATAACCATAGCCCTGTTAATTGTGTTCCTACTAATGGTAGCCTTCGTGATTCCAATACTTCTGAGCGCAATCGCTTGAAACCCCGTTCAGAGCTGAACTAAACCGCAGAACAAAGCCCTTATAACCGAGAGCAGCCCTTTTAAAGTTGTGGATGTAGAATGTGCGAATTTAATGTTATCTTAAACGAAAAAACTGTGCTTAAAGATGTGGTGTACGCGCAAACCGACGGTAATAACGTCACCGTGAAAAACGTGTTGGGCGAAGCAAAAGAATTCAAAAACTGCAAGATCACCGAAGTTGACGTGAACACGACGCGGCTGGTTTTGGCTGAGTTAAAAACTTGAGGTTTCCCTCAGCACGGCGCCTTCCATTTTTCTCCTTCTGCTCCGTCGACTTCAACAGTGTTACTTTCGGGAAACTATCGAATGTATTAAATTAGCTACCACAATTTATAACAATTCACGCTTGCGTCTCTTGCGGTTAGCTGAGTGGAGTGTATGCGGAAGCTCGTCAGACTAAGCATCGCCATAGGCGGTTTTCTGATAGTAACGAGTCTAATTTTAACAGGAATCGTTTTTCTAATCTTATTAAACATAATTGACGTAGGCGTTTTCGCAAATCAAACACACACTTCACTGTTAACTCTGATGTTCCTAGCAATCGGCGTCCTAGATTTCGCAGCCGGGATAATACTGCTCCTGAAGAGATGAAAACCAAATGGACACAAAAACAATCCTCTCAAAAGTAGTTGGCGTGATACAGACTGCTATAGGCGTGGCAGCAATGGTTTTCGCTTTTCTCTCCTTGTACGACGCTTTTGGCATACAGGCAATGTTAGGCGTTTCTTCGGAGTCTATTGGACTTTACCTATGGATTTTCATAATTTTCGGCTTGTTATCAACCATAAGCGGACTTTTTCTCGTTTACGAGCGATAAACACACGAGTTGACTGCCATGGATGAACCTCACCTGAAACGAAATCTCGGGCTTATCCGCACCACAATGCTGGGTATAGGCGGCACCCTCAGCGCAGCCAACTTTGTGATAATCGGCGAGGCTGCAGGCATGGCAGGCTACGCCATCGTTCCCATAGTCGTAGTCTGCGGCTTACTCAGCCTTTTAACCATGTTCAGCTACGCCGAGCTAGGCACCGCAATTCCGCTAGCAGGAGGCGAGTACACGTTCGCAAAAGTGGCCTACGGCGGCTTCACCAGCTTCCTCACAGGATGGTTTGAATGGCTCAGCAACATGTTTTACGCCGCCTTGTCCGCCATAGGCTTTGCATACGTGGTTTCTTACCTCTTTCCGCAGATCAACTTGGCGTTAACTGCAGTGATTGTGGTGATAGCGTTCTCTATCGTCAACCTGAGAGGCACCAAAGAAACAGCCACAGCCGAAACCGTCATAACCAGCATAGTTCTCGCCATATTAACCATATTCATCATAGGCGGCTGGTCTTTCGTTTCCGGAACGCCCGCAACTCCTCAAACGGCTTCCCCAATAGGCGCCCTCGGAATTTTCGCCGCCACCGCCTACCTGTTCGAACTGTACCTAGGCGCCGAGGCTGTTGCAGCAGCTCAAGCTGAAGTGAAAAACCCGGGAAGAAACATCCCTCTTGCGATAGTGCTGTCCGCGGTGGTTCTAATTGTGCTATACACAAGTGTTGTTGTCGTGGCCGTCGGTATCGCTTCTCCACAAGTTCTCAGTGAACAATCGTCGCCAATTGCGTTTGTGGCACAACAAGCCTTAGGGCCAGCAGGCGCCATCTTGATCACGGTAGGCTTGGCGATTGCGGGTTTGGCAGCAACCAACGAGGCTATTCTGGCGCAGTCACGGGTGCTCTACGCCATGAGCAGAGATGGCTACTTGCCTAAAGCGCTGTGCAAAATTCATAAGCGCTTTTGCACACCTCACGTCGCAATCGTTGTCGGCGCTGTTTTCACGGTGATTTTCGCGGCAACTGGACTTGTGAACTTTGTGGTTTACGCGGTTAACTTCGGCTTCATAATAGGTTTCTCAATTGTGAATCTGTCGGTGATTAAGCTTAGGAAGATCGCGCCTCACCTGAAAAGACCGTTTAAAGCGCCTCTGTACCCGTTGACCCCTATAGCTGGGATAGCGGCTTCGATTTTTCTCGCGTTTTTCATCGAGCCTTCGGTGTTGATTTTGGGCATAGAGCTTATTATCGTGGCGTTGCTGGTTTACTACATCAGAATGGTGGGACACCACCGCCTTCGCATCGCCTTCGGAGGAATAAGCTTGGGCTTAGGCGCGTTTGTAGCGTTCGTAGCGTACTTACTAGGCACTGGTTTCATCGTGCTGCAAGGGGTCTCGCCAGAAGCGGTGGCGCTCGTTTTTTACGTGTTGCTTTTCGTCAGCATAATTCAGATTTTGGCTGGCGCATTAAACATGGTCGTGCCCGACAGATGAAGAACGGTCAGCAGCAAGCTTAAAATCACCGCGTTTACTATTCTTGTTTCATATGCGACGCAAACGCAAAAAAAGCTATATCGACGTGGAGCCTCCAACGATTGACGTAGATAACTTGGTTGTAGACACCACGCGTAAAGAGCGCTTTCAAGTTTTTGAAGTGTTGGCTTCAATGCGCAGGTACCTGATTGTTCTGCTTATAGCTTCAGGTGTCTTGTCAACGTTTTTTTCCGTGCAGTTTCTCATAGGTGCTGATATGTTTTCATCTTCACTAAGCGTCATCGCTTTGGCTGCCATGGGGTTCATTGGCGTAGCTAACATCACATGTGGATTACTTTTGCTTGCCTCTGAATAGCCCGTATCTCCCTGAATGCGCTGTGATTTTCAAAAGAGCGTGAGAAAGAGCAATGGTTTAGGCTGCATAAAAATTGTTTACCAAGTTGAGTCTAAGCCCGAACAATCAACATCGTTCAGCTAGCTTTTAACCAACCGTCGTAATTCTTCCCATTTGATGTAATCGCTTGGGAGGAACTGGAGCAGTTAGCCAACACGCCAACTGTTCTTTGCTGGTGTGTTCCAGCCTGCTCCTCAACTTGGTAAATGTACATTAAGCCCTCCGTTTTATATAAACTTGTTTGTACAAAACTCCATTAATTGGACATTTGTCAGGAGCTATTTTTTGACAGAAACATCAAAAATAGCGCATGATGCTGCTGGTTAAGCGTTGAGAATGATGGGCGGTATTTAAACTTCTAAACATGTTGGTTTTCAATAGTTGATGATGCTTGAGTTTGTTTGGGTTTATATGGGTGGCGATTTAAGCATAGTATTCGAATTTTAAATAATGGTTCGCCCATATCCACGGTAAGGAAATGAGTGATGAACAACAGGGAGAAATTCGAGCAGGACCTAACCACTTTAATGTCGCGGCTTACGAGTGGCGTGGAGAAAGACGTTGAGAATAAGCTAAACATGCTTAAGGACTGGCTTTTGAACCTCCAAAAGGAGAACGTTGTAAAGATTAACCACTCCGTAATGGAGCTCGTTTGCGCCAAACACCTCATCCTAAGAGGTTACGAGGTGCAGCTTGAATACCCGCTTAATGAAATCTTAACTTGCGACTTGTACTCCATAAAGGGCTACGGAAACCTTATCGTGGAAATAGAAACAGGCTTTATTCCTCCAGAGCACGCGTTAGACCCTTTAACCTACACTTCGGCGCGGTTAGCCAGCAAAATAATCAGGTACAACAGTTTCGCCGGAAAATTTGCGCTGGGCATGCCGCCTCATTATGTCTTGCCTTTTCCACACGCATTAGCCAAGCCGCCGAGAAAAAGAACCGCTGAGGAAGTAGAAGCGATCAAAAACCTCTGTGACAGGTACTATAAGAATCCGCCAGTGACCACAGAAGAGATATGTAACGCTCGCATACAGGAGATTTACATCATTGACGTTGACCAAGCGAAGGTCAAGGAGATAGACCCAGAAGCCTACATGAAAAACGCATTCAACAAAGACCTATTTTCCGATTACACTGGTTCTTAACTTTTGGGAGCACATGCGGCAAATGCCATTTTACGTTTACATCCTCCTCTGCAACGATGGAAGCTTCTAAACTGGGTACACCAAAAACATAGATGAGCGGACAAGGCTGCATGCAATCGGCAAAGGCGCCCGATACACAAGGTCACATAAGCCTGAGCGGGTTGCTTACATTGAACTTTTCGGCTCTTGGGCGAAAGCCATGAGACGCGAAAGAGAGATAAAACGGATGTCACATCAGCAAAAGCTGAATCTGGTTAATTCACGAAGCACACATGAATGATGCTTCTGCTTCTCAGAGAAAAATTGATTAAAAACTTTTAACAACTACGCGATAGGTGAGCCTGTTGCCGAAGAAGAAACCAACATGGGTTGATAAGCTTAACGACAGCAAAGGGCTTCCCAAAGTTGAGAAAACCACCGATAAAATGAGCAAACGCTGGGGCACAGGCACCGTAGTCATCCCTGCACCAATAGAGGGGGATGAGATGATGCGGAAAGTTCCTGCGGGGAACCTCATAACCATCAACGAGATTCGCGCTGCGCTCGCGAGGAAACATAAAGCCACAATCGGGTGCCCCATGACCACAGGTATTTTCGCTTGGGTCGCAGCACACGCCGCAGAAGAACGGGAACAAGGCGGAGAGAAAAACGTCACGCCTTACTGGCGCACCCTGAAATCGGGTGGGGTCTTGAACGAAAAATATCTTGGCGGAGCTGAAGCGCAAAAGCTGCGTTTAGAACGGGAAGGGCACACAGTAATCAAAAAGGGCAAAAAATACGCCGTTCTCAACTACGAAAAAGCGCTGCTTCATATCTAAACCAGAATCAGCAACGCCAAGCCCGTGCCTAACGGTATCAGAATGTTATCGTTCACTGGCAAAGGCAGGCTCTCGATTGCCATAGCGACCGCGGCACCAATCAACGCCAGCACTGGCGACACGAAAAACGCGCCTGCCAAAAAAGCAAAAAAGAACCCAGCGAGCGAACCCTCCACGGTTTTGCCCTTATTGAACGGCAACGGCTTCTTCGAGATTAAGCCCCCGAAAAGTGAGGCGGTGCTGTCGCCCAAAGTGAACATGGCTATGGCGGCGCCGTTCACTGGAGCAGGAAACATAATTAAAGTTAGCAGTATGCCTAAGGCGAAGTACAGGGGAGCCGCGGCGAACTCGTACCGTTCTGCCGGAGACGCGGCGTTCCTCGTTATTGTCGAGATTAAGGGCAGGTTTTTTTTGTTCATCCTTGATAGTTCAGATATGAGGTAAAACGCGCTTACAACGCAAATCATCAGTGCGACTGTGGGGATGCCTATTAAGCCGGCGAGAACTGGGACAAAAAAGCCTGAAGCGTGAATGGTTTCCCTTATCATGTCGTTCTTTGACGGCAGAGACCGCTTTTTCGGTTTGCCATAGATTATAGGCAGGATTCCCGACAGCTTTCCGTTTACGACTTTGTCAGCCTTGACGCGAAGCACGAAGTCGGGGTTGTAACCTATCTTCTGCATCCCAGAGAGAAAGATGCAACTGTTGTTCCTATCGTCCGCGACAACAACGCAATCCTCCAGCTTAAGCCCTTCAGCCGCTAGGATTTGCGATAGGACTTTGAATTTCCCGTTAGGTTCTATGGCGTCGCCCCAAATTTCGCCTGTCAACGCGTCATCATTCACGCCGACTTCGATGCCGAAGGCGTAATCAGCGCCAACTATGCTGGCTAATTTCTCAACAATAACGGTGGGCAATCCTGAACTTATTAACGCGGTTTTGCAGTTCCGAATCTTAAGTTGAGCAAAAAGATTCACCAATTGAGGCTTTGAAGGAATTTCATCGAAAACGCACCTGAGCGTCTCAATTTCCACTCCCTGCATAATTTTGAATATCCTTTTTAACGCGTTTTTCAACGGGAAAACGCCTATCTCGTAAAGAAAACCTATGACAAGCATCTTCAGCAACTTAGAAACGCCTAGGATTCTGCCCACGTCGAAGATGAAACGGTTTTTTGGGATCAGCACTCCTTCAACATCGAAAACTACAAGCCGCGGCGTTCTTTTATTTGGCGTTTCCAACAGTTTTCACTTTCATGTTTTTTATGGCATGTTCCTTGTGAACTGCTTAGATAATGCTTTGTGCCCTAAAATGAGTTGCTGTGCTCGGGACAGCTATCCAGTTTGCCCGCAAACGTACTGTTTATCCAGCAACTCTAACGGGCAGCCGCCGCCACAGACCTGCAGTTGAGGGCAGTCTTTACATTTAGGTTCCACATACTCTCTGTTTCGAATTTTAACTGCGAGAGGGTTATTCCAGATTTTCTCCCATTTATCCGCGAGAATGTTTCCTAGGCTTTCGAAGTAGCTTTGGCATGGGTAAACATCGCCGTTTGGTCCGACGCACATGTTTATCATCGCCGCCGTGCAGGATTTGACACCTAACCCTAATTGGACAGGGTCAAGACGGCAGTATTGCGTGGGCGTGTACCACAAAAACTTCAGGTTACGCTGATTGGCTTTATCGCGAATTTTCGGCAACAACTCTTCAAGTGTCTCAATGGGCAAAGCGAAATTTTGGCTTACCCCAGTTGCTTTCCCCGAGTATATGAGGCTGTTGCAGCCGAACGCGGCAACGCCGAGCTCCGTGATGTAGTCGACGGTTTTTAGGAAGTCAGGAGCGTTGTACTTGCTCAGCGTCGTGTTGGTGGTCACGTAGATTTGAGAGCGCACCGCGTTTTTTATGCCAACCACCGTTTCCTTCCAGCTTCCTTCAGCCGCGGTCATCAAATCATGAACTCTAGGCTTGTGCGACTCAAGGGTTACCTGTACGAAGTCCAAGCCCGCTTCCTCAAGAGCCTTCACATACGCTTTATCCTTCAGCTTTCTGCCATTGGTTATTAACCCCGTGACCATGCCCTTGTTCTGGGCGTACTGCAGAAGCTCTGGCAGGTCGTCGCGAAGGGTCGGTTCGCCACCTGTGAAGGTTAGGATGAAAACGCCAATTTGGCTGAGTCTGTCAATGATTTCTTTCCACTGGCTGGTGTCTAACTCTGCGGTCTCGTGGGGTCCGCCGGCGTAGCAGTGAACGCAGTCGTTCTGGCACGTGAAGGTAAGCGCCATGTCCATGCGCAAAGGCGCCAAATACCTGTAAGAGAACGGCTCCTCCTTTTCCACTTCAAGGAAAGAAACTGGGCAAATCTTCTCAGTCCGCGCCAGCGTGCTAATGGTGTAAACGAGTTTCTCGTAGTCCTCCTTTGCCTTAGCCATGTTTACGCGGTATTGGCGGCGAATTTTCTTCAGAACTTCGCTTTGAGGCATGCCTTGCAAGAAATGGTAGGCGTAAGCAGCCGCGGTTTCGTTCAGATGAAGCACGGTGTTCGCGTTTATCACCATGACTCCCCGCCCGTCTGGCTTGATGCGTAGCTGAAGCGCCATTCCCGTAAACTCGCCTGTTCCGCGGTAAGTGTAGCGTCCTTGAGGAATCGCGGGCGGCCGGAGAGCTTTGCGCAGGAAACTCATTTTTAGCCGACACCTCCACCCGCACAAGCACAAGCGCATGAAACACAAGCGCACGCGCAAGCGCACGCGGCACAAGCGCAAACGCATTCGGCGTCGTGTCGGGCTGGTGTGTGTGATGCTTTCTGGGGTTGCACGGGAAGGATGGCGTTGGCGAACTTCTCAATGTCCGTTACGATGTTGCTTGAGGTTTTCTCAACGGCGGTGGCGATGTTGTCTGCGAATTGAGCGCCTGAAATCTGGGGAGGTTTGTCGGCTTGGGCTGGCGCGTCAACGTTTGGTGTGTACGTGGGATGCGACGTGTAGTGGCGGTAGCCGTACCAGTACCAGAACCATAATGGGCTGGGCTGGAATGGGCGGTCATGGAACGTGGTTTCCGTACGAGAACGAGCATTAGGGTCAAGCAAAAGCCACAACAACTGTTCATCGTACGCTTTAGATGCCAAGTCCGCTGTTCCAGCTTGCTTCACCTGCGACCACGCTTTCGTTACGATTTTCCTGTAATAATCCACCGTGTCGCGTCGGCTGTGCCCGCGAAGCTTCTGCTCCACAGTGTCCCTCAGAAACATGACGGTGTGCGCCAGTTTCTCTTCGTCAAGTGTTCCATCGTTCTTTACGGCTTGGAGAAAGTCGATTTCGTAGTATCGTAACGGGTTTTCGTTTGTGCCCGTCCTATTCTTGTACATAGGCATTATCCTCAGTTTGAGCGCGGGATTGGCTGATTCTACCCATACGGCTCTTTTCTGTAGCAGGCTGTAGAGGATTTCCGTGACAATTTGCGTCGGCTTCATGTCCAGCAGGTAAGACGCTTCAACAGCGGTTAAGCCGCGTCTTATTCCAAGCGTTTCCATGCTGACTTTAGGGGAGGAATAGGCGCTTTTTCTCGCCACTTGAATAACCACTATGATTACGATAATGGCGATTATAGGCAAAACAATCAAGGCAACTGTTTCCAACCCAAATCCTCCAGAAGACTGCGTTGGATTGTAGTTAGGCAGAGAACTTGCTGGAAAAGAAACGCCAAGCAAGTATTGCTCGTTTGGTTGAAGAACAGGTATTTGCCAGAAAACCGCAGTTCGCCCTTCTACAGTTGAAGTGCTGTTCCAGAACTTGTCAGGTAACATTTTAACTTCGCTGATGGCAACGTTGGGTGGCAGAACAATTTGAACCCGGACATCATTAATGGGCACAGGCATCCATTGGGGAGCAAACTGCATTCCATAGTTGCCCGGGTTCTGGGTGTCGTTGTAAATCATTCTGGCAACGTTGGTGGTTACAGTGAACCAGATTGTGTTGCCAGCAGTTAAAGGCTGGTCCAAAGTTACTTGTACTTGATAATTGCTTCCGCTGCTGCTATCTTTCTTTTGCAGTTGATGCCCATACTGGTCCACAGCTTCGCCTATGGTGAAATCGCCTTTAGGTTGCCCAAGCTGCACGTAGTTGATGGCGTCTCCTGAAGTAAGCGTTAAAGTTACGTTGTAAGTTAAGTCGATTGTCCCGTCTTGATTTATGAAGATTTGAGCCCATTCATGGTCAAAACTGTACACTCTATCCTGTGCACTAACCAAACCCACAGAAAGCGATGTGACGGCCAACGCAAGTATAACCGACAGCAAGAAGGCTCTTCTTACCATTTTGGTTCCTCAGTAACCTCAAAGGTGGTGCCGCAGTATGGGCAAGTGGCATAGGGCACGCCTGAAACTATCTTTATCCTGTTTGCATCAACCGATGCTGAGCAGTTTGGGCATTTGATGGGTACAGCCGTCATTTGTCCTGAAACTTCTAAGCGTTGAATGACCGTTTTTGGTTTACGAGTCGTGTAATAAATGCCCACGATGATTGCGACTCCAATAACAAATAGAATACCGCTTGTTACTAGTCTTGTGAGGGTTGCTTGGACTGAAGCGGCAAGCGCAAAAATGACTGCGAAAAAGAAGACAACCGCTACCGCGATGGCGCCTAATATCGTTATGATTTTCACGTTTATGTGTGGTGGCGCATCTTGCAATTTAATTTTGCCCTTAAACAGCAGGCATGTTTCGATTTCTGATGTATGCTCCGCCACGAAACTGAGTTTATATTAAGACTTGAGACTTTACGTTTTGGTGCGCAAAAATGAGCAAACGCCTTTCACGCAAAGAATTCCTTGAGTTCTTAGAGGTCATATTTGAAGAAGGTCCGATGTTGAAGTACCAGAACCCTGATGCGTGGGTACGGTCTTTAAACCAAGACTTCTAGTCCATCACATGTGAAAAATTGCACCGCTTGTCGATTCTTCTAACTTGCAACAATTCTGATTGATACCCCACGCTTTCTTCGAAACTTTAGGATAGCTCAGTGGAGCGGCTTGTTCATTTCGGCTTTCTTGCGGTGAATAGCCGCGACCGTGGCGTTTACCTTTGCTTCTTCCACCACGATTATTATTTGGGATGTGTGAGGCGCAAAGATTCCCCGTTTTATGTTGATTCCTGATATGGCGCCGATGGCGATGGACGCTACGCCTGCTGAGTCTTTCATCCTGTCGCCGATGAGCGTGACCACGCCTAAGCCGTATTCTATCCGCATGTCTTCGTCAAAGCCCTTCAGCTTCTCCTCGTTTCTCCTTAGGAAATCCGAGTCTAAGAACAGGAAGTCTCGAATTCTCTCGCCCGTCTCTAAGGTTTCAGCGCCTAAGTCCATGAAGTCGTTGCGTTTTTCCCAGATTCTCAACGAGTCTTCCAGAGAATGGCTTTTCTCATCGTTCATGGAAAGGATTGCACAGCCCGCTTTGCCCGTTAAGCACTTCACAACTTTGCCGCCTTTTGTCTCAGACTGAATCACCGAGTATTGTTCTGGCTGGTCTATTGGCACCACGCGTAATGGCTGCAGGAACCGCCTAGCCATCGCGATTGCCGGGCTCTGCAGTATTTTCATGCCCATCAACGAAGCCTTATGCGCCTCATTGTAAGTAAGAGCTGCTACATGCTCGGTTTTCTGTCCTTTCACAACTTTTGGGTCAGCGCTTTGCACGGGCACATCCTTGAATAAAAGCGTCTCCGTGTGGTAGCGGCTTTTCAGGAGGCATGAAGTGAAAACCGCGGTGAGGTCTGAGCCTCCTCTACCCAAGACGGTTTCCAGCCCATCCACTGTCACGCCGAGGAAACCCGTTAAAGAAACAACCTTACCGTC
>Ga0307426_1000053_pt1 | contig 61838 bp, 56 predicted proteins | sample SalMarWE160340MG_FD_202165 | JGI IMG/M metagenome (GOLD analysis project Ga0307426, IMG submission 202165) | Salt marsh sediment microbial communities from the Plum Island Ecosystem LTER, Massachusetts, United States - WE1603-40 | ecosystem: Environmental > Aquatic > Marine > Intertidal zone >... | reverse complement strand
AAACGACAGCAAGCAGCCTGCCGGGAAAAGGGATGCGCCTGGGCGGGCCCGCAAAAAATCCGGCGCATGTCATAATTGCTGCCGGCTAACCAAAACCATGAATCGGGGCCGGTCCGCATAAAGCATGACGCACGATACCAGGTCTACTAAAAACCCAAAAATTCCGCTGAAAATCCACAATCCCTGGCTATAATTCATCCCCAAACCTTACCGCTAGCGGTCTATACCGTTCATCTTCTCGAATACGAGGGCAAGGGCGTGTGTCCCCTGCTTCCCCAATCCGAGTGCCTTCGCCGACAGGTAGAACTGGTGCACGAGGGAAAGCCCCGGCAGGCACAGGTTCATACGTTTGGCCTCGTCGAGCGCGATACCCATGTCCTTTATAAAGTGCTCGATAAAGAAGCCCGGTTCGAAATTCCTGGCGATGATGCGCGGCCCCAGGTTATTGATTGTCCAGCTCCCTGCGGCGCCGCTCCCGATTGCCCTGATGACCTGTTCCAGGTCGAGCCTGGCCCTGTACGCATAGAGCAGGCACTCAACCGCGCCGATCATGGTCGTGGCAATGTGTATCTGGTTGACCATTTTCGTGTGCTGGCCGCTGCCCGCCTCCCCCATGTAGGTGATGTTTTTACCCATGAGTTGAAACAACGGTAAAACGGCCTCGAAGGCCTCTTTGTCGCCGCCGCACATGATCGAAAGCGCCGCATTCCGCGCGCCTATATCTCCGCCTGAAACGGGCGCATCGAGCGAGCGGAGCCCCCGCTCCTTTGCCTCATCGCATATCCGCTTCGCCAGGTTCGGGCTGCTCGTGGTCATGTCGACCACTATACCACCCTTATTCAATCCCTCCAGTACCCCGTCGGGCCCGAGAATGACCGCCTCGACATCGTGGGGGTAGGACACCATGGTGAACAAAACTTCAGACTGCGCCGCAACAGCCCGCGGTGTCTCGCACCAGGCCGCCCCTTTTTTGATGAGATCTTCTGCCTTTGATTTCGTTCTCGTTGTGAGGGACATTGAATGCCCGCCGTCCATAATGTGCCCGCACATCGGGTTTCCCATCATGCCGGTCCCGATCCATCCAATCCGCAACTTTTCCATTTTTACTCCTTCGCGAAATACGTATGATGTCCCCTTAATTATAACAATAAAAATGGGGTGCGCCCGCAATTTCATCTTTATTTCGCTGTTATTTCTATTGAAACTGCTATATATTTTTACTATTATGAAGCTATAAAAGGTACTGAAAAAGCAGTGAATGCAATTCCTATACATCTGTTTGTAAAGGGTCTCAGTGAAGACGCCTGCCTCGAGGCTGCCCGGTACGCGGCCGACAACTCCGTTTCAGCGGTGTGGATCGACGTAACGGACCGCGGTTCGGTCGATCGGTGTGGTACGCTCACATCCGAAACCCCGCTTTCGGTAATCGCCGTTGTACACGATACGTCCATGATCGGTGAGATGCTGGATGCGGGAGTGTCCGGTATTGCGGTATATCCTGCGGCAAGATCGGTGCTGATCGAGTATAAAAAAAGGCTTCTTGAGAGAGATACCGATATATACCTTCTTACGGATGGGCCCGATTCTATTTTGCACGGTGATCCAGGGACGTTCTTCTCTTTCGTGAACGAGACCGTCGATGCAGTCGAGACGCTGAAAAACGACGGCATCGACAACGTGTACGTCCATATCCATCACCCGAACCCGGTACTCCTCTTCAACGTGAACCGCTTTGTCAAAGACCGGCTCAAAACGAAGCACGTGGTATCGATGAAGATCGGTGCCGTCCGCGAGCAGAGCCTGATTCAAAACTCTCTGTCGTTGGGCAGCCTGTTTCATGAGCGCATCGGGGATGTGCTCCTGATTCCGCACAGAGGTTATGCCGGGTATGGCAAAGGGAGACCGGGAAAGGATAAATACGTTGACGGCGAAAGCATAAGCAACGACAGCGATATAAGCGGCAGCAGGTGCAGCCTCGAATCCCTCCAGGAATCGATACTCTTTGCCATAAAGATCCTCGGCTCGTGCAGGCTCTTTCCAAAGGGGTACACCATCATCTCATGCCCGACCTGCGGGCGGTGCAGGCTCGACCTTCTCCACATCACCAGGGAGATCGACAACAGGATGAAGAACCTCGAAGAGCAGTTCAACCGCGAGGGGAAAAAGCTCGAGGATATCGGCGGGATTTCAGTCGCCGTGATGGGGTGCAACGTAAACGGCCCGGGCGAGGCCAGAAACGCCGATATCGGCATTGCGGGACGAAACAACAAAACGGGAGTGCTCTTCAAAAACGGCAAACCCTTCAAATCCCTTCCTGAAAAGAGGCTCGTCAGCGAGCTCATCAAGCACACCAGAGCCATTATCGAACACAAGTTCGAGACTGTGTGAGATTTACTCATGACGGTTTATAACATATTAAAGCATTGACATTCCGGTTTTCTCCCTGCATCAAGCTCCTTCCTGATGAATCACCGGTTTTTGTCTGCAGCAGGGTAGCCCGGTTTATTCAAATACCCGTACCTGTAATTCCTCCAATATAAAAAATCAAACCGTTTCCCGGGTTCATACAAGTATTATATTATTCTTATATATTAAATAACACAGAGGGTAGATTCATATGCATTTAACCAGGCGATTTATTCCATACCTCGTTGTTACAGTTTTGATCTTTGCCAGTATTACGAAGGCGCAGACAGTAAACGGGCAGACGGTCGAGCTCCAAAAAATCAGACTGCCGGAGGGTTTCAGGATATCCCTCTACGCCCGTTCGGTCCCGAATGCACGCTCGATGGCACTCGGGAGCGGAGGGACCGTCTTTATCGGAACCAGGAACCAGGGCAGCGGCAGGGTGTATGCAATCAGGGACGAAAACGGCGATTACAGAGCGGACACGGTGTATACCATTGCGAAAGGTCTGAATATGCCGAACGGCGTCGCCTTTCGAAACGGCGCGCTCTACGTCGCCGAGGTTAACCGCATTTTGCGGTTTGACGATATCGAGGAGCGCCTGGCAGACCCGCCGAAGCCTGTGGTGGTGAACGACGACTTCCCTTCGGATCGGGCACACGGCTGGAAGTACATCGCGTTCGGTCCGGACGGCATGCTGTACGTTCCGGTCGGGATGCCGTGCAACGTATGCGAGAAAAGCGACCCCCGCTACGGTACGATCATGCGAATGCAACCCGACGGGACCGGGCTCGAGGTATTTGCACGGGGAGTGAGAAACAGCGTCGGGTTCGACTGGCATCCGGTTACGAAGGAGCTCTGGTTTACCGACAACGGACGCGACTGGATGGGTGACGACATTCCGCCGGACGAGCTGAACCACGCCCCTGTCCAGGGGCTTCACTTCGGGTTTCCCTACCTGCACGGAAAGAACATCAAAGACCCCCAGTACTGGGCGCTCCGTCCGTCCGAAAACTTCCGGGTGCCGGCGATGGAATTAGGGCCGCATGTCGCAGCACTCGGCATGCTCTTCTACACGGGGAAAATGTTCCCGGAAGTCTATCACAACCGGATATTCATCGCCGAACACGGGTCGTGGAACAGGAGCGTTCCAATCGGGTACCGAATCACCATGGTGACCCTCGACGGCAACCGGGCCGTCAAGTACGAGATGTTTGCCGAAGGATGGCTCGAAAACGGTAAAGCATGGGGGAGGCCGGTTGCGCTCCTGCAACTGCCGGACGGGTCGCTTCTTCTCTCAGACGACCGGGCGGGGGTAATCTACAGGATAACCTATGAAGGGTGATATCGGGATTAACAGGAAATGTTCTTTGACTTCGCTCAGAAGGAGCAATCGATAAATAATCTATAGGAAAGAACCCGCTGAAATCAATCGGGGGAAAGGCTAATAATACTCAAATATACGAAATCAAAATAGGAAATGGGGAAATGGGAATGATGTGTTTATTGGTACAGAAAGCTTCACAAGGGAGGATGCATTCCCTTTTTTGTAGTGGAATGGAGTGAATGATAGCAGTTAAGAACCAAATTGCTAACTGCTACTGAAATAATCTTTTAATTTCGTAATAGAAAATTTATATTTTAAAAATGTCAATAAATTCAGGCTAAAAGAAACTTCTTTATTTGCATGTTATTATTTTTTATTTTTATACTAATTCAGGAGGAGGTAACTTTCTTCATGGCACCCAGAATACAGAAGAGGTTTGAAAACAGGGTTGCGGTGGTTACCGGAGCAGGACAGGGTATGGGAAAACAGGCATCCCTGGATCTCGCGGCAGAAGGTGCCGGCATCGTGGCTATCGACATCATGGGGGAGCTCATCGAAGAGGTTCGTAAAGAGATTGAACAGAGTGGGGGCAAATGTATGCCCGTTGTCTGTGATGTGAGCTCGAGAGAACAGATTGACCGGATGATTAATAAAACAGTCGAGACCTTCGGCAGGTTGGATATTCTGATAAATAATGCCGGGTTATTGATTCCGGGAACAATCGAGGAAACCAGCGACGAGCGGATCGACAAGACTCTTGACATCAATGTTAAAGGCGTGCTGTATGCGATACGTGCGGTCACCCCGATTATGAAGAAACAGCATTACGGACGAATCGTCAATGTTTCATCGATCACCGGCAAGCGCGGTGATAATTCAACCATCTTTGTGTACGGTGCATCCAAAGGAGCAGTAATCAGCCTCACGCGGTCAGCAGCTCGACAGCTCGGGCCATTCGGTATCACCGTGAATGCCATAGCGCCCCACGCGGTGATGACCTCCCTGATGAAATATTGGGATGAGGAGAAGAAACGGAAAGCGGCCGAGCAGATACCGGTAAAACGTTTAGGTACCGTGCAGGATATGTCGTACCTCATGCTGTTTCTGGCCTCGGATGAGTCCTCGTACATAACAGGTGAAACGATAAACATCAATGGCGGATACTATATGGATTGATCCGGGCGGCGGGCATGATTGAAATAGTGATTTATCTATATTCGATGGGATTTACGGTTTTGCCCACTTGAAAGAACGCTCAACGGCCCTCTTCCAGTCTGCATAGAGCTCCTCGCGCCTGTTTTCATCCATATTAGGCTGGAAGGCCTTCTCGATTTTCCACTGTTGCGCAATCTCTTCTCTGCTTTTCCAAAATCCAACGCCAAGTCCTGCCAGATAGCATGCCCCGAGTGCTGCCATTTCCGTAATCACCGGACGTTCGACCTCTATGCCGAGTATATCCGCCTGGAACTGCATGAGAAAATCGCTCTTCGTTGCTCCACCGTCCACGCGCAGTGATCGGGCCTTTTCTCCTGAGTCGGCCTCCATCGCTTCGAGGACATCCCTGGTCTGATATGCGATAGACTCCATCGCACTCCGGGCTATGTGTTCCCTGGTAGTACCCCTGGTGATACCAACGATGGTACCCCGAGCATACATGTCCCAGTAAGGTGCGCATATTCCAGTGAAAGCAGGAACAAGGTATACTCCACCAGTATCCGGAACTTTCTCGGCGAGCTCACTACATTCGGCCGAGTTTTTGATTATTTTCAAGCCATCTCTAAGCCACTGGATCGCGGCACCACCGATGAATATGACTCCCTCCAGGGCGTACTCCACTTTATCCCCGATTTTCCACGCGAGATCGGTAGTAAGCCCGTGCTTGGAGGGAATCGGCTGTTCTCCAATATTCATCATAAGAGCAAGAGCAGTACCATACGTATTTTTTGCCATCCCCGGTTTGAAGCAGGTTTGCCCGAAAGTCGCCGCATGCTGATCTCCCGCTGCACCGGCAATTGGGATGGTTGACCCGAAAAATATATCGGGGTCGGTCTCCGCCATGACTCCGCTGCTCGGTTTCAGTTTGGGAAGTATATGCTCGGGAATCCCCGTCCAGTTAAGGATCTCTTCATCCCAGGCAAGGGTATGGATATTTAATAGAAGCGTACGTGACGCATTTGAATAATCGGTGACGTGATACCTGCCTTTACTGAGATTCCAGATGATCCAGGAATCGATATTTCCCATACAGATGTTATAATTCTCAATCTTTTTTCTTGCGCCTTCAACGTTATCCATGATCCACATGATTTTAGTGGCAGAAAAATACGCGTCGACAACGAGACCGGTTTTATTTTTTATTGGATTCTCGTAACCCTTCCTTTTCAAATCATCACAAATGCCTGCAGATCTTCGGCATTGCCAGCAGATTGAGTTAAAAATCGGCCGTCCCGTATCCCTTTCCCAGAGGATGGTACTCTCCCGCTGATTGGTTATACCGATAGCAGCAATCTCTTCTGGATTAACCTTCCCATCCCTGCATGCTTCTTCCGTACAAGCGAGAACGGTCTGCCAGATATCATCCGGGTCGTGCTCTACCCAACCGGGATGTGGATAAAACTGCTTGATCTCTCGATAGGCCATTGAATGGATCTCTCCATCGTGGTTGAACAGTATGACGCGGGTGCCGGTTGTTCCCTGATCGATGGCCATAATATACTTTTTATTCATGGTTGCTCCCCTGGATTATTATTCGGCCTTACGAGGACATCTTCGAGATCTATACCTGTGACGTTCCTCACACCTCCATGCCATATCTGTGTATCTTATGGGTTGGGTAGATTGCAATTTGCGGAATCGTTACACTGCTATCCCTCGTGGCCACAAAAAGAACAATCTCCGCGACATTCTCCACATCAATACAGCTTTCAAAAACTCCTTCCTGCTTTTCTTTTTCATCAAGCCACCCTTCCAGATAGGCTGGTATGTTTTTTTCGTACAACCCCTTATCGATGATTTCCGTCATCGGGGTTTTCACATGGGAAGGATTTATCACAGTGACGTTTATGTTCTTGTCCATCCCTTCCCTGAGCAGGTTTTTGCTGAGGCCCATCATACCGTGTTTTGATGCCCTGTAAGGGCTATGGCCGGGACCCGAGGCAAGCTTTGCAGAAGTTGAACCCATATTTATTATTTTTCCTCCACCCTGCTTTTCCATGATTGCAAAGGCTTCTCTACAGCACAGGAATACAGCCTTGAGGTTTGAATCGATTGTCTTTTCCCACTCTTCCATGGTGACCTCGGTAATGGGAGGCGAAAGAGAATCACGTCCAGCACTATTTACAAGAATATCTACTCTCCCATATTCCGCCATCACATCATGAAAAAACTTTTTTACCTGCGATTCGACGGAAACATCGGCATAAATGCCCTTGCAAGTTCCACCTGCTTTTACAATTTCCTGAACAACATTTTTCAATCTATCCCTGTTTTTATCGACTAAAACAACCTTGCAGGAATCTAGGGTGAATATTTTTCCCACAGCCTCTCCTATCCCGGAAGCACCTCCTGTAATAATAGCAACCCTACCTTCCAATGAGCTGGCTTTCATATTCATTTCCTTTTTCCCTTTTTTTCACAACCTGGTGCCTTTTATACGGCGCTTCTTATGATTCCTCCATCAACCCTCAGGCATGCCCCGTTGACAGCCGATGCGAGAGGGCTGCATATAAATGCAACGAATGCGGCAACCTCTTCAGGAAGTATGAGACGGCCGATCAACGAAGTCGGGCGATTTTCTTTCATGAAACGTTTCTCGGCAGTTTCATATTCAACTCCGGGAAAGACGTCTTGAATGAATTTTTCAACACCTGCTGTCTTTGTTGAACCGGGCATAATGGAGTTTACAGTTACGTTTGTTCCTTTTGTCAATTCAGCAAGACTACGAGAAATGGCAAGCTCCATGAGCTTGGTTGCACTGTAATGTGCCATTTCAGGGGCAGGATTTATTGCAGATTCGCTAGAGATAAATACAATGCGTCCACTGTTTCGAGAGAGCATTTTTTTTAAATAATGCCTGCTCAAACGAACACCACTGAGAATATTCACCTCGAAGAGGTATTGCCACTGTGCATCTGTTGTGTCGAAGAAGTCAACGGATTCATAAATTCCGAGATTGTTGACTAAAATATCAATATCGGGATACTCCTTGATGGTTTTATTGCACCCTTCTGCCGTACCGTTGTTTGCAACCAACTGTAGAAGCTTTGCGTCAGGATACTTCGAAGAAATCTCCTCACATGCACGGGAGACAGTCTCAGATGCACGGCCATTGATAATAACGGTTGCTCCTTCATGCGTAAAATAGCTGGCAATTTCCAGGCCAATACCTCCAGTAGAAGCAGTTACCAGTACAGTCTTGTTATCGAGTTTCAGGTCCATATTTGTATCTCCTTTTTCAATTATTGCACATTCCATGCATGTCCATAATGTAAATTGAAGCCAACGCACGACTTAAATAATTGTGACCACACATCATAATCTCTTATTGGAGGAAGAATCGTACCAGTGATCATCTTAGTACACTTGAACAGAGGTTGTAAATAATTATACGAATAGCTCGTTATATACTGGAGTGTAGCGAGAAAGATAAGCTTTACTCTCATTTGTCGTCAGGTGAGAAGGTGATTTTTATTTAACGATTTTTATCCTCTTTCTGTCTATCGTAGCTATACTCATTCCTATGGCGATCAAGCCGAATGTTAGCATCTGAATATCGTTGCCGATTGCAAGCATTGACATCCCGGCCTGAATCCATGTAATAATAATCACTCCCATCAGTGTTCTGTGCGGACCACCCACGCCACCCGTAAGTGCTGTTCCGCCCGCGACCACGCTCGCAAAAAGCGGTATAGCCATATCAGCCCCGATATTAACCGACCCGCCGCCCATCTGTGACATGTACAAAACACCTGCCAGCCCGGAGAGAAACCCACTGAGCATGAAAACGTAAATTCTGTGCCGTGCAACATTTATATCAGAGAGCCCTGCCCCTTCCAGGTTTCCTCCTACTGCATATGTACGTCTCCCGAATGCCGTCGCAAGAGCTAGAAAAGTGCAAATGATCCAAACGCCCATACCCCAGTATAATATGGAAGGAAAACCTGCTATGAAGGTGGTTGTTAGACTTCTGAACTTCTCATCGTGCATTATCTGGAGGTGGCCTTTTGAGAGATACCATGCTATTCCATCCAGGACAATTGAAATGCCAAGCGTGGCTAAAAAAGACGGGACCTTGAACTTTGCAAGAAGCAGCCCATTAATGAAACCGAACACCAGACATACTACCAATGCCAGGGGAATCACCAGTAACCCGATCTTCTCGATGTATAATACGCATATGAGGGCTGAAAGCTTCAGCATACTCGGCACTGAGAAGTCAAAGGACCCTGTCATAATGACGAAGGTCAATCCACAGGCGGCTATTAGGAAATACGACATGGCATATATTAGAGTTATTATTCCCTGATAGCTGAGAAAGGATGGGTTTACCAGCTGGAAAATAGCCACAACGACAATCACAAAGAGTATTGGCCCGACTGTGTTCATGTTACTTCGAAGCCATTCCCGAGAAAGGTTTGGTTTAGTCATCAATTTTTCTCGTATCATGTGACCGTCACTCCCTTTAATCCTCTTGCACTTGCTATAATGGATACAATCAATACTATACCTACTAGAAGAGTTACCATGGTGGGATGCAGCGGCGAAAGGTACAAACCACGGTAAAAGATGGTAAACGTAATTGCACCGAGTAAAGTCCTCTGGGGGCCGCCGCTTCCACCTGTAAGCGGCGTTCCGCCCAGGACAATCGCTACCAGCGGCCAAACAATGTTATTAAGCTTAAGCTCGACCTGGCCCGAACCGCCAAGATGCTGGAACAGGATGATCGCTCCTACACCCGTGAACACTCCACTCAACAGGAAAGCCAGGATCTTGTACTTGTCCACATTTATTCCGGCCAATCGCGCTCCTTCTTCATTTGACCCGATAGCGTTCAAATATACACAGATCCTCGTGCATTTCATGAGAAATATGGCAGCTGCGATCATGGGGATGGACAATATAAAGGTCGTGGGAATAAGGGGTATCAAGGGGGCAGTTATGAACTCGTATCCATCAACAGCCCTGGGATATCCCCCTGCTACAAGTGCTGCTAATCCCGTGTATGTAACCACTAAGCTCAATGTCAAAATAAAGGAGGGAATTTTTGCCTTGGTTTGTATCACACCGATGAAAAGCCCTGTTGCTATTCCCACTATGGGGATCATAATGATTGAAAACAAGCCCAATATTGGCTTGAACAGCCACACAAGGACGCCCCCCAGCATCCAGATTCCGACATATGACAGGTCCAGGCGGCCGGTCAATACCACAAATGTGGGGCCAAGCGCAAAGAGCGTTAGTGTTACAAACTGTCTGAGAATAGCCTTTAAGTTTATGGGGCTGAAAAAACTTCCCGGATATATGCTTCCAAAAATCACTACAAGGGCCAGGAAAACAATAATAACAGGGTTCATCTTCAACGTTTGCTTTATGACTACGAGTATCGTTTTTTTTCTGTTTTGATTATTCACGTTGACATCACCTTTCTGAACTCCTCAGGGCCGAGAACTTTTTGAATCCTTCCATCCATGACAAACATTATCTTGTCGCATAGTATGAAGTATTCTTTGGGTTCGTCGCTTACAAGTATCATAGAAATACCGTTTTTTTTCATCTCTAAAAGTACTTCATAGATGTCCTCTCTGGCCCCCACGTCAATACCAATTGTTGGATCGTCCAGCAAAAGGATGTCCGGGTTTCTTTCAAGCCATTTCCCCACAGAAACCTTCTGTTTATTACCGCCGCTCAAGGCGTAGCAATCCGTACCCACACTCGGAGCTTTTATTTCCAGCTTCTGCACGATGTTCTTAGCCATTTTTTTCTCGGCGCTGAAGTGTATAACCGGAATGAGCTTTCCTAATATTTTCTCCATATTGATTATCGAGATGTTCTTTGCAATCGACCAGTTGAGGAACAGCTCCTTCCCTGTTTCACCCGAGAAATACCCGATACCCCTTGCTAACCTGACATGGGGGAGTTCATCGGGTTTGAACTCTTGTTCTCTGGCTTTGAGCGTCCCTTCATCATAACTCATAAGACCGGCGATTGTTCGTATTATCTGACTTTTTCCCGACCCTGCCGGACCAAAGAACCCCATGCACGTGCCTTTATGGAGGTTGAAGGAGACTTCATAAAAATGTCCGCTCTTTGTAAGATTTTTAGCCGACAAGACTACTTCCTCGCCGGGGGCTCCCCTATCTTCTAATCTTGATATATATTCCGAAGATTTTCTGCCCACTATAGCTCTGAAAAGGTCTTCCTCCGTCATCTTCTCCCTGGAAAAGTCATACTGGGCAACAAGGTTTCCGTCTCTCAGCACATGCACCCTGTCCGTATATTCCATAACTTCAGGGATTATGTGTGAGATGAAGATGAAGGAAGCATTTTTCTTTATTTTCAAGAGGTCCCTGAACAGCTCCTTGCATTCGTCGTCCGTCAAAGGAGAGGTCGGTTCGTCGAGTATGATGATCGGTGTCGTATCTTCATCCTCGCTCTCCAATCGCACACCCAGTATTGCTCGTGCAATCTCAACCATCTTCTGGGTGGAAAGCGGCAGTTCATGCATAAAGGCTTCAACATTGCATGCAACATGAAACTCCTCCAGAATACCACAGGCCTGTTCCTTCATTTTATCCATCTGCAGTTTCATGAGCTTTATATACTTGTCCTCATGGCCTAGAAAAAGGAACTGGTATACCTTCAGCCAGGGTATCACGCCGTTTTCCTGGTACACTATCGAGATCCCCCGCCTTGCCGCCTCTTTTGGATTCCTGGGAAACGGGACCTTTTTTCCCTTGTGATACATTTCCCCCTTATCCGGAGAATACACGCCTACCAGAATCTTCATGAGTGTGGATTTTCCGGCTCCGTTTTCACCGACAACTCCTACTATTTCATTTTCACGGGCCTCTATACTGACGCCATTCAGAGCATGCACGACTCTATCGAAGGTTTTATAAACCTCCTTTACCTCTAATAATTTATCATTCATGGGCACCACCATACATATTTATAAGCATTAACTGCCCGCCGGCTTCACGTTAGGCTCCCCGTCGTGCAGGAATTAATAAAAGGGAGTACGAGGGGGAAGCAAAAACCGATCAAATAACAGGATGTACCAGAATAGAGCACCTTCTGAACAGGCTTATTCATTCTCGATGTATTGTTTCACTCCTTATACTCAACCGGCCCTTTATTTTTTTACTCCTCTCCCTCTATACTCCCCACATTCCCTCGGTGTTCACTCTTAAAGGTTCATCTTTATAGCTTTGTCTTTATTTCCCTGTCTTTACTGCCAGTCAGTCTCTGTCTTCAGCTCCGGCGGGAACTGCTTGGAATATTCCTCCGCATCCTTCCACGTGTCGATGTGGAAGTCCAGGAAATACTTATGGAGAGCGCCGACATGTTTCCTGACAGCTTCGAGGCTCCCGAACTTCTTGATCTTTGCCGGAAAGTAGTAGTTATGTGAAAGGGGAGCCAGTACGGTTCCTCCGCCTGCATGGCGGTCATATTTTAGACCAAGCTCATCGCACTTGGAAAGGGACAACAGCCTGAAGTCATACGGATACTGAGGCTTATCCTCTTTAAAATGTATCAATATTTTGTCAATATTCTCCTTGGTCGGGCCTATGGAGAAGCTCGGGTTTTTATCTATACCCGAATCCTTGGCCAATTTCTCTATTTCACCAGGCCTGCCATAGCAGTCCAGCCTCCCCGCCTGAATCATCTCATCCCGCAGCGGGTACCACGCACCGACGCACATATCGTACAGCATGGGGACTGTTCTTCCGCCGAAGTAGGGTATGGCAAATCCGGAAGTGACCAGGAAGTTTCCCTTTAGTATTTCCTGCGCTGTGGTCAACTCCATGTCTCTCGATGCTGTGAACGGACCGATGTTGACGCCGGCGTCTTTCAGTGCACTCAATGCGCCCGTGGTCTGCGAGTCGTTAGCGCCCCAGAACCCTTCATAATCCGTTCGCTCGGCAAGGCACGCCTCGCCTGCTTTTCGACCTCCCTCGTAACCCCACTCACCGTACTGGTGGCCGAGAAGCTGCATCTCCGGATAGTTTTTCCATGCCATAAAAACTCCCAGGTTAATATAGACTGTGGAGACGGTTGCCGCTGTCTTGGATGCCTGGTGGTGCAAAAGCTTCGTCTTACCGTTCTGCCTCATCTTCTCCATCAGCAGCGTCAACGGCGGATAGGTCTGCTCAGCTGACAGGGGCGTGTTGTCTATAACCCAACGTGGCCCGTAATCTCCGGGGAACACATCGCCTGTATATCCGAAGTTTGTGGAAAGGAACACCTTGTTCTCATCACAGATTCTACAAATCTCAGGCATTACAGACATGGGAGGAACATTCAGGTGCAACGCCTTTGCCCCTTTCGCTATCATGCTCTCTGCGGTTTCGAGCCACTCCGAATCTGTTGTGGCCACTGCACCTATGAAATTCAGACCGAGCTGTTCAGCTGCTTCCTGCTGTGCCTGGTAGTTCATTATGGCGTATTCTTGCGCGAGATGCCAGGTGATATGGCCAAACCCGAACTTTTCCCCGGGCTTAGCGCACTTTAACTTCTGAGCCAGCTCTTTCCGCTCTGCCTCAGTAGTAGCCATCTGAACAGCCCCTGTTGGCGCCTTCTCTTTTCCTGATGCAAAAATGTTAACGGGTTTAACAATGCGCCGTACAAGACTGCTCGCTGCAACGCCTGCTGCCGTAGCCCCTGCAATTTTTAATACTTGGCGCCTGGTAAATTTTTTTGACTTCTCCTCTTCCTTCATGACAACCTCCTTTAAAAAGTTTGTTAATAATGAACCATAATTAGTGACCATTCTAACATGAAAATGAATTTTTTGTCAATCAAATTTGATGAAAATTTTTATTTTTTACACACAAAAAATTACTAAATTTTATACAAGAATAACCGGTTGGCTACAATAAGATTAATGAAGTGCATTAAAGAGGGACGTTGTCAGAACAGACTCTAATTTTTACGGTTATTCTTATCACCTAATCTGGTGAAGAGCGAAATTTCCCTAAATCATAGAGGACCCACCATCTACTATAAGTGTTTGTCCTGTACAATAGTCTGAATCTGAAGATGCAAAATAGAGAACTGCACCAAGAAGTTCAGTTGTTTTACCAAGTCTTCCCATAGGTATACTCTCAGTTACCTGTCGCGTCCATTCAGGGTCCTTCATTGCTTCCGCTGCCATTCCCGTGTCTGTTGTGCCTGGAAGAATAGCATTCACCTGAATGTTATAATCTATAAGCTCAAGCGCAAAAACTCTTGTGATTGTAAGCACGGCTCCTTTAGTCGAGCTATACGCACAGAGGCTTGTCTGTGCACCGATAGCTGCGATAGATGATATGTTTATTATCTTTCCGCTTCTTTGCTTTTTCATTTCCTTTGCAGCAGCCTGAGAACAAAAGAACAATCCCTTGACATTCACCGCAAGCAGCTTGTCCCACATTTCATCTGTGGTTTTTTCAATAGGCGCAATATAAAGAATCGCAGCATTATTTACGAGAATATCGATCCTTTTAAATGTTTTAATCGTTTCAGCAACCATGTTTTCGGCATCTTTTTTCAGGCTCACATCTGTACGCACGAAAATTGCCTGCCCACCTGATTGATGTATTTGCTGAACAACATGCTCACCCGCTTTTTGATCAATGTCTCCGATGACAACATGAGCACCTTCTTCTGCCAAACCAATTGAATAGGCCTTGCCAATACCCTTGGCACCTCCGGTTACTACCGCCACCTTTCCTTTCAATCTCATTGAATCCCACCCCCTTTGAAATATCACGCTGAGTGAACAGCTATGCTAAAAGCGCTGCTGTAATAGCATCCAAGAACTCAGGTAATTCGGGTGTTGTTCGGCCGGATACATGGTTACCATCCAGAGCAACCGCCCAATCCGCATTAAATTTACCACCCATGGATGTTACGGCGTCTCTTGATGCGAGCCATCCGGTAATTTTTTTACCCTGTACAAGATCAGCTGCTGCGACGGGAATAGGACCATGGCACATATACGAGAGAATTTTTCCAGCCGCGTCTGCTTTTTTCAGGAATTCGAGTGGTGTCTCGGCTTCAATCATATTCCATGGACAGAATGCACCAGGAATAAGAAGTCCATCAAACTCATCCATGTCAATCTCACCAAGTTTCTTAATATCATAGAGATTCTCCGGTATTTCCTGTAGCGGCACAGACATCCCAAAGTTTCCCTGGACAACATCCAGGCCAATCAATGGAGGCCGGGTACGCGTTGCCCCCGTGAACGTTCCTATTAGTATTTCAGCTCCCCGGTGTAAGAATTCCATAACCGGAACAGCAATCTCGAAATCCTCGAAATCCCATCCGCAAATCATAAGCATTGTTTTCCCGGTTAGAACATCTTTACGCTTGTCTACAAAATCGGGGTCGAAATACGTACATATCCTATTCATGAACACGGGTGTGTCCACCGTATTCTTTGCCGTAATTATTCTGCTGTCCAGTACACACGGGGCGTCTTCATATTCTGCAATCTTTTTTAATATGAAAGAAACCTGTTCATTTCCCGTGCATTTTTTACCTTTCATAATACCAGCGGCAATGAGCGGTATAATCCCTCCGCCAATGCCCCCGATAACAGCATCGTTATTATATGCTGAATTAATAAAATCCAGGACCTTTTGCTCGGTTGACATGATATCTCCGGAATGACCGCCAATTATTATCACTGCGTCGTAATCTCCGGGATCAGCCTTTCCTACAGTTTTATTCCTGCCGGCTTTGTCGCCCCCCATCACCGGTATGGGGTCTATACTTAAGTCCCACATACCCTTAACGCCTTTTCCCTTGATGTTTGGTCTCGTGAATTTCCATGTCACCTGATCGACAAGTATGAACTCGAGTTCCCCGCCAAATTCACCTATATATGATGCTATATAATACGCCTGAAAATCACTGAACTCACTCGCAACCAGACATCCCACTGTTTTACCAGCAAGAGGACCTGCTGGTTTAATATTCCCTCCTTTAGGTCCTGTCCAGATAATAGCTCCATCTTCTTCGATTATATCTATACCGGTTTCCCTCGCAACGTTGATGAATGAAGATTTGGAATGGGAGACGGCACACATAATTACTTTCCTCTGCTTTGCACTACGTTGATTGTCTTCATCGTTCAATTCCCCACATGCTTGGCTATCATATTATTTCAGAATATACTCTCCATTTTTTCTTGTCAATAAAAACAAAAGTTGGAGAATATTCATGTTTTACATTCTTAAAAGAAGAGAATCTTTCCTCTTCCCACTCAAAAAATCACCGGGTTTCGCAGACGCATATAGATATTTTCACCCTCTTTGAAATCCCGGCCTGCATCGGTCTGTGCCATGAGGGTTGTATCACCGACCGCAATACCGTAGATAAACTGGTCGCCGAGATAGGTTGCTATCTTTACCCGGGCAGGAATACTGCCGGGCAATTTTTTCTTTGAAAGCTCAACGTTGTGGTGCCTGACCATGATGGTGATGTTTTTCTTGCCCGGCTTTTGTCTGCTCTCGACTTCAATGATACCGGAGCCTATTTTTACATGGCAGACGCCGTTTTTAACATCCACTACCTCGCCGGATACGAAATTGGACTTCCCGATGAATGAGGCGACGAATTCATCCTCCGGATTGTTGTATATCTCGTAAGGAGTTCCCACCTGCCTGGCACGTCCTTTGTTCATGACCGCGATCCGTTTCGACATCACCATCGCCTCGCTCTGGTCGTGTGTGACGTAAACGATGGTGACGCCGATCCTGTTCTGAAGTTCCTTCAACTCGAAACGCATCTCCTCCCTGAGCTTGGCGTCCAGGTTCGAAAGCGGCTCATCCAGAAGGAGCACTTCAGGGTCCATAATCAGGGCCCGTCCGAGTGCAACCCTCTGCTGCTGGCCCCCGGAGAGCTCGTGGGGGTACCTCTTCTCGTACTCTTCGAGCTTCAGCAGACGAAGTACTTCGCGGACGTGCGCCCGCACATCCCTGTCTGAAAGCTTCTTTATCTTGAGAGGGTATCCGACGTTGCCGAACACAGTCATATGCGGCCACACGGCATAGGATTGAAACACCATGCCGAGGTTTCTCTTTTCGGGCGGCACGAAGTGTTTCTGATCATCGGATGAAACGAGACGATCCCCGATAAATACCTTTCCAGCAGTAACGTGGATAAAACCCGCCACACAGCGGAGCAGTGTCGTCTTCCCGCAGCCGGACGGGCCGAGCAGGGTGAAAAACTCGCCGTCTGCTATCTCTATTGAAAAATTCGATACCGCCGTGACGTCTCCGTACTTCTTCGTCACATTCTGAAGGATGACTTCCGCCATTCCGCACCTCAATTTCAGATTATATCCATAGTATTGCAACCCGGTACTACCATCGCTACCACGGCTATCTTCCCCGCCGCAACACATAAAATCGATCACACCGGGCTTATCCTCCCCCCGGAGGCCCTTCTCACAATAAGATTCAGCGTCAGCACCACCGAGATGAGGATAAGCGACAGGGCGCTCGTTTCAAGCACGAGTCCCTCCTGCGTCATGTTGTACACCGTCACCCCGATCGTCTCCCTCCCTGCCGAATAGAGCAGTATCGACAGGGTAAGCTCGGTGAGGGCCGGCATGAATACGAGAAACCATCCCGAAAATATACCCGGTTTTATCAGGGGAATCAGTATATCCATCACTGCCTTTTTCTGCGACGCGCCTGATATTCTTGCGGCCTCGGTGAGCGAGGTATCGATCTGCTTGAACGACGCGCTTATTGTGCGCATGGGAAAAATCATGAACCGGGCGATATAGGCGATCATGATTATCCATATGGTGTTGTAGATGGAAACACCGAGCACCGGCTTGATCCACGCGAGAATCATCGACAGCCCGATAACGGTACCCGGTATCGCGTAGGGAGCGCTTACGATATAGTCGATAAGCCTCCTGCCCCGGATGTCGGTATACCGGGTGGCATAGGTGAATATGATTGAAAGAAAAACGGTGATTGATGGTACAACCAGGGCGAGCATGAAACTGTTTCTGAATGCGCGCCACACAACCGGCACGCTGAACAAAACGTATTTGAAATTACCCAGTGTGAAATTACTCAATTTCGGCGAAAGGCCGAGTGCCTTTGTTACCGATGTCACTATTATGGCTGCAATCGGCGAAACGATGACAAAAAGAACGAAAAGCCCGATAAGAACCGCCGCGGGTGTTCTGAACGCACCGAGGTCGATCACCGAAAACCCGGATGCCTTGCCCGTGATGACGGCGAACTTTTCCCTGCGTGTTACGAAGTTCTGAACAAAAAGCCCGATAACGCCGATTGCGATCAACAGCATCGACATTGCGGACGCGAGGTTGAAGTTGTACTTGGTTCCGTAGCTTCCGATATAGAGAAATATCTTCGTGGTCAGCACCAGGTAGCCCTTCGGGATACCTAATATCGCCGGTATGCCGAACATCGAAGACGATGTCACAAACACGATAACCGCAGCGCCGCCGACTGCCGGCAGCATCACCGGAAGGGTGATGTCCCTGATGACCCTCAGCTTGCCCGCGCCCGATATTCTCGCCGCCTCCTCAAACGTAGGATCCATCCTTTCGAAGGACTTCGTAATACTGATATATACGAGGGGATATGTGTATATCGCAGACACAATGATAATTCCGTACTGCCCGTATATATCGATCGGCGGATTTTCAAGACCAAAGAGGCCCATCAATATCTTGTTGAAGTAACCCACCGGACTCAGAAGCTGCATCCACGCAAACGCACTGATAAAGGGGGGGATGAGGTAGGGAATAATGAGTACGATCCTGAAAAAATTTTTCAGGTATACGTTTGTCCTCGTTACGAGCCAGGCGAGAATCACCCCTGCAAAAACGGCAATAACCGTTACAAATATCGCGATATACACGGTATGCCACAGGGCGACCAGGTTGGTCGTTTTACTGAGGATCTCACCCAGATTGCGGAGGGTGGGGCTTCCCTCACGGGCAAAGCCGATGATAAGGAGCTTGCTGAACGGGTATATAAACAAAACGGCAAGGAGTACAAATATCAGAAGTGCGAACATCGACCGTCTGAACATCATGCAGCACCCGCTCCGTCCCTTATAAAATAGGCTGGCGCACCTTTGGAATGCCTGTATCTCAATGTATAAAACCATAAAACGGGGGAGACCCCTTTTTTAAAAACTCCCCCGTCTTTTATTTATCCCCTCACAGGGGATCACCCCTTGCGGGGCCACGCACAATCACGCTTTGGCGGTTACATATCCTTTTTCAGCGAACCGGACAGGCTGTCTTACATAACGCCCATTATCTCTCCCCACTTGTTTCTGATCTCATCGCGGTTTTCTTTCAGGTACTGCCAGTCGGTCTTCAGAATCTTGATATCCGCAGGTGAGGGTACGCCCTTCGGGAGAGGAACGTTTTTATTGAGAGGAAGGTATCCGCGGCTTAAGAGAACCTTCTGTCCCTCTTCACCAAGCACGAAGTTTATAAATGCCTTTGCAAGCTCCTGATTCTTCGATTTGGAGATGATTCCGATAGGCGTCGGAATATAAATCGCCCCGTCCTTCTGGTACACGTAGGCAACGGGAGAGCCCTTCTCGATCAGGTCCCTGGCCATGAAGTCTATGGTTATCCCTATTGAGTACTCACCGGTTGCTATGTTGCGTGCAACACCGCCGTTTCCCTTTACGATTTTGCAGTCGTTGGCGGCAAGCTTCTTGTAGTAGTCCCAGCCGAAATTCGGGTCCTTCGATAGTGTTGTGACCTGCGTGAGGGTAGCGCCTGAATACAGTGCGCTCGCGGAGCCGACCTTGCCCTTGTACGCGGGGTCAAGAAGGTCTTTCCAGCCGTACACCGGCTTTTTAACCTTGTTCGTGTTGTAGGCAATGATCTGGTAGATCAGCCGCGCCTCATAGGCCATGCCGTCCATGTAGACGAACTTCCGGGGGATGTTCTTCGCTTCGGGGAGGTTCATCTTCAGAAGAAGCCCCTTCTTCCCGAGGTCCTCGAACATCGCCATATCTGCAAACCAGATAACATCGGCGCGAATCGAATCGGCCTGCATCTCAGCCTGCAGCTTTGCGGTAACTTCAACTGTTCCAGAACGGTAAATCTCGACCTTCGTTTTTTTGAACTGTTTCATGAAAGCGTTAGCAACATCCTGCACATCTGTAAGCGTCTCCGAGGTATACAGGGTGATGCTCCCTTCCACCTGTGCCCGGGCCTTCTGCGCTCCTGCAAAGGGAAACGCAAACAGGCAAACCGATACCGTCAACACAAAAATAAAAACAAGATACTTTCTCATACGATTTCCTCCTGAATGATGGGGTGTTGACGCCGGCAAGCGGCACACTCTCCGCGACATGTGGGCAGAGGTTATACCAGCTTACCGACGATATTATCTGAAAACAAAGCGTTCGGACAACCCTGATAGTATAACAGATTTATCCTTTTCTGCAATCAAAAATGGAATAAATAAGCTATCACATCTTCAAGAGATTCAACATCAAGGTCTTAATGTTCCATGCCAAAGCAGCAATCTTGAAATACACTATTAGGGGGGGGTTATCAAGAGCTTTTTCCTTATCGCTTAATTTGGGTATAAAGGTTAGATATTTAATTTCCGGTTGATATATGTGGAATAATCTTTAATTATGGGACGATATTCTTCATTCAATAAAGGTGAAGAAATCATAAAATCAGCTGTTGAACGATTGCAAGCGATAGGAACATTATATAGAACAGCTATGCGCAGTACAGCCTTTACATCAACATCATGGGGAAGTGGCTGCATTGGATCCCAGAAAAAAACGAGAAAATTGATTTTCCCATCTACAATCATCGCACCCAGCTGCTGATCTCCTCCCAATGGTCCTGATTTCAATTTAGTAATTTTATTTGTTAAAACACTATCTTTCCCCATCTTTTTAATCAACGCTTCTTCCACCAATTTGCCCGTCGTACCTGTACAAATCAGTTTATGCTTTGAGAGAAGATCCCAATTCCATTCAACCCATTCAACCATATCTTTCTTTCTACGATCATGGGCGACCAACGCAATGTTTTTAGTACTTTCCATTGAATCCTCACACGCATATAATTTTCTAATTTGAAACAGAAAAAAAATATAACAAAATAACATTTACTAGAGTGTAAATTACAAAAAACCATTCAAAATGAATATAAACAAATTCGATAAAGCCTATAGGTACACTAGTTAAATGTACTGAATATTTTTGTAAAAGGATATACCATAGGTGTGGGATTATTTGTTTAATAATTTACCCAAATTAAGCGATAAGAAATCGCAGCATTGGTTGTTTGCATAAAAACTCTATTCAGCTGCCCGGCTGAACGGGGTTTGCGGGCCTCTACCCGTACCGCTGCCTGATCCACGAGCCCCATTTCTAGGAGGAGAAAATGCCCACAAGAAAAATCCGTGCTTTTTTTCAGGGTTTAGTTGTACTCCCGGTTCTGATACTCGTATCGTGTGTGGGACGGATCGGAGAAAACGACCTTCTTCAGGTAAAAGATTCCCTCGAGCCGGAGATCACCATCCTATCGCCTGCGAATGGGAGCTCTTATGCTGCAATGGTAGAGGTAACGGGAATTGTAACTGATACGGCATACGCACTGCTTCATTCACGGACAACGAGGCGTCCAAGGGGCAGGGGTATTTCTATAAAGTGCGGCCTGCTCTCGGCGGAAGTATCGAAAGCGCTGCCATTTACGGCATGGCCTGCCCGTTTGCAGACAACACTCGCACTGGTCGGTTCGACCCTCCTCTACGATGCACGGGACGTAGACCTGAGCGGGACCCGTGCTTTCGTGGCCGACTCCGAAGAAGGATTGAAGGTTCTTGACATAACGGTTCCCGAAACCCCTTCCGATAAGGGATCATGCCCGACAACGAATGCAGTAGCAGTTGTGGTTTACGAAGACCGCGCATACCTTGCAGACGGCGCAGGTGGGCAAAAGATCGTCGACATCAATCCTGAAAGCAGCAAATATCTCCAGGTGGTAGGCTCGTATGAAGGAATAACAATATGGGATATTGCACTTTCCGAAAGATTTTTATACGCAGCAGCAGGCAACGACGGACTTTTGATACTCGATGTCGACACGGAGAGCCCAACCTACCTGCAGGTGATCGGCTCCTGGGACAGCCCCAACCAGATAATGAGCTATAACTTCGATTTTATCCGGGTACGTGGACGAATCACCAACCGTGAAAGTGGTGAAAACAGTGTCGGCGGTGTATACTACTCATACCCGATGAGCTCAGAAATTTCCCTGAGGTGTTGAATGCTTTTTTTCAAACCCTCTCCACCTGCATCGTTCCAGTACACCTCGAGGCAGAAAATGCCGCTATAGGAACCTTTCAGGAACGTTAATATTTCACGGGTCTGGAGCATCCCCTCGCCCATCGGTATGTGTATTTCATGCCGGTTCAGGTCGCTTATGTGAATATGCCGTATCCGGTCGCGAAGCGCCGTATAAAACGAAACGACCTTTTTAACATCCCCCAAATGCGCTACATCCATCGTTATTAACAGTTCGTCATCATTTCCTGAAAAAAAATCGATAAAATCTTGCTCGCCCACCATCACCTCTTTTCCGGTGTCTTCTATGTTCTCAATCAACACCGTCACGTCTTTTTCCCTGCCATATAAAAATAGCTCGTGAAAGACCTCCCGCTGCATCACTGAAACCTCACGCCGGTCTTCCCGTACAAAGCTCTTTTTACCGGGGTGGATGGTGATACTGCGCGCACCGATTTCATGCGCAAGGTCTATGGACCTTCGCACCTGTCTCATGCTGAACCGGCGCACTTCTCCCGAGATCGAGGTGATATTCAGGTCCCAGCTTGCCGCATGAACTGTCGGCACGATACCGGTTTCTTCGAAGGCCTTTTGTATCTCAACGGTGCTGTCACTGTTCATGAAGTAGTGGTCTGCCCAGAGCTCAAACGAGTATACATCAAGCTCTTTTGCAAAAAGAATTCCCGGTACGGGACTCATTTTCCATACACTCGTCGAAGCAAAACCGACTTTCATACATCAGGCTCCAAATCTCAAATTTTTTAGGAAATTTCTTTCTCCGGAAAGTTTAAAGAAAACCGCCCGGCGATTGTAATCCTTTCAAAAATACAGCTATACGTGCGGAATATCGAGCTCGTCGAGAAGCATATTGCATAACCGCAGGTTTTTGGTCCTGTCGGCGGCCATTAGGGATATGCGGATTGTATCCCCTATACCGTTCAGCAGAAGGATACCGAGTCCGGCGATCGAGCGGATAATCCCCTCTTCCCCGTACCCGGATTCGGTAATCCCGATGTGGAGGGGGTAGTCCGCCTTTGCGGAGAGCGCCTTGTTCGATTCGACCGTGAGATCGATATCGGAGGATTTCAGCGAGATCAAGGTGTCGTAAAAATCGTGCTTTTCAAGGAGAGAGATTTCGTGCAAAGCGCTTTCCACCATGCCTTCTGCTGTTATGCCGCCGTACTTCTTGACGATGTTCTTCTCAAGTGAGCCGCTGTTCACCCCGATGCGTATCGGTATGCCCCGCTCCTTGGCAGCTGACACCACGACCGAAATCTTCTCCGGGCCGCCGATGTTTCCCGGGTTTATCCGCAGCTTGTCTACACCGTTTTCCATTGCAATCAATGCAAGCCGGTGGTTAAAGTGGATATCTGCAACGAGCGGTATGCTGATCTGCTCCTTGATATGCTTGATGGCCCTGGCTGAAGCCATATCCAGAACTGCGACGCGTATCAGCCTGCAGCCGAATTCTTCGAGCCTGGTTATCTGCGCTACCGTTTCATCTATGTTCGCGGTGTTCGTGGACGTCATCTCCTGAACGACGACGGGATGTTTTCCACCGATAACGAGATCCCCGACTTTCACCTCGCGCGTTTTTTTTCGACTGACGTGCAGGAATTCACGGAGCCCGGACAGATCGATCCCTTCAAACTCCTCCTTTTTCACGGGTCACCTCCTATCCTTTTTTTCCCGCCCATGTACCCGACGAGCACATCGGGTATGTGTATACAGCCGTCCTCCTGCTGAAAGTTTTCAAGAATCGCGATGAGAAGCCGTGGTGATGCAACCGCGGTATTGTTGAGTGTAAAGGGAAACTCGTTTTTCCCGGATTTTGCCCGGTACCGTATATTTGACCGGCGCGCCTGGAAATCGCCGAATGATGAGCAGGAGTGCGTTTCCCCGTATGAGCCCCTTCCCGGCATGTAGCACTCGATGTCGTGCTTCTTCACCTGCCCGAGCCCCATCTCTCCGGTGCATACCTCGACCACCCTGTAGGGAAGCCCGAGGCTCTTTACGATCTCCTCCGAGTTTTCAAGAATCTCCCGATGAAGTTTATCCATCTCTTTTGGGTCGTTTCTGCATATCACCACCTGCTCGACCTTCTGAAACTGGTGCACCCTGTACAGGCCGCGCACATCCTTGCCATAGCTTCCAGCCTCACGCCTGAAGCAGGTGGTGTAGCCTGCATAACGTATGGGAAGATATTTCTGCTCCAGCAGTTCTCCCATGTGATACGACACGAGCGTCACCTCGGAGGTGCCGATGAGAAAAAGCCCGTCCTTCTCGATCGAATACGCCTCTTCGCGGCCGACCGGGAAATAGCCGGAACCGACCATGCACTCTTCCCGGACGAATACCGGGGTAATCATCGGTGTAAATCCGCGCTTAGCAAGAAAATCGAGGGCATAACGCATGAGCGCATTTTCCAGGAAGGCGGCATCGCCTTTCAGGTAGTAGCACCTGCTCCCCGCAGCGCGCGCTCCCCGCTCGATGTCGATAAGATCGTGTTCGAGACCGAGCTCGACATGATCCTTCGGGCTGAATGAAAACGAGGGGATATCCCCCACCCGCTTGATCTCGACGTTGTCGGCCTCATCCTTCCCGACGGGTACATCCGCCATGGGCGGATTCGGCACCCGCAGTAAAAGCACGCTTCTTCTTTCCTCGATCGATCTCAGCTTCTGCTCATCATCCTTGATCGACCGGGAAAACGATTTGAGCTCGGCCTGCAGGGCCTCCCTCTCGCGTGTATCGTCGGCACTTTTACCATGGGTGCCTGCGGCTCTTTCAGTACTTTCAGCACCTGCTGCTCTTTTACCAGTACCTCGGGCTCCCTTGAGCTGTTTCGACTTTTGCCAGAGCTCCTTCTTCCGGGCATCAATCGACGACTGTATGCGGCGTCTCTCTTCATCGAGTCGTAATATTTCGTCAATATCCGCATCAAACCCCTTCTTCTCGGCTCCCCTTCTGAACAGCTCGGGGTCCTCTCGAAGCTTCCTGATGTCAACCATCTTCATCTGCCTTCTTCAATAGAATGATCTCGTCACCGCTCGATGCCCTGAAGGAGTACTTTGCGCTCCCGCCGTTTATACCGATCTCGAGATACCCGCGCGAGCCGATAAGCGCGAGGGGGTAGCCGCTCACACCCTGGGCGTAGGTCTCTCGAAGCCTGCCCACCGGTTTTATCTCTCCCCCGGTTTTAAGAAAAATCTCGTCCTCCTCGCTCACATCTGCACCGCGAATATTGGAGATGAGATTGCCGAATCGATCGATATAGACGACCTCCCCGGTCGTCTGGCCGGCTTCCCGCAAAGGTTGCGGTAAAGAAAACTCCACCATCGACTTTTTCGGTACCGTGACCTCGTCAAGGAGGATACCTTCCAGCACACAGGCTGCAAACGGCGCAAAAATATCTCGCCCGTGAAACGTACTGCTGAACCCATTTTCGAGAATGGTGCGGACCACGCTGTTGTCCGGAAATACGCGTTCGAGTAAACCAGAAAATCGTTCTCTCAGGAGAGCTCGAATCTTTCGTATACCTGCCTTCTGTGCGGCTTCAAAGAGTACACCGTTGTCCGGGCCGATAAATGCGTATTCTTCGCTTTCTATCAGGATGATATCACGGAGAGTCCCAACCCCCGGGTCTACAACCGCAAGGTGCAGCGTATGCTGCGGAAAGTACGCAAAGGACCCTGCCAGCACAAACGAGGCAGCGCGTATATTTCCCGGTTCGACTCCGTGTGTTATGTCGATGATATCAGCATCCCGGCACAAGGTACTGATAACCCCTTTCACTTCGGCAACATAGGAGTCGTTCAGCCCGAAATCCGACGTAAAAGTAACGATTTTTCTCATGGCGCACCGCAATGAAAAGGAGATGTACACTACTATATACCCAGGTTTATTCTGAAAATCAAACAGAAACGGAGGAGAGAATGTGCATCGGTTCAGGTGCAGCATGTAGTAATCTCAATGCCGCGACGCTACCCTCATGCACAGGGGTAATTGAGGATATAAAACCGATTCGGTTTTTCAGGAATTTGAATCGTGGATGATTTTGTAAGATCAAAGGCATGTGTAAGAGATGCAGGACATCCTTTTGTTATGGATTGCTTTCTTGATCTGCATACAATGGCCCTGTAATCTCGACGTATAATTCGGCTGCATCATGTCCAATATCGACTGGTAGTCAATAGTTCGAAAGCAGCAGCTATGCAGCCCTGAACCGGCCGTGACTCTTACCTTTTGTCATCTGATAATACGCAATAATCGCATTCAGGTTTGTCTCGAAAGCTTCGTCGTTCACAAGACGATACGGACTGAATTTTTCCTTCTGTTCAGTCACTTTCTTCTCGAGTCTTTTAGCCATGTTAGTAACCATTTTTTTCCTCTCTCAACTGTATTTATGTGAGAACCATACGAACATCCATAATTAGTATGAATCTATATACTAGAACATGCAAATACTGTGCCATTGAAATAATTAAGTCGCTGTTTTGATGCATTATCTCTTTATATTCACAAATTTACGCTCCCCATGCCGATTATCTGCAAACAGAATTTCGTGCTTAAATAAATCGTGTCGAAATGAGACAGCAGGGCGTTTTACTGTATCACCTTTACTCATTCACCAATCGAATGGGCTGGCCCGTTGCTTCGAGAACAGAGAGCCAGAGCGGGTCTTCAGGTGATAACCGTTTTTTCTGCATGGATGCGAGATGAACTGGAACTTGTGTAAAATGACCGTTCCAGAGACCGACGATCATGCCGGTTTTGCCGGCCATCCCGGCGTGAACAGCATTCTGCGCAAGCTGCATGCAGTATATTGCATCATGTGCGTTGGCGGGTACCGAGCGTACCATATAGCTCGGATCTATATATTTGAGATTGACGTAGATGTCTGTATTCTTGAAATATTTCTTTATCTCGGTCTTCAGGAATATACCTATATCTCCAAGAACTGGATTGCCCGAATCGTCTTTACGATCAAATCTGTTCTTGACGTACTGCTGCCCCGCCCCCTCTGCGACGATTATTACCGCATGTTCCCGCTGACGCAGGCGACGTTCAAGAACACTGAAGAGCCCATTCTGACCCTCGAGGTCGAAGGGAACCTCCGGAATAAGCACATAATTCACCTCATTCAGCGCAAGTGCGGCATTTGCCGCAATAAATCCGGACATCCTTCCCATCACCTTGACGAGGCCGATGCCGTACGGCGCTCCAACTGCCTCTGTATGGGCGCTTCTAATCGCCTCCGCTGCAATGGCAAATGCGGTCTCCAGGCCGAAGGTTCTTTCCACATATGATATATCATTATCGATGGTTTTGGGCACCCCGATGATCGATATGCGCTGCCCCCTCTTTTTGATTTCATCGTATATCTTTCCTGCGCATATAAGCGTCCCGTCCCCCCCGATGGTAAAGAGAATAGAGATATTCATTCGCTCGAGGCAGTCTACTATTTCCCCGATATCCTGATCACCTCTTGATGAGCCGAGTATGGTTCCACCCTTTTCATGTATATCCTCTACCGTATTGGGACTCAGCTCGACCGGCTCCAGACCATACTTTGGAATAAAGCCTCTGAATCCATACCGGAACCCGGAAATCGACTTAACACCATACCGGTAGTACAGGCTCATGACGAGCGAGCGGATTACATTGTTTATTCCCGGGCAGAGGCCGCCGCAGGTGACGATACCCACTTTGGTCTTTGCCGGATCAAAGTATATTTTCTGGCGTGGCCCTGCCTTTTCAAAGGCCAGAATCGGTTTGCCGCGCTCCAACCTGTCGAGTATTTCAGATTTGTTATAATAAAAAACGACAGTATCCGAATCGTTGACATAATTCGCAATATTATCTCCGTACACCGTCGAGAGTCCGAGCGGAGAATCAATCTTTGCCGTGCCAAGACTGTCGATGATCAGGTCCTGTTCGGGAATATCCAGCTTTTCCATACGTATTTCTCCCTACTATATCGTTTTTCACTTAATGCCGCATCTCGCAAACATATCCCGCCACACCTCATCATAGCGGCTTACAAGGCGCTTTCGGGTTTGATCGATGCCGTCTGCAGCGTCAGATTTGAGGGCAAAGTAAAACTTTATCTTCGGTTCCGTTCCGGAGGGCCTCACCGATATCTTGATTGCAGATGTGTAAAACTGCAGTACATTGGATACAGGGAGACCTGTCATTGGGTTTTCCTTCTCTTCCGATGCGATAAACTCTTTCTGCCGTAGATAATCCCGTATATGGACAACCGGCTCTCCAGCAATACTGTCCGGAGGATGTTCTCTCAGTTGTGCCATCAGCGCCTTGATCTTTTCAGCACCTTCAACACCTTTGAGAGTCACAGATTTTTGAAACTCAAGGTACATTCCGTACTTGCGGTAGATTTCATGGAGCATTTTCAGAACGGAGCCGTATGCCCCGATCCCGTATTTTACCAGTGTCAATGCGAGCACAGACCCTATCACCCCATCCTTATCCCGTACGAAGGTATCGGCCAGGTAGCCGTAGCTCTCCTCGAACGCATATATAAAATTATGGCTTTTTTCCGTCTCGAACTCCCGCATCTTCGCTGCGATGTACTTGAATCCTGTGAGCACATCTGTTTCATAGATACCAAAATCATCGCATATGACGTGAACAAGCTCTGTCGAAACGATTGTCGAGATGATGGCCGGAGATGAGGGCATCGAATTCGAAGCACCATAAGATGTTCCAATGAGGCAGGCGAGTAAGCACCCGATCTGATTACCGTTGAGGGTCACAAATTCGCCGTTTTCATCCGGAACTGCAAGCCCCATACGGTCGCAATCCGGATCCGTGGCAATCACCATTTCCGCCCCTTCTTTTTTCGCGCACTCGATCGCCCTTGTCAGGGCAGCCCTTTCTTCCGGATTGGGTGAGGGTGTCGTAGGAAAATTACCGTCCGGAACACTCTGCGCCTCTTCGCAGATCACCGAACTGCGCCCGCTCGTTTGCGCAAGTGCGCGCGGCACAAGCGTAATCCCAGTTCCATGCAGGGGAGTGTACACGGCCTTGATCTCTTTCTTGAGCCCTGTGATGACATCTTCGATACCCCTCTCGAGCTTTTCTGTAAAGCCCTTTACTCTTTGCAGATAGATATTTTCAACCGTTTCATCAAGCTCGTTAATAAGGCCCTTTTTCTGTGCTTCTTCGTATGAAACGCGATTGACCCCGCCTCCCATATCCACCTTTCCCACACATGCAACTATCTCGGCGTCATGCGGCGGAATAACCTGAGAGCCGTCATCAGAATACACCTTGTATCCATTGTACTCCTTCGGGTTGTGCGATGCGGTAATAACAATGCCTCCGGCTGCGTTCAGGTGCCGCACGGTGAATGAGAGAAGCGGTGTTGGTCTCAACTCCGGAAAGATATATACCTTTATACCATTTCCCGCCAGAACACTCGCCGCCTCTTTGGCAAACAGTTTCGAATTATTTCGGGAATCATACGCTATGGCGATACCCCGCTTTTTAATCGCATGAGCCGGGCTGCCGAGGAGATAATCGGCAAAGCCCTGTGTTGCAGCACCCACCGTGTAAACGTTCATGCGGTTGATTCCCGCTCCCATAATGCCGCGCATGCCGCCGGTGCCGAATTCAAGCTCCTTATAAAACCTGTCGAAAAGCTCCTTTTCATCGCCCCTGTCAATCAAGTCCTGTATCTCTCTTCGTGTATTCTCATCAAAGGGAGCAGCCGTCCACTGCTGAGCCTTTCGCATAATTCCCTCGTTCATCCGAACCCTCCAAAGTAATGCGGATCTTTCTGTGCGGTATGCAGACTATACCCGCAAGTGTAAATAAAAAGAGCGTCAAATTCAAGATTATTTGACAAACAATCCGTTCAGTGTTACATTATCCGAGCGTTTTGCATCAGGATAATACCGTCGGTGCAAGCGCCTGGATTTTTTCACCTGGCCGCGGATCGGCTGAACATACCACTTGCCGGCGGTATTAACCGAAAAATTTTGTGAGGGTACAGGATGAAACAGGAAGAACTAAAGTATACGAAGGACCATCTGTGGGTTCACACCGAAAGCGAAACTGCGACAATCGGTATTACAGATTACGCACAGCAGGAGCTCGGCGACATTGTTTTCGTTGAAATGCCTGAAACGGGAAGCGAAACAAAAAAAGACGAAACATTCGGAACGGTCGAATCGGTAAAATCGGTTTCGGATCTTATCGCACCCATCTCCGGTGAGGTTGTCGAAACGAACAAAGTTCTCGAGGATACCCCCGAAACCATTAATAGCTCCCCCTTTGACGAGGGTTGGATTGTCAAGGTGAAGATGGCGAAAAAGGAAGATCTCAGCGACCTTCTCGATTATTCTGCATACAGTAAATTTCTTGAATCAGAAGGCTGAATGGGGTTCGCTGATCAGCGGTGAAGGCCCTGCTCGAGCTTAATGATCTCTTTTTTCAAAGAATCGGCTCTCTCGTAATCTTCAAGAAAGATGGCGAGGAATTTCTGCTTGTACAGATTTACCAGGCGATCTACCGTCATGTCCGGCTTATCGATCACATGGATAATGTTGTTTAGATCAAAGCCCCTCATTTCGCTGTTGAGATGGTGCTGTATCTCTCTGAGCTCCGCTATTTTACTCGATATTTCTTCCCTTTTTTCCTCATTTTTTACAAGCCGTCGTACGGTCTCCATTAACTCACCTGCCTTATTTATCAACTTCGGAAGACTCATGGTAACGACATGTTTTTCATTTTTTTCCTTATACGCCACCAGATATTTTTGAATGATGCCGTTGTATTTTTCGATATGCTTTTTATAAAATTTGGAAAAATTCTGGATGTTATCCTCGATGAACAACTCCCCTCCCTTGATAAGATCGATGTTGTTGGCCTCAATAATCGTCATGAGTTTCGCATAGCTCTCAATGAGAACAGGGGGAAAATTCACCATAAGTGTTTCATTTTTAAACTGCAGAGGGGAGATGACGAAATTGGACGCAATGATCTCCGCGTTCTTGAACATCTTGTTGTTCCCCTTGATCCGCCAGTAGATCACGGCGTTCCCCGTGGGATTTTCTATATCACCATGCTCAATTTTCATAACAATTTTAAATTAATCTGAATCCGGCGATTTTTCAAGAGTAATGTGGAATTAACACCTGCATGTGCACACAGCAGGGCTCCGGCCGGATTTCGGAGATCGATGCTTGTCAAGACAAGTCATTTCAGGAGATATCCCGTCAGGACAGGCCCCGTCAGGAGATACCCCTCTCTTTTTTTATCGTACTGTAAGCCGACTGGATGAGGCTGAATTTTCTGTTTGCAAGGTCAATGAACTCTGCACCGAGATGGGACACTTTATCGGGGTGATATTTACCGGCAAGAATGCGGTATGCACGATGGACCTCTTCATCGGAGCAATCCGGTGATACGGCAAGTACGTTATAAGGATCCTTGTACGAAGGCCCACCGCTCATTTCCCCTGCAGAAAATTCGCGTGCAGTAAATGAGCTCCGTATCATTGTAAAATCGTATTCAAGTATACCGAGATATTTCGATGCCTGCCTGATATACCCCTCTTCAACGCTCGTTATACTACCGTCTGACAGGGCGACTTCATACCCCAGTTTCACCAGGAAGAGCCGTTCCTCGTAGGAAGTTCTTGAGGAAATATCAGCACATGCTGCCCGCAGGTTGATCTGACGCGTTCGTGAGGCATTGATTATCCTCTCTATGAGATAATATTCCCGCTGGCCGTACCCGAGGCCTTTAAAAAATTTTTTAATAGTGCCGAGTTCCTGCTCCGTCACCGGTCCATCTGAGCGGGCTGCTCCGATTAAAAGCAATACGAGACTCGTTATGAAAACGAGCTCCCGCTCTGCGTCGCTTCGCGCTCCCACACCTCCCCATCCACTGGTGCGCGCTCCCTCACCAGGGCCTCCCTCACCAGGGCCTACTGCAAATTCCGAGGAATCAAAAAGCGCACCGACAGCACCTCCTACCACAGCGCCAATCGGCCCTCCGAATGAAAATCCGAGTGCAGCACCCAGCAGCTTTCCCCTGTGTCTCCTCATACAGCGCAACTCCTCAAGATCACATACTATTTCTTGCTATCCCCCTCAATACTTGAATCTATATACTTCTTAATGGCCCGGCGTTCCTCCTGCCCGAGGTTGGCAAACTGAACTGCATAACTGCGCGTTTCAGGGTCCTTCCTGATTACACTTCCCCTGAGCGCAACTTCCTCACCCTTGATTGTAAACTTCAGCTCGATATCGGTACCCTTTTTAATGACCTGGCCGGTCCCTTCGTCCGATATTTTAAGGAGAATACCTCCCTCGCTAATGTCCAGCAGGTCGCTATCCACCGCATTACCGAGGTCAGGGACAAATCCCGCCCGCGCAATACCCATCGTCAATAATGCGCTCAACGACATGAGATCCGCTATATTTTCGTACGTCAATTTTCTGCGCAGTTCCCTGAGCACGGCCTTGATATGTCCGATGACTTCATCCTTCGAAAAAATTGGCACAAGAACTTTGGAGGTATATTTCTGCTGGAGATCCTGCCTCATGATTTCCTTCAACTCTTCGATGATCTTGTTCTTGGCGGCTCCCTCTATACGCTTTTCGTTGAGATAATAGCTGTAGCTTATTATTTTATCCGAAGGAATAAGCCTCGTATAGGACTGCACTGTTCTGCAGTCGTCAACGTATAGTACCTTGCCGGATTTTCTCAGGATCTGCACATCCCTCGCTCCGAGATTTCCTTTGTTATACAGCACAATTTCGGAAATGGGAGAAATTTTTTTTATTTCAGCTCCGCCGAGGACAAAAACCTTCTTGATATCAACAGTATCCCGCTGCACCTCCCAGTACAGTTTAGAATACTTTACAGGCAGGTCTTTCGATGAAACCTCCCCGATCTTTTTTTCAGGATACTGCTTGAATTTCAACTTCGCTGAAACAGACGGAGTGAAAGGAATTCTCGGATACCGCCGCTTACTCCTGCTCATAAGCGATTCGGGATAATCGATGGTAAGCTTAGCACCGGATTGATTGATAATGCCACATTTGCCGAAAAGCTCAACACCGGAAAAAACAAAGGTAATATGCACTGATTTTATCGTTTTGGAATCAAAATCCAGAAGAGGGCTCGAAAGTTTTACGGTAAACATGTCCTGTGTTGTATCAGTTATCTTCGCCACTTCTATATAGTGCGGGAGATGAAGCTCGACCTCCCGTCCGTCGAGCCGCAGAATTCCGATTATTCTTCTGATTCTCTCACGGTTTGTAATCTCCTTGCTTGCAGGCCCCTCCATAGGTGCTCCTTTCAATGCATATGCAGAATAGCGGAGAAAGGGTTTTCTATACTCCTTTCTCATTTCCCCGCCGAAATTAAAACGGTTTTGAATTTTAGCTGTCCACCTGGTCTATCGGTTGATGAATTTTTTCTATTTTAATACTATAAGTATACCATCTCTTCCGATATTATCTACTGGATAATCGGTGAATATTATTTGTTAATTCATCTTTGCCATATTATCTTAAAAAAATGTTAAAGCGGCGTACGTCCCTGACAGGATGTATCCCTGGTAGGATATGTCCCTGGAGGGATGTGCCGCTTCGAGGACGAATGTCAACAGAGAAGGGAAAATATGAAGGAAAAACGTCCAAAGAAAAAGAAAAGCAAGCTGAGAGAGAATGTGGAAGCTGTATTATTCGCACTTGTCATTGCTCTATTTATCAAAACCTTTATCGTGGATGTATATAAAATACCCACCGGGTCTATGATTCCTACCATCGAAATAGGCGATTTCATCGTCGCCACAAAGTTCATCTACGGGGCAAAGATCCCGTTTACGAAAAAAAGGCTTCCGGCCGTCCGCGACCCGAGGCAGGGTGACATTATCATTTTTCTTGCTCCCTACTACGATCCGCCGAACGTTTTTATCCAGATGTTTACACCTATTGTGTACACACTGACCCTTGGATTCGTCAACATTGACCCTCAGCCCAAATTCTATGTAAAGCGGTGTATCGGGCTCCCAGGAGACACGGTTGAAGTAATCAATAAAGAGGTATATGTAAATGGCAAACGGGTCAAGGGGTGGTGGCCGGACTACCATGTAGATCCCGAAACCATTCCACCCGGAGACAGCCTGATGAACAACAGAGATTTTTACGGACCGGTAACTGTTCCGGCCCACAAGTACTTCATGATGGGAGACAACAGGGACCGCTCCAACGACAGCCGTTTCTGGGGATTTGTCGACCGTACAAATATTTACGGGAAGTCCCTCTTCAGGTACTGGCCTCCGAACAGAATCGGTGCGGTTCGCTGATACTGCCTGCTTGTAAGTGCCTTCACGCAAAGTTGTTTATTGATATTCTTCCGTCCGAAAAGAAGACCCCGGGTCATAATTACCTTGTTTATTTGGATTAATCTTATAATTTAAATATAGGTAAGTGCACTTTCAATCGCAAAAGGTTCAAACTGACACTTACCTAATGGTTTTTACCTATAGAATGTAATAATGGGTAATTGTAACATAATAAGTCAGTTGAGCATAAAAATTCTTGTACAAAAACCATAACTTTAATGGATAAAACCATAACTTCATGATATAGAAGGACCCACACAATGAACACTAACACGGTCACAGGGAAAACCGGCGAAAAAGACTCCGTAGGTATTGTGGAAACAAAATATTTCCATGCGGAAAGTCCATTCATCCTCGAGAGTGAAGCAATACTCGATGAGCTCACCATAGCCTACGAAACCTACGGGTCACTCAACAGGGAAAAGGATAATGCCGTTTTAATCTGTCACGCTCTCAGCGGGGACGCTCATGCAGCAGGATATCATAAAGGTGATGAAAAACCCGGGTGGTGGGAAGAAATGATCGGGCCGGGCAAGGCCTTTGATACCACTCAATACTACGTTATCTGCTCCAATATCCTGGGCGGCTGCAAGGGAAGTACCGGGCCCGGTTCTATCGATCCCAAAACGGCAAAACCGTACGGCCTTGATTTCCCGGTCGTAACTATTTCCGACATGGTTCATGCCCAGAAGCTGCTCATCGATTTTCTCAGCATTAAAAAAATACTCTGTATTTCAGGTGGATCTATGGGCGGTATGCAGGCGCTGCAGTGGGCAGTTTCGTATCCCGATATGATTATGTCGTGCATTCCCATCGCCACAACCTGCAGACACTCCGCTCTTCAGATAGCGCTCGACGAAGTCGGCCGCCAGGCAATAATGGCGGACTCCAACTGGAACAACGGCAGGTACGAACCGGGAAAGGGTCCTTCGGGGGGCCTTTCTCTCGCGAGGATGATAGGCCATATTACCTATATGAGCGATAAAAGTATGGAACGTAAATTCGGCCGTTTGATGAAAAAGAAGGAGTACGGATACGATTTTACCGGTGATTTCGAGGTCGAGGGGTATCTTCAGTACAGGGGCGACAGCTTTATCCAGCGGTTTGACGCAAACTCCTACCTGTACATCACAAAGGCGATGGACTATTTCGATCTGCAGAAAAATGAAAGACTATGCAACTCCTTCCGGCATGTCCGCGGGGTGCGATTTCTCATTATCGCCTTTTCTTCAGATTGGCTCTACCCGCCGTACCAGTCAAAGGAGATCGTAAAGGCTCTGAAGCTGAACGGCATCGATGTGTCATACTGCGAAATATCATCCGATTACGGGCATGACGCTTTTTTAATAGAATTCAATGAGGAAACCACACTTATAAGACATTTTCTCGAGAGGGTACGGCACAACGGAAAGAACAGCACTGCCCGGTAAAATTCAACCAGTGCCGCCGGTGATCCACCTGGCTTCATAGATACAGGGGCAGCGGCAGCATCCACACGCGATACATCCGGAAAGTAATGAACACGTTTGACGGGGGAATACCGATACTATGAACGATCGACTCGAACGACTTGACCATCGAATAATCGCAACAATGATCGAGCCGGGGAGCAGGGTACTCGACCTCGGGTGCGGCGAAGGGGTGCTGCTGGACTACCTCGTTCGAAAGAGGGATATCGAAGGCTTCGGCATAGAGATAAACGAGGCTGCAATCTATAAATGCATGGAAAGAAGTTTGAGCGTCTCTCACGAAGACATTGATTCCGGGTTGAAGCACTACCCGGACGATCACTTCGATTATGTTATCTTCAACCAGACAATGCAGCAGGTGCACAGGCCGAAAAAGGCAATCGTACGAGCCCTGAAGATCGGAAAGAAGGTAATAGTCGGGTTCCCGAATTTTTGCCATTTCAAAGCACGGTACCAGCTCACGGTGCTCGGCCGTGTGCCGGTTACCGCTTCCCTACCCTACACCTGGTACGATACACCGAATCTGCACTTTCTCAGCATTGGAGACTTCTTCGATTTCTGCAGGCAGGAGAAAATCGGGATAGAGAAAAAGATATTTCTCTCCGTACAGAGACGGGTGAGGATACTACCGAACCTGTTCGCCTACAACGCGATACTCCTTCTGAAAAAATGACACTAAGCGATACCATTACAACCCTGTAATTATATTAACAAGCTGGTCGGCGCCGTTCTCAGTGAAATTGTAGCCGCCGCACTCATCTATGCGCCTCCGCTGGCTTTCAAACCGCCGCCGCAGCGGCACGAATATCGCCTCCTTCTCGAAATACATCGCCTCCCAGAAGGCGTTGTACCCGGCACCGCAGATGATGAGGTCGAAGGCGTTGAAGTAGTCGACCGCAGGAAAGAGCCCTCCCTCGTAGTTCGTGGAGTACACCATGGTGTAGCCCACATCCTCGAGGTAGGAGTACTGCTTTTTGATACGTTCAAACTCTTCAGGTCTTCCATTAAAGGCGAAAAGACATTTTTTACCCTTTTTCTTCAGACCCAGCGTTTCCAGAGCTTCTTCCCGTGGAAGTATCTCGTCCCTGTTGCGGATGATAATCGGGCTGATATGCTCCATCTCAATACTGCTTTTGAAAGGCTCAACAGCCAGAATACGATCGTAGCTTTCAGGGTTGAAGGTGATGGTAACGGTTTCAAGGTGTATGCTGAATGTCGAGTCGGCCACCTGGCGGCACAGGAAGATCTTTTTGCAGGGAAGCTTATCGATAAAGTGGTGTATCATGAACCAGAATAAGTCGACGAGGAGAATATCAGGTTTGAGAGATACGATAGTTTTATAGAGCTCTGAGGATGCGTAGTTTTGTCTTGAAAGCTTCTTCTCATCCTCAGTGTGTATCTTTACCTGCATTACTCCAAGCTTTTCAGCTAATCCGGAAAAACTGCAGCCGTGCACTATTATATATTCACACTCAACACCTTTTCTTCTCAGGGCATTGGCAATTGAAATGCCTTTCACCATATGCCCCGACCCGGTCATCCCCGCGGTGTAGAATACAACTTTCACGGCTCAGTACATTACAAAAAAGCTGAATTGTCCTGGTCCCGAACCATTTGCACCATAGGTTTCCCATCCGCTTCCATCAAGTGCATCGTCCAACGACACGAGCCTGTCTTTGTAATCGTAAGCAACCTCATCGGTTACAGTGAGCTTTTTATTCAGTATGGCGACAAACCGCCTCGGCCCGTAGAATTCACCAGGATTGTTCGGAAGATTGCCGTCATCCTGGGTTCCATATTTTTTACTTGGATCCTTACTTAAATCAGACTTATCAAGTCTGAGTATTTCATAATTTCCGTTGTTTAGTAAGTAAACGTATGAATCTCTGACAATCATATCCAGAGGATTGCTTAAATATGATCCTCCGCTATCTATACCAGTCCCGCTGCTGTTAAATTTCCAGATTGAAATAAAGTCACTCTCATCATTCACCGCATATATAGACCCGTTTTCATCATCAATGGCGAGTCCATAGAAGCCGTAGCTACCAGTTACAAAAACACCATTATTTGTTCCATCGTAATCACACCGGTTGATAGTGTTTGGTGAGCTGTAGTCCGTTGAATAATATACAAGCTCATTCTTTCTATCGACAGCGACTGAAACAACTCCCTTGGCCATGCCTTGAATGATGGTATCGGGAGTAGTATCTGTAAAATCATCTATTCTCAAAATTTGGGGTTTTGATGCCGCTAATGTTCCGTAATTATTTGCGATATATATCCTTCCCTGAGAATCAAAATCAATATCGTAGGGCACGAATTCACTAACGCCAAGCCCGAAATCAGCATAATCAAGAACGGTCCATCCGCTCCCAGTCATATCGTCGATCTGCACGATTCGATTGTTCTCTGCATCGGGAATGATCAGCTTCGTCTCGTACAGCTCGAAGGAAATAATAACATCAGCATCATCGACTGTCAGCAGGTCGGCCTCAGTTTCTCCTTTGGAGGTAACCGATACTGTGCTTGATTGAGCGGAAAACGTCCTCGATAAACCTGCAGGAACCATAACAACAGCGGTTGTGGAAGCGGATAGAGTCTTGCTTATTTCCTCCATATTTGAACCGTTTACAGTGAGTGCTATCGATTGTGCACTCGCCGGAACATTCTCAAAACTCACCGTAACCGTAAAAATCGCAGCCACCGCATACGCAGCCATGTTCCCGCCCTCATCCCGCACCAGGACTGCAAAGTAGTAGTCCGTCGCCTCCTCAAGCCCCGTCACATCCTTCGTTGCGATATCCTTCTCCCAATTCCCCACCGCAATCGCGTTCGCCTCGACATCCTCGGGTGTCGTAATGCTGCTCAACGTCGCATAGTATGCCCGGTACTCCAGGTTCTCAGGCGTAGTTACATCGTCGGTCGCCTTCTCCCAGGTCAGTGTAAGAGAGGCCGCCCCGATGCCGGAGATGGTAATAACGCCCGAACCGCCCGGCACAGGCGCAGTCCCTCCACCTGTTGTCTCGCAGCCCGCAATAAACAACCCCGAAACAGCAGCTGCAACAATCACCAATAATAAAAGTATCTTCGACTTTTTCATCATAACACTCCTTTTTTATATTGTTAACCGCAGAAAAACTTCTGGATATACACACTTCTGAGAATAATCTTTAAAAACCCCATAATACTGTACAAATCTTTTATTGCGGAAAAGCCGAAAGATGCAGCTCACGTTTTATCGAGAGCCGAATATACACATATGTTACATCATCCAAATAATTTCACATAACAGTATACCGTAATAATTCTATTTATCAATACTATTTACAAAATATTATTCCGTATTGTGGGTATTTTTGATACTATCGAAAAATCTCAGAGTGCACGCCGGACAATGCGCAAAAAAACCCGGTTCATTTCAGAACCGGGCATATTCAAGACACTCTTCGTCTAACCTCTTCAGGCCTATTTCAGATGCGCTGCAAACCTCATCACCCATAATTTCACATCACTTCCTGATCAGTAGAAACTCCACGCGGCGGTTTCTCCTTCTTCCTTCCTTCGTTTCATTGGTGTCGACCGGGTATTTCGAGCCGTACCCCTCGTAACTGAGCCGCTGGGCGCTGATACCCTGCTTGATGAGGTACTGCCCCACGCTCTCCGCGCGCTTCTTCGAGAGCTCCAGGTTATAGCTCTCATCACCGGTGCTGTCCGTATGTCCCTCGATAGCAACCGAGTACTTATCGTATTTTTTCAAAACAGTGACTATCTTATCGAGAATATTAAAAGTTTTATCACCCGTAAGCTTAGAGTTATTGAACCCGAACTCTATGTTGGACACCCTGATCTTGAGACCGCGCTCAGTCGGTATAACGAGTATATCTATGGAAAACGGGACCTTCTCGCTCATCCCCCTGTTGAATCCCTCATCCACAGCCTCAAACTGGAGGTAGTAGTCCTCACCGCTGTCCACAAGTATCCCGGTATCGGATATGCCGTCCCAGTACAGCCGGGCAGCGGGCATTCCCGTCCCATGGAATTCCTTGAACAACACGCCGTCCGCAGTAAAAATACTCGCCTTCCAGTACTGGATGGCGGTGAGGTCACTGATTGAGCTTTGAATGACGAGTGTATCATCTCTGCCGTCCCCATCAGGTGAAAAAAGCTCGGGAGAAACACTCACGTCGATCTTCGGGGGATCATTATCGAGGGTAAGTTCTTTCTTGAATGCGTACGTATTAACCCCGCTTCTATAGACCATCTTGAGAAAATAGGTGTACTGCCCTGACGGCAGTCCGTTGGGATACCGGGCCGCTATATCACCCCTCGGCTTTCCGTCCCAGACTATTTCCCGCGGGATGTACCGCCTGCCGCGGAATCTTCGTGCCGTATCCCCCTTATCGGTCTGCACGATGAGGTCCCACGTGTCGATACGCGTCCGGTCGGATAGAATGGGCATGAAGGTGACCGTATCAACAACACCGTCGCCGTTCGGTGAAAACACTGTGTTGTCTATGTCAACCGTTGCCTGACGCTCACGAACATCGATGGTGACGCCCGGTATTGTCTTTTCAGTGATATTGCCTGCTTTGTCCTTCCCTTTGATGGTAATATCGTACACTCCCTCTGGGAGTACCGTGCCGTTTTCACCCGTGCCATCCCACTCGACTACGTCGGGCATCTGTGTGCCCCATTCGATTGTCTTCACAATAATTTCTTCTGGGGTTGCAATTGTGCAAGACCAGTCGACCCCCGTTTCGGCTTTTACCGGAAACTGAATAACATCTTTTACACCGTCACCATTCGGAGAAAACGTCTTATCGGAAACATCGATGTCAAGCACAGGAGGAAAGGTATCAACGACGATAACACCCTTTTCCCGCAGCACGTCGCTTGAATGGCGATTGGTGGTATAGAATTCATACACGTAATTCCCGTCAGGAACGGTTGTTCCGCTAATGTTTACCATGTTCCACTGAATTTTTTCAGGTAGAACGACCCCCTCTTCTTCATGGGTTATCCTGTTTTTAATAATCTGCTGTAGCCGTGACCTGCCGTCTGAAATGACGAGCTTCCATCCATGCAGTTTCTCGTTCCTGTATGTATCCGTTGAAAAAACAAACTCGTCGTTGATCCCATCAAAATTCGGAGATATATAGTAGGTTTTGCCTCGGGTGTATTCGAGGGAAACTGTTTTAAACTCCATCATCTTTTTTCGGTCCGCATCCCTGAACGGAACAACCACGAGCCCGCCCTGCTCTTTCAGGTTTGCAATCTCAGTTGAAGATGCACTTCCCCTTTCTGATATCTCACCGATTGCCTTTTGCAAACCGGAAACCTTTTGTGCAGCCACCTCGAGTTTAAAGCCCTCCCGAATACTGACACCACGGTCGATTTTCCGAAGTACGGGTTTCATTCCACTGACAGATTCCGCATCTGCGGGAATGTCTATATTCATACGGGCCCTGACACTACCGTCAGCAACGAGCACCTCTGTTTTCAGCCCTTCCTCGACATGAACGAGAAACTCAGTTCCCCGAACACCGAGTGTCACCGTATCGGTTTCCACCGTGTCGGAGCTTCTATAGGCAATTTTCTGCGCTTTTGTAAAAAGCTCACCCATTACGAAGTGAATGAGGGTGTTGTTTTTATTTTCGTTTTCCGGCAGCATCGCAAGCAAAAGCTCACTTTTATCTTTCATCCTGAAAATCGTGCCGGAACTTATTACGAGCTCACAGTAGCTGTTTTCATCCGTTTTTACCGTCGTCCCTTCCGAGAGCGTATCGCCCACTTTGACTCTATGCCATGTGCTGTCTCCGGCAGGTCTGACGTACACATCACCGACAATAAACGCCACTTCAGCCGTTTTTCCTTCGGGAAGGGTGATCTCCGGCGTGGCTTCTTTTTTTAGACAACTCTGTGAGAAAAAAAATAAGAGCAGCACAGGGAGGATTACAGCGGCTAATCGTTTGTAAAGCATGAATGTTCCTTATATCACATCAACCGAATATCACTATCGGCAGTACGTCAAAATATACTATAATATTCGGTTTTTTTTAAGAGAATTATGTAACTTCAGTGTTAACAAGAAATAGCATATTGTATTGTACCCTCATAAATCACCAGATGCATGCTTCCATTAAAAAAGGGTGTTCAGCCTGTTCGGCAGTTTGAACACCCGGGAAACATTTGATGCTGTTGTGGAGGTGAGCGGGATCGAACCGCCGACCTCTTGCATGCGAAGCAAGCGCTCTCCCGGCTGAGCTACACCCCCCGTACTTCACGCTCAAATATAACATATTTCTCTTCATCTTCAAGACATTTACGGTAATTTCTACTCCTGATAAAATCAATTCGAATACAGTGCATTTTAATGATTGACAATTTTTTATTTTTTAATATACTATCGTAACCTCATACAAAGTTTCATTATTTTACGCATATCCGGGAATACTGTATGCGAGTAGAATAATATCAGAAAATTTTACCATCAGGATTACCGACATGATCAGAGGGAAGGACGGCTCGATAATACCGAAAGTGGTTATTGAAAGGCTGCCGCGATACTACCGGTATTTTAACTGGCTTGAAGACAGGATGGAGAAAATATCATCGAAAAAACTCGGTGAATATATGGGCGCTTCCGCTTCACAGGTGCGACTTGACCTGAGCTATTTCGGTGATTTCGGCCAACAGGGGTACGGATACAACATAAAAAAACTGAAGCAGGAACTTGCAAATATATTAAAGATGAACGCAGAAACTTCCTTCGTTATTGTCGGCGCAGGAAATATCGGACATGCGCTTATAAGATTTAACGCGCTCCAGATGGCCGGGTTCAAACTCAAGGGGATATTCGATGTCAAACCTGAGCTTTGTGGTAAAACGATAAACGATGTACACGTCTACCATGTCGACACTCTCAATTCATTTATACAGGAAAATTCGATTGATATTGCAATCATCGCAGTACCGCGAGATGTTGCAAACAGGGTTGCAAAGGGCCTTTTAGACGCCGGCATCCGGGGAATACTCAACTTTGCGCCTCTCGACCTCGATGTCCCGAAAGGATTTCCCATCGAGAATATTCACATCATCGACAAAATGCTCGCACTCTCCTTCATTGTAAACTCTGAAAACGGCAAACCGCCCAAAGACGACAGGCCGCACAAAAAGTAGCTTTAATCAGTAATTTCCAGCTTCCGAACCTGTTCCCGTAATCTTTTGACTTTTGAAATGTTCACTTTTACATTAAAAAAACGAAGTAAAGAGGCATGAGGATTGTTGGGAGGATTTGCGTCTAGATACTCTATTAAACATTCCCCGCTCCTGCGGAACAGCATACAAATATGAGCGATACCAAGAACAGCCGAACACACCATTTCCAGTTTCCCGGTAATACCGGGATGATAACTATCAATCTCACTGAGAATTGTTTCTGGGACATCGACAAAGACGAGATCTATTCTGCCGGGAAAATCATCTCCAATTTCCTGTACGGCCTGTTCCTTGAAAAAAAAGAGGTCAGGCAAAGCTCTCTCAACCTCTTCCACTCGATTATGAAGGATACCTCCCTCTTCATCGAAGACAAGGATATCAAGACCCTGCTTGGGTTTTCAAACAGGGCATTCCACAACGGTGATTATCAGAATTCACTGTTCCTCTCACAGCTCATTCTTGCCCGGATCAACCGGATTATCGACAAAAAAATAGAAAATGACGACCGGACCATCGACAAGGAGGTCATTCATCTGCAGATATCGACACTCAACTTCATCGGGTACCTGTTTTCAAAAACCGGAACCAATGTCAATTACGGTATTAAACTGGCAACCATTGCAAAGGCCCTTCTCAATGAGTTCGATGAAACCAAGGATGATACCGTTGCGCTCAGGGCCGCTATCTACGACACGATCGGCTCTCTATACATTCACAAAGAAAATTGGGAAAAGGCCATTCAGTACCTTTTACAGGCCCATGAATTCGACAAATCCCTCCTCTCTCGCGAGAAGGTAGATACAATCGGCCTGCGGCTTACCTGCAGCAATCTCGGGTATGCAATGATCCGGAAATGCGCTGCCCGTATGGATCACAACGGCGAAAAGCTCAATATTTCCGAGATTGAAGAAACACTCAAGAAGGCCGAACAGTATCTTATAATGGTACGTGTCGACAAACCGCCCCAGGTCCCCGACAGACTTCTTAAAAATCTGGAACTGCTCTCTGCAATTCGTAGGATGAAAGAAGGGCTTGCTCTCTGTGAAAAGTTAAAAAAAGAACTGCATCGGCGTTTCCTTTAACTGCCGGACACACCCCCGGACACTATTAACGCCCGCGCCGGTGAAACCGTATAAAAGGATCCGGTGATCAGTACAATATCCTGCGGCGACGTGCAGTCCACAGCGTACTGCATGGCTTCTTCGATGTTGCGGATGAGAACTGCATCCTGGACGAGGATACGTGCCTTTTTGAAAACCTCCTCCGTGTCGAGGTCCTTATGGGTGACCGGCTCGGTGATTATCAACCGGTCTGTAACTGAGGACACATGCTTCAGAATCCCCTCTATGTCTTTTCCCTTTACAATACCCACCACGGCAACAAGCCGTTCGTATCTGTAGCAAGTTTGAACCGCTTCTGCAAGCACCCTCGTTGAATCCGCATTATGTGCCGAATCGAGGATAAACGTCCTTCTCCGCCACTGCATATACTCGAGCCGTGCAGGAATTCGCACTTTGACAAGAGATTCCATCACAACTTCAGGCCCGGGAAGCAGATCCGTCACTTTCAACGCAAGGAGCGCTGCAAGAGCATTTTCCACCTGATGCTTTCCCGCAAGCGAGAGAAAGAGCTTGGGAAAAACCAGGCCGTTTACCTCCCCCCGGAACAAAACACCCTTGCTGCCTTTTTCGATAATGGTATAGCTGCATAGCGCCTGGGCACTGTACAGCGGGCTTTTCATTTCTCGAGCTGCAGCTCGAAAAATCGATTCCACATCGTACGGCTGATAACCGATGACAACAGGTCTTCCGTCCTTGATGATTCCCGCTTTCTCAGAAGCTATCTTATCAATGGTATCTCCGAGCTTATCCATGTGATCGTAGCTGATAGAGGTAATGACGGAAACGAGAGGGTTGCAGAAATTGGTCGAATCAAAACGTCCGCCCATACCGGTTTCGAGAATACAGTACCGCACGCCCTTCCTGCTGAAGTATAAAACCGCCATGACGGTCAATATTTCAAAGGTCGTTGGCACAGAATCCGCAGGAAAGGTACCGATAAGCGATACAAGCTCATTGAGAAGATCTATAATTGATTTGTCAGATATCGGCACTCCGTTTACCGCAATCCGCTCGTTCACTCTTTCAATATGCGGTGAGGTGAACACACCGGTAACGACGCCCGCTGCACTGAGGACCGTACCCAGCACTGCGCATACCGATCCTTTGCCTTTTGTTCCTGCAACATGAATAATCTCGAGGCCCTTTTCCGGATGTCCCGATAGATCAAGGAGCCTGGCAGTTCTTTCAACGTTATAGTTAACCGCCCCGTACATAAATGATGAATCGGTTTCGTAATTAATGAAACTGTACAGATAATCGAGGGCTTCGTCAATGGTATGTATGGTTTTATCCATTAATATTTTGGGTTTTTATACCATGATTTTTATACTTAACTGACCTATTATGTTACAATTGCCTACTATTACATTCTATATGTAAAAACCATACGGCAAGTGTTTATTTTTACTTTACAGGATTGAAAGCTCACTTGCCTATGGTTTTATCCATTACAATTCACTAAAAACCTTTCTCCGGTTGCGCTATTGATACGCTGCATAGAAAATTACTGCTTTTTGACTGCCGAGAAAACTACTTGTGCTACAGTAAGTATCGCTGTAGTACTAGTTTCACAGGGGTCTGTAATCTTTCGGAAATCTGTTGATTAAACCAGGTGGATATAATATTTTTTTAACAAAGTATGAAAGGGGTGATGCAGATGCTTGCCGACTATAAAACGGAAGTCGAACAGATTCAAAAAACCGCGCTTGAAGGGTGGGATCGTCTTTGACGTCGAAAAACTTATTAAAAAAAGGAAAGAGTTAGAAAAAGAACTGAACAATCCCGATATATGGAATGAACGGGAGAGGGCCCAGGGAGTCACCAGGGAACTCAAACGAATAAAGAGCGCTGTAGAACCATGGATCGAAGCAAAGCAACAGGTCGACGAGCTCGGCGAGCTGTATTCCCTTGCCCTGTCGGAGGGGGAGGAAGAGTTAGAAGCGGAAATCATCACCACTCTCCGCACACTTACCGAGAAGATAGAACTGCTTGAAAAACTATCCCTGTTCAAGGGAGAACACGACACCGCAGGTGCGTATCTTACTATACATTCGGGTGCAGGAGGAACCGAAGCGTGTGACTGGGCCTCCATGCTTCTAAGAATGTACCTTCGCTGGTCGGAGAATCATCATTATAAAACAGAGATCGTCGATATACTTGCCGGTGAAGAAGCGGGGATAAAATCGGTGACCGCCTATGTGAAGGGAGAGTACGCATACGGCTACCTGAAAACCGAGATCGGCATTCACCGTCTCGTTAGAATTTCTCCATTCGATTCAAACAGGAGACGGCATACCTCCTTTGCCTCAGTTTTCTGCAGCCCTGAGGTCACCGATGATATCGTGATTGATATCGAACCGAAAGACCTCAGGATCGATACCTACCGTTCACAGGGCGCAGGCGGACAGCATGTCAACAAAACTGATTCTGCAGTGCGCATAACACATATACCTACCGGAATCGTCGCGCAGTGCCAGAATGAGCGATCTCAGTTCAAGAATAAAGACATGGCCATGAAGATACTCAAATCCAAATTGTACGAACATTACAAAGAGGAAAAAGACCGGGAAAAACAGGAGCAGGAGAATAACAAGAAAGATATATCCTGGGGAAACCAGATCCGCTCCTATGTATTTCAACCGTATACCCTCGTGAAGGATCTACGCACAGGAATCGAAATCGGAAACAGTGCTGCAGTGATGGACGGCGGCATAGACACCTTTATCGAAGCGGCGCTTAAGACCGGCAGATACTAGTACTACAGCGAAACTTTCGTTTAAAAGATATTTTAAGTGCGTTTTACCATGTTTGTGGGCTTACTTATTGCCTTTATTATTATGAGATTGATATAAAATGGTAAAGTTTCGCTGTAGTACCAGAAAAAAGATACGTGAAAACGTATACTCTTTAAAAAATCGGCAATACATAAAATCCTGGTGCAGTGGAAACCATGAAAAAGGCCATCTGCGTAATATTAACGTTTCTCTTTTTCAATGGGGTAGCCCAGGCACAAAGTTCCAGCAGTATAAATATATTCGAACAGCGAAGAATAGTCATAGGTGAATTCAAAAACCTCGGCGATCATCTGTATGACTATATAAACCCAACAATCAGAACAACTCTGTACACCATGGCAGGATCTATTCCGTTTATCACTATAACGGAAAGAGAACGGCTGTTTCTCCAGAAAATATCAAGCAATGAAAAATACCGGGAAACCTTTTCTGAGGCACAGGCAGGAATTCAGAACAAGATGAAAACCGCAGTCACAATGGACCTGCCTATTCATGACGAGTTTCCCCTGGTTCTTTTTGGAAACTACAACGTTCTGATGCCTGAAGGCAATTCCGAGAAAGAGACCCTTTCGATCGTCATCAATGAACAAAATATGATGACCGGTGAAGAGAAACAGGTCTTTAAGACAACCACCGAGCTCGAAAATTTTTTAAAAAGCCCTCAGAAGAATCTGTCCGGTTTTTTCCAGAATTTTCTCACCTATAAAACCTACCTCGCTTCGCTTACCGTGGATCCGCCTGATACGCTCATATCCCTTGACAACAGACTGCTCGGTACGGGCGCCGTGTCCGGTATTCTCGTTACACCGGGGAATCATCGTGTGACCATGACACGAAAAGGGTACAGAACATTTTCCGACCTCATTTTTTTCGACAAAGACCCATTCTTTTTGCATGTCGACCTTCAAAAAAATCCGGCCAGCCGGAGATATACCCTGTATACCGTTCCGGCAGGCACAGATATGTACCTCGATGAAGAATACATGGGTAAAACTCCCGTTACGTTCTATATAGACAGCGACGATCAAGTCATAACACTCAAACGGGGAGGGTACCGTACCCTGGCAGTCAATGCTTCGAAGTTCGATAAAAAAACCGGCGAAATTGAGATCATGATGGAGAGGCCGGAACAATGGGACCAGACTGTAAAAATAGCGGAGCGGCATAAAAAACGGGGGAAACTGCTTTCCTATGCCGGTTTCGGAATGATCGGTTTAGTTATTCTGTTCGGCACACTGACAACATTGAACCAGCAGAGAGCGGATCTATACGCCGATAAAGACACGGATACGTATGACAGCTCTGTTCGCTTGAGCCGCCTGTACAGTACACTTACCGTCTCCTCCTCCTTTCTCACCCTCGGTATTTTTACCTTTTCATTCATAGAGACGCTGCAGTATTTTAACCTCTACAGCAGCCTGGGAAACCCGGGTACGTCAATCCCGATTGTACAGACAGAGGTGCCATTCTGATATGCTCCTTCAAGGCCGCACACTGCTTGGAAAACGTCTCAACGGTATATTCAAGGCAAAAAAGGGTGATGCGTCGCTCCTTTCGGACGTTGAAGAGCTTCTCATCACGGCGGATTTTGGAATTGAGTTTTCCGACGAGATTGTTCGTGAGTTTAAAAAGACGGCAAGCGGCGCAAACCCGAACCAGCTTTGCTCTCTGCTGAAAAGTATTGTGAAGGAACGGATGACTATCCGCCCGTTCCGTTCATCGGATGGACAACTTAGTGTTTTACTGATATTCGGTGTGAACGGAACCGGAAAAACGACAACTGTTGGAAAACTCGCCTATTTTTTTAAACAGAAGGGTAAAAAGGTGCTCGTTGCAGCGGCGGACACATACAGGGATGCGGCTATCGAACAGCTTGCCGTCTGGTGCGGCAGGGCCGATGTTCCTATTATCAAACAGTACCAGGGGTCCGACCCGGGAGCGGTAGTTTACGACTCCTGTGATTCCGCGCTCAGCAGGCAGGTGCAGTTTCTCATCATCGATACAGCCGGCCGCCTCCATAACAAACAGCAGCTTATGGAGGAACTCTCGAAAATGGGCAGGATACTCGAAAAAAAACTTCCTGAGACACATATTGCGAAAATACTGACTCTCGATGCGACAACCGGACAAAACGGGATAAGTCAGGCGTCATTGTTCAATGAGTACATCGGGGTCGACGGTATAATACTCACAAAACTGGATTCATCCGCAAAAGGTGGAGTCGCATGCGGTGTATCGGGCAAGCTCGGTATACCGATTTTGTTTGCAGGCGTGGGCGAGGGGATCGAAGACCTCGTGGAATTCAATATCGATATGTACCTTGAGGAACTTTTTTCCCTGAACTGACGAGCGAGTGGTTCACCACTTTGATCATGTGCATGTATGCGTAAACGCACTATGCTGGTGGAAGAGTAACAAAACCTTACACCACTTTGATCATGCGCATGTATGCGTAAACGCACCGCAGTCGGAAAATACAGTATGAATACACAATAAGGGGTACAACATGAATAGATTTGAACTTATGAAAATGCTGAAGCAGACTAATGACAGAAAGATTGTTCTACTCGTCCTCGACGGTCTCGGCGGTCTTCCGAAGAACGGTAAGACCGAGCTCGAAGCAGCGAAAACACCTAATCTCGATAAATTGGCCGGGCAGTCGGAAACAGGCCTGATGGTGCCGATTATGCGCGGGATAACACCCGGCAGCGGACCCGGGCATCTTGCTCTTTTCGGATACGACCCGCTAACCTACATTATCGGACGCGGGATACTCTCGGCTCTGGGGGTAAAATTTCCGGTGCAGGACGGTGATCTTACTGCACGCGTAAATTTTGCAACAATAGATGATCAGGGCAATGTGTTGGATCGAAGGGCAGGCCGAATACCTGACGAGATCAATAAAAAAATGTGTGCTAAAATCCGGGAGATTTCACTTCCAGGCGTGTCATTTTTTATTGAAACAGAAAAAGATCACAGGGCCGCCCTCATCTTCAGGGGACAAAAGTTTTCAGAGAACCTGTCAGAAACCGACCCACAAAAGACAGGTGTGCCCCCTCTTGAGGTAAGACCGCTCGACCGGAGCAAGGAAGCACAGAAAACCGCCGAGCTTATCAACCAGTTCAACTCCCGGGTTCGAGAAAAACTGAAAAACGAGCACCCTGCAAACGGAATTTTACTCAGGGGCTTTGCCCTGCATAAAAAAATTCCGTCATTCAAAGAAGTCTACGGGCTCAATGCGTGCGCCATTGCGGGATATCCGATGTACAGGGGCCTTGCGCGGCTCGCAGGGATGCAGGTCATTGACGATGTTGAAAGCGGTGTGGTACCCCAGTTCAAAAAGTTGCAGGAATTGTGGGGGAACTACGATTTCTATTTTGTTCATATAAAATATACCGACAGCTTCGGTGAGGATGGAAAGTTCGACGAAAAAGTCAAGGTCATTGAAGAAGTCGATCGCAACATCGGCACGATTCTCGACTTACAGCCGGATGTATTCGCCATCACAGCCGATCACTCGACTCCGGCGGAATACAAAGCGCACTCCTGGCACCCTGTCCCGCTCTTACTCAGGTCCAGGTGGAGCAGGTGGGCCGGGGTTTCAGGCTTCAATGAGCGTTCGCTCCTGGGAGGAACACTCTCAACGATCGATTCACTTGATCTTATGCCACTCCTTCTTGCACATGCAGAAAAGCTGGCAAAATTCGGCGCATAAGCGGGAAGGGAAACCGGTTTTTCTTTCGAGCATGCCAATGACAGCTGGTGAAAAAAAAGAAAAAAAATTCAAATTAAGCATCTGAAATTCTTGACAATGGGAGCAGAAAGCATTAGGTTTTCAATAATAGTTAATATATTTATCATTATTGTTAAGGGGGCCATAGATTGCCGGAAAAAATATACACAACATATCAGATTGGTAAATTCTGTCAGGTAAACATCCGCACCGTCATTCGATGGATTGAGACGGGAAAATTGAAGGCCTACTCCACACCGGGCGGGCACAGGCGTGTCAAGTGGAGCGATTTAATTACTTTTTTGACACAGAACAGAATGCCCATACCAAGGGAGCTCGAAGAAGCGAAAAAGAGAAAGGTTCTCGTTGTCGATGATGATCCAGATTTTCTCGAAATTGCATCGAAGATTATCGAGAAGATACAGGAAGCCGAAGTCAGAACCACCGATTCCGGCTTTGATGCGGGTATTCTGGTCGCTGAATGGAACCCCGATCTGATTCTACTCGATTTTCTCATTCCCGATCTCGATGGATTCGAGGTAACAAAGAAAATCAGGAATAATCCCAGACTAAAAAAGATACCCATCATTGCAGTGACTTCAATTACCGACCCGGCTGAGCTCGAAAAAGTCAAAACCTGCGGTGTTGACTCCGTTGTTACAAAACCCATCGAGAATGAGAATTTCCTCAAAAAAATCGACAGGTTTCTCTACGTAAGCCGGAGCTGAATACGTACTCCTGATTTGCCTTTACAGGTTTTATACTGGTTAACGTGAACTTCCATTGGATAAGACCAAATATCGTAGAAATAACGATATTTGCCCTGCTTTGCAATTTGTTTCTCGGAGATTGAACGCATGAAGGATGTTCGAATAGAAATAATAAAGGGGGATATCACCGAACGGGAAACGGATGCCATTGTCAACACAGCCAACAACCTGCTGCTCCTCGGATCGGGTCTCGGCGGCGCTATCAAGGCAAAGGGGGGCACTTCAATCGCCAAAGAATGTGCACAATACGGGACGATCGAAATAGGCGACGCGGTTGTCACCGGCGCCGGGAATTTGAAAACACAACATATCATCCATGCAGCGCTTACAGAGTTCGACGGGCATATCACCAGGGAAAATATTGAGACTGCTCTTCTCAGCAGTCTTCAGCTTGCAAATAAAAAGAGGTTTAAAAGCATCGCTATTCCCGACATGGGTGTCGGTATCTCCAGGTTCCCCCCCGAACCATGCGCTGAGATAATGTTTACGATATTAAAAAAATACGTCGAAACAAAAAACAGGTATCTTCGGCTCATCGAAATAATACTCTGGGACATTGAGTCGCTCCGTATCTTTAAAAGAGTTTATTTACGGATGTTTCAGCAGGGAGAAGCATGAACCTAACGGCAATCATTGCAGGCATAGCCATCCTAAGTATTCTTTCTATCTTTTCTTACATCAAACTATTCAGAAAACCGAAGAAGCTTCAGAGAATATGGACACAGATTCAAGCGGGAGACACGAGAAACTCAATTCGGTATTTGAAAACGATTATTATAAAACAGGGCGGTTCTATCGATGCGCACTTTCTGCTTGCAGAATGTTACAGACGTGAAGGAAACTGCCAGATGGCCGTCGTAGAATACCGCTTTTGTCTGAAAATCCGGAAAAAACCCTTTCTTACCACGATGAAAGAGATACGGGAGGGGCTTATCGAGTGTTACCTTCGTCTTAACAAGGAGGATGAGGCGCTTAGTGAGCTTCTAGAACTTTCAAGAATCGAACCAAAAAATCACCTGTACCTCTATGAAATTGCAAAAATCTTTTACCGCAAAGGAAACCTCGAGCAGGCAGTCACCTATTTCGATAAAACAATCAAGGTCAACCCCACGCACGGGGCAAGCCTCGGCTACCTCGGCATGATCATGTATCATGTAAATCAAATTAAAGAAGCAGTCGTATATCTAACCAAAGCAGTTAAATACGATCAGACCAACTACCGCGCGTACTACTACCTGGGCAGGGTTTACCTGGACGGCCGTGATTTTACACGGGCCATAACCTATTTTGATGCAGCACAGCGGTCTCCGGATTTCAGAATTCGCGGATATCTTCAGAAGGGTATCTGCTACAGGGAAATGGATGAATTTGAAAATGCCGTCGATGAATTTAAAAAGGCGATATCTTCAGCGGCCGGAAAAGACCAGAACCTACTGTTGACCGCCAAATATGCGCTCGCATATCTGTACGAGGCACGGGGCAAGCTCGCCGAGGCTATAGAACAGTGGGAGGGAATTTACAGGATCAACGCCGCATTCAAAGATGTTGCAAAAAAACTCGAAAAATATCAGGACCTTCGGGCCGATGACAATATGAAAGATTTTCTTGTCAGCCCTCTTCAGGTATTCGAAGGTATTTGTCTGGACATTGTGAAACATCTCGGGTATGACATAGTGGATATAAAGCATGTAAAATCGAGTATCACAAAGGTAATCGGAGCACCGCGTGCCGCCACCGCACGCAGTGTGAAACGGCATTACGCGTATATTAAAATTTACAGGGATGCCGTAGGTCTGGGCCTCAATGCGGTAAAAACGCTTCTTGAAGAGGCAAAAACCCTTCATTGCGGAAAGGCTTTCTGTATTTCACCTGCCTCCTTCCGACCGGAGGCAGTGGAGTTTGCCATGCCTCGCCAGATCGACCTCATCGGCGGTGACATACTTTCCGAAATCCTCGCAGAAATCCGCGGATGAAAAGGTGCACCACGGCAGGTCATCTATAACCGCAGGATATTTTCGGCGTTCTCCATGGTCTGTTGTGCCAGCTCTTCAACCGACACCCCTCTGCATTCTGCAATAAAACGTGCAGTTTCCACAAGATTCGCGGGTTCATTCGGCCTGCCCCTGAAACCCTGTGGGGAAAGGTAGGGTGCATCGGTCTCAATGACAAACCTATCTGCAGGCACGATTTTCAGTGCATCACGTATATGTTCGGATTTTTTATACGTAACGTTACCCGCAAAACTCAGGTAAAAACCGAGATCGAGCAACCTTTTTGCTGTTTCAGAACCGGAGGAAAAACAGTGAATTATTCCGGTCTGTCTGACACAGTTGATCTTCAGTGTATTGATCAGGTCTCTATCGGAATCTCTTGTATGTATAACCACAGGCAGGTTCAATTGATTTGCAAGCTCGATCTGTCTGGTAAAAAGCTCGATCTGGGCAGCATGGGTTCCGTAATTATGAAAATAATCGAGGCCGATCTCTCCGATGGCAGAAGCATTCCCATCTTTCGCCTGCTTCTTGAGGATATCGATATCCCCATCCATCCGTTTATCACTGAAATACGGAGGAATCCCGGCAGTAAGGTGCATATCAACACTAAAGCGGTCTTTCATCACCTCAATTGTGTCCTTTCGCGTAAAAAAATCAGCGATTCCAACCGATATATCTAAAAAACGAACAACACCGCTTTCACAGGCATGAGACAGTACGGTATCGAGGGATATATTCGCTTCTTCCATGAGAAGAAGATGGCAGTGGGTATCAAAATAGTGTATAATGCTTTCATACATATCCGTAGACTCCCTGCCATTTTAATTCATGAAAGTGTATATAATTGTTGACTTTTTATAACAGGATGTTACTATTATGCCACTTCCTTAATACAATGGAGTAATACGTGTCCGAATACAAAAAACTTGAAAAAAGATTCTTCTCATATTTGAACACGCAGCTCATCTTTCTAAAAAGGATAATTTTCAACCTTTACAAAAGGTTTTCTCAGAAGGGCAGGGAAAAGCTTACCGTTATGCTCATCCCTCATTCGGAGAAAAAGATATTCAACTTTCAGATCTCTCTATTCACCATTTCGTTTCTTATTGTGCTCCTTGCAGGTGTTATCATCACATTTTTCATTTCAACATCACGATACACCCTTACAAAAAAAGAGATGGAGGATCTGAAAACCTCCCAGCAGGGGAATATCACCGCTCTGAAGATGTTCGAACAGGAAGTCGCCTCGCTTGACAAATCCGTCGGCAAGTACAAGGACAATATAAAAGATATTATTAAGCTGCTCGGGGCAAGTCAATCGGAAAATATTTTTGGTATGGGTGGCCCGGAAACCGAAATCAAGAACCTCTCCGAAATTATCGGCGACAATAAAAAACAGGGATACGAATCGGAGATTGAAACAGTTAAAAGAATAAATGCGGATATATCCGCAAGTGAACGGGTACTCCAGAACTTTAAAAAGTTTTTGGAGGCACGTGAAGAAATTATTCAAAAAATACCGAATAATTGGCCGATTATCGGCGGCGGGTTCATTACATCCGGATTTGGTATGCGGCGCTCGCCTTTCACCGGAAAATGGGCCATGCATCAGGGAGTGGATATCAGCTGGTGGCCTGGAGCTCCCATCAGGGCGACCGCTGACGGCGTGATTGTTTTTGCCGGCATGAAAGGAGGCTACGGCCGAACGATTCAGATTCAGCATGAGTACGGTTTTCAAACTCTGTACGCCCACTGTTCGAGGTTGGTCGCATACGAGGGAAAAAAGGTTCAAAAAGGAGAAATTGTCGCCTTCCTCGGAAGAACGGGGAGGGCAACAGGATTTCATTTACACTATGAAGTCAGAATAGGGACAACAGCAGTAGACCCGATGATATTCATGACAACCGAGTTTTAAGGATTCACATGCTGCAATGCACTATTCATTGTACGGAAATTCTTCTGACCCGCAGCTAGATGCATTATCTGGACGCTTGGCATGCGAACTGCCGCGGGTCGTGCGCTCTGGTGCCTGCTGAAAGCAGCTCCTGTCGCCCCAAAAAGCAGGCGGGCCCCTTTATATCAAAGGCGAGCCTGTATTATAATGATGTGACGTCTGATATATATGTGGGTTTTCCTTCTTGTTTTTTTTTATTATTATTGGTATGATATCTAAAAGTGGTGCATGTCCTTAACAGGATGTATCCCTGGCGGGATGTATCCCTGGCGGGATGTATCATTTCGTGGTCAAGTATCTGCAAGTAACTTCGCGAGAAGTTGTCTAGAAGTATTTGATTAATGAATAATCGTTTCAATCAGGCCTAAAATGAATATCAATGGACAGATCACGGCGGAAAGCGAATCTTTCGTCAACAGCATTATTGGCGAAGGAACGACACTTCACGGCGATTTCGACATAAACGGATTATTACGTATCGACGGGACATTCCATGGAAGGGTTAAAACCTCCGGTAAAGTCCTTGTCGGTAAAAATGGGAACGCCGAATGTGAAATTTACGCCGGAACAGTCGTGATCGGAGGAAAGGTACGGGGAGAGATAATCGCCCTGGAGAAAATTATTCTGCTCTCCACCGGCGAGCTTATCGGAAACATCAAAACACCGCGCCTTACAATTGAGGAAGGCGTCATATTTGATGGAAAATGCGAGATTATTGAAGATACAGATAAACTCGAGAAAATAAAGAAGGAGTACTTGGAACTTGAACGGCTGACTCCTACATATACCCATGTAAAACAGGGAGCTGCGGACTCCTCCAAATTTACCAGAAACACTCAAACCGTTCATGCGCAAAAATATTCCACCCACGTGGATGAGCGCTTGTCGGAAAAAGCAATACAAAAAGTTACCTGATTATCTCTCCACACTTTTCCCCTGCTATTCTCTTATTGGTATCTATTGAGTCTGACTATATCGCATTAATAAAAAAACATCTGAAGGACATGATCAGCCATGAGTGAAAAATTTGCCGGACGATTTATCGCATTTGAGGGACCTGACGGCTCAGGAAAGACAACACAGGCTCAACTGCTGTATCAACGACTAAAAGCCGATGGAATACCCTGTATCCTCACCGAGGAACCGGGTGCAACAAGAGAAGGCCGTATCATTAGAAATATACTGTTGAACCCTGAGCTTAAAATCGGTCCGAAAACGGAACTATTTCTTTTTCTTGCGGACAGAGCGAACCACGTACAGAAGGTCATTGAGCCTGCTCTTTCAGATGGAAAAACTATCGTTTGCTCACGATATATCTATTCCACACTCGTGTACCAGGGAATAGTACGTTCCGTTGCGCCCTTCTCCTTCCTTCTCGATTTGAACCTCTATGCTACCGGAGGCATTGTTCCCGATCTCGTTTTCTACATCGATATAGAGCCTGAAAATGGGCTCTCAAAGGCGAAAGATATTTCTTTACAACGGCACAACTACCCGGACGGAGACAGGATAGAAAGCGAAGGGCTTGAATTTCAGATACATGTTCGTAACGGTTACCTGAAAATTGCGGAGCATTTCAAAGATTATTTCATCGTAATTACTGCGGGAAATAAATCAAGAAAAGACCTATCGAAAGAGATATACTCCTCTTTAGAACGGAGGCTGCTCAATGATAGAACTTGAAAAAACAGGCCGGGATAAAAAAAGTATCTCAATTAAAAAGAAACGCGCAAAGAAGTCTTCGACCGGGTCCGTACAGGTTATGCAGGGCCGCTTCTACGATGAGCTTCGGTTCGCGGAAACAGAAGAAATACATATTGAGTTTGACAAGCTCATTGCTGAAATAACGAAACAGGGTGAAAAATTCAGTAAAAAACCAACAGCCCAGCTTCTTAAAATGTACAAATCGATGATCCGGGAATTTCTGAAATATATTACCGATAATATGTTTCGAGTTGAACATTACACCGGGGGAAAACTCAAGCAGAAGATATACACTGTAACGAAAATCATCGACAAGAAACTCAGTGCGTTGACCCGGCTGGTGCTGTCACAGCAGGCTCAAAACATTGACCTTCTTTCAACACTTGATGAGATACGCGGCCTGCTTATTGATCTTTATAAATGAGGGAGAGTGTCATGTCAGATTTAAAAAACCTAATTGTTGCCCGCCTTATATATAACAATGTAACCTGTTTTCTGCACCAGCCGGATTTCGATATCCAAAGAGGCGATTATATCATTATCGAGACGGTGAATGGACCGGAGATTGCAGTCGTTTCAGGGATGAGCACGGTGGAAAAAGACGCAAAGGATATCGCTACAATCCTTCGGATAGGCACTAAAGAGGATTTGACGAAACAGGCGGAAAACCAGAAAAGGGAAGATGGGGCCTATGAGATTACTCTCGAAAAGATAAAAAAACACGGTCTGGATATGAAGCTGGTCAGTATACACTACTTTCTCGATGACACGAAGATCATCTTCAATTTTACCGCAGACGGGCGTGTTGATTTTCGGGAACTGGTCAAGGATCTCGCCTCGGTTTTTAAGCGGAGAATCGAGCTCAGACAAATCGGCGCCAGGGATGAAGCGAAAATCATCAAGGGATGCGGTGTGTGCGGTCGGGAATTCTGCTGCAACGCAGTGAAACACGAGCTCCAACCGGTAACCATCAAAATGGCGAAGGATCAAAATCTCACGCTCAATTCTTCGAAGATATCAGGTGCATGCGGCAGGCTTTTGTGCTGTCTTGCCTATGAACACGATGCTTATTGTGAAATAAAAAGAGAATATCCACCTGAGGGAAGTATTTTCACATATGACAATAAAAAGGTGTGCCTGGCCGAAATAAACATTTTAAAAATGAGTGCCACATTGAAAACGGAAGATAATGTCAGTATCGTTATACCTATTGATACTCTTCCCGCAGCCCGAAAGAAGGAAGATCGGCCGAACATGACCGAAAAACACGAAGCCGCGAAAGAGATCACATAGGCACTGCATGCACGCGCCATACCCCCTTTCGTCTCCCTGCGGTCAGAAAAGACAGCTCCACTAATCGGGGTGTATCATGAATATTTCGGCCAAGCGGCCGTAGACAGGGTATGTTATCGCATCCTGTGCAGCCTCACCCGGAAAACCGCTTATAGGCAAGATGCTCCACATCATATATTTTTCTCTCTATTTTTGCGTAGGAATCCGGCCTGACCTCCTTGAGTCGTCGTATCTTTTCAAGCGACCTGGTAAACTGAGCTTTGTATTTTTTATGGGCAATCTTCTTCAGTGTATTCGGCAGTAATGAAGCGTAGTAATCAGCCCCGCTCCGGTAACATACAAGAGCCCGTATAGTTTCATCAAGTTCGTGGACCTTGTCCCTGCATTGTGAGGCGGCCAGGCTCTTTGTAAGCTCGGTTACCAGCCTTTCCTTCTGTGTGGTGGACGTATCGAGCCCCATAATCGTTTCGTAGAGACCGGATTCCGTAATCTGCAGAAAGCCACGTGTCTGAATCCAGAGTGTGCGCTCCCTAAAATGAAACCCGATACGCTCATTCCTTTCATCGAGAAGAAAATATTTTTTTAAAAGCTCCCTTGAATACATTCTCTTTGCCTGAAGATTGAGATTCCTACCGTTTATCACGCCATACACTGTATAAATATCCGCCGGAATTGCTTTTCTCTGTGTATCTACGATAAGGACAAACTCGATATTATTGTTCAACCGGCTGATGCTCTGCCTTCCGCCCCTGTATTTGACATACTCATTCGTGACGAGAGAAACCCGTCCTCTTTCAGCACACCGTTTCACCAGATCATCGAACGGGATTATACCCTCCGTACTGTAACTGATGATAATATACCGCGCATTGATGCAGTCGATCAGCCGGCTGAACGCCCTGAATGCCTTTTCTCGATAGCAGTAGTCTGAACGGGTGTTCACCCAGTCTGTTCGGATAGCGGCTTTACCTGCCTCATGAAGAGCAGATGACTGATGCAAAAGCGGTTTATCCCAGAGAGCAATCGTATTGAGAAGATGGTAATTGCTCCCGTACTGGTGCTGGTTGTACGGAGGATCGAGGTACACGATATCAAAAAGCTCATTCATACAGAGCTCGCTCTGAACGAGACGTTGTGCATCTTCTCTGAATACACAATGCTCCTGTGCCGAATCTATGAGCACCGGATACGGCAGGGCAATCTGCGCCATAATTCTGTGCAACGCGTCTCCCGTATGCCCGCCAAAGCCTTTGTGAAACGCCTTGAAAACGCCGGACGTATTCGTGTGCGTTGCAGCCTGGTGAATGAGGAGAGCGAGGAGAAGAATTTTCTCCCTGTACAGGTTTTTATCTTTTCTAACTTCATCCTCAGGGTAGAATTTTTCGATCTGGTTTCTTATTTTATCTATCGCGAGCCCGTTGTACCGTGTATAGAAGAGGCGCTCCTTTCGATAGTCGGGATTACGATCATCCTTCGGACAAAAAAATCGGGCGATATACCGGTCTTCTTCACACGGGTTCGGAAGCGAGTTCAAATACTCGAGCATTCCCTCTATCCCGCCGAAACAGCCAAACATGCCCGATAGGTCACTGTTCCTGATCGTAAGATAGGCGTAGTTGAGGATATAGGCGTACTGCTCCCAATCGTTCGCGTACACTTTGAAGCCGAGGCGGTTCGCGAAGCGGGACACGATACCACTCCCGGCGAAGAGGTCTGCAAAGCGCTTCCCGTAATACCGTTCGTTCAAAACGGAATTGACGGCCCGCATGAGAAGGGGTAAAAGCCTTCTCTTGTTGCCGATATAGGGTATAATCTGCGCGCTTAAATATGGAATGTGGGAAAAAGTCATGCCCTCATCATCTCTGTCTTTCATAACCGCCTTTTGCACAATGCACACCCGTTATCTTCCATGTATCCTCAACTCCCGGGCTATCCTGTTGACGATAAATAGATTCAAAAATGAAAATACTCCAAGCCCCAGCATCGTATAGCGGAGGCCGAACAGGTCATCCCGGGATAAAATACCTATTAGCTGATGTATGATTGGAACCGCAATACCGCCTGCAGCGGTGATGAGCCCGATTGCGGATCCACTCGACTCTCTGTATCTTCTGCCTATTATGGCGACAAGTGTCGGCCACACAGTACCCATACCGAAACCGATAAAAAAGAAAAGCGCCATGCTCACCATTTTTTGGTTCAGTGTAAAGGCGGCAATCCTTGAAAAAAGGCTGAGGAGAAGCGCGACTGTGAGAAGATGTGCGTCGTGTACGTTTCTGAAAAAGAAAGTGACAAGCACGCGGCTCAAACCAAGGCCGGCCCAGAACAGGGTCAGCGACAACGGAGACAGTGCCGAAGGAAGGAACAGGTACACCTCAGCATACTTCGCAAGCCATCCAGCAGTTCCCATCTCTGCAGCAACGTAGAAAAACATTGCCATCAGCAGAAGACGTCCCTGTCTTTCGCTCAGCACCGTTCTGAAACCTCCTGATACGGGCACAGTTTCATGCCGGACACCCTCTTTTAGCAGAAGAAAGCCACCCGTCACTGAAACCGTAATCAGGGCAACAGTGTATAGAAGCTTTGAAAGGGTTAGTCCCGGGAACTCTCTCAGAGCAAAGGAAATAAAGAGCGGACCAAAAGCTGCGCCGATACTGTAGAAAACCTGAGAGAGGTTGACAATCGATCGTTCTCTACCGGGATGAATGTCCGTAAGCAGGGCCGATGCCTGACCTTCGACCGCGCCTGCTCCTACGCCGAAAAACAGCACTGCGAGTGCCCGAACCCAGAGACGCTCGACCCCCGCCGATACGACAAAGGGCAGGATAAGAAAGAAGGAGCCCGCTATGAGAACTGTTTTCTTTCCTACGCGATCTGATGCTAGTCCAGCAAATATGGAAGAAATAGGTAAAAGAAGAAAAAAGAAAGAAAGAATAATACCCTGCTCTATTGAATTCTGTCCGATCCTGGTAAGCACTGAAGGAAACACCTGGGCGTCAACGGCGAGAATAAGGACTGAGTAAAGACAGAGAGGGGTTGTCATCGGTGAATCCTTATTCAGCGAAATAAAACCTGCCCGGTTATCTGATAGGAACGCTACCTCAAAATAATAACGTGGGTATCATTCGGTAA
>Ga0307426_1000050_pt1 | contig 62655 bp, 55 predicted proteins | sample SalMarWE160340MG_FD_202165 | JGI IMG/M metagenome (GOLD analysis project Ga0307426, IMG submission 202165) | Salt marsh sediment microbial communities from the Plum Island Ecosystem LTER, Massachusetts, United States - WE1603-40 | ecosystem: Environmental > Aquatic > Marine > Intertidal zone >... | reverse complement strand
TTACGGCTGCTCAGTTGGTAGATAACCCGTTTATTTCGCCTTAATTAACTACAACTAATCGGGAGATGATCCGCTTTTCTTAATGGTAGACTTTCACACAGAGGGATTGAATGGTCAAGTGAAGCCTCTGCCGCCCTGAAGGGCAGGGCTTGCGGGGAGCAAGCCGGTCAGGGCATCAAGGCTTGCGGCAACCTTTGTCAGGGCCGAGGGTGGCGAGGGCAGGGTCGGACAAAGCTAAGTTATTGATTCTTCGAATATATCAATCAAATCGCCCCCACTCGGTTCCTTTGACGCAACCAGTCTGATTCGTGTTCGGGGAAGGTGCGCAATGCAATTTCTGCACGAACGTCCGTGTCTCGCCTTGCGCCTAGCTCCTCATCCCCTCCACCTAAAACGTAAAACCTAAAACACGTGACCATCAGGCGACGGCCACCTTTCCAAACCCTTCAACCTCAGGAGGCTTTTGCTGGGCAAGCCAGAGATCCAATTTTGCCTGCATGTATAACCAGCTTTCAGGCGACGTTCTTGTTGCCTTACTTATCCTGACCGCCATCTCTGGGCTCATAGATGCTTTACAATTGATTAACGCTGACAAGGTCTTTCGTGTCACTCCCAAGCGTTTTGCAGCTTCCGTTACAGTCAAACCCAGAGGCTTGATAACGTCCTCCCGTAAGATTTCTCCGGGATGGGTAGGTCTCTGCGGCTATTCATTTGAAACCCCCCAAGTCTAATGATAATCTCGATAATCGACGACGACTGCATCTAAATATCCCTACGCCTCTCTTCTCATTCCTTTCGCCCAAAGAAAAGCATAAAATCATAGGATGTCCCGAATGGCCCCCTTTGACGCGACCAGTCTGATTCGTGTTCGGCCACGGTAGCCAAGCAATTTCTGCACGAACGTTATCTTATCCCGCCAGTTCCCGGGCAGTTCCCGCCCAAGGGGCTCCCCGCAAACCTCTTTCCTGCATAGCGGGATTAAAAGAAAAGGCCTTTGTGTGTCTAACCGCAATATCCCCTTGATCTTCAAAGGATCTTACCTTAGACTTAATTTATATAAAAATTGGGGGTTTTAACGATGAATATCAACAAAAGATACATTGTAGATGAAGAGGGCAACCCCAAAGAGGTTATTATCCCATTGGATGATTACAGAAAGATAGAAGAACTCCTCGGGTGGGATCTTGATGACGAAACTATCAAGCAGCTTCGTCAGGCCAAGAAGGACCGAGACAGCGGCAATAAAGAGGCTTATGTGGATCTGGCTTCTATCTGATGAGTGAAGTTAAAGTCCATCGACATGCTGCCAAATATCTGCAACGTCTTGCGAAAGAAGGAACGGATTAAGGACGTCCTGAAAAGGTTGGAGGTGACTCCGTGGAGTTGGAAGACCAGGTAGATGAGATTGCCTACGAACTGCTGGAACGCCACGGAGCGGTTGTAACCATTTTTGTGGATGAAATGGCGGCCTTCCACACCATACAGGCCACTCTGATTCATTCGGGAGGTATTCCCAATGGAGACATATGATAAGTGGCAGAAGAGATCACCGGGAGCCGACGCTCTTCTCAAGCGCGTTCGACAAGAAGTCCTCTCCATCGTTCCAGAGGCTGACATTGTCCTATACGGCTCTCATGGGCGGGGGGAGGCGGACGAATTTTCAGATTGGGATTTTCTCATACTTGTGGATAGGCCGCTGGATCGAGAAATGATCACAACAATAAGGGATCGCCTATACGATCTGGAGCTCGAAACTGATACTGTCTTGAGCAGCATCATAAGAACGCGGGCAGAATGGCATTCTCCGCAATACGCGGTTTTTCCGTTCAAACGGATAGTGGAAGAAGAAGGGGTCATGTTGTGACCGAGGGTGCCCAGGCAGATCTGATCCAGTACCGACTGAAACGGGCTCGTGAAGCATTTGAAGAGGCCCTGCTGATGAAACAAGAAGCGCATTGGAACACGTGTGCCAATCGCCTCTATTATGCCTGCTTCTACGCAGTCACTGCTTTGCTGGCGAAAGAGGACCTTGGGTCAGGCAAACACAGCGGCGTAAAGGCCCTTTTCAACCAACGCTGGGTCAAACCCGGCAAGGTGAGCAAAGAACTCGGGAAGCTCTACAATCAGCTGTTTGAGGCCAGGCAAGAGGGTGACTACGTGGACTTTGTCTCTTTTGATCACGATGCTGTTGCACCATGGATACCCCAGGTGTCTGATTTCGTTGATACCCTTTCGCGCCTAGCTGAAGAGTGACATTACACTGCTCGCCCCTCATACCTTGAGCCCTATCCCTTCCATCGTACCCCCTTGCTCCCTATCCCCTACGCCTTTCCTCTAATCCCGCCGTCCAAAGAAAAGCATAAAATCATGGACATCCCCTCAAACCTACAGAAAACTATCGGTACCATCTCGTGTCCAATTGATGTGCTGTTACAAATCTATGGTTACCAGCCAACCCCTATACGGCTCACGACATGGGCAACTCCACTCAGTCAATAGTTTAGGTTTGACCCCAGTTGTTCCACTCAAGGAAGAGATAGAATTCTCTGGCACATCCGTAGTGCCAAAGTATTCAGCGCTTGCAACCAACCTTAATGTCTCATGTCAAGATTCTCCTATTGAATGCGAAGCCTATTTAACTAGGACCTGGCACGAAACAACCAAGAAGCTTAATTATGTCAGGAAGATAGCTCTGGCTTCCTTTCCCCCCCATCCTCAAAAAACATTGCTAAATATGAGCTTACCGTTGGTCGGCCCTCCGAATCCACCTCAAGGGCAAATATTCCGTGCTCATCCCCATACTCCGCCTTTAGCTGGCGTGCCCGTGCATCCCTTTGCCGTTCGTCTGGAAAAGGTCCTAGAAGATCGGGAGAAATATCGTTCCATACAACGAGCACATAGTATTCGGCATTCTTCTCCGGCATAAAGTTCCCTTAGGTTTTCTATTCTCCCCAAATGGAAGCCGTAAATCTACAGACTATAGTATGCATTTCGGGTGGCAGGTGATTTGAGTATACGGAAGACTGTGGTTCGACAGGACTTAACGCTGGTAGGATAAAAGGACGGGCTTTAGTCGGAATGAACACGCAAGACCATTCCCAGACGAACACATCGTCTCTGAGACCGAAACTGCAAAACTAAAGGGCGTCCCTCAAATTCTCCCAAAAAGGCTTGACACTAGATGGCCTGTTGAGTATACTTTTTTTAGTTGATTCATCCTGCCCCGGCAAGCTGTTGGTGGCCTTTAGAATGGATGGTCTTAACTGAAAAGGAAACATGAGATGAACAAAACCGCCCAGTGGTCTTCTCCCATACGCATACCTATTTCCCAAACACCGGCATCTTTTCCCTGACTCCAAGAACAACGTGGATTAGAATTGCCGTTTTACCATGAGTTGATTCATCCTGCCCCGGCAAGCTGCTGGTGGCCTTAGAATGGATGGTCCTAACTGCACATTATGGAGGTATTAAGTCATGAAGAAACAAAAATCTGTACCTACACGGACACCTGTAAAAAGCACCCGAATACGAACTCCAAAGAATCCTGAAGTTTATCTTTTTCCCTTTTACAACGTTCGACATATCAGTTGCCCTGAAGATTTGGAGAATGGGCGTAAGGTTTACATCGGACATGCTCCAATATCTGCGATAATCAGCCTTTCAACAGATGAAAATGTTAGGGATTACCTCGTTGAGGCCGAGGGCAAAAAGAGACGTGTCCCGACACAAGTTCATCGGGCAATCAAGGACACTCTTGAAAACCATTCCGACAACTTCTCCGTTTTGAATAGCGGAGTGACTATCGTGGCCCGGTCCTGTGAGATCAATGAGCCCCAGAAACGCTTGGAGCTAACACGGCCCAGCATCATAAACGGCTCCCAAACGAAGGGTGTTATCAAGGACTTCTTCGAGAAGCATAAAGAGGAGTTTGCCGAAGGTGCTTTTGAACCACATGTCAAATTCGAAATCATAGTCACGGATAATGATGAATTGATTGCTGAGGTCTCCATTGCAAGGAATTTCCAAAACGATGTTATGACGATCTCCATAGCCGGACGGCTCGGCCAACTCGATGAGTTGGAGAAAAGCTTCCAAGGCGAACATCCGGGTACCAAGCTGAAGAAATCTGAGACGAAGCTTTCGGAGGACTATATCAAAACCGAACGCCTTCTGCAGGTGATCACAGCCTTGATCCCTGAGGAATTGTCGCCTAAAGCCGGGGAGATGAAGAAGGTCTATTCTTATAGCCAAAAAACAAAGTGCCTGAGAGACTTCCAGGAAGTCTACAGGAAAGCAAAAGATTTGTCTGACCCGGAACATAAGAAGTATCGTAGACTTTATCAATTCTATTTGGACATTGCTGCCCAAGCATATGACTTGTATGAAACATGGAAGTCACACCAAGGTTTCGCTGGGACAAGGCTTCGTTCTATTGAGAGGGACGGACGAGAGATCAAGAGCGTGCCTGACGGTATCGTCTTCCCAGTACTGGCCTCCTTGTCGGCCTTTGCAAAAGAGACTGACGATGGGTGGAAAATTGACCCTCCACCAGCGTTCACAGAGGAGGAGTTAGTGAAATCAGCTAAGTCCGTTTATATGGACATAGCTAATTCTAATCCGAATACCATGGGCAAGAGCAAAGCCTGTTATTCGTCGTTGTATCAAATCACTTCGATTTACAAGAAACTAGCCCAGCAACAATAGCCCAGATGTTTCCAGGAGACAAAAGGCCCAAGAATCGCGCAGGGCCTTTTGTCTCCTCCTCTTAACCTCAGCCCCTGCCTCAACAGGCAGAAAAGAAGGGACGCGGGTAAAAACTTGACACACTCTATGCGCAATATACGCCTTTCAACTTCTCATCAACGTTCCCTAAATCAGATCGTTGTTCATACAGTTCATTGAAACAGTACTTGCAAGACTTCCTGAGCAAGCCCCAGTAACTTGAGATTTGTGTGCTCTGTAGGAATGTTTGATTCCGTAGGCTCATGGATGGATATGTTTGCCAGGTGGTTGATCTGTTTAACCTTATGATGGATTCTTTTTGGATAGAGTCCTTTATCGAGAGCTTCGTCGTTCAATTTAGACACACCGCCGATGTCGTCCCCTAGTCGATCCCTCAAAACCGCCTCCAAAATGCTTCTGATCAATGCGACTGAGGCGGAGTGATATCCGTAAAGGTACGATTGGTAAGCTTCCTGACAGAGTCTTCTCACGTTTTCAGAGGGTTGCTTCTCAGCAAACAGATGTCTAACTTTTTTCGCTCGGCGTACTATATCATTCAGTCTGTCCACGAACTGGCAGGCATAAAAATCCTCAAAGCCTAATGTAACGCCCCACTCAGGAAGTTCTTCGAGATACTTCCCAGCCAACCTCAGTGGCTCTGGGATAACCAAAGATTCCTTGGACTTGAGGTATATCTTGAGCATGAGTGAACGCATGCACGATTCTGCCTGTGCCAGTTTTTCCTCTGGTAGAGATTTTCCCTGCATATAGGCAGCGAGAACTGTCCCCTCCGGCTCTTTTCCATCGTACCTAAATACTTTTGCCTCGTTTATCACCTTGCGAAGAATATCGGCGAGATTCAAAGAGATTTCTTTTGTTTGCATCCGGTGATCTCCATTATTCTCAATGCATTGCTTATGGATAAGCGTATCGGAGACCGACTAAGGTCTCTCGTTTTCTCCCCCAAACGGACAACAATAACTGTCAGCGCAACGATGACTAGAGCTTGTCAAAGATTTAGGGGACGTTCGTGCAGAGCGTGCATAACTTTTCTCTGCCCCCATGCGATGTCAGGCCCCCTTCCTCTTGGAGCCCTTTCCATATTTAGTCCGCCCCTCTTTCACCTCAAAGCCAATCTTCTTTTTTTGCCACAGACCCACGCAGACATGCGCAGACTGACATCTGGCCGATCTGGCCAGATATCACCCATCGTGCCCTTCGGGCAGATTTAAATCAACGCGCCAGCGCAACTGCTTGCATCGCCATTACAACTTGGGGGCAAGCAGGCATTCCGGATGGCACCGCAGACAAAGATGCCTTGCCTTAGGGTGATGGGTTACACCCGATCCTTCCAACTCTGTGGATCTCTGCGCGCATGCAAGACTGCGAGTACGACAATTCTGTCCTGTTCAGCCACATAAAAGACGCCGTACGGAAAACGGCGAATCAGGCTGCGGCGGACATTCTTGTGTATGACAGGATACAACTCAGGGGTGCGTTGAATGGAGGACAAAGCGGCATCTATGCTCAAAAGGAACTGGGAACCCAAGCCGGGAACTTGTGTTTCATACCAACCATACGCCTCAGCCAAATCGAACTCGGCCTCTGGGCGGATGATGAGAGGCCTTTTCATGCCCTCTTTTGTATTCTTTCCCTCACGAATTCCCAAGGCGACCCAGCATCGGGATTTTGGTGATATGAATCAAGGCGCCGATCCAGCTCTTCCTTCTGTGGCTCTGTGAGAGGAACGGCATCTGGTACGGCAGCGATGCTGTCCCAGACGTCCTCCACAAGCTGAATCCTCTCAGAAACGCTCAATTCAAGCAGCTCGGCTGCCCTTGCTTTGTTCATGGCATAAGTACTCTATCAGAATCGGGACAAAGATTCAATGCCAACAATTCCACGCTGGTTTCCTGAAAGGCCATCATTGGCGGTGCGATCTGTCGTCGCAAACAAAGATTTGGGGGACGTTCGGATTTGGGGGACATTCGTGCAGAGCTTGCATAACTTTCTTCTGCCCCCTGAACTTACGACGTCAAGCGTGCTTCCTCTTCGAGCCCTTACCGTATTTAGCCCGCCCCTCTTTCACCTCAAAGCCAATCTTCCTGGGAGGTTTTTCAGGCGGTGTCATGAGTTCAGCGATGGCCTCAAACACGATCTTGAACTGGTCGTCATATTTCTTTTCAAGTGCAGCCAGCTTCCGTCCCAGGTCCTTGTGGGCCGATAACATCTGCCGCAGACGGACAAAGGCTCTCATAATCTCGATGTTCACCTGTACGGCGCGTTTGCTTCGCAAGACGCTGGAGAGCATGGCAACACCTTGTTCGGTGAACACCATAGGTTTGTAACGAGGCCCACCCCATTGGGATGAACTTGAGGTCACAATTTGTGACCTCAAGTTTGAAAACTCTTCTCGCGTGAGCACAAACATGAAGTCAGGGGGAAATCGATCGATGTTCCTGTTCACGGCCTGCTTGAGCACCTTTGTCTCCACCCCATAAAGCTCAGCCAGGTCACGGTCCAGCATGACTTTCTGACCGCGAATGAGCAGGATGGCTGTTTCGAGCCGCTCAGCAGGAACCAATGATCTTCTGTCTTTTGGAGTCCCTTTCTTCATGACTACCTGGGATGGAAACTTTGGGGACATAGGATCCTATTGAGTATTTGTAAACCCGCTCGCCTTTTTACTATCTTTTCCACAAACATACACAGACCATCATGGCGACGACCTGTCGCCCTGATTCATGTCTTGCCCTTCGGGCACGTCCTGATCCCCAAAAAGTCAAAAGCCCATCCTTCTAAAAAAGATGGGCTTTCGAGTGTTCAGTTCATGCCTTACCCCCAGCAAGAATACTTAAGGTATCAAAAACCCATCTCATGCAGATGGGAACTACGCTTCAGGACATTACAGCAGGTGGATGAAAATCAACGGTCTAACTGGTCCTGATGTTGCCTAGCAGGTAGTCTCGATTTTGTCAAGGATTACAATTGCCTAGGGAGCAGGTGTAACGAAAGGCTACAGTTTTTGGGAAAAAGGACCTAAAAAGGTGTGTAAAAACTATACAGTGCACGGGTGAAAGGTTGAAGGCGGAAGGTAAAGGGCGGGAGGAGGAGACAGGGGAAACGGAGAAATGGGAAGCATGGCGTCTCTCACAGAGCCCGCAGAGGCACTGAGGTCTTGATCTGAATCGCTGAAATACAGGCGCGAGTTCAAACCTTTGATCTTTACAATTGAACAGGCAACGGTCGGATGTCGCTAAAACCATAGATTGCCTGCCCAAGCAGCTCTTGCCATACTCCCTCCAGTCTTTCTTAATGTCCCAACATACTTTTGACTTTTGTTGAAACCTTTCCCCCACTGGCTCCGTTGACTCGAGCCCATAAGGAGGAAGGAGGGGAACACTGATGAAAACTTGAAACACACCATGCGCAACATACGCCTTTCAACTTCTCATCAACGTTCCCTGAATCCGATCGTTGTTCATACAGTTCATTGAAACAGTACTTGCAAGACTTCCTGAGCAAGCCCCAGTAACTTGAGATTTGTGTGCTCTGTAGGAATGTTTGATTCCGTAGGCTCGTGGATGGATATGTTTGCCAGGTAGTTGATCTGTTTAACCTTATGATGGATTCTTTTTGGATAGAGTCCTTTGTCGAGAGCTGTGTCGTTCAATTTAGACACTCCGCCGATGTCGTCCCCTAGTCGATCCCTCAAAACCGCTTCCAAAATGCTTCTGATCAATGCGACTGAGGCGGAGTGATATCCGTAAAGGTATGATTGGTAGGCTTCCTGACAGAGTCTTCTCACGTTTTCAGAGGGTTGCTTCTCAGCAAACAGATCTCTGACTTTTTTCGCTCGGCGTACTATATCATTGAGCCTATCCACGAACTGGCAAGCATAAAAATCCTCAAAGCCTAATGTAACGCCCCACTCAGGAAGTTCTTCGAGATACTTCCCAGCCAACCTTAGTGGCTCTGGGATAACCAAAGATTCCTTGGACTTGAGGTATATCTTGAGCATGAGTGAACGCATGCACGATTCTGCCTGTGCCAGTTCTTCCTCTGGTAGAGATTTTCCCTGCATATAGGCAGCGAGAACTGTCCCCTCCGGCTCTTTTCCATCGTACCTAAATACTTTTGCCTCGTTTATCACTTTGCGAAGAATATCGGCGAGATTCAAAGAGATTTCTTTTGTTCGCATCTGGTAATCTCCATTATTCTCAATGCATTGCTTATGGATAAGCGTATCGGAGACCGACTAAGGTCTCTCGTTTTCTCCCCCAAACGGACAACAATAACTGTCAGCGCAACGATGACTAGAGCTTGGGGCAGGGTAAACGATGGGAATTTCATGTGTTGCTTCCTTTCAAAGCAAGTTAATTATAATGGAACCAGCACTTTTTCAAGTAACAGAAAGGAAAAGAGGGGATGCTGGTGAAAACTTGAAACACGCCATGCCCAACATGTGCCTTTTAACTTCTCACTAACGTTGTGGTATTATCGTCTGAGTCAAATGGGCAGGGCACGGACCCAACGGACCATGGACAACAGGCCACGGACATCTCCGCTAGTGAAAGACATCAGCATTTCTCCTGCGTGGGAAGGAGCGGCAGAGAGGATCTCCGGGCAAGCCGGGATTGTCCTGGTGATCGGAGTACCCGGTTCGGGCAAAAGCACCCTTTCAAGGTATCTGGTTCATTGTCTCACCCATGGTCATCGGACGGTGGCCCTCATCGACTGTGATGTGGGACAAACCCATTTGGGCCCACCCACAACCATCGGTATGAGCCTTTATAGAAAGCCTCCTGATGGGCTTGATACCTTGCAACCGGATTATATGCGGTTTATCGGGGCGACTTCTCCTGTCGGTCACATTTCAGAGGTTGTCCATGGGACAAAATTGCTATCAGACAAGGCACGGCATGGGGGTGCTGAGGGCGTCATCATTAACACCAGCGGCCTTATCCTGGGAACTGCAGGTGCCGAATTGAAGCTTAGCAAGGTGGATGTAGTGGCTCCCCAATATATACTGGCCCTGCAGGAATCTTCGGAAATTGAATCCCTGCTCACGGACCTCAAAAGGCGCCACTCGGTGCCCATCACACGCCTGCCGGTATCCGATGATGCGCAGAAGAGGAGCCTTGAGGCGAGAAGGGGCTTAAGGGAAGAGAAATACAGGGCGTATTTCAAAGACGCCAAGACCATGAAGCTGCCGGTGTCACTGATGGATCTATCACGGTACGGACACGACCGGGAAAGAAACATAGCGTCAAAGAAGGAGCAGAATGTGCTATTGGGCCTCTGCGATGCAATGGGGTATGTTATAGCACTGGGCATCCTTCAAACATGGGATGTAAAGGCCGAGTCGATACATATGCTCACACCCTTGTCTGCCGGGGATCGTGAGAAGGTGGCAAGCGTGAGGTTCGGAGACATAAAGGTGCATCCGGATGGAGTGGAAGAAAATGGACAAGCGACCAAGAATTAGCAAGGGCAGACTTGAGGCCCTTTATCGTCAATATAATCAGCGCGGGTTTGTTCAACCGGACCCGATCCAATTCCTGTACCAATACGAGGACCCGGGTGACCGTGAAGTGGCCGCTCTGGTTGCCTCATCCCTGGCCTATGGCCGGGTGGCTCAGATTCTAAAGAGCGTTTCTTTTGTGCTTGAACGCATGCCGCCGTCGCCGTCCTTCTTCTTGAAGCACACTTCTCCTGAAAGGATTCTCAAGACCTTTGCGGGCTTTAAGCACCGCTTCACGACGGCCGAAAAGCTTTGCGCCATGCTGGTTGGCATCAAGCAGATACTTGGGTGTCACGGCTCTCTCGGTGAGTGTTTTTCAGCCGGCGTCAAAAATGATGACGAGACCGTCCTCCCAGCCCTTTGTGCCTTTGCAAGGGAACTGAGCGGCAAAGCGAATGGCCGCTTGGATCACCTGGTGCCTTCGCCCGTGAGAGGCAGCGCGTGCAAACGACTCAATCTTTTCCTGCGGTGGATGGTGCGCCGAGACGATGTGGATCCCGGGGGATGGGAGAACGTGCCTGCATCAAAGCTGATCGTGCCGGTGGACACCCACATGCACAGAATTTGTCTGTACCTGGGCCTGACAACACGGAAGCAGGCAAACATGGCCACCGCACTGGAAATTACGGAGGGCTTCAGGGCATTGGCCCCGGAGGATCCGGTGAAGTACGATTTTTCTCTGACGCGTTTGGGTATCCGCCAGGATACAGACCTTGCTGCGTTCCTGAAATGGGGAAGGATAGAGTAACGGCGACCCTATTACTCTGTCGGCTCAATGATGACTTTATGGTCCACCAGCGCCAGGCGACTGATTCTGCCTTTAATGAACTTCTGCTCGCCGAATATGGTCGTAAGCCGGAGGTTCCCGTTTTCAGGCTCCACGGTATCCAGGGCCTCCAAGAAAAGCTCTTCCTTGCCGTCCTTTAGAAGATAGGCATCGGCCTCACACATCGTATCACCCCCTGAGCACCAGCCCGTACCAAGAAAAAAGCCATGAATGCTCGCTAGGTCTCACTGCAGAAGCCTTCATGGCTATCGTTTTTACACCAGGTTTGCGAAACCTTGTCGATGACCCTGACGGGTCCACTTCTCAGGCGTTTTCTATTTTTCTTGGGTTTGTTGTTCCTCGCCATGTCCGTGGGAGCCCACTCCCTCCGGGCTCTCCAGGTTTGTGTGATGATGTTCATGGCCCGGTTCATGGCTGTGGGTCACGCCTTCATGGCTGTGGGTATGGTCATGGAGAAACTCAAACTGTTTGTACTTGCTGGCATGCTTCCCACCTGAACAACATTTACACATATGAACCTCCTGGTGATCCCCGCATATTTTCTTTCCTTAGAATATAGGGACCTGATACCCAGGTGTCAAATGAAAAAAGCGTGCCAAGCAAAACACTTACGTGCTTTTTGGCTGATTTGTAAATAGTTGTCCGTGGTTATCCGAACCGGGTACAGAATCATGGAGCCGAGAGATTGAGCAAATAAGGTGAGCCAGTGACAGAAAAATGCCACTTTGTAGCAAAAGAATAGCCTGGAATTTCCGGTGAGGCTGAGGTTTCGGATTATGAGAGGAATCATGGCCATCGATGGCTCTTTCTATCCGCCCTGGTGCCAGGATTCATGAGCATTAAATTTCTTGCATGTTGCTAAGTTGATGATTATGCTCAATGTCTTGACGCGGTACGAAAAGGGTGCGATGAAGGATTCCTCATGACTGAAAAAATAGTCACAAGAAGCGGCGGCGTGCTCCTCGTGGAAAAACGGATCAAAGCCGATGGGGTGGAGATTTCCCTTCGGATGAAAAAGGGTGAAAACTGCCTGTTGCACTGGGGGCTCAAGCATCGTCGCGCCCCAGCCTGGCAGATGCCTCCGAGATCCATCTGGCCTGCAGGGACCCGACCCTTTGACCATGGGGCGGTTCAAACCCCTTTTTTGGGACAAGATGGTCATACCCAAATCATCATCAAGCTGCATCGGTCCGTGGACGTTCCGTTCATCGATTTTGCACTGGTTTTCCCCGACGAGGATCGCTGGGACAACAACGATGGCCGGAATTACCAAGTCAAGATTCCGAGACCGGAAAACCCGGGGGGTTCTGTCACCGAGGAGATCAAGAAGGAGATGCAATCGGAAAAGATCTGCCACGAACACGTGTATCGTCTTGACAAGGACAGGCAGCTTGCGGTTTCCGTGAGCCAAGTGGACGATCGTTATCACGTCAGGCTCATCACCAATGTCTCCGGACCCCTGATCTTGCACTGGGGGCTAGTCAAACAGGCCCGTCATGAATGGGCCCTGCCCCCCGCATCCATGCAGCCTCCGGGAACGACTGTGTTGCAAGACAAGGCCGCCGAGACACCCTTTGTCGACCAGGGGGCGCACCGGAAACTTCACCTGATAATGGGCGAACAAGAAGCGCCCATGGGCGTGGCCTTTGTGCTCAAGCAGGTCCCCACCGGGCATTGGTTCAAGGACCGCGGCCGAAATTTCTTTGTCCCCGTCATCGTCCGTCCGGAGCATGTCGCCTCTTTGGGCGACCCTCGTCTTGTCCCCCTTGCCGAGGAAATCATCGAAAGGGAGACGGGCAGACATTCCTGGACGCTGATGCACCGTTTCAATCTGTGTCATGACCTGCTGGACAGGGTCGGAAACAACCGGGACGGCCTGGCCCTTATATTTGTATGGCTCCGTTTTTCCGCCATCAGACAGCTGGACTGGCAGCGAAACTACAATACCCAGCCCAGGGAGTTGAGCCATGCACTGGACCGCCTGACCCTCAAGCTGGCCGACCTTTATGCCAGTGAACCAAGGGGGAGCGAGTTCATTCGGCTGATCCTGACCACCATGGGGCGAGGCGGCGAGGGACAGCGCGTGCGGGATGAAGTCTTAAACATCATGCATCGCCAACACATCAAGGAAGTCTCCGGCCATTTTATGGAGGAATGGCATCAGAAACTTCACAACAACACGACACCCGACGATATCATCATCTGCGAGGCCTATCTGATTTTTTTGAGAAGCAACGGTGACCTTCGTCTCTTTTATGAGACCCTTGAAGCGGCAGGGGTGACCAAAGAACGGCTGCAAGGCTACGAACGGCCCATCTTATCTCAACCTGACTTTATCCCCCATCTGAAGGATGCATTGATTGGCGAATTTGAGCACTTCCTCAGGATCCTAAAGGGGGTCCATGCGGCGACCGATCTGGAAACGGCCACAGAGGCCGCCAGGCATCTCTTCGATTCAGAATTGGCCGGTCTGATGGACTTCCTGTGGGCCCATCGAGATGATGGGGGAACACCGCTCACGACCCTCGTCCAAAGGGTGACCGAGGCGCGCCGTGTGCTGACAACCCGGATGAAGGAAGGCCGAGAGGGTGTGCGCGAACGCCTCTTTCTGGATCTGGCGCTGGAGGACTTCCTGCGCGTGCTAGTGGAACGTCACCTCCACCTGGACCTGACAGGCGATGACTTGGCGCTATTGATCCCCATGGTAATGGAGAATCTCCTCATGACCAAGGAAGATGAGGAGCTTTCCCTTTGTTTGCAGCACTGGGATGGCCTCCAGGGAAGGCCCCGGTTTGGGAAGGACTGGTCCCTGGAAGCCAAAGCTGTCCTCGACCGTCTAGGCCGTGCCCTGGGAGCCATGATCGATGGCTATTACCAGGTGCTTCAGCCCAAAGCCGAGTTTCTTGGCCAGGGCTTCCGCGCCGACGCATGGGCGGTCACCCTCTTCAGTGAAGAGGTGGTGCGCGGCAGGCCCGTGTTCGCCCTGTCGGCCCTGTTGCGGCAAATGGATCCCATATTGCGCGAGCGTGCCCATCTTGGCGATTGGCAGATCGCCAGCCCGGGCCATGCAACGGGGCGGGTACACGTGGTGGCCGCGTTGAAGTCTATCCAGGGTAAACCCTTTTCCCAGCCCACGGTCGTTGTGGCCGAGGAGATTGGGGGACAGGAAGAAATCCCGGAAGGGGTCAATGCTATCATCACACCGGAGACGACCGATATCGTATCCCACGTAGCGATCCGTGCAAGAAATGCCGGTGTGCTTCTTGCCACCTGCTATGACCCAAAGATCATTGCGCAGTTGCAGTCTCTGAACGGCAGGTGGCTCAGCCTTACGACGAATGCGGCCGGTGAGGTGGTGTTTGAGGAAAGCCTTGAGGAGACAGACAGGGTTTCCCCACCCATTGTAAAGGCGCCGGCAACCCTGTCGCGTCCTGACTTCACCGCCTACGCTGTCTCGCCGCACGGATTTACCAAGAAAAATGTTGGGGGCAAATCCAACAACCTGCGACACTTGGAAGGCAAATTGCCTCCATGGATTCATCTTCCCGCGTCCGTGGCGCTCCCCTTTGGGGTCTTTGAAAAGGTCCTGGCCCAAGAATTCAACCAACAGACGGCTCAACGTTACCAGGCGCTCTGCCGTCAGCTGGATCGAGCCGGGCAAGAGGAGCTCGCCGAGGCTTTGAGCAGTCTCCGGGAGACGGTCTTGACCCTTAAGGCGCCCGATGACCTGCGCTCCTCCCTTGCTCAGGTAATGGAGGAAGTTGGCCTTGCCTGGCCCGCGGACTGGAACAGGGCGTGGCGATGTATCAAAGGGGTATGGGGCTCCAAATGGAACGAAAGGGCCTTTCTGAGCCGCAGGACAAGAGGCCTTCGGCATGAAGATCTCTTCATGGCGGTGCTCATTCAAGAGGTGGTGAAAGCCGAGTATGGTTTCGTGATCCATACGGTTAACCCCTTTACAGGCAATAGAGATGAGATCTACGCTGAAGTCGTGCCGGGTCTTGGCGAGACATTGGTGGGCAACTATCCCGGAAAGGCCCTCAGCTTCACGTGTGATAAGGGCGGGAACGCTCCGCAACTTCTGGCCTTTCCGAGCAAGAGTATTGCTCTTTCTGGAAAGGGCCTGATCTTTCGTTCCGATTCCAGCGGAGAAGATCTTGCCGGTTATGCGGGCGCCGGGCTTTACGACAGCATCATGTTGGAGCCGCCTCAGAAGATCCCCCTCGATTATTCCCGCGATGTGCTGGTGCAAGATGTGCAGTTTCGAAAGGCGTTTCTGGCCACGGTCGCCATGATTGCCACAACCGTTGAGCAGGTCTTCGGATCTGCCCAGGACATCGAGGGCGCCTATGCCAAAGGTGAATACTACGTGGTGCAGACACGCCCGCAGGTAGGAATCGAAGGTGAATAAGACGCCCCGCATCAGAATCGGCAACCAGAGCGCCTTCTCAAGCGCCACGGTGATGGAGCCTTTTGAATTTGCCGTGGCTCATGGTTTCGATGCCTTTGAGTGGTTTCCTGACAAGAAGGAATCGGGTCAGGGATGGGAAGAAAAGGATATCGACGTCGAGACACGTCGTTACATCCGGGACACCGCCCTTGAGCACGACATACGCCTGTCCGTGCACGCACCCTGGCACCTTAACCCCCTGCTGCCCAATGCCCAGAAACGGATCCTCGAATCCCTGGCCTTTGCCGAGGATGTGGGTGCGTCGCTGCTGAATATCCATCTTTATATGGAACAGGGCATTGATGCCTATGTCCAAGGGATCACGCCACTCATAACCCCTTTGGCACAAGCCGGCATCAGGCTCTCCATCGAAAATACGCCGCTGACGGACCCCGGCGATTTGAACGGCTTGTTTAGCAGGCTTCAAGAGATCGGACCTTTTTCCGCAGCAAACGTGGGGATGTGCCTGGACCTGGGACACGCGAACCTGTGTAAGGCAGCCCGCAATGACTACCTGAGATTCATCGATCTGCTCGACCCCGGGGTTCCAATCATCCATGTCCACATCCACGAAAACTATGGGGACGGCGACAGCCACCTTCCCCTTTTTACAGGCCCTTCAGGACGGGACCCTTCAGGCATCAGGGGATTTGTAAGCCGGATGAAGAAGCGCTGTTTTTCAGGCTGCATGATCTTAGAGGTGTGGCCGGACCCTCCAGGTTTGCTGACCGAGGCCCGGGACAGGCTCCGCAAAATGATCGGCAATTCGCAAGGTCCGCCGGTGGCACGGAACAGGACCCCGAATGGTTTTGTGGACACGCTTGTCGAGGCCGATAGACGATGCCGGAGCTGGAGGGAAAAGCTCGGCTGGATTCATGCCCTTCTTACCCGTGACGGGCCTGACCTGAGTGTAGATCAACTCGCCTACATCGCCATCTATCTCCGTTTCATCGGAACGGGACAAGTCCCCTGCACCGAGGACGGACGGCACCACCGTCCGTCTCGCCATGCAAAGCTTGCCCGTGACATATACATTCGTCTAACGAGAATGACGACGCTCGAAAACGTTTTGGTTGTCCGGAAAATCTATCCATGGCTTCCTTCCTTTGGAAACGATTTCATCAGAGCAGAACCACTCACACGGATCAGGGACATTGCTCACAGGAACGATATTCCCAAAGAACTCAAGGAAGAGATCAAGCACACCCTCCAGAACAAACTGCACCGTTGTGCCGGTCCCGAGGATCTTGCCACCTCGTCGGCCCTGCTCGAGAAAATAACGGCTCCCCATGCCCATTATTCGCGTCCCTTTGTAGAGGCTTTTGAGACCTTCCATGAGCAACTCAAGGCATTCTTCAATGCCCGGTCTCTGGACGAACGGCTCATGGCCAGGGCCGACAAGGCGAATTCACAGGCCGTGAACGCGGACAGGCCAGGGCCTGCACCTTCAACACACAGGACGACCTGCCCGGTCAAATTAATAGACGAATTTCTGCGCGCAAAGAAGAGGGCGACCACGCCGGAACAACTGGCGACCACACTCGAACTTTTGACCACGCTTCGCGCCCGGTTCCACGAGGAACTTCCAGGAGACACGAGCGCTGAGGGGCAGGAACGTCAACTGGCCGATATCGCGCTGGAAGATTTTTCCTTTGTCCTCCTGAGTCGCCTGATGAATCAGCTCGACGGGGCAAAGGAAGAGACATCCTGGTTGCTGGCCCTCCGCGGCCTGGGCCTGGCCATGAAAAACCTGCGTCTCAGCCACCTTGATACCGTCGAAAGTCAGGCCATAGAATCCGAGCTGGCCCTTTGGCGTCTGAAGTTTGAATCCAACAGCCGTGATCATCTTATTCGTCTCAAGGCCACCCTGGACAGGGCACGGCGCCTGACGGAGTTTTACTGTCATAAGATTCTGTCATTGTTTCCCAAGAAGGCCGAAAGCCTGGGGCAGGCCCTGGGCGTCGCCGAAGGCGCCAGGAAGGTTTTTGCCGAGGCTGAGATTAGAAGCCACCCGGTCTTCCAGATCTCTAAGGCTCTTGATCTTCTGCTAAATTGGATTCGCAAGCGTGCGGCGCTTCCCCTGTGGGATATTGTCGTAGCCGGGAAAGTCACGGGCCGTCTGTTGGAAGCTCCGGGGCTTGATGATCTGACGGGGCCTTTTGATGAACCGATCGTGGCGCTTGTTGACAAAGCGGAAGCCGATGAGGATATCCCCACGGCCGTGGCCGGCATCATCCTGGCACATGAAATACCGCACCTTTCACACCTGGCGATTCGGGCCAGACAACGAAACATCGTACTTGTGGCATGCGAAGACGGGCATCGTTACGGGGAATTGAAAAACGCCCTGGGAAGGCACATCATTTTGGATGTGTCTGAGCAACAGGTCGGCCTGAGATTCGCCTCTGACCAAGCAAAAGAACAGACGCGTGAAAGGACGGGGGAAATCTTGGGCAAACCGGTTCAGGTTCCCGGGGTCCTGCTGTCATCCGGGGCAAAGATGCCATCCCTGCTATCCCTGGGTCAGGTTGAACCGGCAACGGGCGGCAACAAGGCTTTTGCGGCAAGACGGCTCGAAGAGATGTCCAAAATGAACACCACCGGGTTTTCCGTACCCCAAGGCCTTGTTATCCCCTTCGGGGTGATGCAACAGTCACTTCAAGCCGCGCCGGCCCTGGAACAAGCCTACCAGGCAGTGGTGAACCGCTTGGATGAATTGCCCCCAAGCGATTTTCTCGAGTCGCTAAGCATATTGCGAAATGTCATCAGACGGCTCGATGTACCCCAGGAGGTCGTCTCCGGCGTGATGGCAAGATTTTCACCGAAGGAACGGCTGATGACACGCTCCAGCGCCAATCTTGAGGACTTGAAAGGGTGGTCAGGTGCGGGACTTTATGAATCGATGGCCAATATTCACTCATCTGATGTGGCCCGGGGCGTGCGCGCGGTCTGGTCATCGCTATGGACCCAAAGGGCCGCCGCAAACAGAAGAAGGTTCGGTATCCCCCATGATAGTGTCCACATGGCCGTGCTCATCCAGGAGATGCTTGTCCCGGAGTTTTCCTTTGTCATGCATACGATCAATCCCGTCAACCATGATCCTGATGAAGTCTACATCGAGTTGGCAGTGGGCCTGGGCCAAACCCTGGCATCCGGCAAGATCCCGGGGGGGCCTTACCGCATTGTTTGCCATAAACACAAGGGTGGGGTTCGGGTCATGGCCTTTGCGAGTTTCAGCCAGGCTGTATGGCCTGATCCCGCCGGCGGTCTCACCCGAAGGACAGTCGATTATTCTACAGTGACGCTGTCTACCGATGAAGGCTTTAGAGACCGCCTGGGCCAGCGCCTGGCAACCATCGGTCGATTTGTGGAAGAGGCGCTGGGAGGGCCTCAAGATATTGAGGGGTTGGTCGTCGGGGAAAGAATCTATTTGGTGCAGGCGCGTCCCCAGCACGCAGGTCAAAATCATGGGAAATGAAAAGGATATCAGTCGGGCCGCTCGCCCTCGACTCCTGGCGCTTTTTCAGAAAAGAATCGACGGGGACGATGCCCTTCTTCGTCTGGCAAGCCTTCGTTTCAAAGAGGCCGGCCTCGGGACCGAATTCTACGCGGAAACGCCGGAGGAGATGGACTGGCTGCTACAATTTAAACCCACACCTAAAACGCCCGCAGTGATTCATTTGTCTCGAGGCATCAATCTGTTTGAAAAACCAAGCCGTGATCTGGTCATGGAGTTTGCCCAACGGTACAAAGACCACGTCTTTGGGTTGACCATCCACGACCAAATCGAAATCACGACCCGTTTCGATGACTATGTGGCTAAACTAACGGAAGTGGCTGTGAAAGCCGGAAAGGTTCAAGCAAGCCCCTGTGTTTTTATTGAATACGCTGTGGGTCTTGAGCCCGGTCTCTTCATCGAGATCTTCAAGTCGATACGTGATTTGAAGCGCGTGAGCGCTTGTATTGATGTGGGCCATGTCGGCTTGTGGCAGACAAGCGCGGCCTATACGCGGAACCATCCGGGAAAGGATGTATTTGCCCTCACGCCTCACGATCCCGGGCTGCCCGAGGTCATCGAGGATATTGAAAGTGCGGTCCACTCAGCATTGGACAGCGTGCTTCACGTGATTAACGCGCTGGGCGAGCTGAACAAGCCGGTGCACTTCCATTTACATGATGGACACCCCCTTTCGATGTCCAGTCCTTTTGGGATTTCCGATCACTTGAGTTTCCTGGACAGGATCCCCATACCCTTTGAGTACAAGGGCAAGAGATATCTCGATCCCATGTTTGGCCCTGTGGGGCTTTCAAGGATTGTGAACGCTGCACTGGAACGGCTTGGTCCGGATCGCGTGTCTTTCTCGCTTGAGATTCACCCCACGGAGGGAAGGCGTTTTTTGGACAACGCCTCTTGCCTTTTTGATCACTGGCAAGACAAGACCAATGCGGAACGGATGAACTACTGGCTGTCCGTGCTTCTTCAAAATCATGAACTCGTCTTGCGATTGTGTATGGAAAGGCTGATGCAGTCATAGAAATTGCTGGAAAGGAAAAGGGCCATGGGACAACCAGAAAAGATGATCATCTACAACTTGTTCCCCCTGCTGGCTGGAAAGTTTTCAGACTGGGAAAGGCATTTCGCAAGGGCTTCTGAAATGGGTTTTAACTGGGTATTTGTGAATCCGATCCAACAGCCAGGTCGGTCGGGCAGCCTTTACTCAATCGCGGATTATTTCGCTTTCAACCCTGTTTTGATTGACCACAAGAGCCAGAGGACACCCCAACAACAAGCAAAAGAGGCAATTAAGATGGCAAAAAGCCTTGGCCTCAGGTGCATGGTGGACCTGGTCATCAACCATTGTTCATTCGATGCGGGTCTGATCAAGGCACACCCTGAATGGTTTGTGTGGGCCTCCAGAGGCCATATCGCCCACCCCTTCTGTGATGAAAACGGAAAAAAAGTGGTCTGGAAGGACTTGGCCCGGTTTGATCATAAACATACAAAAGATAAAGAGGGACTCTTCCGTTTTTTTCTGGATGTCGTGCAGTTCTTGATAGAATTGGGTTTCAAGGGGTTTCGATGTGATGCGGCCTATCAGATCCCCAAGGGCCTATGGAAAAGACTGATTCATGAGACGAGAAAGAGGTATCCCGATGTGATCTTTTTTGCGGAGACCCTCGGGTGCCAACCCGATCAGACCCGGGAGACGGCGCGTGCCGGTTTTGATTATATATTCAACAGCTCGAAGTGGTGGAATTTCAAGAGCCACTGGTTGATGAAGCAGTATGCCCTCACCAGAGAGATTGCTCCTTCCATAAGCTTTCCAGAAAGTCATGACACGGTGAGACTCTCCGAGGAGCTCCATGGCAACATAGAAGGACTCAAGCAACGTTATCTTTTTTCGGCACTCTTTTCCGCAGGCGTTATGATGCCCATAGGATTTGAGTTCGGTTTTCGCAAGAAACTCCACGTGGTCAAAACGAGGCCGTCAGACTGGGAAACGACGGATGTGGACCTGACCTCTTTCATCAAGAAAGTGAACAGGATCAAGGCGGAGCATGCCGTTTTTCAGGAGGATGCGCCTACGGAGATGATCAACCACGGCAATCCAAACGTTCTGCTTATGTGGAAAGCATCCACCAAAACGCAAGAAGAGGCTCTTCTCATTCTCAACAAGGACACAGATCACGAACAGCATTTTTATGCAGAAGACCTGCACGAATTCGTCCAGGCAGGGGCGCCTCTCGTTGATCTCTCGCCGGAACATCCTGTGGCCTTCATCCCTGCGCCATTTGCATACGACCTGCGGCCGGGCCAGGGTATCGTAATGATTACCACGAGAGACGCTGTTGAGGCAGATTGATCTGCTCGAAGGTTGCGTTTTTCCTGGATTTCTTGTAGGTTAATTTGGTGTCGTACGTGAGTGGTTCGATCCCCGCGTAGGCGGGTTGCTTGTGACTGATTCTTTTCGGCTGCTCCGTGCGGCGTATGTGCTGGGAGCGAGAATGCTAAGTTTGGGTGAGGAAGATGACCGAGGGCGGCCCAGAGAATGGGATGAGCAGGCCCTCATCAAATTGGAAACGTATGGAAAAGTTCTCTCCCTTCCCCAAAGGGCCAAAATGGATAAGACTGGAAACACGAAATTAACGGGAGACAGAGCCCCCGAAAAGCCGAAGGTCAAGAAGCCAAGCGTTTTGAAGCCGGGACCAGGAGCACAGGAAAAGGTGGAAGAATTGGAGCTGGCAAGACTTGGAGTTGCCAACGAACTCAACCGAGGACCCGTTGATCTACATGACTCATACGGCGAAACCAGAGTCGTTCTGCTTCCTGTCGAACCTTACATGGTCCATGTCTACTGGGAGGTCTCTTCAGAGACACTGGAGAAGGCCAAGGATGGACTTGGCGGCGATAGACGATCACGGACCGCCTTGAGGTTTTACGACGTCACCAACATCTTGTTCGATGGTACGAATGCCCGCAGCTTTTTCGACGTGTATGTCGAACTTGAATCCAGAAGCTGGTACGTACACCTCTGGAGCCCCGACAAGTCATACTTTGTTGAGTTGGGGCTTAAAACGGAAGACGGCCGGTTCTGTCCCCTCGTCCGATCAAACGTCGCCAACACCCCTTCTGCCTGGCCAGCCCCACAAGTGGACGAACAGGGTGCGGCTGTTCAAGGGAATCCAGAGGAGGGTTTGTCGAAGGGTGCCGTTCACGAAAATCACTGTGTTGATGCCACAATGAAAGCGGCAAACACACAAAGGCAGGTAAGATCTCAAGAGGTGCGAGAGCCCAGGCATGAGGAAAATATCGCCCAAGAAACGGATTCGGCTCAGACGTTTCCTGAAGGACCTCTTGGGCAGTCGGGATTCCAGATGGAGGAAAGGCCCTCTTTTCGGCCAAGTGCCCCGTTGAAAGAAGGCGTTCAAGCGCGATCCGAACAAGGGGCCGACGTCGATTTGACGGAAATGAACGAGAAGGGGTTCACCTTTGGCTTGTCGTCAGAACAGGGCGCATCTTCACAAAGAAAGAATGATTCAGCCGACGGCTAGGCATTGACCGGCCTGCTCCCCGCAAGCCCCGTCCGGAAGGGCGGGGTCAAGGGGAGCTATACAAAAATGGCAATCTTCCTTACCGGGAAGCCCCGCCCGGGAGGGCGGGGAGGCTTCACTCGGCCGGCCGGAGAGAAATTTGAAAATGGAAAAAGGCTATCTGGCGATTGTCCTTCATGCACACCTTCCTTTCGTAAGGCACCCTGAATATGTGGACGCCCTTGAAGAATACTGGCTATATGAAGCCATCACCGACACATACATCCCTCTCCTTACCGTTCTAGACGGCCTTGTAGAAGATGGGATTGACTTCCACTTGACCTTATCTGTCACCCCTACCCTTGCCTCGATGCTTGCCGACCCCTTTTTGCAGTCCCGCTACCTCCGTAGACTTGAACGACTCATAGATCTGGGTAAAAAAGAGGTTAAACGGACCAGATCCGAGCCTGAATTCAATGCCCCGGCTCTTATGTATCACAGGCACCTGCTGCAGGTGAGAAAAACATTTGTCCAACGTTATGATCGAAACCTGGTCCTGGCCTTTAGGCGCCTGCAGGAACGCGGATCGCTTGAGATCATAGCCAGCGCCGCCACGCACGGTTACCTGCCGCTGCTTTCCGTCAACCCATCGGCTGTTCGATCACAGATCCGTATTGGCATTGAAAATTATCAGCGGGTATTCGGTCAACCCCCCAAAGGCTTCTGGTTGCCGGAATGTGGTTACTGCTCCGGGATTGATGAATTGCTCAGCGAATACGGGATCCGCTACACGATTTTGGAAACTCACGGCATCACTCGAGCTGAGACGAGACCGAAATATGGTGTCTACGCCCCGATCTGTTGCCCATCAGGGGTGGCCGCTTTTGGGCGTGACCCTGAATCGTCCAGGCAGGTCTGGAGCTCCATAGACGGCTATCCAGGGGATTATGACTACAGGGAATTCTATCGTGACATCGCCTACGATCTTGATTTTGATTATATCAAGCCTTACATTCATCGGGACGGCATCCGAGTGGACACGGGTTTCAAGTATTTCCGCATCACCGGCAAGAACGATCACAAGGAGGTATATGTTCCTGAACGGGCGGAGAGGAAAGCCGAGGGTCACGCGGAAGATTTTATGTTGAACAGGGAAAAACAGATTGAATATCTGGCTTCTGTCATGAATCGCAAGCCGATCGTTGTGGCACCTTACGATGCCGAACTCTTCGGCCACTGGTGGTTTGAAGGGCCGCGCTGGCTTGACTCTCTAATTCGCAAGATCCATTCGGAGCAGAAAGCGATCAGGCTCATCACCCCTTCCGAATACCTCGACCGGTACCCGATCAATCAGGTCTCGACGCCGTCTTCCTCGAGTTGGGGATACAACGGCTTCCACGAGACATGGCTCAACGGGAAAAACGATTGGATCTATCCCCACCTACACCAAGGAGCCCTGTTTATGGAGAGGCTGGCAATGAATCATCCCCGGGCCGAGGGTCTGACACTCAGGGCGCTGAGGCAAGCAGCGAGGGAACTGTTAGTGGCACAGGCAAGCGACTGGGCCTTCATGATTAACACGGGCGCTATGGCAGAATACGGCGTGCGACGAACAAAGACCCATCTTGCGCGTCTGGGCAGGCTGAAGGATGAAATCGAAGGGCAGGTGATTGATGAACAATGGCTTTCCTTCATCGAGAGCCAGAACAACATCTTCCCCCAGCTCGACTACCGCTCATGTTTGGAACCTTGCGCCTCCTCGATCGAAAGGAAAAACGAACGGTCCCCGACCTTCAACAGGTCATCGTGATCTGCTGAAACGTTCATGTCCACAAACGGAGAGTTAGCCATATGTACATCGTGATGATTACCCCTGAATGTGCGCCGGTCGCCAAAGTCGGTGGCCTCGGAGATGTCGTTCAGGGACTTTCCCGTGAGCTTACTACACGGGGCAACGCCGTAGAGATTATTCTGCCTAAATACGATTGCATGCGGTATGATCGAATTTGGGGTCTTCAAAAAACCTACGGTGATCTGTGGGTCCCCTACCATGACCAACATGTTCATTGCGATGTATACTTTGGTTTTGTCGATGGCCTGAAATGTTTCTTCATCGAATCGCATTCATTTAAGAACTTCTTCAACCGTGGCACCTTTTACGGCCATCAGGACGACACTGAGCGCTTCGCTTTTTTTTGTAGGGCGGCGCTGGAGTTCTTGTGGAAGGCGAATAAGCACCCTGAAGTGATCCACTGCCACGATTGGCAGACCGGACTGGTGCCGGTCCTCCTGTTTGAGATATATAAACCGATGGGCATGACTCATCCTCGGGTTTGCTACACCTTGCATAACCTCAAACATCAGGGTGTCACTGGGGAACATACGCTTCGGCAGGTCGGCCTGAATCCCGCCGATTATATGACTCCTGAACGGCTTCAGGATAACTTCAACCACGGCGCCATCAACCTCATGAAGGCGGGGATTGTCTATTCTAATTTTGTTACAACCGTCTCCCCCCGATATGCCGATGAGATCAAATACTCGGATCTCGGCTGTGGACTCCAGCATACCCTTTATGTGCACAGTATGAAGTTTGGAGGGGTCTTAAACGGTGTTGATTACAACGTATGGAACCCTGAAATCGATCCATGGGTGGCCTGTCAGTATACCATCGACACCCTCGATGATAAATATAAGAACAAGGAGGCCCTCCGCCACAGATTATGGCTAAGACACGACTTCAAACCGATTGTTGCCGTGATTAGCCGGCTGGATCATCAGAAAGGCGTTGAATTGATACGACACGGGATGTTTTATGCTCTGGCAAACGGATGCCAGTTCATCCTGCTGGGCTCAAGCCCCGATCCGTCTACGAATGATGACTTCTGGAGGCTAAAACACGATCTGAATGATAACCCGGACTGCCACCTTGAAATCTCGTATAATGAAGAATTGGCTCATCTCATTTATGCGGGGGCCGACATGATTGTCCTTCCAAGCGCATTTGAACCATGCGGTCTCACGCAGATGATTGCGATGAGATATGGAACGATTCCCGTTGTTCGGGGTGTTGGTGGATTGGCAGACACTGTTTTTGATGCGGATTACGCCTCAAAACCGTATCATGAACGTAACGGCTATGTTTTTAATGGTTTTGATCACGCAGGCGTGGAATCTGCCCTGGGCCGGGCCATTGGTCTATGGTACAGCTATCCTCGATATTTTCGCGAACTGATGGTCAACGCGATGAGATACGACTATTCCTGGAATCATCCTGGTGGGCACTATTTGAATATCTACAACTACATCAAGGAATAGCACTTCACAATCCCTTCCAAACGAGAGTCCTTTCTCCCGCTCCTGCCCGTCACATCTGTTCCATACGGAGGCACTATTGGTTCATACTTACATCGGAGCCAGATGCGGTTCGCTCAAAGGGAAGCAAACGATCATTCTACAGGCAAACCACGGAGTTCTCACTGTCTCCATAGGGGCCTTTTACGTATTTGTCGGCGTTCCAGTCGTTTTCCCAATTAGATCCATCAATGAGATAACGAAACTGATATTCCCTTCCTGGCTCAAGCTCAAGCGTGACCGTGTAGCTTCCATTTTTCAGCTTTTTCATGGGATTGGCGTATAGATTCCAATTATTAAAGTCCCCAACGATACACACACTCTTGGCATCAGCAGCAGCAATTTTCGGCAGCCTGAATGTGACCTTGCATGCCTTTCTACTCTTAAGATATTCTTTTCTTATGCCCACACTCATGACCGTGGTTCCCTTTGATGCGGGTTTTTTCACAGCCTTCTTTTTTGCAGCCGTTTTCGCTTTTTTGGCCGCAGGCTTTTGCTTCTGTGCTTTTCCCATGCTTACTCTCCTTTCCATGGAAGAATATGAAGGGATAAAACTCCCTTGGTTCTTGTGGGGGTATAAAGAACTCAGGGTTATGTGTCAAGGAAGAAAACAAGGCATTCCTGTTTGGTAAACGCACGGTTGCCGCTCGACCCAAAGCCTGTTCTTGACAGAGTCCCTTCTTCTCTGAGAGACTTGCTGCATGGGCGAAAAACTTCATATAGAACACATGCCTGAACTCAATAGCCCGATCCTTATCCTTGGATTCAAGGGTTGGGCCAACGGCGGCAACGTGGCGGTGGGCATGATCGACTATCTTATACAAAAGCTTCAGGCCACTCGCTTCGCAACGGTTAGTGCCGATCATTTCTATCGATTCGATGATACCCGTCCTACAGTCACGGTAAAAAGCGGCCAGCTCAAGGAGATCTCACCCCCGGAAGCCGCGTTTTACGCCGCGCGCCAGGAACAAACAGGCGTTGACGTGATCTTGCTTAAAGGCAACGAACCTCACCTTCGTTGGTTCTCCTTTACTGAACTGATATTGTCCCTTTGCAAGCAATGGGAGACTGGCCTCATTATTAGCTTGGGGGGTCTGCAGGACCGGGTTGTGCACACCGATGTGATTATTTCAGGTCTTGCTTCAAACGCAGGACTGGTGGAGCGCATGAGACAGTTACAGGTTATTCCGACGGATTATGAGGGGCCCGGTGCGATTTACTCTTTGATCCTGCAGCAGGCCAAGGGCATGGGCATTGAAGGGATCAGCCTCTGGGGGCATTGCCCGTTTTATCTTCAGGGCACCCATCTGCGGCTCCTTTCTCAACTGGCCGCTGTATTGGCAGACCTCACAGGTTTGCAGATAGAGACCGACGAATTGGAGAAAGGATGGATGCGCCTGGCGAGGCAAATCCAGGGGTTAATTGATCGCAACCCCGAACTCCAGGCGGCGATCCAAGAGATCATAAAGTCCAAGACCGGGGGCCCATCTCCCGCGCCTGTGAGGGAAGACGGGAACGTGATCTACCTGGACGATTTTTTTAGGCCCAGGGGCTGAGGTAGATCGGCTTATGAGCATTAAGGGTTTGCGCAAAATGTGAAGTTGTGAGACCTTTGCATAACCTCGAAAAGCGACAATTATGAGGTTTTTGGGGTACCCACCCGGGCGAAGCGAATGGCCCGCCCTAGCGGGCAAATCGCAAGCTGTTTGAGGCCGTTAGGCCAAGTTCTTGCGATTTAGTGAGCGAGCCCTCAGATGGGTCAAAAACCTCATATCAAAGAGCGAGGCGAGGTTATTCAAAGGTCTCGTTGTTTTTGCATGAGCCCCAAGCATCGGGGGGAAACCGGGTGTGATGTCCGCAGATGACCCTGTGTCCCGGCTTCTGGAAGCGCTTTCAGAGGCAAAGACGTGGCCTGAGCGGTTTCAGGCGCGGCTTGAGGCCGGGGCAGACATTCGTCATGAGATTAGCGAATCTGACAAGCGCATTGAGGCTCTTGAAAAGCAGGCCAAGGACGCCATGAAAAGGCTCGGATGCGTCAGCCCTCAGACCCGCAAGGTTTATCACGGCATGGCTGACATGCTCATCAACTGGCAAACCTTTAAGGACACTCTGGGATAGACGACATTACGCGTAGTATGTTGCGCAGGCCGTTTCAGACTCCCAGGCCGTGACCCGGCTGATCTTGACTTCTTGATCGTTCAGCGACAGGGCGAGTTGGTCAGCTATGAACCTGGCGATGTTTTCTGAAGAGGGATTCTGGTGCTTGAAGGCTTCGAGGTCGTTGAGGAATTTATGATCCAAGGTTGCCACCACCCCGTTCACGTGCCTCTTGAGGACCCCAAAATCGATGGCTAGGCCGACGTCATCCAACGTCTCAGAGATAACGCAGACCTCGATCTTCCAGTTATGTCCGTGTAAATCCTCACAGGGACCCTTAGACTCCTTCAGCTGATGGGCTGCGGCAAAGTGGCTGATGACCTTCAATTCATACATCTTTGGTGCCTAAAGTGAATAAGAGTGCCCGAAGTGAAGCCTCCCCGCGCTTCGAGCGCGAGGTCCCCAAATCCGCAAAGCAAAATCCAAAGCACTGCCCTTACTCTGCTTCCCCTGTGTATGGCTTTCCGCATTCACTGCACACACCCTGTTCATTAATCACCCCGATGCAGGTCCCATCACTGCACAAGAGGCGCTTGGAAAAATCGATGTCATCCCCACCGGACTTCTCATTTGAGTCGACGTATGGGTCAGGGCTATCCGGATCCGCCAAGGCTGACCCGCAGTAACAGCAGAATTTCCCGAACAGGGGGACCTTTTCACCGCATTCCAGGCATTCTCGAACAGGCAACTCCTCGTGGCAATGCGGGCATTCTATTGACATGTTCTATCCTCCAATGGCTGACATGGGGCGCCGTCCCGCCCCTTTTCCCCGGGTCTTGGAAGGGTGTTGCCGGGGCTTTCTGGCGATGGCTTGCAGAACCAGTCTTTTCAGATCTTCCGGGCTGCATCCGTTTCTCAAAGGTGTCTTGATGTCCACCTCGTCGTCAGCAAAAAGGCAAGGCCGTAGTTTGCCGTCGGCTGTCAGCCTGAGCCGGTTGCACGTGGGACAAAAATGATGGCTGAGGCCGCTGATAAACCCAATTTCTCCTCTGGCGGATTCAAATCGGTACCGCTCGGCCGGTCCGTCGAGGCTGGAGCGAAGAACCTTCTGGAGAGGACCCAAGGTCTCCAGCGCAGACTTGATCTCGTCCGAAGAGAGATACTTTTCAACCTTCCACCGGCTATCATGTCCGATGGGCATATACTCGATGAACCGAATATGGTAGGGCTTTCGAACAGACAACCGGGCAAATTCAAGAACTTCATCATCATTGATACCCCTGAGGACTACCACATTCACCTTGATGGGTGAAAACCCCACCGCCTCGGCTTCTTGAAGTCCCTCCCAGGCATCATGAAAGCAATCGCGTCCGGCGATCTTCGCATATTTTGCGGGATTCAGCGTGTCCAGGCTAATGTTGATGCGATGAACCCCTGCGTCAAAGAGTTCCTGTGCCTTTTCCTTTAGATGCACGCCATTTGTCGTGATGCTTACGTCTTGGAAGCCGGACACCTGACACACAGACTTGACGAGATGCAAGAAATGTCTGCGCACGAGGGGTTCGCCCCCTGTGAGACGCACTTTCTCGATGCCCATCTCAGCAGCTGCCTGAAGCACCTTCAGGATCTCTTCATAGTTCAAGATATCGCCATGATTCAGAAGCCGAAGGTCTTTCACCGGCATGCAGTACATGCAGCGAAGATTGCATCGGTCTGTAACAGAGACCCTAAGATAGGTGATCTTGCGATTGTGGTGGTCTACGTTTCCAGCCATACGGAAATGCCGCTCTTATGGGAACCGCAAAGGCGAACGCATGCCTCATCTGAACCGCGAAAGCGAGCGAATCTGAAAATAACACATTTCCCTCACTCTTTTATATTTAAGATAGCACAAGGAGGCGGAGAAGGTCAAACGGCCTGCTGGCCCCTTGAGACCTTGAAAAATTCCTTTTCACTGATTCCTGTGAACCCTTCTGACCCATTGCCGGCGTCATGCGTGGCCGTTGGCCCGGAAAAGTTGAAAGATCTTTGGAATGGATTTTGCAGTCCCCCACCCCATGCATAAGCCGATGGATGGTCCCCGTATTTCCTTACGATATGAACTTGTGAGATTCGCACCGACCCGACGAGGTTGGTTTGCTTAAGGATCGGCCATGAACGTCCCTTTTGAACAACCACGGAAACCGCACCGCCACCCGGCCTTTAAGGGGCTCACCGACAAAGAACTGGTTTCCGTGTACAATACGGCCAGTGTCAAAAAATTCGACACCGGCCATGTTCTCATCCGCAAGGGGGATACAGGTACTAAACTGTACTTGATTCTGGAGGGCTCTGCACAGATTCTGAAGGGCCTCAACGGTCACGCAAGACAGGTTGCCGTACGTGGCCCGGGAGACTGGTTGCCGGAGGGGCCTTTTTTGGGACAGCGGCACGCAACGGTGTCCACCGTGACGTTGGAACCGATGACCGCCTTGGTGTTGGATGAAGGGACCTTCAACGCCTTACCCTCAAGAATTCAGTTGGCTATTTATAAGGCTTTAAACGATCTGTCGGCACAACGGATCAACGATCTCACCACACAACGATTAGAGCTATCTGATACGAATGAATATCTAATTTCTCACACCGCCCATTTCCTCCGTGCCAGAACGGATGGATATGCCCGTTCAGACATGATCGCCAGTTTCCTGCAGGGTGTCCCCCGCTTGCCCATGTATGCGAGCAGGCTCGCCGTAATGCTGATGGATGAAAACGTATCCACGCGCAAAGTAGCCGAGTTGGCCAAGCAAGATCCTTCCTTGGTGGGCGCAGTACTGAAAACGGTCAATTCAGCCTATTATGCCTTTCACAGTAAGGTGTCAGATTTCCAACACGCAGTCTTGCTCCTTGGCTTCAACCAGGTCTATCAATTGGTCATGGATATGGGTATTCAAAATACCATGCCCAAAACCCCTGAGTTTCGGGCACTCCAGTTTCATTCCATGGTGGTGTCCTTGATCGGTTTTGAGATATCGCAACTCTGCAATATAAGAAAGGCCGTAGTCATCAGTACAATAGGCCTGCTGCACGACATTGGCAAGAGCATTATTCTCTTGTTAAAGAGACGGCATGCCAAAATGAGTCTTCTGGTTGATATGCTCGACCACCCAAAGGTGGGATCGCTGCTTCTAAAAGAATGGAATATCCCTGATGCGGTCAGCCAGAGCCTGCAATATCAATACTATCCTGAATGGCTTCCTCCGGAAAGGATCCCCAAAGAATGCAGGGAAAATGTGACTGCTCTGTATATTGCTCACCTGTGTCACGACTATTTGGGGGGCAAGAACGAAAATGACCTGTCTACAGCCTTCCTTGGGAGGTACATGAACGTGTTGAATCGTCCGGAAAGGTCCATCGCCGAGTTCGTTCAAAATAAGGTCCTTCCGGCCTTGAATAAGAAACTCAATACCTTTCCTGAAGATGTGCGGCACTTCTTGACAAGAGGGGCGAGTCACATCGTAGACAAGGGCCAAGGAGATGCAGCGAGCATGTGATCGAATCTTGCAAGGACCGTTGCCGTCCGGGCGGGGGCGTCTGGGACAAAAATCGCTTAAGAATGTTATTCAATTTGCCGATTTAACAGATGATCGTTTCCAGTTGTATAACCTAGTCTTGACCCAATATGACCAAGCTGGATGAAGCGTAAAACCGGCTCAACGGCTGGATTTTTCGATCTCAGCATCAAAATATTCGGAGGGCTGATATGATCGAGCACGAAACAGGAACTTTGATTCTCAAGGTCGTACCCAGTGGCAAAATAGAAGAGGAGGCAGGGGCTTTTCTCGCAAAGATCTTCAAAAATGTTTCCCGGGACAAAATCATACAACTGGTGAGCAGGGCGCCCGTGGTCGTGAGCAAGAACGTGCCCGCAAAAGCGGGTAGCATGATTGTCTCGGGCCTCGAAAAGCTCGGAGCCACGGCTGCTTTTGTCCCGAAGGGCCAGGCGACGGAAGACACGCTAGACACATATTCCTCCTCCCAAGTAGCAGCTTCGCACCAAGGGCCGCCTCCCTCTGCCGACCGGGCTGCTCAGGCTTATGCGGGAGCGCCGCCCAAAGACGGCTGGATCACGAAGATCAAGTTGTCAGTGGCAGGCCGCCTAGGGGAAGTCAACAAGGAACTGTGGTTGATCTTGTCCTTGTTGGCACTTGCCGCCGTCATGAATTATCTGGTGACAGCCAACCGCATGGTCCTGGGTTTTTACACCTTGCCCACTCTGTTTTCCGCCTATTTCTACGGCCGACGCCATGCTACGCTCACGGCCTTTGCCAGTGTATTCCTGGTTGGGCTCCTCGCGCATTACAACCCGAATCTGTTCGCCCAAATGCCGGAAGGCCGGTTCGTTGAAGGCCGGTGGTACGATCTTACTGCGTGGGCAGGCATCCTGGTAGTGACGGCTTATACCATGGGAACACTCCACGAGCATCACGAAGCCCGCGTGCAAGAGTTACGGCAGACCTATCATGGTCTGCTCCTGATTCTGCGCCAGTTTGTCTCCAAAGACAAGTACACCGAGAACCACTCGTACCGCGTTTCCATCTATGGAGCCAAAATCGCCGCCTACCTCGGATTCAATCCGCAGCAGATCGAAGACGTGCGCGATGCCTCGTTACTGCATGACATCGGCAAGCTGGACATCAGCCGGAAACTTCTTTACAAGGCAGCCCGCCTGACCGACGAAGAGTACGAGGGCATGAAAAAACACGTGGAAAAGGGCGCTGACATGCTGGAACCCCTAGGGGGACCGCTGCGTCGGATCATTCCCATCATCCTCGCTCACCACGACAGATTCGACGGTTCCGGCTACCACCCGGTCTCTGGAGAAAAAATTCCTTTAGAGGCCCGGGTCATCGCAGTCGCCGATGTGTACGACTCCCTGACGAGCGATCGCCCTTATCGCAAGGCCATGTCCCCCTTTGACGCCAAGGAAATTATCGTCAAGGGCTCTGGCACAGACTTCGACCCAAAAGTCGTCAACGCCTTTTCGGAGGCGTTCCACAAGGGAGAAATGGAAGTCCCGGAGGTGGTCCTTTAACCTGCACCCCCCAGGCGGGAGGCTGCGTCAGGCACAAACTTTAATCCTCATAATCCTACCAACTCTTTTGGAGATGATCCAAAATTTTCATCTTCCTTGACCTTGGAAAAACTATGTCATTCTCGGACAACCTCCTGGTTTGAAGATCGCAGCACGGTGCGCCTGTTCTTGTGGTCAAGCGCTGATCTAATGAAGGACACAAACAGAGGGTGGGGACCCATCGGTCGAGACTTGAACTCGGGATGGAATTGACACCCCAGGAACCAGGGGTGGTCGCGGATTTCTACGATTTCAACCAGCTGCCCGTCTGGAGAAATACCGCTCATGACAAGACCGGCCTGCTCCAGCTTTTCTCTGAACGCATTATTAAATTCATACCTGTGACGATGCCTTTCTGAAATCTCTTTTTGTCCGTAAGCCCCGTGCGCCAGCGACCCTTCCTCGAGGATACAGGGGTAAGTCCCCAATCGCATCGTCCCTCCCTTGTCCGAGGCTACGTCCCTCTTTTGTATCGTCTGCGATTGGTAGTCAAACCACTCGGTCATCAGATAGATGACCGGAAAGGGGGCGGCATCATCAAATTCGGTACTGTGCGCGCCTTGCATGCCGGCCACATGGCGAGCATACTCGACCACAGCCATTTGCATACCGAGGCAGATGCCGAAAAATGGGATTTTTTCTTCTCGGGCCAACCGGATCGCCCTGAGCTTGCCCTCAATGCCCCGTGCGCCAAACCCACCGGGTACCAGAACACCATCGGCTGCTTCCAGGCGCTGCCGACAATTGGCCTCGTCAATGCTTTCTGAGTCCACAAAATCCAGGCTCACCTTGCAGTCATTGGCAATGCCCCCGTGTGTAAGGGCCTCGTTCAGGCTCTTGTACGACTCCCGCAGATGAATGTATTTTCCGACAATGGCAATAGTGACCGAGTCCTTGGGATGCTTTATCTTTTCTACCAGTTCTTCCCAATCGGTTAATCTTGGGGATCGGGTCCAGATATTCAGCAACTCTATGATTTTGTCGTCCAGACCTTCCTGATGGAAAACCAGAGGCACCTCATAGATGGTCTCCACGTCTTTCGCGGTGACGACCTGGTCCACATCGACATTGCAGAACAGGGCGATCTTGGACTTGAGCTCCTTGGACAAAAACCGGTCGGTTCGACACAAGAGTATGTCCGGTTGGATGCCGATACTGCGGAGTTCTTTGACGCTGTGTTGCGTCGGTTTGGTCTTGAGCTCACCGGCCGCAGATATGTACGGGACAAAAGTCAGGTGGACATAGAGAACGTTTTCTTTGCCCCTGTCTGACTTGAATTGCCTGATAGCCTCTTGAAAGGGGAGGCTTTCAATATCGCCTATCGTTCCGCCTACTTCAACGATGACGACGTCCACATCCTGGGACACCGACATGATACTCTGCTTGATTTCATCCGTGATGTGGGGAATGACCTGAACCGTACCGCCCAGATAATCTCCCCTCCGCTCCTTTGTGATCACCGAGTCATAGATCTTGCCTGTGGTGAAGTTGTTGTTGCGCCCCAGCTTGGCATGGGTAAAGCGCTCGTAATGGCCCAAGTCAAGGTCGGTCTCAGCCCCATCGTCCGTCACAAAGACCTCGCCGTGTTGAAACGGGTTCATCGTGCCGGGGTCCACATTGATGTATGGGTCCAGCTTCTGCAGGGTGATGGTCAGTCCTCGACTCTCCAGGAGCGCTCCGATGGCGGCAGAAGCAAGCCCCTTGCCCAAAGACGACAGCACGCCTCCTGTTACAAAAATAAATTTGGTTGGAAAAGGCATATCAAAACCATCCTCTGGTACCTAGAATCCTGCCCTCAGCTAAGGCCTGCTTCCCTGATCCAATCGATATATAATGCCCTCCGAGATCTTTTCGGCAGACAACCCGAAAAGCGCTTCAATCTCGAGCAGGTCAAGATATTCGTCCTGCCAGGCCAGGCTTGTCTCCTCCACAAGGTGCCTTATGTGGTGATACTTTTCACCCAGGGCATCCAGCTTCTTTTGAAGCGCCACCTGTTTTTTAAATCCTACATTAAAGAGCAACAGATAGTCTATCTTCGTGCCGTCTGATATGACCGGTACGGCAAGAATATTTCGGTTGTCCCTTTTACCTATGCCGATAAAGACATTTCCGTTGTTCACGATGATCCGCTTCGAGCCGCGCAGTCGGTTGTCCGTCTCGACCCGTGAGACAAGCCGCGCGGAGCTCCCTTCTTTCTTGATAACGTGGATGGTCGAATCTTCAACGGGCTCTCCTAAAATATTCAGGCCGGCTATCCTGTAAAGGGTCGTTCCTTTCACCTCGCTAACAACTTCCTGCAGACGCCTCAATACCACGATATTGTTCGTGGTCAGCTGGTTCTTGCCGAATCCATGGCGTTCTAGGGCTTCAAAAAGGAGACCCTCCACCTTCTCCGAGATCCTGCTCGTGCCCACGGTGACGGTCTTGGCCTGGTGCTTTATGGCATCAACAGGTCGGGCCATTTCGTTGATGATTCTTCCCATGCATTCAAAGAAGGTCCTCAGCATATTGGGTGCCGTCCCCTTGGCCCCAAAATCAAACTCAAAATCCTTGATAGGAAGCCTGCCTGCCAGGTACTTGAGCAAAAGCGTGAGATCGGATGCCGCATGGATGGCCATGGCTGTGGCGTATCGCTTTTGCCTTATTTTTTCCTTGAAAGCCCTATAAAACTGAGCCGCCTTTTCCCTGAACGCCTTGTCCAGTACAATCTCGTAGACGTCCAAACCCCGATTCACAGAGGCGTCAATATACTCATGAACCTCCTGCCGAAAATTGAAGAGATACCGAGATTCCTGGTTAATGGCCAGCGCCGCGTAGTATCCCCACAGATGACCTGCCAGGGTGTTGAGTATGGGCGCAAGGCGCTCTTTGACCTCAGGCACATGGATCACGGCGTCGGCATAAGGATCAAACCGGTGCTCACCTTCCGTAGCCACCACGATGATAACCGCTTCATGGGCCTTAAATATCGCAGTGTCCTTTACAATGTCACTAACTACATTGTCACGGTTGCCTGCGGCACAAACAAAGATAAGGGGTTCGGAAGAAAGGTCGATATGCTTTTTGTCTTCCACGACGTCCGACGAAATGCTCTTATAGCAAAGCTCGCTCAATTTGATTCTGATCTCATCAGCCGAGATCTTGTTGGGGCCGCTTCCCACGATGGCCCAGTAGGTTTTTGTCACGGCAAATTGCTCGGCTGACCGGGCGATCTCCCCTTGTCCCTCCAGTACCTTATTCATGGATGAGGGCAGTTTCCAAAGGTGTTCTATTTCTGAGACAATAAAATCGTCCGGCTTGCTTCCAGTCAATTGGGCTAACCTCAGGCCCAAGATGCCGCCTGCCACAATTTGGCAATAGTATGCCTTGGTAGAAGCCACGGCCATTTCAATATCTCTTCCGCTGCTCGTGTAAAGCACGCCGTCGACCTTAAAGGTGACGTCAGAGTCTCGCCTATTGACAATGGCCAGCGTGAATGCCCCTCGCTCTCTGGCCATGTCGATGGCCCGATTGGTGTCTGTCGTCGTTCCGGATTGGGTAATGGCAACAACCAGACAATCCTCCAACGTATCATCGAGCATGAATCCGCTAAACTCGGAGGCCTTGAAGGAGGCCACAAGGATGTTCGCAGCGCTCAAGTAGTCTCTCAGCAGTGCCGTACACCCTGATGCTGCGACGCCTGCCGTGCCCTGGCCAATGAAAAAGACCCTGCGGATTATGTCTTCCCTCAAGGCTGATTCGAGCCGAGCCGGTATGACCGAATGGTCCAGGAGAATCTGAGGACAGGGCTTGCCATTTCTTTTTATAATCGCTACACGCCCTTCAATAGTCTGCTCCACGGAGCGAGGCGATTCTGAGACCTCCTTCAAAAAGTAGTGAGGGAACTGCTGCCGATCAATGTCTCTTGAGGTGATTTCCGTCTCTTTGATGTCACCTTCGCAAAACGCCACGGGAGTGCCGTCATAATAGATCGCTTTAATGCCATCCAGGCCTCCCTCAGAATCGCTGTCGAGGACAAATATCTGCCCCTGGGTTTGCTGCCCCGATATCCCTTCCGTCGGTTTCTCGCCCTCCATCTTGAGATAACGAGACGTCTCCTCAACAAATCCATATATCTCAGAAGCCGGGACATAATGATCGTCAGCCAGCCCCACAAAGATGGCCTGGCCGCTCCCCTTTTGTGCCAGAAAAAGCTTTCCGGGCGCCAGGTCGCTGTGCATGGCGATGGCGTGGGAGCCCTCAAAATCGTTCACGGCCAGACGAAAGGCCTCTTCCAGGGTCTTGTTTGTCTCAAGATGTTTTTCTATCTGCAGTGGAATAATCTTTGTGTCCGTGGTCACCTCATCGGAAATGAATCGACAGGTTTCTCTTTCAAAATCTCGCCTCAGGCCCTGGTAGTTATCAATATCTCCATTGAGACAAACGTGAACAATCCCGCGAGAGCCCCCTGGATCATTGTCAACGGGATGGCAGTTGGCCTCGCTGATTTCACCAACCGACGCCCAGCGCGTATGGGCCACCACGCTGTGATACAAGTGGGGGAACCTGATGAGCTCCTGAAATATGGCATCATCACGGACTTGCTGTCGCAAGAATTGAACATTATCCCCCAGGCTTCCCACCTCCGCTGCAATCTTGTACGTAAATACCAGACAGACCCCCGTTTCCCGCCTATGGGTCCCGATGTCTCCATTGGCCAAGACTCGGCCTTCCTGCCTGGCCTCGAACTCATCAAGAAGAGATGCCTCTTTCAACCTTTCTTGAAAATCCGAGAAGGTGGCCTCATCCAGGACAAAAAGGAGGGAAACCCCGGCAGAGTCCCTTCCTCTGACCTCGAGTCGATCAAGGTTGTTAAAAATAAGGTTTATCTCCTTAAACCGCCTGACGGCGCGGGGGCTCTCCTCGTATTGGTCAAAGCGCCCGAGCAACGCTATCTTTTGAATATTCTCTAACACTTCGTGCTGCAGGGACCAGAGGATGTCCCTCAATTCGGTCATGCGCAAGGCGATCACTTCAGACGCCTCTGCTGCCAGGTAGCCTTTCTTCTGGCTCTGGACCTTGTCCTCGGCCTCAATCAACGCCTCCAGCTTCGTGCAGATGGTGGACAGTACTTCCTGATAACCCCTGTTGGAAAACAGGCTGCAAAAGACCCCCTGGCCTTTGAGCTGCTCACCGAAACGCCCCATCTCTTCCAAGAACGCTTCTCCGCCAAGGTACTGCGCTTCGTGCCACTTCCCCCTGTTTTCGAGTCCCTTCCATGTATATTCAGACAGGCTCTCCAACTGACGCTCAAGCGCCTGAAGCGGAAACTCCCCCGTTTGGGCAGGGGCCCTCTTAAAGGCCAAGATCCCCGTTATCCCGCAGCTAAGAACACCCGGCTCATAAGGGAACAGGACCACTGAGCCGTCTGGGACTGTTTTCAAACTTCTGCCAAAGTACAGGCCTGTGATACCCCTTGCTTTCAGAAGGGTCCTGATTCTTTCAACAATTATCATTTATTCCAACCTATCAGAACCGAAGCGGTTCGTAATCAACGTCCCAAGAATTTCAATGGTTCCCCTGGCCAAGAGCCGCCTCCAGTTTTTGGATATCTGAAGGGGTGTCCACGGCCTTTGAATCATTGGCAGTTTCCACCACTTTGATCCGGAAGCCATGTTCCAGGGCCCGAAGTTGTTCAAGCTTTTCAACGGCCTCCAGCCTTGCCTGGGGCAGCGAAGTGAAACGATCCAGAAAATGTTTTCGAAACGCATAGATTCCCACATGCTTGAACATGTCAACCGGTTCCACACTGTCCCGGTTGAAAGGGACAGGAGAGCGGGAAAAATAAAGGGCGAATCTCTCTTTATCAAAGACACATTTTACGCAATTGGGATCCTTGATCTCAGCCAGGTCCCTTATCTTGTAAATGAGCGTGCTCATCACGAGCCCTGAGGTCCCCACCAGTGGAGTGACGACCTCTGACAGAGACCCGGGGGCAAGGGCCGGCTGATCCCCCTGGATATTGATGACAATATCTTCGTCTTGCAGGTCCAGCCTGAGGGCTGCTTCTGCCACCCGATCCGATCCACAGCGATGGGTGCGCGCCGTCATCAGCGCCCGGCCCCCGAAGCCCTCAACGCACTTCAAAATTCTCTCGTCATCTGTAGCAACGACCACATCGGAAAGGATCTCGGCCTCTTTGGCCCTCTCATAGACCCATTGAATCATGGATTTGCCAAGTATCGGCATCAAGGGCTTGCCTTCAAACCTTTTGGAGCCGTACCTGCAGGGGATAATGGCGACTATTTCCACAGGGCCCTCCATCTTCGTCGCAGCGCCGTAGTCATCGGGATCAAAAAAAGATCGCCAGGAGCAATGAAAAACGGCAGCACTTAATATTCGAGACTTGCTTTGGAAATGTCTTCTTCCGGCTGGATGGGATATCTGCCGTTAAAGCAGGCCAGGCAGAATCCGTCTTGTTGGATCCCCGTCGCCTCCAGCATGCCGGGCAGGCTCAGGTAACAGAGGCTATCCAGACCGATGAAGTTCTTTACCTCTTCCACAGAATGTTGGCAGGCAATCAACTCCCCCTTGGTTGGAAAGTCAATGCCGTAGAAACATGGGTAACGGTGGGGAGGACAACTGACTACCATATGCACCTCCTTGGCCCCTGCTTCCCGCAGTGTCTTGATGCGCATCTTGCTGGTGGTCCCCCGTATAATCGAGTCTTCGACAATCACCACCCGTTTCTGATTCAGGATCTCTCTAACCGGATTGAGTTTGATCTTGACTCCAAAATCCCGCATCGATTGGGCGGGCTCAATAAATGTTCTTCCCACGTAATGGTTACGGATCACACCCATCTCCAGAGGGATGCCCGACTCATGACAAAAACCGATAGCTGCGTAGTTGCCGGAGTCGGGAAAAGGCATGGCAAAATCCGCTTCAAGGGGATATTCCCGGGCCAGTTTCATGCCCAGCCTCTTTCGAATGGCGTACACGTTGTGACCGAAGATGTTGCTGTCCGGTCTGGCAAAGTAGATATATTCAAAGATGCAGAAGGTAGGCTTACATTCAGGGAAGGGTTTGATCGACTTTAGGCCCCCTTCACCAATCATGAGTATCTCACCGGGGGCAACATCCCTCAGATACTGGGCGTCCACCAGATCCAGGGCGCATGTCTCAGAGGCCACAACATAGGCCCCGTCGAGCATTCCCAGACACAGCGGCCTAAATCCGTTGGGATCTCGAAAGGCCACAAGACCGTCTTGCGTCATCAAGACGCAGGAATAGGCCCCTTCGATCTGCATCACAGCCTTAACCAAGGCCTCCTCCATGCCCCCTGCTAAATTCCGAGCCAGGAGATGAACGATGATCTCGCTGTCCATCGTGGTCTGGAAGATAGAACCCTTTTTCTCCAGATCCCTCCTGAGCCGTCTGGCGTTCGTCAAGTTTCCATTGTGACCAATGGCAAGGGTCTTGCCCGCATGGGAGACCACAAAGGGTTGAGCGTTTTTTGCGACAGACAGCCCGGTCGTAGAATATCGCACGTGCCCCACGGCTATACGGCCGTGGAGCCCGTTCAAGACGGATTCGTTGAAGACCTCGTGGACAAGCCCCATCCCTTTATGTTCATAGATGGACCTGCCCGTGGACGTCACGATACCGGCGCTTTCCTGTCCGCGGTGCTGGAGGGCATAGAGCCCGAAATACGTCAACTTGGCCGCATCATCATGTCCGAACACACCGAAGACACCACATGCCTCTTTGGGTCCATGACACAGTGTCATACCTTACCCCACGTTCTTCAATGAAAAGGCGGCCGCAGCCGTCTTCGTCTCATGTTGGTTTCCAAAGCCTTTCGATCCGGTACTTCCTGTTGCCTTGTAAAAATCCTGCAACGATTGAACCGTCAGCCTCCTTTTTTTCATGGCTTCAATGCCCGAGGCCATGGCACAAGCGCCGGCCAGGGTGGTGGCATAGGGGAGACCATACCGCAGGGCTGTGAGACGGATGGCCTTGGAACCGCCGGCGCTTTCCTTGCCTGAAGGCGTATTGATCACCAACTGGATGTCCCCGTTCTTGATGTAATCGATCACATTAGGGCGCCCCTCGGCAATCTTCTTGACCGGCCTGCTCGGAATGCCGGCATCTTCCAGGTGACGGTTGGTGCCCTGGGTGGCAAAGAAATCAAAGCCCATTTCACGCAAGAGATGCACTACGGGATAGAGCCCGTCCTTGTCCGCGTCCTTGACACTCACAAAGACGCTTCCTCCTGTTGGCAGGTCCTGCCCAGCCGCCAGTTGAGACTTGGCAAAGGCCCTGCCAAAGTCCGTGTCTATGCCCATCACCTCGCCCGTGGATTTCATCTCAGGGCCCAGGAGCACGTCCACATCAGGAAAGCGATCAAAGGGAAACACCGCCTCCTTGACCGAAACGTGCTCGGGTTCAACCTCGCGGATAAGTCCCAAGTCTTTTAAGCTTCGTCCCAGCATGACCTTGGTCGCCAGCTTGGCCAGAGGGACTCCCGTGGCTTTGCTCACAAAGGGAATCGTCCGTGATGCCCTGGGGTTGACTTCCAGTACAAAGATCTCCTCATCCTTGATGGCAAACTGGATGTTGATCAACCCAACGACGCAGAGTCGGTTCGCCAGGGCACGGGTCTGCGCCTTGATCTCTTTCACAAGAAAAGGTGGCAGGTCCTGGGGCGGGAGCACACAGGCGCTGTCACCGGAATGGACGCCCGCTTCTTCGATGTGCTCCATAATCCCACCGATGATGGTGGCCTTGCCGTCGCAGATCGCATCCACGTCGATTTCAATCGCATCTTCGAGGAACTTGTCGATGAGGATGGGATGATCGGGAGATGCGAGCTGGGCCTTGCGAGTAAAAGACTCCAGGGACGGTCTGTCATAGACGATCTGCATGGCCCTTCCCCCAAGGACATAGGAAGGCCGAACGATGACTGGATAGCCGATGGTGTCCGCCACGCTCACAGCTTGTCCAACCCCCGTGGCCGTTCCATTCTCGGGTTGCTTCAAGCCCAGTGTCTTGAGCACATTCTTGAAAAGCTCTCGGTCCTCGGCTAGGGCGATGCTTGCGGGTGACGTACCCAGGATGGGCACCCCGGCCTCGGCCAGGGCCGCTGAAAGATTGAGCGGTGTTTGACCGCCAAATTGCACAATGACCCCTGTGGGCTGTTCGGTCTCCACGATATTCAGTACGTCCTCTTTTGTCAGGGGTTCAAAGTAAAGCTTGTCAGACGTATCGTAGTCGGTACTCACCGTCTCCGGGTTGCTGTTGACCATGATGCTCTCAACACCCTCTTCTTTCAGCGCAAAGGAGGCCTGCACGCAGCAATAGTCAAATTCAATCCCCTGCCCGATACGGTTCGGCCCCCCACCGAGGATCATAACCTTGGAACCCGTGGAAACACGAGCCTCGTTTTCCGGTTCATAGGTGGAATAATAGTACGGCGTTCGGGCCTCAAACTCGGCTGCGCACGTGTCTACCAACTTGTACACCGGCTGCACACCGTGCCCTTTGCGAAAGGCCCGGATCTCATCATCGGCTTCTTTCAGCAGGTGGGCCAACTGGACGTCTGAAAACCCGCAGGCCTTGCCCTTCTTGACAAGACCTTCATTCAAGGGGCGGCCGGCCTTCGAGATCTTCTCTTCCGTCGCCACGATTTGGGCCATTTGGCTCAGGAACCAGGGGTCTATTGCCGTGAGCCCGTGGATGGCTTCCACATCCATTCCGGCCTTGATGCCGTACCGGATATAGAAGAGGCGTTCGGAATTGGGGTTAATGAGCTTTGCCTTGATCTCCTCGTGAGAAGGCAGCCTCCCGTCTTGTTCCAATCGTCCTCGGCCGTCGGCGCCCAGACCAAATCGTCCGATCTCTAAAGAACGAAGCCCTTTTTGAAGGGCCTCCTTGAATGTTCGGCCGATGGCCATGGTCTCGCCCACGGATCTCATGGACGTGGTCAGATGATCTTCCGCATCCGGAAACTTCTCAAAGGTCCATCGAGGAATCTTGACGACGCAGTAATCGATAGTCGGCTCAAAGCAAGCCACGGTCTCCCCTGTGATGTCGTTGGGAAGCTCGTCCAGGGTGTAACCCACGGCCAGCTTGGCGGCGATCTTGGCAATGGGAAAGCCGGTGGCTTTGGAGGCCAGGGCAGAGCTCCTCGAAACCCTGGGGTTCATCTCTATGACGACCATCTCTCCATCGTGCGGATTGACCGCAAACTGAATGTTGGATCCCCCCGTCTCTACGCCGATCTCCCGGATGACTGCAATGGCGGCGTCCCGCATCCTCTGATATTCCCTGTCGCTCAAGGTCTGTACCGGCGCCACGGTGACACTGTCCCCTGTATGGATGCCCATGGGATCGAGGTTTTCTATAGAACAGATGATCACCACATTGTCTTTGCCGTCCCGCATGACCTCAAGCTCAAATTCCTTCCACCCGATTACCGATTCCTCCAGCATGATCTGATGGATCAAGCTGGCATCCAGCCCCCATGCCGCCCACTTTTCAAGGTCCTCGGAATTGTAGGCCACACCGCCACCGGTACCTCCCAGCGTAAAACTGGGCCGCACGATCACGGGATAGCCGATCCCGGCTGCGATTTCCCTGGCGCTGTCAAGGTCTCGGGCGATGCCGCTTTCGGGCACGCGCAGCCCGATTCCCCCCATGGCCCCTCGAAAGAGGTCCCGGTCTTCAGCCTTCTTAATGACCTCAGTCGTCGCTCCGATCATCTCCACGTTAAACTGTTCCAGGACGCCCATGTCCGCCACTCGGACGGCCGTGTTCAGACCGGTTTGCCCGCCCAGGGTAGGAAGAAGGGCCTGGGGCCTTTCCTTTTCAATCACCATGGCGACCATCTCAGGGGTAATCGGTTCGATGTAAGTATGGTCAGCCATCTCAGGATCGGTCATGATGGTGGCAGGATTGCTGTTAATCAGCACCACCTCATAGCCCTCTTCTTTTAAGGCCTTACATGCCTGTGTCCCGGAGTAGTCAAACTCACACGCCTGGCTGATAATGATCGGCCCGGACCCGATAATCATGATCTTGGATATGTCTGTCCTCTTGGGCATGCTTGTATTATTTACTCCCACTCAATGGTACTGGGTGGCTTGGAGCTAATGTCGTAAACGACCCGATTGACCCCCCTGACTTCGTTGATAATACGATTGGATATCCTTCCCAGAAAGGCGTGCGGGAGCTTGGCCCAGTCCGCGGTCATGGCATCGGTGCTGGTCACAGCCCGAATGGCCACAATGTGCTCATAGGTCCTCTGGTCTCCCATGATACCCACGCTTTTCAAGGGCAGGAGCACCGCAAAGGACTGCCACAGCTTCCTGTAAAGACCCTTTGCTCTGATCTCTTCAAGGAGAATGACATCCACCTTCCGCAAGATGGCCAGCCTGGCATGGGTCACGTCGCCAATAATGCGAATCGCCAGGCCCGGACCAGGGAACGGTTGTCTCCAGACCAGGTCCTCGGGGAGCCCCAGCTCTTTTCCAAGGACGCGAACTTCGTCCTTGAACAGGTGTTTTAAGGGCTCAATGAGTTTGAGCTTCATCTTCTTTGGCAGCCCCCCGACGTTATGATGCGATTTGATTACCGCACTGGGCCCCCCAAAGGCCGACCGTGACTCAATAATATCCGGATACAAAGTCCCCTGGCCCAGGAATGCGGTCCCCTTCAACCTGCCGGCCTCCTTTTCAAAGGCTGCTATAAACGTGCGACCAATGATTTTTCGCTTCTTTTCAGGGTCCACCACACCCTTTAAGCCCTCCAGAAACTGTCTCCTGGCGTTGACAAATCTGACATTCACCTTGAAGTGTTTCTTGAAACGCCTCTTAACCTGCGGGGCCTCATCCTGGCGCAAAAGGCCGTTGTCCACAAAGATACAGGTCAATTGATTACCCATGGCCCGATGGAGGAGAAGGGCTGTCACGGAGGAATCCACACCGCCGCTCAACCCCAGAATGACCTTCTTGTCCCCAACCGTCGACCCGATATCCCGGACAGACTTCGTGATGAAAGATTTCATGGTCCAGGTCTTCTTGCACCCACAGATGCGGAAGAGGAAATTGTTGAGCATCTTCTTGCCCTTGGGCGTATGCACGACCTCCGGGTGAAACTGCAGTCCATAAAACCTTTTTCCGGAATCTTCTATGGCCGCGCCTCTGGTGTTGGCCGTCGATGCGGTCACCCTGAAACCCCTGGGAAGCCTTCCAATCATATCCCCATGGCTCATCCAGCACTTGGTTTCTTGTTCGATGCCATGGAAAATGCCTGTGGCCTCTTTTGTGCGGAGTCCGGCAAACCCGTATTCTCTCTTTTCGGCCCTTTTCACCTTTCCCCCTAAGGCATTGACCATGTAGTGCATCCCGTAACAGATGCCAAGAACCGGAACTCCCAAGTCAAAGATGACCGGATCCACCCGCGGGCTTCCTTTTTCGTAGATACTTGCCGGGCCGCCAGACAGGATGATGCCTTCCGGGGCCATGGCCCTTATCTCGGCAGGGCTGATCTGTGGCGGTTCAATCTGACAGTAAACATGCTGCTCACGGACGCGCCTGGCAATGAGCTGGTTATACTGGGAGCCGAAATCAATAATCAGAATCACGCGTGCGTCTTCCCTTCCCGATCCATCATATGAATAAACTGATCGAACAGGTAGCTGGCGTCGTGCGGGCCTGGTGAGGCCTCAGGATGATACTGTATCGAGAAAATGGGTAACGTACGATGCCTCATCCCCTCCACGGTCTGGTCGTTCAGGTTGATATGGGTGATCTCAATGGCCGGATCGTGGATCGAATCGATGTCCACACAAAAACCGTGGTTTTGCGAAGTGATTTCCACCTGGCCGGTCAAGAGGTTTTTCACCGGGTGGTTTGCCCCACGGTGACCAAATTTCAGCTTATATGTCCTGCCTCCGAAGGCAAGGCCCAACAGCTGATGGCCCAGACAAATACCAAGGATCGGACAGTCCGGCATGAGGCGCTTGATGGTATCCACGGCATAGGTGACCGGCTCGGGATCTCCGGGACCATTGGAAAGGAGAAGGCCGTCGGGGTTCAAAGCCCTGATCGCCTCGGCACGTGTATAAGCCGGAACAATCGTCACGTCGCATCCTCTTTCAGCGAGGCTCCGGACTATGTTGAACTTTATCCCGCAATCGAGGGCCACCACCTTATGGCGGGTCCCTTTCTCATGAGGCCACAGGTAGGCCTCTTGGCAGGTCACGTCTTTGACCAGGTCCCGACCTACAAGACCCCGAGACGCTCTTGCTTTTTGGGTCAAAGAGGCAGGATCGAGATCGCTTGTGGAAATGACCCCCTTCATGGCCCCCGCCAGCCTGATATGGCGCGTCAGGGCACGGGTATCCACCCCCTCGATGCCCACGATCCCTTGTCGATTTAGATAATGGGACAGGGTCTCCCGGGATCGCCAATTGCTCGGCACGGGTTCATACTCCCGAACGACAAATCCCTCCACCTGAATCCTTCCTGATTCTACGTCTTCAGCATTGATGCCGTAGTTGCCGATGAGCGGATAGGTCATGGTGACGATCTGACCCTTGTAGGAGGGATCTGTCAGCACCTCTTGGTAACCGGTCATGCTGGTGTTGAAGACCACCTCGCCCGACACTTCCCCCTCTCCGGCAAAGGTGTTGCCATGGAATACCGCACCATCTTCTAAAACCAGTAACGCTTTCATCCTACCAAAGCATGCGGACCTTTACGCCGCGGGTGTGGAGTTCGTCTTTGATCTGCCTGATCGTGTATGTTCCGTAATGTACGATAGAAGCCACCAGGGCGGCATCGGCCTTGCCTCTTGTCAGGACATCATAGAGATGATTGATGTTGCCGGCGCCACCCGAGGCGATGACCGGGATGTTCACGTTTTCACATATGAGAGCCGTCAAGGCCATTTCATAGCCCTGCTGGGAACCATCGGCGTCAATGGAATTCAGACATATTTCCCCTGCCCCTTGGTCTTCCGCCCCCTTGGCCCAGGCCAGGGCATCAATGTCCATATGCGTCCTGCCACCATGAATCACTATCTCGTAGCCTGACGGAATCTTCTCAGATACAGGCACCTTCTTGACGTCCATGCCAAGGACAATGCACTGACTCCCAAAGGCCCGCGCCCCGTCAGCAATGATATCCGGGTTCTGGACCGCGGCGGTGTTCACACTGACCTTCTCCGCCCCGGCCAAAAGCACACGCCGCATGTCCTCCAGGGTCCGGATCCCTCCGCCCACCGAGAACGGTATAAATATTTCTTCGGCCACGCGATTGACCACATCAATCATAATGTCGCGTCTGTCGCTTGAGGCCGTGATATCGTAAAAGACAATCTCGTCTGCGCCCTCTTCATAATAAAACCTGGCCATTTCCACTGGATCACCAATGTCCACATTGCCCTTGAACTTGATGCCCTTGGTTGTCTTGCCATCTCTCACATCGAGACAAGGTATAATCCTCTTACTCAGCATGGCGACCGTCCCAGGTGCAAAAATTCTTCAGGATCCTGAGCCCTGCCACGCCGCTTTTTTCCGGGTGAAACTGCATGGCAATCAGGTTCCTGTGACCAATAACAGACGGAAACACTATACCATAGTCGGTCGTCCCAATCACACGTTTGTCCGAACTGGGTCGAGGGTAGTACGCATGCACAAAGTAGAACTCATCGGATGGCGTAATCCCTTCCATGACCGGATGTTTTTTTCGCAAGTGGATGCCGTTCCACCCCATATGGGGTATTTTCAGGCGTTCCTTCTCCTCGGAAAACAGGGGGTGGGGAAAGAGTTTGACCTCACCCCGGATTATCCCCAGGCACAGGGTCTTGTTTTCTTCGCTCCTTTCCAGGATGATCTGGGCCCCCAGGCATATGCCGAGGATCGGTTTTTGGGCCTCGAAGGCTTCTTTCAGCACCCTGTCCAAGCCAAGTTGCCTCAAGTCGGCCATGGCCTTTCCGGCTGCCCCCACACCCGGAAAGACGATGCGCTCGCAGTGTGAGATCTCCTCTGTACGCTGAGTGATCCGGCACGGGAATCCCAACTCCTCCAGGGCTCGCTCCACACTCTTCAGGTTGCCGGCCTTGTAATCGATAATCGCAATCATGGTTCGGTATTTGTATCACCAGAAAAGAATCTTGCAATGAAAATCTTGGGCTGAACGGGGTCCTTGGGGTTGCCCGCGCCTTTGATGCATTGGCGCCAACGCCATGCGAAGACCGGGCCGCAACTGGACTTCAAGAAATCCATTGCAGGCCTGACCCCGATCCTCCTGGAACGTAGCCTCCAGGCCCAGTTTCTGATCCCTATGGCCATCAGCCTCGGCTTTGGTGTGCTTTTTGGCACCGGCATCACCCTGCTGCTGGCCCCTTCCCTCTACATGATTCTAGACGACGCCCATCAGGTGCTGGCCGGGGTAAAGGCCAGATTCGTCCCGCCCAGGACGGCTTGAGGGGTACCGGGGCTTTTCTGTTTGCTCCTGTCGCACTGTTTGCTCCTGTCGCGCTTGATTTTTCCATGATAATGTTATATAAGTATTATTAATAAGATTTAATTATACCTCTCTGCTATCCTGTTAAGGCCGATATGTAATGTGCCTTGCCACTTCCTGGCAGGGCGGAGCGGGGAAAGACAGAATGTATTGCCCGTTTTTTGGATTCTCTGAAAACCCCTTTGGCGTCACAGCGGACCCCAAGTTTCTCTACCTCAACCCAGGGCTCCGTGAAATGCTTGCGACCCTCATTTCGGGGGTCCGGGATCGCCGCGGGTTGATGACGATCGTGGGCGAGGCGGGCACGGGCAAGACCACTCTCCTTCACGCCATGCGGGACCGCCTTGATGAGAAAATCAAGGTGGCTCACATTTTTAATACCAACATCACCTTCAAGGAGATGCTCACCATGGCCCTTGCGGATCTGGACGATGAAGAACCGCCTAACTGCGGGTCTGCGTCGGAAGCATTGCACCGATTGCACGAGTTTGCGATCCGCCAAAAGGCCAGGGGGAGCAACGTGGTCATTTTCATCGACGAGGCCCAAAATCTCGACGACCTTTGTACGGAAAACCTCCAACGTCTCATCGGACTGGACGCCAGCCAGCACAAACTGATCCAAGTCGTCCTTTCTGGACTACCGGCATGGGACGACAAGCTGAATCAGCCTGCACAGGGCTGGCTCACGGAGCAGGTCGGTCTGAGATGGCAGATAGGCCCCCTTAACAAACAGGATGCCTATGCCTATATTCAGCACCGTCTTGAGGTGGCCGGTTACAGGGGACCCGCCCTTTTCACCCACAAAGCCCAACGATTGATTTGGGATGACTCTCAAGGGGTACCACAAAAGATCAATACCCTTTGCGAGACGGCGCTTGTCATGGGTTACACCCGGGCGGAGAAAAGAATCAGGGCCGGTCTGGTCAAGAGGGCCATCAAAGATACCCGTTGGAGGCCCCATTCGGGCGTCCGTTCAGGCCATGCGAGGATGGCTATGCAACAGCGCCCACCTCAGTCCACAGGCAAGATCTCTCATGCTCGGTTTGCCTTGGCCGCAAGCCTCATGTTTGCCGCCTGTTTGACGCTGGTCACAGGCCTTCTTGTGGCAAATTCGCGACTTAAGCTGAAAAACGCTACTTCCCTTTCCCATCATGGGCTCGTCCAAACGGAAAGCTCGGTCCAGGCGGACGGCTCCGTTCATTCTCCAAGCCTTGATGGTCGGCCGCTGCTTTTTGCAAGGGCGTCTATGGGCCAGGGGGATTCGGCAAGAATGACCGCTGTCGGCAACATCAAGTCGTCCCGTCACTCGCCACGGGGGGCTGGGAAGGAAAAACACTCCGTGCAAGTGGCGTTCCTGATGCCTGTCGATAACGAGAGGGTCCCACCTGACGGCAGTGCTCCCTCCAAGGGAAGCGGGCCGGTTATATCCGAGAGTGCTCACGGACAAGCGCCTGACGTAAAGCCAGACACGAGCAAGGCGGGAAACGCGGTAATCCAGGTGGGCGCCTTTCGGGTAAAGGCCACGGCTGAGCTCTTGATGAGGCAGCTTCGGGAAAAGGGATATGAGCCCTATCTGGAAATACGAACGTTGCAGGGTTTGGGCTTGATCCACAGAGTTCGACTCAGCGGTTATGGCAGTGTGGTCGGAGCCAGGGCGGCCATTGCGCGCCTCCATGACCAGGGATTCGACGACGTCTTTGTCCTGAGCCGCAAGACCCATCACCCGTTGTAACTCGCAGCGGGAAGGGGCGCTCTTGCCTGGCTTGGCGGCCGATTCTTTGTTTCACTAATTCCTTCCGTTGTGCCCCCGTCTCTCTCCTGACTCCCCGCGTATCGTTTGTTTTGCGATTCCAGCACCCCGTCATGAGGCGTTTAAAAAACGCCTTTCCACCTGTTTGTGGGAACTTTGTTTCCATCAAACGCCTTGTTCTAAAGCGCTAACACGTGGCGCCGCCTTGAGCCAAGAAGCAATCTAACATATTCAAATATAATAGTATTTTTCCTATGAAGTGGGGTCAGACACCCCTCGACCGGATGGGTCCATGAAGACGTTCACTATGGTCGGTCAAGGACATTGTTGAAAAGTTTCTCATGAAGAAAAAGTGGAACTTTTTTAATACTTCTTGATAGAGCACTGCCCATTCCATGAAGAAGAAGTGGAACTTTGTTACATTGTCTCTCCCGCCCTGTGTTCGTTAACCATTCAAAAACATGACGGTATTTCCATTCCGTACAACTTGGCATGATCCTTGATATGAAAGAATGTCCAGGACGAAGGATTAGACCCCATGCAGGAAAAAGCCGCAATGAGTCACGAGCGTTACTGGGATACATCAGCCATATTGAGCAGTGAAAAGGCCAGGCTCCATGCATTGCAGCTGTATGTCATGCGCTCAATTGCGAAGAGCCATGGGGGAACCATAGAAACAGACTTGGCAAGCAAGACCATCAATGTGACGGTCCCAGGGATTCAAGGGGATGCCTGCGCGCAGGAGATAGAGGAACAGGTCAGCGCTATGGCCCATTATATTTACACACAGGTTGACGCCCTTTTTAGCGGGGAGATCCTGGTTCGGATCAACCAAAACTGAACGTCGACGGCTTCGTAAAAAGCTCCAAATGCAAGGCACGCGAACTGCAAAAGTGAGTGCTAACCCCATAGATTGCTGCGGGGTTAGCGAGCGTATCTAAAAAAAGTGAAGCTTCTCCCGCCCTGAAGGGCGGGGCTTCCCGGTAAGGAAGAAAGACAGTTTTTTTATAGCTCCCCGCAAGCCGGTCAGCGTTCCTTTCGGTCGAAGATTCCCTGTAGCTTGATACGCGAAGCTTCAATCTTGAGGAATGAAGTCTACTGATCGTGCGTCGCAACGACCCGTATGCATGCAACGCACAGGCAGACGAAAGATGAAGCGTAAGGCGGCAGTTGGACTTTCTGCGAAGCCGTCAGCCTTTGCGCGAAACCAATGTGCTCCGAGGGCCTTCCTGATCCCCGCCTGCTTGGTCGTCACCTCAACAGGAGCCTGTTTTTCCTTGACATACACTCCATATTGTGGTTTAAGTAATATAATCTACGAAATATACATAGGCCTGGAACCTGGAAAGAAACCAACATCGTGAGACCGCTGAAGATCGGCCGGGAATTGGCGTACAATTGGCCGATGCCAGGCGTACTGTCTACTAGAGCGTACGTGACTCCGCATCAAACTCCCGGGGGAAGCCGGATTGGCGTCCTGTAATTCTTCGATGGCTTACGAAGAGGGGGGGGGCAAGACCATGGAATTCAGCGAAACAATCATTCAAAGGGTATGGAAGAAAGGCAAGATTGTGTCTACTCACAAGCCGAGTCTCTGGCGAAAGGATGACTGCGGAGCTTGGATGAAACGTGATGAGTTTAGAAATCGACGTTCTGAGTATGGTTGGGAGATTGACGACATCAGCCCGGGTGGCCCTGATGCCCTCTGCAATGTAAGACCGGTGCACTGGCAGAACAATGTGGACCAAATGAGCGGGTTGCTGAAATGTCACGTCACTGCACACGGCGTCAACAACAGGCAAGCCCGTTGATTGACGGATGGGTGTTCTATATTTTGTGTGCTCGAACGAAAAAGACCACAATATATACTTGACATGTCTTTCTGTCTGTAGTAATCAGACAAGAAGGCTGGCGGGACCTTCCTTCCAACCAGTCATTTCTTTGGCGGGAAACAGCTTAGGAAGTTTTTAACCCACCGTTAAGAAGGTCCCCCAGCCTTTCTCTTGAATCCCGTGGCCAGGTGATCACTTTCCAGTAGAAGCACGCAACCGGTTGGTGTGCATCCTCCATCACCCCAATCCTTTTTACCTCATAGCCGAGCATTCTATAATTCTCATCCCCCCCCGATCCAGCCTTGGGGCTGACTCCCGATCTTCCATCTGGAGCCAGCGGGGTCTTGTTTCTCCTTGCAATGACACCATGTTTATTATATTTTGCTGTTGGAGCCTTTCTGGATACGGGACTTCCAGCTCAACCAGCATGATATACCCTTATCCAAAAGGCTCTTTCAGCTTTTGCCTCGGCAAATGCCTGCTTTTTTCGCTCAGGGAGTTGCGGTCATGATCGAAACAGCCCGGCAACGGCACCTTGAGCCCTGGTACCCATCATGAAAATACTCATATCCGGCTGTGACGGGCAGTTGGGCAGTGACTGCGAGCAAGTGTTACGCACGAACCATGACGTGGTAGGAGTGGATTTGAAGGATATGGACATCACTGACCTTGCGGTCGTCAAGGAAATGACAGTCCATGTAAGGCCGGACGTCGTAGTCAACTGCGCTGCATACACTAATGTGGATGCCTGTGAGACAGACAGGTCGCTGGCCTGGAAAGTGAACGTGCAAGGGCCCGGAAACCTGGCGTCCATGGTTGACAAATACGGCGGCCGGTTGATGCACGTTTCCACTGATTATGTTTTCGATGGCCGGAGGGACCCCTTCGAGCCATACCTGGAAGACGATGAACCGAATCCACTCTCCTATTATGGCAGAACCAAACTTGAAGGGGAAATGGCCGTGCGACAGGCCACCGATCATTACCTCATATTGCGGACAGCATGGCTGTATGGTGTCAGAGGGCACAATTTCTTAAAAACCATGCTTAGGCTAGCCCTGAACCATCCCGAAGAAGCAATCAAAGTGGTCAATGACCAGTTCGGTTCCCCCACGTGGTCCCACACGCTTGCCCTGCAAATCGCAAAGCTGGTCCAAGTCAACGGACAAGGAATCTATCATGCCACCTCGGAAGGGCATTGTACCTGGTATGAACTGGCCAAGTATTTTCTTGAAACCGTAGGCGTGCCACACGTATTGGTTCCTTGTGCAACGGAGGATTACCCCACCCCGGCTCCCAGACCGCGGAACTCTGTTTTGGAAAACCGACGGTTAAAAGACAAAGGCATCAATCTCATGCCCAACTGGCGAACGGACCTGGATCAATTCATTTCCATGTTCGGGCGGCGTCTGATAAGAGAGGCAGGGGGGAGCATCTGATGAAAAGCATGTTGGTGACAGGAGGATGTGGTTTTATCGGGAGCAACTTTATTCGGTATCTCCTGGAAGAAGCCGATTTTTCGGGGCGCGTGGTTAATGTGGACAAGCTCACCTATGCGGGCAACCCGGAGAATCTGTCAGGCATTGAGAAGGGCTCTTCAGGACGGTACATCTTCATCAAGGCAGACATATGCGACCAGGAGATCATGGCCGACATTTTTGATGACTATGAGATCGATAGTATTTGTCATTTCGCCGCCGAATCCCATGTAGACAGATCCATTGTGAGTCCCGATGCATTTATCCAAACCAATATCGTGGGGACTTTCAATTTATTGGAGTTGGCGAAAACCAATCAGGATCGCTTGCAACGTTTTCACCATATCAGCACGGATGAGGTGTTCGGAAGCCTGGGGGAGGAGGGGTTTTTTACAGAAGAGACGGCCTATCAACCGAACAGCCCCTACTCCGCTTCAAAGGCTGGTTCAGACCATCTGGTCAGGGCATATTACCAGACCTATGGTCTGTCTATCACTATATCGAATTGCTCCAATAATTATGGGCCCTATCAATTCCCAGAAAAGTTGATCCCTCTTGTCATTCTGAACGCCCTTGAAGGAAAGCCCCTTCCTGTTTACGGAGATGGCCGACACGTCAGGGATTGGCTCTATGTCAGGGATCATTGCACCGGCATCTGGACCATCATGAGACACGGGAAAAGCGGCGAGACATATAACATCGGCGGCAACAATGAGATGGAAAACATCACGGTTGTTGAAATGATCTGTGATATTTTAGATGTGTTGCAGACACAACCAGGAAGCCGATCATGCAGGGAGCTGATCACGTTTGTCAAGGATAGGCCGGGACATGACCGTCGGTATGCCATCGATTCTACGAAATTGAGACAGGCGCTGGACTGGCGGCCCGAGGAGTCTTTTGAATCGGGGCTGCGGAAGACCATCGAATGGTATCTGGAGCACCAGGCATGGGTGGACCGGGTTAAGCGCGGTGACTATCAATCCTGGATCAAGGAACACTACGGTTGAAGCAGGGAGAAAACACTGATGAAGGGAATCATTTTAGCCGGAGGTTCTGGGACCCGACTGTATCCGATCACACGAGTCGTGAGCAAACAGCTCATGCCCGTATATGACAAGCCTATGGTCTATTATCCGCTGTCCGTTCTGATGCTGGCAGGGATTCGGGAAATACTCATCATCTCTACGCCTGATGATCTCCCCAGGTTCAAGCAACTTCTTGGAGATGGTTCCCAATTCGCTCTGTCTTTTTCTTATGCTGAGCAAGCGCATCCCGGGGGGCTGGCCCAGGCCTTCATCATTGGCAAAAGATTCATCGGCAGGGACACCGTCGCCCTTGTCCTGGGTGACAATATATTCCACGGTCACGGGCTTTCTGATATACTCAAAAAATGCGCCGAGCTCAAGAAGGGCGGTATCATTTTCGGATATTTGGTGCGTGACCCCGAGCGTTACGGGGTCGTAGCCTTTGATCAACATGGTCGCGTTACAGGGATCGAGGAGAAGCCGGAAAAGCCCCAGTCCAAGTATGCCGTTCCTGGTCTCTATTTTTATGACAATGATGTCATAGGAATCGCCGAAGCGCTCAAACCCTCGGCCCGTGGAGAGATTGAGATCACAGATGTCAATTTAGAGTATTTGAAGCGTGGCCACCTTCAGGTGGAGCTCTTCGGACGCGGGTTTGCGTGGCTTGACACGGGGACCCATGAGGCCCTTGAGCAGGCGACCAATTTTGTAAAAGTTATTCAAGAACGACAGGGCCTTAAGATCGCGTGTATTGAGGAAATTGCCTTCCGCCTTGGTTATATCAACAGGGAACAACTCAGGAACTTCGCCAGGGACATGGTGAAAAATGAATACGGCCGGTACCTGATGGAGATCCTTGAAGAAGACAAGGCCAGGAACAATGCCCATGAAGTTTATTGAGACGGCCCTTCCCGGGGTTATTCTCATTGAGCCGGATGTCTTCAGGGACGACCGAGGTTTTTTCACGGAAACCTTCCATCAAAGGAAGTATGCGGACGGGGGGATAGCCCGGGCTTTTGTTCAGGACAATCATTCCCACTCCAAGCGAGGCACGCTTCGCGGGCTTCACTATCAGTTCCGCCATCCGCAGGCAAAATTGGTTCATGTGATTACAGGAGAGATCTTTGATGTCGCCGTTGATATTCGGCATGGTTCCCCTACTTTCGGAAAATGGGTGGGCAGTCTTCTCTCCGGAGACAACAAGCGACAGATCTTCATCCCAGAAGGTTTTGCCCATGGGTTCTGTGTGATGAGCGAAACAGCGGATGTCCTATACAAATGCAGTGATCTGTACGCCCCGGATGATGACCGGGGACTCTTCTGGGCGGATCCGACCATCGGCATTGACTGGCCTGTCCAAACGCCCTTTCTTTCAAAAAAAGACAGTCAAAATCCAAAGCTAGCTCATATCCCTGAAGGAGATTTTCCAATGTACTACGGGACCGGCGATTAATATATGAGGCGAACTCCTTAGGCAGGCGCGTTCCCGCCGATCCGATCGGCAGACTGTGCCTTTCGGCAAGGGAACGAATCAGTTTCAGACGGCCTCCTTCCACCCCGTCCGCAAAGTGGGGCTTGCCTGCAGCCGCCCCGTCAAAATAATTGCGACCTGCCTCGGATTTTGCTATGGTATAAGAGGATGAGAAACGGAGAAGAACGATGCCTATTTACGAGTTTCGCTGTCTGAAGTGCAACAACGTCTTCGAAATTCTTAAAGTCAAGGACGAGGTTGAGATGAAGTGCCCCCACTGCGAATCAGAAGACTTTGAGCGTGTCTTGAGCACTGCTTCCTATTCGGTAGGCCTTGCCAAAGGCGAGTCGCGAAGACCGACGGTGCAATCAAGGCAATGCGCTTCTGGGACCTGCACCACCGTAGATATCCCTGGCCACTCCAAGCAATAGGAACGCACCTCCTCAATCAACGGAACCGTCCAGGAAACGGCTTGGCAAGCCGGCCGTCCCCTGTTATCATTGTTGACAGTCTATAACAACAAGGAGCCTGGTTTATGGAAGGTTCTCATCAGCAAGAAAAACGACAATTCAAACGCCTTTTTGAAAGAGAGGGAATCGACCGGATTCAGGATCGCATGGCCGTCCTTGAGGTGTTTCTCGGCGTTGAACAACACGTAAGCTTTAGAGACCTCGTGAACCTGTTGGAAGAAGATGGCTATCATTTTGAGCTGGGTTTCGTCAAAAAGACCCTGAACCTCATGTGCCGGTATGGCTTTGCCTCAAAGGAGAAATTTGAAGGTCAACCCACCCTGTACGAACATCGACACCTGGGTGTACACCACGACCACCTCATTTGCACGAAGTGTCAGAAGATCCTTGAGTTCAAAAACCCGCAGATGGAGCAACTGCAAGTGGAAATAGCGGCACTGCACGGTTTTCATGTGCTGCAGCACAAGATGGAGATCTACGGGCTGTGTGGAGATTGTCTGAAGGAACGTGTTCGCATGATGCCCTTATCCTATGCCCAAGAAGGCGAACATGGCATCATAGAGGAGTTCATGGGGGGCTCGCGTGCACAACTGCGCTTGGCTACCATGGGACTGCGCAGCGGTGATGAGGTAGAGGTCATAACGAACAGGGGTGAGGGGCAGCTTGTCGTGGCTGTAAACGCTACCCGCCTGGCCCTGGGGCGGGGTATTGCCAAAAAGATTATGATCAAGCCTAATGGGAGCCGAAGGGACCTGCAGTGAACCTGAGCGAATTAAAAGAAGGACAGACGGCCACAGTGGTCCGCGTGGGCGGTGAGGGTCCGTTTCGCAGGCGACTCCTTGAGATGGGATTCCTGCAAGGCACGCAGGTCTATGTGGAGAAATATGCTCCCCTCAAAGACCCTCTCGAGCTCATATTGAAGGGCTACCACGTTTCGCTCCGGGTCGACGAGGCCGCCCGGGTTCAAGTTGAAAATATCCAGGGCAAGAGGACATAGGATATGCCCTCAAAACCGATAACCGTCGCACTCGCTGGAAATCCTAACTCGGGCAAAAGCACGATCTTTAACAACCTGACCGGCACCCGGCAGAAGGTCGGGAACTGGCCCGGGGTCACCGTAGAGAAGAAAGAAGGTCACGTCACCACCAACGGTTACCGCCTCACCATTGTAGACCTCCCCGGCACTTACAGCCTCACCGCTTACACGATTGAAGAAATCGTAGCCCGCAACTTTGTCCTTGATGAGAAGCCCGATGTGGTCGTCGATATCCTTGATGCCTCCAACTTGGAGCGCAATCTTTACCTGGCAACACAACTTCGGGAACTCGACACCAAGGTCATCTTTGTGCTGAACATGGCTGATTTGGCGGGGCACCGTGGGGTCAAGATCGACGGAGACAAGCTCTCAGAGCTCCTTGATGTGCCTGTCGTATTTACGGTCGGCAATAGGAACAAGGGAACACAGGACCTCCTTAAAACGATCATCTCGGTGGCTGAGGCTGATATTGAGCTCCCCCGCACCCGCCGGGTCTATTACGGTAAGGAGATCGAAAAGGCCATTGGTGAACTGTCGGAGTTCATGAGGGCCAAGGTGGGTGGAAGACTTCCCTACAATATTCGCTGGATTGCCATCAAGCTTCTTGAGAAAGACAGAATTGTCAAAGACCAGATCCTTCAGGCGGCCGGTTCGGATGGGGAGGCGATACTCGACGAGGCAGAGAAGAAGCGTGCGAGGCTCCGCGATTTTTTTGACGAGGAACCCGAGATCGTCATGACGGACCACCGATACGGTTTTGTTGCCGGGATTATCAAGGAGGCCTTGAAGACGATTTCAACAGAAAGGGTGGATGTCTCGCGGCAAATAGACCAGGTCCTGACCAACCGCCTGCTGGGCCTTCCTATCTTCGTTTTTTTTATATGGGCCATGTTTCAACTTACCTTTTCATTGGGTGCCTATCCCATGAACTGGATAGACACTGGCGTGGGTTGGCTCGGTCAGGCGATAGGGGGATGGTTGCCGGAGAGTATTTTCCAGGATCTCATCGTCAACGGCATGGTCGCCGGGGTAGGCAGCGTCATCATATTTCTGCCGAATATACTCATCCTCTTTTTCTGCATCGCCCTGTTTGAAGATACGGGCTACATGGCCCGCGCCGCCTTTCTCATGGACAAGGTGATGCACCTGATCGGCCTTCATGGCAAATCCTTTATTCCCATGCTCATGGGTTTTGGCTGTAATGTCCCGGCCATCATGGCCACCAGGACCTTAGAAAGCGAAAAAGACCGTATCCTGACGATTCTGATCAATCCCCTGATGTCTTGTTCTGCGAGGCTGCCCGTATACATCCTACTGGCCGGGACCTTTTTTGGAGCCAAGGCCGGCAATGCCATCTTTTCCATCTACGCCCTTGGCATTGTACTGGCCATACTGGTGGGACGTGTATTTAGGTCCACCGTGCTTACGGGAAAGGTTGCCCCTTTTGTTATGGAACTTCCGCCCTACAGGGCCCCCATGCTAAGGGGTTTGCTGATCCACATGTGGGATCGCAGTAAGCTTTTTCTCAAGAAGATGGGGGGCGTCATCCTCGTCGGATCCGTGGTTATCTGGTTCCTGAGCGCCTTCCCGCGGCAGGTCGAATTTTCAAGGAATTACGATGCCGAAGTGGCGGGCGTGAGCGCCCAGTATCGTGCGCGCATCACCGAAGCGCAAGGTGAAACCCGGAAAGAACTGGTCAGGAAAAGACAAGAAGCCTTTTCCGCCATAGACTCGCAGAGGGCCAGGGAGAGAGTGGAAAGGTCCTACATCGGTCGTCTGGGAAAGTGGTTGGCCCCAGTTTTTTCTCCTGTCGGCATGGACTGGCGTGGCAGCGTGGCGGTACTGACCGGCTTTGTGGCCAAGGAGATTGTCGTCAGCACCATGGGAGTGCTGTATGCCGGGGGGACTCATGAGGATGAAAAGAGTGAAGCCCTAAAGTCAGCCCTGAAAAGATCTGGTATGACGCCCCTTGCCGCCTATGCCATGATGGCCTTTGTCTTGATCTATGTTCCCTGCGTGGCCACCATAGCCGCCATCAGGCGCGAAACCAATTCCTGGAAATGGACGCTTTTCAGTATCACCTACAGCACCTGTCTGGCCTGGCTCGTCGCTTTTATCATCTATCAAGGTGGCAAGCTCATCGGCCTGGCATAGTTCCCACTGATGTCCTGTGCGCCGAAAGGCCGTTTTGCCTGACCAACAAATTGAAAATGCCCTCTGCGAAAGGGCCTGTGCCTTTAACCGTCGCACGTATCCGATGTCGTGGTGCAGCTGGAGCCGCTGCAACACGGCGCGTCTTGCGTAACACTTTCCACGGGCCTGCCAGATTCACAGCAACAGCATGCCGGGCTGGGGGCGTGGACTACTCTCATCCATCTGCGCAGGGAGCGAGATACAGGCCTGATGGAAAGGACCAACAGCGCCAAGGCCCCGGCCACTTGTCCCCAGACGGGCACGACTTCAGCTGCCTGGCCCACCAGGGCCTTGGGGGAAAGTCCAAAAGACAGATAGAATTGATCCACCGCGAGACCGAAGAGCACGGTCGATATGGCGATCGTAGTCAGGTAAATGGCCGTCGTTCTCCTGCCCAAAACGCCCATTAGTACGGTGAGAGAGGTCACGTTGGTTGCCGGGCCGGCCAGCAGAAACACAAGGGCCGTTCCAGGGCTCACCCCTTTTAGGATCAGGGCCGCTGCAATGGGCGTAGAGGCCGTGGCGCAGATATAAAGCGGGATACCCACAGCCAGCATGACGAGCATGGACGTCAGACCGCCTCCCATGTAGCGAGTCAGCATCTCTGCCGGGACGACTGCCGTGATCAACCCGGCCAGAAGCAAACCGACAAGAAACCAGCCGGCCAAGTCAGCCCAGACTTCCGTGAACGCGTACCTGAGGCCCGCCCTGATCTTTTCCAAAAAGGTATGGTGTCGCTTGTGTTCGTCCGGGGAGCAGCCCTTCCCGTCACAGCAGCCATCTACAGGACAGGTCAGATCCGGTGCGACAGCGCCCTGATTCTCGCCGCGGCCAAAAAGATTTTCCGCCACACCGGCCACCACGGCTGTGATAAAGGCTACCACCGGCCGGGCCACAGTCATGACGGGGTCCAGCAAGGCGTAAGTGATGGCGATAGAATCCACCCCGGACTCTGGGGTGGATATCAAGAAGGCCGTTGTGGCCCCATTGTTGGCTCCCTGCTTCTTCAGCCCAACACCTGTGGGCAGCACACCGCAGGATCATAAGGGTATGGGAATCCCCAGCAGAGCGGCTTTGAAGACAGAGCGAAAGCGGCCCCGCCCGAAATGCTGAGCCACCGAATTTGGGTTTAGAAAAACCCGCAGCAGACCGGCGACAAGCAAGCCGAACAAAACGTACACGGACGATGCCAGGAGAAGATGCCAGGCCTCCTTTAAAACAGTTACAAGGAAGAACATACGTCCCAAAACCTCACTTTTTTATTCACGCACGTGCTCCAGACCAATATTGAGCAGGCCAGTAACGTGTTCGTCGTCCAAGGAATAATAAAGGACCTGAGCGTCCCGGCGTTTCTTTACCAAGGCCAGATCCTTCAGTCGCCGAAGCTGGTGTGACACGGCGGATTCGCTCAAGCCGAGAAAGGCGGACAGGTCACAAACGCACATTTCACCGCCCCACAGTGCCATGACGATTTTAAGGCGGGTCGGGTCTCCCAGGACCTTGTAAGTCAGGGCAAGACGGTCAAGGTCGTGGTCGGGGATCGCCTCCTGCCGTGCCCGGGCAACACGGTCCAGGTGCACCACGCGGACCTGGCAGCCGTCGTCTTTTAAGCGTTTAACCTCTTGGGAACTCACGGTAAGCTACCTTAGTATCTGAGCATATATTCAAATATACGGAACAAGCAGGGTTCTGTCAAGTCCTTTCACCATCTTAACCGCTGTATTTCCTTTGCAGATGCTCTCTGGTAATTAATGAGAAACCCTATAAATCGAAAAGACCTATAGGGTTTCCTTTCGCAAAAGATATCTTCTGTAAGGGTCTGTTGTAGCAAATTCAGCGTCGATCGAGGCTTCGAAGAAATTTGAGCCAAGATTTCAACAACGTTAGCAAGTGCGCTTGATCACCCCCCTGCTCAGCCAAGCATTGATTCAAGTTTCCTCTTTCGTGGAAGACACTCACTCAGGAATCCCTCCTTCCGTTCAAGGGTCCCCTGCATCCTTCCGGTCCTTTCATTCTATGCATTCCACGCTCACGGAATTCTGTCTTGAGTTGGCGGTATCGGTCATGGCCCAGCAGTTTCCGCACTTCGACCAGAAACTCAAATCGTTCGTTGGCCACATTAGTGAGAGCATGTTCAAATTTCTTGAATCGATCCCTACAAGCAGACTCGTCAAAGTTCTGTTCGTCCAGAATCATTTCCAGTTCGAGTTTTTCCTTTTGAACACTGCTTGTGAGATCAATCATTTGCCGTCGACTTCGCAGAAACAGGTCATCAAGCTTTTGCTGTTCCTCGCTGGTAAGACCGAGCTTTTTCGTCACTTTTGGCATTTGCCACCATTTGCCATGGGGTAACTTGAATTCTCCCGTAGCACAATGTTCCCTTGCAAGGCCGATACCTGAGGCCGCAAAAAAACAAATTATTGCAAGAATCGTCATTTTTTTCATCCATGCCTCCTTATTCATTTTGAGTTCATTTCGTGCATACCGGAAACTGGCGAGCCTTGTTGACCGACCTGCTTCCCGCAAACCCAGACCTTTTGTCGGGGAGCTTCACGTTTTCATGAAAATCTAATGTTTTAAACAACCTTTGTCCATCCATGATTGGGTCCAGTAATTCTTGTCCTCAATGTGTGTTCATCATAGCCGTATCCCCCTTCCGTGTGACTATTTGTCCTGTAGCACTGCTGTCCGGTAAAAAGTTTAGGAACGACTATATTTACATATAAAACTAATAGGTTATGAACAAAACGGCTGTTTTCGACTTCAAATTGAGACGTAACCTAGGCCATACTCCTTCCACAGTTAT
>Ga0307426_1000049_pt1 | contig 63199 bp, 66 predicted proteins | sample SalMarWE160340MG_FD_202165 | JGI IMG/M metagenome (GOLD analysis project Ga0307426, IMG submission 202165) | Salt marsh sediment microbial communities from the Plum Island Ecosystem LTER, Massachusetts, United States - WE1603-40 | ecosystem: Environmental > Aquatic > Marine > Intertidal zone >... | reverse complement strand
GAGTTATCATTATTTATAGATGGCATGGATATAACATCAGATCCATCAATTAACCGATATCCCAACGAAATCCTCAATATTACTGTTTCGTATGACAGGTCTGTTCCAGTAAGCCATATTCTTGGTGCCCTTGTGGATATAAATGGCTCAGGAATATCGAAACCTCTCACTGGAGCTTTCAATAATTACTCAGTGCTTATAAATACAAATGATTTAAATCAAGGGGCAAATTTCTTAACCATTTACGCTCGAAAGAATGGTTATGAACCTCAGACTATTTTACTTATAATACAGATTATCCAAAAAGAAACAGAAATGCAAATATTTTTAAATGGGTATAATAAGACTCTTGATCCCGTTTTTAATCTTGTGATAGGTCAAAAATTAAATTTAACTATAAAATATACAGAACAAACGGGAGCCTTTCTTTCTAATGCTACAATATCCTTAATTGGAGCAGGTAAATCATGGCAATTAAAAATAAATAATACATTCCAACATTATTATATAATACTTAATACAACTGATTTAGGTATTGGAGTAAAATTATTTTCAATTATAGCTCAAAAACCTAACTTTGAGTCGATAACAAAAGATTTAAGAATTACAATAAACAGAATTTCAGCAAAAATTAGAACATTATCAGGAGAAGCTCAAATAGAAGCTGAAATAGGGGATGATATATTATTGCAAATAATCTTAAACGATACTATTTTTGGTGCTGAAATACCAGGAGCAATGGTAACATATAATTGGGCTTATGGCCAAGGAGAACTCGAAGGTCCTGATATTGATGGTACTTATGAGATTCTATTAGAAAATGTACGAGAGGGGATTCATACTATAACTATAAATGCTTTTGCAGGGGATAATTACGATTTTGAGAGTTATGTAATTACTTTAGTTGTAACAGCGTCTACAGTGAGTCCTGGTCCTGATTGGAGTTGGTTAGTTTATGTATTAGTTGGAGCTATTGCAGGTCTTACAGTTGTTTTTACTCTATATCAAACACACTTTAAATATCCTCCGATGGTAAGAAAAATAAGAAAATTAAAGAAAAAAGTGAAAAAAGCAAAAAAGACAAAACCTATCTTAGTAAATAAAAGAGATGAGATTATTAATAAGGAACTTCAAAATCAAATAAAAGGTATAGAATATGATGTTATTCAACCTGAACAATTAGATAAGATTGAAAAAGCACCCATTATTAAAGAAGGAGGAGAAGATTAAATGGCACATGGATTTATTATAACTGAATGGACTGAGGACCAAGGGTTAATTATCAAACTAAGTTATCCAGAAAATCTTAGTACAGATTTAGATGATATGATGCGTATCTTCTATGCTCATATTACTGGTGCTGGATCGTCAGGAAATGTATTAGTGCGATTAGAAAAAGTACGCTCTAATGTTTCAAGTTATTTTACTGGATTGGACTCTGATATGCCCGTAATGATAAACTTAATGTTAGAGCTAGGAGAAGATCCAGAAATGTTTGGTGAAACCGTATTAAAGGAAATTAATGAAGACTTGTTAAGTTATTTAAGACAAATGAACACTAATGTATCTGAAAGTTATGAAATTGCAAAAAATATAAAACTTTACATGAAAAATAGTTTAATTCTGTTGGATCGATTGAAAAATTTATCAAAAGAGCAAAGATTAGCACAAATATATAGTAGTGAAAAAGCTCGGACCATTTTAGAAACCTTACAAGAAAGACCTTTATCTAGAAGGGATTTACAGGGAATTATAGAAGACAAATTAAAAAAAATTATCCCAAATATTGAATTTATCTTAGATCCATTTATTAAAACCGGTTTAATAACACAAGATTGGGTTGAAGGAAATACTGATATAACTCTATTTCTTCTTTCTGATTTTACGATTTTTAGAAAGCCTGTAAATAAATTAATTGAAAATGCTAAGAAAAGTATTCCCACTCCAGAACTCGCAAGTGCTTATCTTGGCGAAGTGAAGCAATTTTTTAAGGATTACAATCCCAATCATGAGGATAATTTAAAAATTGCTCAAATTTTAATGAATCCAGACAACTATGATTATATCACATTATTTAGAGAAAGAGCATATCCTCTAAACAAGATTCCAAAATCTCCAGGCCAAAGCATGGATGAAATTGGAAGTTTTTTAGAATCTCTAGAGAATAATCAGATTATTAAGTTAATAAAAGATAATAAAGATACTATATGGATATTCTTGTTAACTGATATTGCTATTCATACATTTTATCCTGAATATTTAATTGAAAAAATTCGAAAGGAACGAATGGATGGAAAAATAGAAAAAAATGTTGCTATTCAGCATTTAGAGTTCCTTGAAAAAGCATATAAAAAATAAGAAGTAGGTAATATTTAACGTGTCAAATGAAGAAGATTCTGCGACAAAACATGTTCTAGAACTTATTGGCTTAGCTCATGATGAAGTAGATACTTATTATAAGATCACAGGAAGAGGTCCTATTATGATAGGAGAAATTGCCTTAATCTCTAATCTCTCTGGTGATAGAGCCTCAGAGATTGCTGAAAATTTATTCCAAAAGGGTCTTCTTAAAAAAATTCCTGGAAAGGTCCCAATATATGAAGCTTTACCTCCATATGCTGCATTAGTCAGTCAGATTCATCAATTTAAGGAGACTATTAAGACATTTCAGGAAATCGCCCCACAAAATATCCAAAAAAAATTTGATTCATTAGAACAACACTCTGATAAGCTTAGAAAATTAGATGATTACAAGACTTATCTGCAAATAATGAAAACTAAATTACCCGCTCAGATAAAAACACAATTTGAGCGGTTTGACAAAGAACTTGATCAGGTTAAAAGATTTCAAGATGTTAAAAGTTTTATTATTAACTTAAAGCAAATTGTCCCTTCAGATATAACTAAAGAATTTGAAGCTATGGCGTCCAGTTTAGAGTCAGTAAAATCAGAGATAGCCACCAGATTCGAAAAGCAATTTAGAATTGGTGCTTTGAGTAGTATGGCTGAAAAAATTGTATCTAAAGTAATTTCAGAACAATTTGCTCAAATAACTAAAACCTTTAAGGAAAAATTCGTACAAACCACCCAAAATATGCTAGATCAAGTCATAAACCAATTAGGTAGCATCTCAGACACTGCAGGTGAGGTAAGCACAGATTTAGGTACAATTTTCATAGATATTGAGAGTGGATTGGTAACTAGTTTAGAAGACTTAGAAGGCAGAGTATCGGGGGTTTATGATGACATTATTACTGGAATAAATGAGTTGAAGGAATTATTCAGAAAAGAAATCTTTGAAACAATACAAGATGACATAATCTACAATATTATAAACCAATTGGAAAGCGCTGAGCTTACAATGAATGAATTTTGGGAGCGATCGAAAAAAGCCTCGCTCCTAAGTTTTAAAGATGTTTGGTTTGTAAAATCAGCTGAAGGGATTATGGCACAAATAAATGAATCATTAACTAGAGTAAAAATGAGGGTTCACATTGTCGCTCCTAAATTAGAAGATATTGATATAATGCCGATAGTTGGTTTAAAAAAACATATTAATATTAGGATATCAACAAATTTCGATTTAACGTATCCGGAGGATCAGGTAAGATTTAAACAATTAGCAGGTTATACCAATATTACAATAAGACATTATCCTAGAGAAAATTTATGGTCAATAAATAAAGATTTCGAAGAAGTTGTAGTTTGTGTTGTGTCAAAATCAGGAGAAGGTGAATTCGAAATAGCTGGAATGGGATCAAAACTAGAAGAACATGTAAAGCTATTTGCTGCTGTTTTGGAAGACGTTTGGATTCAAAGCAGAAAAATCGAGCAAATTGAAATTACACAAGCAATAAAACAGGCTCCTGAAGTGAGCCCTTTAAAACCTCCTTACCAACAACCTATTACTCCCACTATACCAAAAATATCCGAAAATATACCACCACAAATGGTTCCAACTCCAGAAATCACTCCTGAGGAAGTTATCACACCAAAACTAATTTCTCCAATTGAACCAGCAATTAAGCCTATAGTAATGCAACCAGATATTCAACCTGAATCGGTAATTTCTTCAGATGGTTATTTAACAACTCAATTTGATAATATTTTGAGTAAGATTGATATTCTACCCGGAGAACATATTGCTTTACTTTTAGATAAATTACAGGATGATCTACTTGAAAGAAAAGGTTTCAGTGCTATTTTAAGGCAAATAAGAATGAGTATCTCGCCGCTTAAAATTAATAAGAATTTGTTAGACAATACTGAAAAAGAACAATTAAGAAGTAAAATGACGTTTTGGAGAAGTAAATTAAAGCTTTAGCTTATTTATTTCTCTTTTTTTCTCTATTATTATTATTATTGAAAAATTAGATGATAATATTATATGAAAATGCTATTTAAAATTCTACCCTATACTTTTTTAGATTTTGTTTCATACCTCTAATAAGATATCTTTATCAAAAAAGAACGTTCTGAGAATGAAAAATGAAAAATAACAATAAATATTCTATTGATCTTGAAGTAAAATTTAAACCTTTAGAGATTATTAACGTTCCACAATTAATTGAAGAATGTAATAAAGAATGGCAGAATATATCACTTTGTAATGTTAATGATTCTGTCGTCAGATTAGCAGTCGTTAAAGGAGAATTTCATTGGCATAAGCATGAAAAAGAAGATGAATTCTTTTTCGTTATCGAAGGTTTATTTTTAATTGATTTGGAAGATAAAACAATTGAATTAAAGCCAAAACAAGGTTTTACTGTACCAAAAGGAGTAATGCATAGAACAAGAGCTCCTACTCGTACATCAGTTTTAGTAATCGAAAAAAGTACTATAAAACCAACTGGAGATTAAAAGAAATCAAAATAAAAGTGGATTTGATATACCAAGATATTTTTCAACTACGTTTAAAATATCTTCTTTAGTACCGATATAACTAAAAATTTGGTGCTTCGCTTTTCCATGAGAAGTATTTTCGATTGTTTCAAATTGATTTAATTGAAGCTCAATTTCTCCATAATTCAAGATTGATTTTTCTGGTGATTCCGAATTATATGATTGAATGACTCCTATTTCTGCTTCGGGGTGATCTCTTGCAACATCAAAACACTCATTTTGAGTTTTTGGAATGTCATCAGAAAGCTTAACTAAAAATCCAGAATCTTCAGTATTGGGAATTTTTAACACATATCCGATTTTAGCTGGTCTTGAGAAATCAATATCTTCAGGTCTGATAGCTAACTTATACACCTCATCCACATCAATCTTATATGCTATATAATTTTCTTTTACCTTCAATCGATCCTTAGGTATGGTACGAAAATAGGATATAGGCTTTGGATTCGGGTTAGTGGGTATTAATACTGTTCCTGGATTATCGGGACCACCACTGATAATATTTGCTAAACTCCAACCATTAACTTTAAGATGTGGTCTATAAAACACACAATCATCTAAGAATTCTATCCCACAATAAGGTACGCCAGTTTCATATAGTTCCTTTATTAATGTAAACTGCCGTGTAATTTCTCCTTGATATCCTTGCTTAGTCATATAATTGAAAACAAAAATCTGGCTCGAAAGTGTACAAGATATATCCGAACTTGCTAATATCTCATAATTTGCTGGATCTAAGCCTTTAGGGGCTTCCCATTCACCCCAATTCTCAGGATCTTTATAAAAAAAATCTCTTTCTGGACTAATCCAATACCTATCTCCTCCTATCGCTCTGTTTCTTGTTTCAATGATTTTTTTAAGATTAGGATTCACCCATAATAAATTATATGAATCATCTCGAGGAAATAGTGCTAAAAGTCGACCCCCATACTCAGAAATTATAGCTGTACCTTCTCCAGAAACTAATTCTATCATTTTTGTTTTATTTTCAATTAATGTGATTAAAGGCTCTTTAGTATAATAATTCATAATTAACTCTAATGATTATTAATATAAATTTGTAATTTTTGAAAAAAGAATATTATAACCCTGATATGATCTTATATAGTCTAATTTAAGTATTAACAGCAATAATAAATGCTAGAGGTAGGATTATAGAAAAGATTCCAAGAAATAAAAGTAGCAATAGAAATATTAAAAGTATAGAACAAAATTGTATTATTCTTGAAAAAACCTTATAATTTATTGTAAATAATCAAATATTAAGAATTAATCATCAGATCCACCATTAATTTTATATGTCTACTTATCATCTATTTCTTTACTATCAAATTAAATGAGGGTTTATTCAATATTCGTTGAAATAAAATGAAACTAATAACTAAGACAAAAATACTAATTTTAATAATTTTCGGAATCCTTTTCGCTTTCTCACCAATAATTACCAATTGGCTGAAATTTGACATGGGATTTAATGAAAAAACTTCAGAAAATAATGATATTATTAATTTAGATAATAAAAATCTACAAATCTCAACAGTTTCGAGAAAAATCCATATTGATAATAATTGGTCTGCTGCCAAAAGTGCGGGAATTTGTACGGGGCAAGGAACTCATTCCGACCCTTATGTGATAAAAAACTTGGTAATAGATGGTGAGGATTCGGGAAATTGTATCTGGATTGAAAATTCCACTGCATATTTTAAAATAGAGAATTGTAAATTGTACAATGCGGGAAAAGATTATGCTGGAATCTATTTATCTAGCGTTAATAATTCTCGAATAATTGATAATGATTGTTCATCTAATTATTATGGGATACGTATAATAGAGTGTAATTATAATACCATTTCATATAACACTGCAAACAATAATGATCGTTATGGAATAATTTTACCTTGCAGTGAGAGTAACACCATTTCATACAACACTGCAAATTATAACACTTATTGTGGGATTTGTTTAGATGTAAGTCATTATAATAATATTTATGGAAATGTTGCCTTTAACAATGAGTTTGGGATAATTTTTAGGAGATCTGTCCGATCATATTGGATTGCTGGTTGCCATAATAACACTATTTCGGGAAATATTATAAATAGCAATAGCGAATATGGTATACTTTTTCGTAGTTGCGTTAATAATAATATATATCTTAATTGCTTTACTAATAATGTAGTCCATGCTTGTGATGAGGGAGGGAATAACTATTGGGATAATGGAGTCAAGGGAAATTTTTGGAGTAATTATACTGGTTTGGACGAAGATGGAGACGGAATTGGTGATATTCCGTATAATATTAATGGTACTGCGGGAAGTAAAGACAACTATCCATTGATGAGATGCCCAATTTCAGCTCAAGAAAGCCCTTTTGAAAAACTTATCTTAATTACGATTATTAGTGGAGGAGCTGTGATAGGTGCAGCAACAATACTATTAATCAGAACGAAATGGAAAAAAATATAATAATTAAGTTTCTGTGATCTATTTTTGTTTGGAGGTTGTTCTCCTTAATTTATAACTAACTTGATTAATATTAAAGGTTTAGAACAAAATTGTGTAATTCTTGAAATACACCTATTCTTTAATGTAAATAATAAAATATTAAGAATTAACCATCAAATCCAACATTAATGTTAAATATCTGCTTGTCATCTATTTCTATACTATCAATTTAAAGGAAAGTTTATTCAATATTCGTTGAAATTCAATGAAATTAATATCTAAGACAAAAATACTAATTTTAATAATTATCGGAATCCTATTCACCTTCTCACCAATAATTAACAATTGGCTGAAATTTAATGTGGAAAAGGGGGACAAATGTTCAGAAAATAATGATGTTATTATTTTAGATACTAAAAATTTGAAAGGCTCAGAAATCTCAGGAAAAATTCATATTAATGGTAATTCTAAATGGCTCGATTTTAAAAATGATGGTTATTGTACAGGTTCAGGTACTTCTTCTGATCCTTACGTGATAAAAAACTTGATTATAGATGGTGAGGGTTCGGGAAGTTGTATCTGGATTGAAAATTCCACAGTATATTTTAAAATTGAAAACTGTACATTATACAATTCAGGAAATTTTTCTGTAGTAAATTATACTGTAGTATACTATTCTGCAGGAATCTATTTATCTTATGTTTCTAATGCTCAAATAATTGATAATAATTGTTCATCTAATTATATTGGAATATGTTTAGCCTCGAGCAAGAGATGTACCATTTCAGAAAATAGAGTAAACATCAATGATTTTATGGGAATATATTTAACTGAGTGTTATAGTAACACCATTTCAGGGAACACTGCAATGAATATCACTAATGGTGCCGGGATTTATCTATACATGAGTTATTATAATAATATTTTTGGAAATAGTTTATTTAACAATGGGGGAGGGATCGGTTTATTGATGTGTGATTACAACACCATTTCGGGGAATATTGTAAAAAATAGTCAGGGAAGTGGGATATATTTAGCGGGAGGTAATTATAACGGAATTTCAGAAAACACAGTAAATAATACCTCTGTGGGGATTTATCTCAATGCAGAATTTTATAGTAATGTTTATGAAAATGTCGTATTCAACAATAGTCAGCATGGAATAGTTATTACTTCAGGTCAGCATAACGACATTTCAGAAAACACAATTAATAATAGCACTCTTTGTGGGATTTTTTTAGAAGGAAGTTCTTATAATAAAATTTCTATAAATGCTGTATTAAACAATAAGATTGGGATACTTTTTACGAATTATTTTGAAATGCTTGGATGCCACGATAATATTATTTTGGCGAATAACGTAAAGAACAATAGGAAGTATGGGATAGGTCTTGATTCTTATTGTACTAATAATGATGTATATCGTAATAGTTTTAATAATTCCCTCAATGCGTATGATAATGGTTCGAGTAATCTATGGGATAATGGAGTTCAAGGGAATTCTTGGAGTGATTATACTGGTTTAGACGAAAATGGAGACGGAATCGGTGATATTCCGTATTGGATTAATGGTACGGCAGGAAGCAAAGATAATTATCCATTGGTTCCGAATTCGAATTCGGACGATCCCAATTCAGCTCCTGAAAACCCTTTTGAAAGACTTATCTTAATTACGATTATTAGTGGAGGAGCTGTGATAGGTGTAGCAACTATCCTATTGGTTATAAGGAAAAGGAAAAAAATATAATCATTATGTTTTTATTGCCTATTTTTTTGGAATTTCTTCTCCTTCATTTATAACCGACTTGATTAATCCCTAGTATCAAAATATAATATAATTTTAAAACAGTTGAGACTCATTTTTCTTAAATATTTTATTAACTTTCGTAGCTAATATCAAAAATTAAGATTCTTCTTAGCGAAAGATTTTTAATAGTTTAAATTAAATTGAATAATACTAAATTAGAGGTGATTATATGCCTAAAATAACTCATTTTGAAATCAATACTGATGATCCACTAAGAGCAAAAAGCTTTTATGAAAAAGTTTTTGATTGAAAAATCGAAAAATGGGAGGGTCCCGTGGAATATTGGGTAATAGAAGCAGGGAAAGAAGATGAAGAAGGAATTAATGGAGGTTTACAAAAAAGAGAAGAACCTAGTGATCAGGTATTTAACTATATTCAAGTATCCAAATTAGATGATTTTAAAAAAAAAATTGTACAATCTGGTGGTACAATTGAAAGTCCCAAAATTACTGTACCGGGAGTAGGTTATTTCTATATGTTTAAGGACACTGAAGGAAATAAACTTGGAATTATGGAAGAAGACGAAAATGCAAAATAAACCTGTCTTTTTCTTTAATATTTTTTCGACATTAATTCAAAAAAATTTAAGTCGATTAAAAACACCAAAAGGGAACCATGTTAGATGTTATTTGCAATAAAAATTAAAGGGAGTATAAAAAAACTCCCCGTTTCATTATGGAATGGAAAAGAAATCAATAAGCATAAAAAAAAAATAAAAAACTAAAAAAAATACTACTCTACCGACCGCAATCCTTACAAATTGCTCTCGAATCCGTAAAATTGAGCTTAATCTCTTTACCACATTTCATACAATTTATTCTTATTCTTTTTTTCATAACAATCCCTCTTTTAATTAAAAATCAAAATTTTTTGTAGTTTTTGCATAATGCGCAATTTGATTTTTTCGACACTTCCTACAAAGTGCCCTCGAGTCTGTAAGGTCTAGTTTTATTTCTTTACCGCATTTTCTACAGTTTATTATTATTTTAGCCATATTTTTCACTTATTTTTTGAGTAAATTGGAAAAAAAATGTTTTAATAGGAAATATAGCGCGAATGATGTCCTCTGATATCATTCGTAATAATGATTAATCTCGTCTTTTTCTTCATTCGTTTAATTCGCATTTTCACTATCCTCCAATATCAAATTTTTAGTATCGATTATATAATTGTCCTATATAAACGATAGAATCAACTTGATTTTTTACATTGTTGATATTTATTCTCTCCTGGTGTTGTTTAGTGTGTTTTCTAATTTTGAATTTAGATTTAATTTGCTTTGGTTCTTCCTTAACATTCTCTGCTTTTTCCTCAACAAAAGGAATAATTATATAGAGATTTTCATTCTCATTCTCTACTTTTTCGAATACTTGAACCATTTTTTTATCACTTCTTTTTTATTTTTTCTTATGATTATTTACTCGCACTCCAATATATAGATTCATACTTCGCACTTCATGTGGAGTTCATACTTTATTCCGAAGTGAAAAGCTTAAAAAGTAGTGAAGTTATATTATAATATAAGAAAATAAGATCTTATAGGACTGTATTTTATTATGAGTAGATCAGAGGGAATTTTATATCCTCCTGGTGAGATTTTAAACCCCATCATAGGAAAGACTGATTTTGAATATGTTATATTATGGATGCTCAGCAATAATGATATTTGCGAGTGGTCAGATTTTACTGCGGAAATTAGCGAATCGACATTATCAGGTAATTTAAAAAAATTAATGAATAAAAATTATATTAAAAAGCCTGAAAAAGGAAAGTATCAGATCACTTCACAGGGGAGAGATAGATTTAGTGAATTAGTATACGATAAAAAATCGGGGCAGAGGAGATTAAAATATCCACCGAAAGCAATACTTAAAATGAGGAATTATGATCATTGGATTTTATGGATGCTTTACAACAATTATTCATGTAAATGGTCAGATTTTAAACAAACACCACTCTTAATTAATCAATCCTCCTTATCTAATAATATTAATGCATTAATTGATGATGGATTTGTTGCAAGAGAGAATAAAGAATATATTATAACACCATCGGGAAAAACCGAGTATCTTAAAGTGTTGAAATCCTATGATTTAGACCGTCAATCTATTTTAGAACAAGAAAGCAAGAGAATTGAAGAAATTACAGAAAAAACTAGTAGATTCTTTAAGAAGTATAAAATAGAAGATGATGAGTTAAAATTTCGGTATCTTGATAATATTCTAAAATTATCTTATTCTAAAGTTGAATCCATGCTAAAAGAAGAAGATTTCAATAAAATTTTGTTATTCCTTTCGATTAATCATCCTAATCAATATCCTGAGTATATTTCACCTGTAGATTTCTCAGTGAAATATAAGATTGATAGAACTACTTTAGAATATTACATAAGGGAAATGATTGATAATGAGTTTTTTGGTATAAAATTTTTTAAAATTGAGATTGAAAAAGGAGGAACTTATTATTTTCAAAAGAATGAGACTATAGAAAAAATACTTAATGCAATTGTAGAAAAACATATTACAAAATTCACCTACTTAAATAAATTTCATGAAACGAAGATAACAGATGTGGGACTGCTATTAGATATAATATTAAACGATATTTGTAATAATCTATTCAATGAACATCTAAAACCCTCATTAAAGTCATTTTTACCTGAATATATTAAATATTTAGCTTATAAAATTGAGACTGAGAAAAAATTAGTTGATAGTGAAGCCAAATTAGCAGGATTTATATGGCAAAATGTTAATGAAGAATTCCAAACCTTTGATCCTTCAAACATGGCTATAGCTGGAGAAGAGGATGAGTTATATTATACAATGGATAGCAGCACTTTCAATATATTAGATATTGTGGTTTTGTCTAAATTTTTTTATTTAAACACAAATGAAGTTCAGAACACCTATAATTTGAATAAAATAGATATTTATAATAAAATAATTAAAAATTTATATAAAAATAAAGTTTCTAAAGCAAAGGAACTATCTCAAAATATTACCAATAAGATAAAAACCATAAATCAATTAATAATAAAGGATATTATAGCTACAACAGAGAATGATTTTAATGATTCAGTCAAAATTACTAATGAGATTATTGATAAATATCCAAATGAATTTATTGGATACTTATTACAATCAATCACTTATTTATTGATTGATAATTATGAAAAATCTTTAGAAATCATTGAGGATGCATTAAAAATAACATCTAATGTTCTCCTGATCTGCCAAAAAGCTCAGATTTTAATGAGAACATCTCAAGGAGGTAAAGCTTTAGGTTATATTAATGAAGCATTATCTCAATATCCAGATAATTCATCATTATTAAGAACAAAATACATAATTTATGTTACTTATTGGATGCCACTAGTAAAGGATTATAATGAACCTCTTGATGTTATAAATCAATTAACCACCCTGAATCAAAATGATCAAGAAATTTTACTCTTAAAAAGTCTATATTATTGTTTAATCAATAAATATAAAGAAGCAAAGCGTTTAATCATAAATGAAATTGATTTTAATAATTTTAAAAAAAATCCCAGAATTGATACAATTGCTTACTTTATTTTGGTTTATTCTTATTTAGCACGCGGCAAATTTGATAAAGCTTTAGAAACTGCTAATCTGGTTTTAACAATATATCCCGAACATCCTACTTCATTTTTTACAAAAGCCTTAGTACTTGGATATAATTTAATTTATAGATTTACATTTAAGGAGCCAAATATTGATGTTTTTACTGAATTGATAACAGCTACTCTCTCTTTTGAAAAAATTAATTATAATAAAACAATTTATCTTCTATTCCAATCACAAGTTTTAAATGGGCTTGGAAAATACGATGAAAGCATTAATTCTATTGATACTGCTATTGAAATAGCTCCAACATTGAATTTTCTATATGCTAGGAAAGCATACATATTAATAACAACTAAGAGAGAATCTCAAGCATTAAGTTTAATCAATGAATTGTTAGAAAGTCGTCAACCATTGAAGTACAACCTATTGAAACAAAAATCTTATGTCCAAATCATTCTAAAAAAATATGACGAAGCTTTGAAGACTGTTAATGATGCAATTGAATTATATCCTCACGATAATGACTTTATCAATAATAAAGCCATGATCTTAGGTTATTTGGGAAGAAGAGAGAAAGCTATTGAAACTGCTGAACATCTAATAAGTCTTAATCCAAAATATGGAAATTCATATGATACATATGGTGAAGTGTTAATGGCTCTTGAAGAATACGAAAAAGCTATTGAAAAATTTAAAGAAGCATTAACTCTTGAACCCACTGGATGGTTTGCCTATGAAACTTGTTTAAAAATGGGACAATGTTATAAGGAACTTGGAAATATTGAAAAAGCTCTTGAATATTATGAGAAAGGAGAAAAATTGATAGAAAAGATGCATCCTAGTTACAGGGATAATTATCTAGCGAAAACAGAGAAATTAATTTCTGAAGCTAAAAGCTTACTTGGAGAATCAACAAACAGTGAATAATCAAAATAAAAAATGTGATCTTAATGGATTACAGATTTGTAAAAGCATTTGAGTTTAATTTTAATTTTGGAACACTTTTATCAGTTGATTTCACCACATGTTCTGAAGAATCAGACTTAATTAATCTTACTGAAGAAATATTTAATGAAATTAGAGATTGTATTAATTTACGAGGCATTCCCAGTCTAATATGGTTTAAGGGAATAACCGACTCGATAAATCCTTCAAATTTTACCTTAATTACAAAAATGATTAGAGCGGTATATCCTAGACAAAAAATTGGAATTTATTTGAATTGTGGAATTTTTCAAAACGAGAATTTTCGAAATGTTCTTTATGGGTGCGATTTGGTTGCTATTAATCTCAATACCGTTAATAACTTTCAATTTTCAAAAATTAATACATGCCCTGAATTTATAAATTCTAAGTACGTATTAGAAGGAATAATAGAATTTAGTAAAAATTTCAAGGGAAAATTAGGCATTTATACTATGTTTTTAAAAGGTGTTAATGATAACGTTAAAAATGTTAAAAGATTAAAAGAATTCCTATTAAACGTCATGCCGGATCATTACTCTGTCAGTAATTATACATTAAATGGCTTTGAACCTGTATCGACGGACTTTAAAGAAGGTGTTAGAGAAATCTTGGAAGACCTTCCTTTCAAGGTTATTTATATGTTCTAATTCATAACTGTTTTCGATTAAGTTCAATTAAATTGTCTAACATGGTTCAAATTTGAAACCACAACATTCGCATAGATTTTCAAGATTTTCAATATATTTTAACATTGAATTATACCATTTATCTAATAACTTTTTTAACTGCAGCTTAATTGAATCGATGTTTTTAGCATTATATACATAAAGATATCCTTGTTTCTTACTATCTATTAATCCTTTTACATTAGCGTAATCTTTCATTGACATTGAATTACGTTTAATAAGTTTTAATGCAGATAAATCTTGAATTGCTCTTTGAATAGAACTTCTATCCATTTTTAATGCTTGCGCTACTTCAGACGTTCTAACATCTTTTTTTTTTAACAGATATCCAAGTACTTTAGATTCTGTTCTGTTCAGGCCTAATATACATTTAAACAATCGTTCACTAGAGAAAATATCTTTTTTATCTAATAACCTATCTATTTCCTCAAATTCTTTTAAATGTTTTCCAATTACTTCCATTGGTAATCAGCTCAAAATATTATAAGAAATTTAAAGAAAAAAGGAATTAATTTAATAATTTCATTTTTTTAATTTTTCTAATACTTTCTTCATTCCTTCATAGTTCATTGCTCCGACAACTTGATTTACAACCTCATCATTTTTGATAAATAAGGTTGTTGGAATTCCTGTTATTCCATACTTCATCGCTATAGCGTTATTTTCATCAACATTAACCTTTACAAATATAAAATCGTTTTGAAATTCTCCTTGAAGTTTCTTAAAAGTTGGAGCAAAAAACATGCAGGGTCCACACCATACAGCCCAAAAATCTATAATAATTATTTTATCAGGATAATCCTTCAATAATTTATTAAATTCTTCAGAAGAATGTATCTCTATTACATGTTCTGGCATTGTCTGATGTTTTAATAAAATTTCAGCTTTTTTCATTCTTAACCTTTCTAGGTCCTTATCTGCTTCTTGCATTTATGTTTCACATTTCTCTTTTTTTTTTTAGTTGTTTGCAGATCAATCACAACTTTCTAGGATTACAAAAACTGAAAGAATATTTAAAATTGATTATTATGAAAAAAAAATCACTACTTTTTTAATTCGATAAGCAGTTTCAAACGAATTTTATTAAAGTAATCTTTTTGATTATTCTTTCCTTTAATTTTTTTCATACAATTAACGTAATATGCAGCACATTACAAAATAGCATCGTACTTTTCTTTATTCGCCAGATAATCAGCAAGTACAGCTTCATAATACTCGATCCGGCGTGTTCGAAGCCCATAAATCATTCTGGAAAGCCTGTTGAAAAATTGCTCTTTAGAAAGCGAAAGGAATATATACTTCTCGAGATTCTCAATGTATTCAATAATTGTTTCCTCTAGGTCACCTCGTTCCTCAAATCTGTAAAGAAAGTCGCGTTTCAAGACTGTTAAGACCCTCTCAAAAAAGTGTTTATCTGTCTCATCAGGTAAAATGAACTTCATTTCATCCCTGAAGATAGTGAACAGTTCAAAAAAAGCCTTTAGCCCTTCTGGATGCACATGAAAGCTACGCGTCCGATAACGAGGAAGTCCTTTAGTATATCTTTCGATTTCAGGATTATCAAGCTTTAGTAAATCTGCAAGATACCAAGATTGATTGCTAATTTGATAAAATCTATCAAATAAACCGTTGTTCTTCTGGTTCACAGTATCGGCACCAAGCTCATTTAAGATTGAAGCAACATCTAAATCAGTAGATCTACAAACAAGTATTTGTTCATTTTTATCTAGGTATTCTCGCAGCTGCTGATTATATTGATCTTTTCGAGCTCTATATTCTTGTAAAACGTCTTCATAAAAACTAATATGGTACTGGCGCATTTTTAATATCCATTTGAAAATTCGATCTATAGTTATTTCATATTCCTTACGATTAAGATAAGTCGCATCTGATTCTGCTAGAAAAGGAAATATTCTTTGAGACTTAAATTGATATTGTTTTAATTCTTCAATATATTGCTGAACAACAACTTTAAGGATCTTATTCTTCTCTTTTCTAACCTCCCAATAAAAATCGCTCCTTAAAACATTCGCAAACGTCTTAAAGGTGGAAATTTCAGCATTTGGCATGAAATAAATTAAATAACTCATTTCCCAAGTAAAAAGAGTACAGATTTGAAAGAAGCGGTTCATACTTTTCGCATATCCTCGAAGGGAATACCTACCAAGCTCAGTGATACCATCTGAATCATACACGATGGCAACAAGTTCGCACGGATCCATGAAATAAGAGCTGAAGTCTGACATCAATTGTAATATAATTATTATTTGTTTTTTATTACACTCTGTCTTCTATTATAAAAGAAAGGAAAAAGATTATTTAAATATTGAGTGAGAGTGAGTTTATGGACCTAGAATGTTAGGTCTTATATATCCAAGCCGTATTAAATTCTGTTCAAAGGAACTAATAGCTCGAGGATTTTCCCACCAAGTAGGAACAGCCCATTCCCCCCTCATTAGCTTCTTCATAACCCTTTCGAAATTTTTCGCATTATCATCCGCAGTAGCAAAGGTATTCATTTCGTAATGAGAATTTATAGATAAGGGCACTTGCGCAGATAACCGGCAATCATATTTAATGTAATATACTCGTCTTCCTATATAATAAAGAATCTTATAGTGATGCCTAATAACAAGTGAATGCCCATTTTCATCTCTTAACAAATCCCCATTTTCATCTCTTAGTAGTTCACCTGTAAGAGCGTCTCTGCCATCCCAAAGATCCAAAAGGAGCTCAATCTGTAGATCTAAAACAGATGACCAACTTGCACCAAGTCCTGTACTATACTCATTCAATCTTTTAATCTTTTCAATATCTCCTTCGCTGAGTTCATAAGATATTTGTTTCCATTCGTAATATTCCTGAAACCCTTTCTCATACTTTAAAAGATAGGAAAGTCTCTCAGTCTCACTATAATGATCTTGATTATATCGATCTAAGAAGAGTGAAAAGACAGGGTTATAGTTCTTAATAGCATTAATAAAGACGTCTTCATCAATGGTCAAACGGTGAAAGCGGGATGCTTCCACGACATCTTGAAATAAGCCTGCTAAGAATTCAAATGAGATCGGTTCCTTTGATAAGACCATCTGTTGGAGATTTCTTAGAGTATCCAAGTAATCATAACCAAATTCACGTACAAGAAAGCTTGCTAAATCATCTAAGCCCCATACATTACTAAACTTGAAAAGCTCGTTAATTACATCTCTTCCTCTCTTCTGAAGACTCTGTATATATCTATCCGAAGTTTTTATATTCTCAAATGTATTCATAGCATACTCCATAAGTTGAGCTCTAAATTCTAACACTTTAGACTCAGACATAATAAGTTTATCCAGTATGAGATTCACAAACTTAATGTAATTTTCCTCTTCAATATAGCCAAATTTTGCAAACAGTGCTTCAATCATATTATCAAGCTGTACTTTAGCTCGTCTATAATCTGGATTGTTGGAAACGTCTACAGGTCCGAGACCACCCATATAGAAAACTGCAACATCGTTAATTATTCTTTCTAATTGGTCTAATTTCACACCGTTATCATGCTTCTTTTTAAGGCGAGCTGCGACCTCCCAACTAACCTCATCATCAACAATAATATCAAACCCTTCATATTTCGTGCCTCGTAAGAACTCTCTTGCCTTTGCATGTAATTCCTCATTATAAGGTATCTGGTCTAATTCCTGACTTGGTCTATCTGGATCGCTATCTGGATCGAAGAACTTTGAATAGAAGTAATTGATCATTGATGGATCCATATGCTTATTTGTTCCTTCGTATGGATCAATTTCAGGATCGGAAAACTTTACATCACTTACACCCTCTTTTTTAGCAGCAGCTTGAGTGAACGGAAGCAATTCAATCTCATCTCGGGAAGTCAAAACAACCTCTCCGTACGTATCTGCATGCATTTCCTTGCCATTAACCGTCATCTCGGGAAGTCAAAACAACCTCTCCGTACGTATCTGCATGCATTTCCTTGCCATTAACCGTCCCTTTTTTTGACAGCAAATTTTATATTGTTTATGATGTAAGAGGCATCGGAGGGTATAAATCCCTTATTTCTCATTATTTAAAATTATCCACCAGCCAACTACTCCAACAGCTTAAAGAATTCCAATTCCTTGAATGTGCCGAATATCTTTCTAATATTTCAGATTTTAATAATTTTCATTGCTGTAATTTTTGCTACTATTATAAAAATGATAAATGTAAGTTTTCAGAATTATACCCTCAACTAAAGAATGATTCTTCTCATGTTTCAATTTCTTATCCTACTTCCTCTTTCTCATAACAAGATCCTTCAATAACTCTGCAAAAATCAATTTCCAATTTTACATTGAATTTTTCCAATTTATTTTTGAAATTTTCCAGATTATTGTTGAAAGTGTATTTTTTGGAGACATCTCTACAAGCCTCATACTCTAATTCCATTCCAAATTAAGCCAATTCTTTATCCTTCATTTTGAAAAATAAACTAGAAAAAAGATCACTTTGAACTTTCCAAAATAAATCGAAAAAAAATTTCATAGAAGTTCATGATGCATTTGGAAAATTCGATTCTCATTTTTTCTCCATTATTACATGATAAATTTAGTATTATCAAGAAATAGGATGTTATGAGTTACCGAGCAGGAAGTAACTTTTTCATTTTTATCCCCATCCTACACAAAGCCCTAAACCATATAGAAATAGTTCAAAATGCACCCTTCATATTGCCTAATCCTTAATGTTAGTAGCTTTCTAATGAGGATTCATTATCTCTTTAACCCCTTCTTATTTATAAGTGAATTATAACTACTAAAGACACCAAAAATAAAAGTCCTATGTGATAGCAAACTTGAATATGACGGAGAGATTAATCGAATTATTAAAAAAGGCAAAGCTAAAAAGAGATACGAATTTACTTGAAGAAGTCCACAATTTCATTTTGGATTCCCTTCAAGATTTAAGAATCTATAAGAAAAACAACAGAAGATCGGAGACGTATCAATTAAATGAAGAAATAAGAGCATTAGAGTCGCTTAATGCCTTAGCTTTTGAGATCAATGCTCAAATTGAAAAAAGCTATTACCCAAGACTTCAAAATATTAGTAAAAATAAAAGAGTGTGAAATAAAAATATGGAAACTAAAAGTGTGGAAACCTTAGTGTTTGAGAATCGAGCATGGGAAAAAGCCGAATACCCTCGCCTTCACATGAAAGACCCCGAAAGATTCAAGATCACCGAAATTCAGAACTCTAAACCAATCGAAAAAGAAGTTCATTTAGCAATTGGATACCATCATGGAGACGCAAAAAGATTAGGAGTAGATAAATGGTATTTAGATATTTATTTCCATGAAGGGAGAAATTGCTATGGAAAGATCGAAATCTTCAATTCAATCAAAGAGATTAAGGAGTACATAAAGGAGAAGTATAATAAAATCCCAGTTCTTCCGAAACGCTGGGATTAATACCCTAAATTTAATTTAAATTTTTTTTAAAAAAAGAAAGTGAAATAAAAAAATGAGTGAGAATGAAAGCCAATATCAAGAATTAATCGACAATAACAGAATACTAGTCGATTATATTAGGGAGCATAATTTATCGGATAAGCAGATTAAGCAATTAATAGACGATTCAAACAAGTTTCTTCTAAGAATCCTAACTGACAAAAATCTTTACGATGCAGTTATGCATGAAATGTATCTTTACTTAAGGAATTTATAGGAGGGAAAAAAAATTATGGAAAGAAAATTAGTTAAAAAACCACCAAATTTAGACCAGCTCCCTGATCAATTTATTTATTATGCTTCTCGAACTGATCCCGTTTTTCAAAATCGTTCCATGAAAATGTTTAATTGGACAGAAGGAATTGACACTTTATTTGCTGAAATACCTATCCCTAACGATTTAATTATTTGTGATTCATGTAATAGTCGGATAGAAAATGAAAGAATATCTCTATTAGTCCAACTTGGAGAAGATCCTAATATAAATTATGTCCGTCAAGCCCTCTGTTATCGATGTGATAGTAAATACTTTTCTAATTTTATCCACATTGGAACACCAGATCCAGATCCAAAACCACAAATAGAGGAGATGAATCAAGATGGGTTATGAAGGACGTTGGGATGATAATAAAAACCAGTGTTGTTCTGCTGATACAATCGAGGGAGTGGTTAGCTGTATGTGTGCTATGACATCGGGAAACGGGAATATCTACATATATGAATTTCATGACTCCCACTCCCCCCAATTTCTCAAAATTATTCAAATTACAGATTAATTAAAATAAAAATAAAAGGATGTGAGAACCAAAAATGAAACATAATCAAGAAAATTGCGAAAAATTAGCTAAGGTTATAGTTGATTCATGGGATATGAAAGGCTTAGAACAATTTGCAATTGATAATTTAGCCGAAGATGTTAAAAACCATAAGGTAGAGCTAAAAGGAGGGTAGAGTAAGAATAATGAAGAAAGAAAAATGGATTTATATCCCTGCAAAGAAAATTTTCAAAATTGTGAGAAAGTACAGGAGGCAATTTCGATTTGAAATAATCTGTCCTTACTGCCATAGTATAACTTTTATCCAATTTCAAAACGAGAATGAACGATTAGTTTTAGATTGCTCTTGTGAAATCCCGAAGAATCCCACCCCTAAAACCCTCGAAATCAGATTAATCCCTAAATTCCTTCCTCATGGTTGGATAAGGAGAATAAACCACCAACACGAATGGATATTAGAAGCAAACAAAGATAGCCCTCAACCTTTAGGCATTTACCTCTCCAAATTCGATCGCAATGTTGATTATCGCAAAAAGGATGGGTATCAAGCCACATTAGGAGAGTGTGCGGGTTGGTTTTGCCATATTGCTCCTTTGCGAACAATTTTTAGTGATGCTCTTGGCGATTGCTTTACATTTATGAAGAATTATGCTAACCTAAGCAAAATTAGAGAGATGCTTTCAGAGTATTCTTTCAATCCAAAATATCTTTAACTTATAGTTGGAGGTAATAAAAAATGAAAATTAGACCAAAATTAAGCTCTTTAGGATTGGAATTTCTTTTAACCCTATATGACGATTTAAGAAGTGATCGTTTTGAATCCAAATCTCCCCTTGAAAAGTTCATTCTTTCCCTGATGATCATTCGAGTAAAATTTTTAATTAATATTCAAATCAAAAAAGGAGAACCACACCCCTTTTAGTTGTTATGGTGATCAAAAGAAATTTTTTTTTAAAAACTCACTTCATATATATAGTGTAAAACAATTCACAACTTAAAAAATAAAGGAAAAATATTATTCTTCTGTTAGAGATTCTATTTCTTTTTGCTGATTTAATCTTGAAGTTTTTCTCCGAGAGGATACTATAATTTGAAAATCTAAATCTTTTTTAAAGATATCAGCTCCTCTCGCTATTTCCTTAGCAATATCTTCCATTATAGAATCTTCTTTAATAATAGCTCCGTTAAACATTGGTATTTCTGAATATTTTTCAATCAAATCCTCTGTTATTTCTTTTGGTAAAACATCAGATCTGTCTTTAAATGCCACAGTGATCCTTTCTTCTAATTTTATATAAATTTCCCTCTTACTAAATTGACAATCAACACATTTAGAACTTCGATTTTTAAAAATATTTAATATTATTAACCCCGTGATAAATTTGAAGTTTCTTTTTAAAATATCTTTAATATCTCTATTATCAGGATCATTGATGTATTGTTGAATATGTTCCTCCGCATTAATATATAATTTACAAAAAAATAAACCCCGATGAAAATAAGCGGGAACTATGCAGAATATTCTCGTAAACCAGAAAGGTGTGATTCCTATCGGTGGTTTTTCATGAAAGAAATAATATGCTACTCTCCCATCTCGTTCTGTATGTAGAGTAGATTCTTTTTTTAGCATATTCAAATATGTTGAAGTTGTAGAGCGAGCAATCTCTTTAAAATATCTTTTATATTCTTTCTCTACTTCGCCTGTAGTAAGTTTGTTCTTTCCTTCTAAGTAGTATTGCAAAATTATTCCTAAAATACGGCTTTCGTGAAGACGGCCCGTTTTTATCTGTTGTTCTTCTGCTTCATCTTCTCTGATTTGATATAAATATGCAATTTCCGGAGCATAATCTTGAATAACTTTATCTATAAATTTAAGTTCGGGATCTTCTTCTATCTCTACTAATTTAGTGCTTTCTATTATTAATTTGTCAATTTTAGATTTTTCAGACAATTTAAAAAACTCTTTTAATTAATTATTTTATTTATTTATTAAATCCTGTTCTTAGGTGGGTTTTCATGTATTCTCTTCATCAACAATAATAAGAATTCCATTCTATGTTATTATCTTGTAAAAACTTGATTTTATATTAGCTAAATCTAATTAGATTTTCAATTCATAAATAGAGTTTTAATTCGCACTTGATGTGAATTATGAACTTTAATTGAAGTCTGAAAATTAATTGTATATAACGAGGAGATTAAGCTTTCTAAGATAATAAGAAAATTTGGGATTACCAAAAAATAATTTAATGATTTTTACGTACAAGTTATTAATTTTTTTCCTGAATACAAAGGACTGGATCGGTAAAACCAGGCTGTCCAATTAATTTCTGAGTTCTCTTTGCATTTTAATTTAGGAAACCCATTCTATTATCAAGCAAAGAAAATTCTGCTTAAGCTAGATAAAACTTTTAAGTATGTAATACATACTTACATATATGAGAACTAATATTGTAATTGATGATGATTTAAAGGAGAAGTGGTGGGAGATTAAAAGAGAAGCAGATCATCTCAATATGAAAATTGGGAATTACATTATTTTTTGTCATGATCTCAGAAAAAAAATGGTTAATAAGGATAAGATTCTTAAGATTTTAGAAAATCCGTTATCAGAGGGTTTAAAAGACGTAGATGTAATAAATGCAAGTAAGAGTATGTGGAAATCATGAGAGGAATCGATTCGAACATTCTTGTATATGCATTAAATAAAGATCTTCCTGAACACCTACCTTGTAAGGAACTAATAATTAATATTGTTAATGGGAAAGAGCTCATAGGCATTCCTTCAATAGTATTTATGGAATGTTTTCATGCGTTAGTTAAGGCATTTAAATACAAAGAGGTTGAGGTTAAGAAGCGGTTAGTTGCAATTATTGATTCGATAAATATCAATGTACTAGACGTTTCTACATCTTCAATATTATTTGCATTTGAAATAGCTGAAAAATATAGAACTGGCGGGAGGGATTCCCTAATTGCAGCAAGTTTATTGGAAAATAAGATTCAAGAGATTTATTCTCATGATTCAGATTTTGATAAAATAAAGCTTATAAAACGAATTGATCCAATTTAACTTAAATTATTAGGTAATTTCAACTTATTTTATCTCTCATTAATATTCCCTCCCCTGTGGTGCCCTCTCCTAAAAAGGGCTAATAATAATATTAGGATCCGTTTAAATTTGAGGGAATTAAACCTTTAAAGTGTTTATCAAAGGTAGCTAAAAAATTGCAGTTTAAACGTTTGCAATGAATTAAAATGGAGCTATCCGTAAAAGATAATCTTTTTTCCTTATATTTTTGAAAGACCTTCCAAGAGTTCTTAAAATCGTCATCCGTTTGACTAATAATCTTTATCTTTCTACTCTTCAAAAGGTAATTTCCCAAATTTATTGCAAAATCAGGACGTTTTATTCTTACCAATGCTAACGTCACCAATTCATTAAACACTAATGTAGATGTATATATCTCCCCAAATTCACTTTTTAGAAACCTCCTCATCCAAGATTGTGCAATTTGGAAATTTTTATCATCTTTGTTCTTAATAGCCAATAAAAATCCTGTATCTAAAAAAACAGCCATTTTATTCTTCCCCATTTGACTGATATAAAATTTCATCGACTTTTTCAGATAAATCTTTAATACCTAACTCAAAAACATCGTCCAATCCTTTCCATGCGTGATCATCGATTACTGATTCTAAAACTTCATTTTCTTCAAGACCTTCAGCTATCAGTGCATCCTCAATCAGCTTTGCTACAAGACTCTTCTTGCTTATTTTTTTTCCTCTTAAAGTTAAATGAGAAACCAATCTATCCAACAATTTCAAATGTTTTTTATCAATCCTAATCGTGCTCATAATAATCACATTTTTTGTATCTTTGTATACTAGTATACATAAATTTAAAATATATTACTTTTTTGATTTATTAGCATAAAAGAACCGTTCGAAATGTAGTTTAGAGATTTTTTTTACAAAAAAGTCTGGAGAATAAATATGATAACTAAAGAATGTAAATTTCAAAAAGAAAAAAAAAAGAAAAAAAATTATTCTACTGGTTCTATGACTTCCATTATTATTTATCTTTCAATAGTTCAATTTGTTTAACTCCTTTTTTCTTCAGAATTAACACGATAACACCAATAAATGCAAGAGATGAAACTCCCAATCCAATTAAGATTCCTATTAGAAAATCATAGTCTTTTGGTTTCGATTCTGGAATATTTTTTACGATTGTCACACTATTAAATCCAAGATTTCTAAGAGTATCATTAGCGTAAAACGTAATTTCAATTATCCCATTAGGAGCAGAAGACCATAAAGATTCATCTAATACACCAGATAAACCTGTAAATGTAATATTAGTAATACCACCATCTATAGTATACCATGTAGAATCTAAATTTTCTTCATTAATCACAATACTAAAAGATGGTGCACTCGCTCGATATTCTTGACTCATTGTAGGCGTAAGAATATCGATTTGTGGGCTCAGTATATCTTTAGATATATTAACTTCTGCAAAACCGATATTTCCGGGTTTATCCACTGCATAAAAGATGAGTTTATAATCTCCTGAAGGTAAACCCTCCCAAGCTAACTGATTTATTGTCCCGTTTTCAGAAAAAGTGTAATTAATCATTTCTACACCAAGACTATAAGACATGGTGAATAAATGATCATCTATGATGGTTACACTGAAAGTTGGAGCGTTATAACCGAATAGTTCTTCGTTGCTTGGTGAATGTACTATTATTACTGGAGTTTTATTATCACAAATAGGTAGATAGTCATATATATAAGAACCAACAGGGCTAATAAAGTGAGGAGTCTCTCCAATACCATCATCATTTGAATCAGTACCATTGTAATTGTCCCAATAATTACCTATTACAGAGTTATTCCAAAAATTAGTATTTACTGTATCATCATAAGCATTTTTTGGATTTTTAATGAAAAAATTTTCATAAAAAAGATTATTCACTGTACCCGAAGCAGAATATACTCCGTAAAGCGTATTATTTCTTATTATATTTCCGAAAAAGACATTATCACTACAAGTACTATCTACCAAAATCCCCCTTTCAAAGTTATTATATAACACATTATTTTCTATACTATTGTACGAACAAATTCCGTATAATGTTATTCCATTCTGTGTATTTCCAGATAATTCATTACTTTCGAGTACATTTTCATGACTATTCCATAGATAAATTCCATTGTGAGTATTGTTATTTCCGTAAGTCTTTTGAACTGTAGTATAATTGCTGTCTACTAAGCAAATCGCATTATTACCATTATCTATACCGAAAGTTCCATAAATGACATTGTAATGGCTATTTGAAAAATAAATTCCATTATAATAACTCTTATTTACAACATTATTCTTTAACCAATTATTATTGCTATTCCCAAAATTAATTCCATCATTGTCATTATCTATAGCGATATTTTCATTAATAACATTGTTATGGCTTGCAACTAAATAAATTCCATTATCATCATTTTTATTCATACGATTTTTCTCTAATAAATTATTATTGCTATTATCTAGTTTAATTCCATTTTCTTGGATATTTTCACTAAACTCATTTCCTATTATACGACTGCTATTACAAAACTGTAAAAAAATACCATTTAAATCATTTTCATTCGCATGGTTATTCTCAATTGTATTACAATGGCTATATCTTAACCATATTCCAAAAATATCATTAAACTCAACAGTGTTCCCTGTAATAGCATTATCATCACTCCTATAAACATACATTCCGCTATGGGTATTATTATTAAGAAGATTATTTACAATCTGATTATTTATACAATTTTCATATAGGATAATTCCAAACCGATTTATAGAACAATTATTATTGATAATTTGTGAATTTCTCACGTTTATTAACTTGATTCCCGCATCATAGCCAATATTCCCCGAATTATATACAATACAATTACGAATTATAAAGTAATCAATTGAATTTTCTACAATAATCCCGCTTCCTGTACCTTGTGCATCAATTTTCACATTTTCAATAATATATGGATCTGATAAAGAACCATCTCCTCCTTGTATCCAATTAAAACTATCTGCTGCATCTGACCAATTATTATCTATATGAATATAATCAACTTCCCAAGGGCTTGATTGATTAGGATTTTTCAGATCATTTATAATACTTTCTAGTTTTATTTTATTATTTGGAGCACTTAGATCAATTACATTACTTAGATTGATAGCTGTAATAAGAAATCCAATGACAACGCAAATCTTAATTTTAAATTTTATTTTTTTTTCCAAAATTCTCGCCATTTAAAAAAAAAATTACAATATATAGAAAATATAGGAAATCCTTTAAAAATGCATATAGAAAGATTATTTAAAAAAAACAAAATCTACTCTAATTTTAAATCTAAACAATAAGAATGGATATAAAAGAAAAAGAAAAAAAAATTATTCTATTGATTCAATAACTTGAATTATTTCTGTAGACTGAGTTATTTCTTCTGCTTTTTCTTCGATTATTTCCTCTTCTTCTGATTTTGCCATTATTTCTTTTTCAATAATTTCAAGTTGTCTTATTTTCGTGAAAGTCCAGATAATAAACGGTTGAATTATTCCAAGAATTGCTGCGATTAGAAATAAAAATCTTATTCCTAATAATAATGCTAAAGGTCCTGCAATAAGAGCTCCTATTGGAGCTATCGCCATTGAAATCATATGATCAATTGACATTATTCTACCCATTTTATCTTTTGAAACAACTGTCTGTAAGATTGCTAAGTAGGTGGAAACTGTAATCGGAAAAATCACCCATGCTGGAAATAAAGATATCACCATAATAATAAAATTCCCCGTAGGAGCAAGAATTGCGGGTATTTGACATAGAAAGAATAACGCTCCACCTATAATATTAATTTTAATTTTATGCTTCCAAGTTTTTTTAAGTGTGGTGATTAGCGATCCTATTATGTTTCCAACTTGACTTACAGTCATTATCAATGCAAGCTCTAAAGCCGTACCTCTATGGTTGTCATATATAAAATTGGGTAATAAAACGGTCCATGGTCGCGAAATAAAATTCCATATCATTGCGAAAGCTATCATCGCAAATAATCCGGGAATCATTTTGATTGTCAATAATCCTGTTTTAAAATCTTTAAACATTGACTTTTTTACTGCTTCCTCAGTAGTTTGGGGGATTTGTGGAATTTTTATAATTAATAATGGAACCATAGCAATTAAAAACGTTATAATGTCAATAAGGAAAATCATTTCTGTTTTTGGAATGAACGCCATAAGAGTGGCTGCTATCATTGGCCCTACACTATATATCAGCCCAGAACTCAAAAAATTCATCCCATTAACTCTACTTAGGTTATCTCGTGGAACCATAACAGGGATTAAGGATTGTACTGCTGGGAGTTGAAATGCATATGACGCTGCTCTAAATATATTTATTATGAGAATAAACACAATATTTTGAATATCCAAAAGAAAAAATATGAAAAGTAAAAGCGTTAGCCCTGCTTGCATCGAATCCGATATTGCAATAATTGCTTTTTTATTCCATCGATCTGAAATTACTCCAGAAAATGGCGTAACGAGAATTTGTGGTAGAAACATTAAAAACACTGAAATTGAAAGATAAATAACGTTAGATGCCATGTACCACGTAATAACAAAACCAACTATCATTGAGCCTAACATAGAGAATTGTTGTCCAAGTAAAAAATACATATAATGCCGAAAAGATTTTTTACTAATTACATCTTCCATTTATGTTTACCTTTTTTATTATTTCTCATTTATATTATTTCTAAATCATTTTTTTTATTTTTAGATTAACCAAATGAACTTTTATTGACCTATAAGTTTAAATTTGAACTATTTCTTTTCTAGTATCTTCCTCTTCATAGACAAACGATTTATTGTTAAATGAAGATAATGCACATCCAGGGCAAAAAATAATTTCATTATCAATCAAAATGTACTTACTATTACAATTGGGACATTCTCGTATTGAATCAGATCCTGATAATATAGATCTATTATTCCTGAAATCTATTGTTCTTGCAATTTCAAACAGACACAAAAATGCTATTCGATTTTTGAAAGAAATGCTAGAAAATTATCCGAATAAAAAAGATGAGGACGTTTTTATTCCTTATAATTTTATAATGGTTTATTGTCATTTAACATTGGCAGAATTCGATAAAGCTCTTAAAATCTATGATAAATTACATGAAAATTATCCTGATCATCCCATATCGTATGTAACGAAAGCATTAGTATTGGGGTATAAATTTATTTACCAAATAGATTTGGAGAAGATTAGAATAGACCAAGTTTTAGATGATATTGATCAGGCAATTTTATTAGAGGATATCAACATTAATAAAGCGAACTACTATCATTTTAAGAGTCTTGTTTTAAAACAATCTAAAAAGTATGAAGATGCTCTTGAAGCAATTGACACTGCTATTGAACTTAATCCAAAAGATCTCCAAATACACTACATGAAATATAATATTTTGTATGATTTTGAAAAGATTGATGAAGCATTAGAGCTAGTAGATGAGGGGATAAAACTATTTCCAGAACATCAAACAAAACTTATGACGCATAAAGCTTATCTTTATAAGAAAAAGAACAATTATGACAAGGGTTTAGAAATAGCTAATGAGTTGTGGGAGCAAAATCCGGAAAATTTTGATTTCTTAAATCACAAAGTATATTGGCATTTATATCGCGGGGAAAAGGAAGAAGCAATAGAAGCGGGAAAGTTGTTAACTAAACTTGATCCCAACGATGGTAATTATCACGACTCCTATGGGGAGATTTTAACTGAATTTGGAGAGTATGAAGAAGCTATTAAAGAACTTCAAAATGCATTAGAACTTGATCCTTTGGGATGGTTCACTTATAACACATATCTTCAAATAGCAAAATGTTATAAAGAGATTGGTAAATTTGATTTTGCCAAAGATAGTTTACGAAAAGGAGAAAGGGCGATACATACTTGTTTTTGCGATATCCATATGAGAGAAGAATGGAACGAGAAAAAATTGAAGTTATTGGCTGAGATGGATGAATTAGAAAAAAAGTCATAACTACCCATGAAATTTACTCCAGATTAGAAGCCAAATATGAATAATTCTTTAGAAAGGTAATTTTTATTTTTTGTATCCTACTTTTATCGTCATAGAGACCGACTCATCGAAAGCTTGACCCTCAATCTCACATTTAAAAGGCATTTCTTCTGAAGTAAACAATTCTGTGAAATATCCAAGCCAATAAACACCATATCGCTTATTTTGCCTATGTCTAAAAAGTAGATGATATAAATCTTCACTTTCTTTTTTTACATCAATAGTATGGAAATAATTAGCAACTACCCACATCTTTTGGATTGTATAAATTATCTCTTCTAAGGTAAGACTTTTTAATGGTTTTGAGTCATTATACCACAAAATTAAATCAATTGCTACGTTTTTACGCCAGGGTTTATCAAAACTTTCTTCTGGAGCTTCTGCGGCGGCGATCAATTGATTAAAGGTTGTCTTTCCTATGAGCATCATTTTCATTTCGTCTCTCGCACGAACCCATAAGTCTCTATCAAGATTTTTCTGATCTCCATAGTATTTAAGAGCTTTCTCTATAAAGGAAATTTCTGATTCATCAACATCTTTATATTTTTCAATAATCCCATGCATTTCAGGAGAGATTGAATTAAAATCGTCATAACATTTAACAGCATTTCTTACTAAATCTGAAATTGTTGTTCCTTTTTCTTTATATTTATCAATTAGATTTCTTGTTTCATCACTAACTTTTACATAAATAGGTTTGTCCTTAAGTTCTGCTTCTTTAACATCATCATTTTCAGAGTCATTTGTTTTATTGTTATTTTTAGACATCTGAACCAACTCCTTAATTCTTAACCGATTTTTTATTATATTTCAATTTGAATATATATCTTTATATTAATAAAGTTACATTTTTTTTAATAAAAGTAATACGAGCTTATGAAACAATTCTAGTATATATATAGAATTATATACAGACCGAATACTTAATTATTTGTAATTTTCTATTTATTTATATATATTTATATATATGTCTTAATATTTAAATTTAATGGTTTCCCGCTTTTTCTATGAAGTTTTTATAATGTCATAACATTTAAATATATTGTTATATATAGATATATCAAAGAATGAAAAAAAATAAAAAAAAGATATACAAAAATATAGAGGAGTAAAAAAATTGGCATTTGTTCCATTTACTGTTACGAATAGGCGTAATAGATATCATCGAAGTAGAGCTGGTGGAGCAATAATAGCGGGGCTGATATTTTTCTTAGTATTTGGGCTACTATTTTTGATATTTTTTAATCGCTTTAATGGATTTACAATAATACCAGTATGGCCTATCATTAGTGGATTAGGTGGGTTTTTAATCTTTATTGCAATTATAAGCGTTATTGCATCATCGATGAGTACTCCTTCTAAGAAAGCTGATGAAGAATACATAAAATCGTATCAATATCGACCGCAAGAGCCATCTCAACAATACAATCCTTATAGAATTCAAAAATCAATTCAAAAACAATCTGAAGGACCTATTTATGAAGAGGTTAAACAGAATGTCCCAATTATTTCGGATATAAATTATTGTAGATATTGCGGAGCACAAGCTGATAGAGATGCAAGATTTTGTCATCAGTGCGGAACAAAATTATAGTTTTAAATTTATTAGATTTTTTAAAAATTAAATAAAGTAAGGCTAATGGTAGAAAACGGGAAGTTAACTAAATTATCTATAATTCATTGGAAAAAAAAGCAAAACATATTTATTTTCTTAATTATCTTTTGTGGTATTGTATTTACATTTTTTGGTTCCTCGTATAATTATTTCTATGATATATTATTTAGCATTTGTTTAGGGTTATTTATTGGGGGAATAATAATGTCAATTGTATCAACTTTTCTTGCTGAAATGTCAACTCATGATCTACAAAACATTGATCATCTTGATCACATAGATCATGCAGATTTAGGTCATGTAGATCATATTGATCACATAGATCATGCAGATTTAGGTCATGTAGATCATATTGATCACATAGATCATGCAGATTTAGGTCATGTAGATCATATAGATCATACAGATTTAGGCTATATAGATCATGTAGATCATGTAGATCATCTTGATCACATAGATCATGCAGATCATGTTGATCATGTGGATCATTTTGATGATACAGGAGATTCTAATGTATTTAATGATACAACTCCTGCTCCTTTCATGTTATTGTTCTCAACATCTTTATTAATTTTCGGGATAGCTGGAATATTATTCTATTATCTTTTCGCTATTGAAGTGAAGTTTCTCATATTTTTCGCAACATTAGCAGTAACGTATCTATTTACCAAAATCATTTCTATTACTTGGAAGAAGATAGCAAAATCTAGATTCTACAATATTTCTTCTACTCAAAATTTAATTGGACAAAAAGGAGTCATTGTTTTAGATGTAGATAGAAGAGGTGGAGTTATTAAAATTCATTCTAATAATCCAATGAAATTTGAAAGAATTCATGTAAAACCGATAAATCCTGATTCGTCCTTCGAGAAGGGAGATGAAGTATATATATGCGATATAAAAGATGGATTTTTATTAGTTGATAATAAAGTAAACTCAATTCGATATAGAATGAGGTAAAAATGGTATTAAATAAAAATATTAATCATTATTTAAAATTTACAAAAAAAAATAAAAAAAATATATTAAAATTAAACATTAGGAGGTAAAAAATAAGGAGATGTTGTTTCAAGAAGTATTTCCATGGATTACAGTGTTAGTTGTTATTATAATAATTGTAGCATTCCTATTTTTAATTTTTATGGCAACAAGGTATAGAAAGTTTAAAACAAACCAATTTGTTATTCATCTACGTAATGGTAAGGTAAAACATGCCGGATTGGGAGGAAGTTTATGGTTATTACCCTTAATTGATGAATATCTTGTAATTCCTACAACAAGTATTCAAACAACATTAGAGGCTCACGAACAAGTTGTTTCAATGGAATATCAAAACATTTCAATTGTAGGAATGCTAATTTGGAAAGTAATTGATCCTGAAAAAGCGTTTAGTGCCGTCTCGTGGGTTCCTAAAGATGAGAATTATGTAGAAAAGATTCTTAAAAATGCTGCAGAAGCAATTATCCGTACTACCTGCGCTAATATGCCAATTGAAAAAATAATTCGAGAACGTCGAGAAATAATAACGATTGTAAGCAAAGAAATTCACGAATTAACAGCGGATTGGGGAGTTGTAATCGAATCAATTGAAATACGAGAGGTAAATATTCTAGAACCGGAATTAAAGAAGAATATGGAAGCAGTAAAAAAAGCAGTTGAAGCAAGAAAAGCTAGAATAGCTATAGCAGATGCTGAAAGGGAATCCAGATTAAGAGAATTGGATGTTCAAAATGAAGTTGGGATTCAGAATCAACAAGTTGAAAAAGAAATTGAATTGCAAAGGAAGAGTAAAGAAATTGCTATAGCAGAGCAAGAGAGAGAACGTAAGAAAATTGAAGCGGATGGCGATAGACAGAAAAAAATTATTGAAGTTGATGCTGATGCTCAACAAATAAAACGGAAATTAATTGCTCAAGCAGAAGGTGAAGCGGAGAATATCAAACAACAGATGCTTGCTCAAGCTGAAGGTTTTAAGAAACAAGTTGAAGCAATGAGTTCTGCGGATGAGAGATTCTTAGCCGTTCAATTAACCAACATTTTACCGGAAATTTTTAAAAACCTGAGTCCGGACAAGATGTTTATCATGGGAGATGGAAATGAAGCATTCAGTTCACTTTCAAGAGCAATTTTGCCATTCTTACAACTTTTACCAGAATATTCTGATAAAATCAAGGAATTCTTTAATAATGGCGGAGCTAAAAAAATGAAAGAAATTTTAGTCAAGAAATAATTCCAATTTTTTTTTTAATTAATATATAATAGAGGAATTCTAAATGAACATGTAATAGGAGTGCCGTTAAATGTTAGAAGATATTGAAAAATTGTTGATTGAAGGAAATTTCCAGTTTCAAAGTCAAATTAATAAAAATCCGGAAAGGTACTCATTTGATCAAAGAATTCAAAAATATCCTATACTATTTCTTACTTGTATGGACCCTAGAATAGACGTCTATCAGATATTCCAATTTAATCCTGGAGATATATTCATCTTAAGAAATGCTGGAAATATTTACACTAGAGATATGATGAGATCTATTTTAATTGCCATTTACAAATACAAAATTAAATATATTATTATTTTAGGACACTTAGATTGTGGCATGACGAAGATGAATCTAAATGAATTAAGAAAGAAACTCCCAAATAAATTTCTTAACCGTTTATCATTAAATTATTCAGATCTTCTTTCAAAATTACATGATTTTTTTAAACCTTTTGATAATGAAATACGTAATATAATAGAGCAGATAAATGATTTACAAGAACTTAAAGCTTTTTTTCCTGACATAGAAATCACAGGAATGCTATATGATACTCAGACTGGTTGGATTTTTAAAAGTGAGGATTTTAGAGATTTATTAATCAAAGAAAATCATTTTAAAATTTATGAAAGATTAATATTTGAAAAAAATCAAAAACTTACTAAATTCCTAAAATTAAATAATAACAATATAAATGAAGCATCGAAAGAAGTAGTCGATAAAAACCAAGATGATGAATTAAATCTTAAAGAAGAAATTGATTCTCTAAAAACAGAAGAGAGATGTATTATATCTATTAGAGAGGATGAACTTCAAAAATCTGATGATAAAGAAAACATTGGATTTCAAATAAAAATGCCAAAAATTCAAGTTCCAAAAATTAATATCCCTAAATTAAAAATTTATATTCCAAATAGCGCTAAAGTTAAGGATCGTTAAAAAAACTCTCTTTTTTAAAAATTGTAAATATAATAAAAAGAAATTATTAAAAAGCTTATTTTATCCCTTGATCTTTTCACTATAATTTGTCAGGTTAGCCAGAATTCGTTTTAGATAATCTTCAAAAATATCAATATCCTCTTCAGTAAAATCTTTATAATAGAGATCTCTCATTTCATTAGATACTTGAAGAAATTTATCTTGTAGGGCTTTATTTTTTTTCGTTAACTTTATGTTAATGGTACGTTTATCATTAACATCACTTATCCGTTTTATATGGCCTGCTTTTTCAAGATTATCTAACATATAAGATAGTGTTGCTTTACTTAACGAAGTCTTTTTTTTAAGTTCTTGGAAGGAGATGTTATCTTTTTGCCAAAGTGGAAACATTACTCTACCTTGGGCAGCGCTTATTTCACTAACATTAAAATCTTGAAGAATTTTAGCAAAAATCCGTTCTGATAATTTACGGATTTTTGCAATCAAAAATCCTCCTTCCCTTACCTTTTCCATTTATTTTTCCCCTGGTTTAAATTGCACTTGATTTAACCTATAATAAAACCTTGCATTTTTGGGAGATAATCTGAATAAGGCATAATCTGGATCATCCAAACCTTTTGGATAATATTTTGTCCACCAATCTAACCAAATTTTTCGCTTTACATCCATATCTTCAATTATTTCTACTTCTCCTCCAAACATAACTCCTTTAAAGGCTTCTGGATCACAGAAATACACAGAAATTTTAGGATTGTTCTTAATATGGGTAGTTTTAGATGATGATGTATTAGTAGATATATAAATCTCAAATTTATTGTCCAAACCAGCGAAGAACTCAGAAAATTCTGGAAATTGTTCCTTATTTCTTAGGTTAAACATTGCTCTTGTTATAGGATATCCTTCGGAGTCAATGGTTGTTAAATAAGCTGCTTTCGAGGTTTCCATTAATTCTAAACTTAATTTTTTTGCCTCTTTAATTTCCATATATCATACCTCTTAACCAATTTTGATTTTTAATTTATGACTTTTTTCTAATTTCATCTAATCTCTCCTTAGCTGAAGGAGTCTTATCGAAAGTCATCTTTAAATTGTCACAGAAATAATCATTACAATAAGCGCAATTTTCAAATCCTTTCTCCTGACAACAACTCCTTATTGGACATTCACTACACCAACTAAAATGCTTTCCTTCTGAAGTACATCCACTACAATAAATATCCTCGGGTTTAAATGACATTGCTTCACTTGACCATTCTTTTGCGACTTTTTTGATTTCTTCATAATCATCTTTTTGAGTGGCTAGATATGCAGGGCATTCTGAACAATTAATTCCACAATACGCAATAATTTTTTCCATATTTTAATACTTCTATTAATTTATTTATATTATCAATTTTAATTTCAATTAAAAAAAAATTTTATTTTTTAGGTTTATAGCTTGTTCCTACTTCATACGCTTCGGCTAAATAGTCCCCAATTTTATGATATGGTCCATGCGGCATTAAAAATATAAAAGAATCAAATTTCTTAACATCTGGTTCATCATCTTTTACATATTCCTCATTACAATATATTTCAACAATTTCTCCAACAAATAACTCAGTATTCTTGAATTCCATTATATGAATTAACTTGCACTCGATATTTACACCACATTCCTTAATCATTGGAGCTGTTTTTAGATCCCCATAAAATAGTTCGAACTCCTTAGATTTGTCAACTTCTGAACCTGAATGTAGACCACAATAATCTGTCACAACATGCATATCACTAGTCGGAATATTGATACTAAATGTTCTATTTTCCTTGATACCAGGGCTAGTGTAATGTCTTTTTGACATTGCTACACCAATCAATGGTGGGTTATCATGGATCATATTAAACCACACAACCGTTTTGAAGTTTGGTTTACCATTAACGTGAGCACCTATTAGGCCTATTGGAAGAGGCATTAATGGCATCTTCCATCCTGTTTTAACTTTATTTATTTTTTTTCACCTTCATCATATAATTTAGAATGATATATCTCAGTAGAAACTATTTCTTTATATATGTCATTTTTTCGGGAAACTGATTTATTATAATAAATATAGCCATCAATTCCAAAACAAAATGACATTGTTTCCATATTTAATTCCTACATTTTTAATGTTTATTTCGATTGTTCTAAATCGAACGTTCGATATAGAACAATATTATTCTTTCATATTTAAATCTATTGTTTTATATCATATAAAGCGAAATCACAAATCTGTAACTATTAAACCAAAATTATATAAATATTTTTTAATTAATAGAATATCATTAATTTACACATCTCTTTAGTGAAAAACTATGATTGAATACATCTTTCTTGCTTTGTTCTTTATTTTTACTATAATCGAAGTGTTTGGTGAATATAAGGATAATAATAAAATCATCTATATTACTAAACCACTTTTAATGCCTATGCTGATACTATTTTATATTTTTGGAGCAATTGATATATCCTCAATTACTAATGTTGATTGGTTGATTGTAGTCGCATTAATCGGTGGTTGTGCTGGAGATATCTTCTTAATGCTCAAAAATGAAGAGAAATGGTTTTTATTTGGAATGGGAGCGTTTTTAATTAACCAGATTTTCTATATTCTAGCATTCTTCTTCTCCATAACTGATTATTCTGCATTTAATCCTTGGGGTTTGTTTTTACTCGGACCCGCAATCTTAATTTTGATTTTTACAGTACCAAGATTCCTTAACAAAACCGAGGATATGAAAATTCCCGTAATAGTCTATATGGGTGCTATTTTATTAATGCATATAGCAGCTTTAGTGCGACTATCAACAATTCAAGGATTAGGATCAATTCTGATTTATGTAGGTTCTATATCTTTCATTTTTTCAGATTCTTCAATAGCAGTAAATAAATGGGCTGGAGAATTTACCAACGCACGATTTATCATTATGACTACTTATGTAATGGCGCAATTCTACATTACTTTAGGCGCATTATTTCTGGCTTAATTATTAACCAGAAATTTATAGTATCTTAAATCTTCTTTTTTTTTTTTCTTATTGGAATTAAAGTTGGTTTAATAAAATAATAACCTCTTAAAAAATCAAATTAAAATTGTTGGAATTAATAAAAACCTACACATGTAAAAAAATTTTTAATTTAGCAATAATTTAATGTTAGTAGCATAGGATTTAAAAAAAAAGTGCCTCAATAGCTCAGCTGGTAGAGCGTTGCCTTGGTAAGGCAAAGGTCGGGGGATCATAATATGAGAGCATTTAGCTCGAAAAGGATAAGCCCCCTTGAGGCTCCATTTTAATAAAAGCGCCGGTGTGGCTTAGCTGGTTAGAGCGCCAGACTCATAATCCTACTGAAAAAATGGGTCAGACTGGATGTATTCTGGAGGTTCGAGGGCTCGAATCCCTCCACCGGCATTCTTATTATTATATGAAAGAATCTTAAATTAAAAAAAAGGGAGTATATTTAAAAGCAGAATTTCCCATTTTTAATTAAAACCTTAGTTGAATCATCTTTATAAGTGATTTTTATTGTTGGTTTATAGAATAAGAAATCTCTATGTGTCTTTGAATTGTTCTGTCCACCATCCATGTCGGTATTATTACCAAAGGCAATATGGGCAGTATCAAGGGCTTTTTCATCCTCAAGCAAAATCCCACTTAATTTAGCTCCTGGGTTAAGACCTATCCCCAATTCTCCAATAATTCTTGCTTCTTCATCTATATTAATTAAGTTCTCAACTTTTTCAACTAATTTTTGATCTTCACTTTCGATGTTAATAACCTTACCATTTTTTACGGATATTTTCAAAGGTTTCTTTACTTTACCAATATCACCAATTGAACCATCACATACAATAATACCATCACCCTTAGATTCAATGGGTCCACACCATATTTCACCACAAGGCAGATTTGCAAGGTAAAGATCCGTGGTAATTTTAACATCCATAGAAAATCCTCGATCTTCGATATACAACATGATATCTGTTCCTCCTGGTGCTGAAACATGTGCTATTTTAGCATTTTCGAAGGTTTTAATCATTTTATCTGCTGTATCTTCCATTTTTTTATAATCAACATTCATAGGACCTTTAATCATCATAGATTGAGTAATACCTGGGCCATGACCTAATCGTATTGATTTAGTATCAATAATTTCTTTTATCCATTTAACTCGAAATGGAGTTTCATCACTTAATCCTTTAAATGCATTAATCACTATTGTTTTTCCTTTTACTAACTCACTCATTTCTACGGGTATTTCTGATAAAGGTCGGCTTTTTTCTGGTAACATATACAATTGTGCTGACGAACCGTACTTGATAGCAGCATTATAAAAAGCTTCTCCTATTCTTTTAGTAGGACCATCAGTCACAACCAAAACAGCATCCTCCTTATTCAAATTCATTACATGAATCATAGCATTTTGGGCAGAAGTTACCATCTTTTGAAATTTGCTCACAGTAATCTACTCACTTTTAATTATACTAACTTTAGTAAAAATATATTCTTTAATATTGGTGAAAAAAATGGATTTAAATTAACTTTTTCTAAATAAAATTGATTTAATGTAGAATATTTGAGCTATAATTTGATTTTTTCTACGAAATTGTAAAAGCTTATATTTCTAGATATTTAACTATTAATTATCGTCAAATCCAATAAAAATTAAGTAAAATATAATAAGAGGGCTATTAGTGTGGTATTAATTATGACAACAAGCTGGATTCCCTATGGTAAAGAAAAAGAGATTGGACAAAAATATCTCGAGGTATCGAAGAAATATCCTATGGATAGATCTTTAGAAAAAAACCTGGTACCTATGGGTGTGAAAGCAACTAAAAGGGGCATCAAAGTATTTAGCGTTACAGACGTAAAACAAGGAAAATATGAAGAAATGATTAAGCGGATTACAGAAATGCAATTGGCTTATTCTGAAATTGAGGGTTTTAAATACAAAGTGGAGACTTATCTGACAGGAGTAGATGCAATGCCTATGGTTGGATTAATGATGCCTGATCTATAAATTCTTAAATTTCAAATATTTAATTTATTTTTACCTATTTTTTTACTTTTTACTAATTTTCTTTTACTATAGTACCTCCAGCCTTTTGTTTTGCTTTTTTCTCAAATGAACTTTGGAATCCTGGGGTATAATTCATATATTTTGGAATGGGATATCTCAAACCCGCTTTATGGGTTGCTTCTAATCCATTTAAAACAATTTCCAATTTACTTTTTGGAATTGAGAACATAACTTCTGAATCTTCTGCCCCGCCCCAAACTCTATCACCATTTCCTAAGATTACTAGTTGAGGTTCATTAGTTTGGATAGTTTTGATTACACCTTCATGACAAGATCCAACTCTTCCTGCAGATGTGAAATCAAGGACTCCTCCCTTCATATAAAGGTAAGCTTGTACTAACCGTGTAGCTTGTGCAGGATTACAATAAATTTGGACCACATCAGGCTCAACTCTCGTTCTTGTTAAGGGAGAAATGACAAGACCTAGACATTTTTCCTTTAGAGTGTAAAGGTGTTTTTGAAATTTTTCTGAGGTTTCAATGTCTTTTGCATAAAGACCAATACTAAACTGATTAGCAAAATTCTTTATTTCTTCTGTCATTGAATCCCATCCATATATCGTTCTTGCTATTTTACAAATACAATCTTCTTCTGTTACAACCATAGTCCAGCCATAATTACGAACCATTTTAAATGCTTGACACAGAAAAGTTTGAACCTTTAAATCAGATTTGGGTTTTTTATGATTGCTAGGAATCTCTGATTCATCTTGTATAAGCTTAATTGCAAGTGGAAATGTCAATGGTCTTAGAAATTCCTCTATTTTTTTACCCTGCTCTTGGTATATTTTTAGATTTTCACTCATTTTCCTAATTTTTTTTTTATTCAAAATTACTGTTTTAATTCAATAATATTTGAATAATGAATAATTTTTACAATTAAAAATTGGTTTGAAACTAAAAGGTTTTTTATGGCAAAATCTTAAATAAAATTGTTATGAAACCATTAAATTCTGAAAAGATTAGTTCTGAAGAGATGACAATTTTAGATAATAACTCAGAATGGCTTGGAATACCTAAAAGTCACTTAATGGAATGTGCGGGTTATTCTGTCGCAGCTAAAATTATAAATCGTGGTTATTTAGAGATAAATAACAAAGCAGTAATTTTTTGTGGAACAGGAAACAATGGAGGAGATGGATTTGTTGTTGCCAGGCACTTATGTTCTTATGACGTTAAAGTTTTGGTTATTTTAGTCGGCGATCCAGATAAAATTCGAACTAAAGAGGCTCAGTTAAACTGGAATATAATTTATAATAACCTAAATTATTCTATTGATGTAGAAATAGTAAAAGATTCCACAGACTTAATTAGTATAGGAAAGAGTATCAAAGAAGATAAAAATTATCATGTAATTGTTGATGGTTTGTTAGGAACTGGAATAGAAGGAAAAATCAGAGAACCTATTGCTTCTGCAATAGATTTAATAAATGATATTAAAAAAGCAGATAATGAAAGGATTACAATAGTTTCCATTGATATACCCTCAGGATTAGATCCAAATACTGGCAATGTTTTTGATAAAGCGGTTAAAGCAGATTTAGTAGTTACTTTTCATAGAAGAAAAAAAGGATTGTCTTGTAGCAGTGATTATATAAAAGAGGTAATAGAAAAATCAATTGGAATTCCGCCAGAGGCTAGTCTATTCACTGGTATAGGAGATTTTATACCAACCTTAAAAAAAAGGAGAAAAGATGTTCATAAAGGAGAATTTGGGAAGATTTTAATTATAGGGGGATCTAAGAATTATTCCGGCGCTCCAGCTTATGCTTCTTTAACGGGAATTAATTTCGGGATAGATTTAGTTATTACATACGTACCAGAAATAATAAGCAATGTACTTAGAAGTTTTTCTCCAAATATAATTATAAGAACTAATAAAGGCAATTGGTTGAATATAGAAGCATTAGACGAGCTTACTGAATTAATTAAATGGGCAGATTCGATAGTAATTGGTCCTGGTTTGGGAACAGAAAAGGAAACTGAAAAATTGTTCGTAGAATTGTTGAAAATTTTAAAAAATCAAAAGAAACCAATGGTTCTTGATGCAGATGCGTTAAAATTAGTAAAGGACCATCTTGATTTGATCAAAGGTTTACCCATTATTTTAACTCCACATGAAGGAGAACTAAAAATAATGACGGGTCTAGAATTACCAGTTTTTAATAATATTAAGGATCGAAGTAAAATTACACGCGATTTAGCTAAAAAATTAGACTTAACGCTATTGATTAAAGGTCCCTTTGATTATATCTCTAATGGCAAGCAAACTAAAATTAATAAAACAGGTTGTCCAGAGATGTCTATAGGTGGTACAGGTGATATATTAGCAGGTTTATGTGCATGCTTTTTAGCAACGGATAATACTCCTTTCAAGTCAGCATGTTCTGCTGCTTTTTTTAATGGTATATTAGGGGAATATTGCAAAAGTACTATTGGAAGTCGTTTTACAGCATTGGATATGGTCAATAATATCAATAATGCTATAAAAAGTGTTTTTAATTTTTAATATTTTGCAAAACAATAACTTTCTATTAAGCAGATGTCAGAACTTGAATTAAAAACAAGATAAAGATTTATTAATTTTTAATATTATTATATTATTAACTTAGTTAGTGTGAAAATTTAAGTTGAGGTTTCAGAATTCTTTTAATAGTAAATTTCAACAAAAAAAAGGAGATTGATTAAATTTGTCACCACAATTATTTCTTATCAACCCAGACGGTACCACCACTGAAATGACTAGTGAGGGTTCAATTAAAGACATTTTAGAAACGGATGAATGTTATGTTCTTGTTTCTGATGATGCAAGAAAAGTATATCTATGGAAAGGAGTAAAAAGCAGTGTAAGATCAAAATTCATTGGTGCTAAAAGATCTCAAGAAATTCGAGGTCAAGTTGGAATGCACTATGCTGTCGTTCCGCTTGATGAGGGTGAGGAAGATCCCGAATTCATTAAACTAATTGGTGGCCAAACTGAAGCAGGTATTGCAAAAGAAATAAAGGCTGCAGAAGTAGCTCGTTCAAATATACATCCATTACGAGAAAAGAATATTTTTGGCACTCCAGAACCTGCTGAAGGTATGAATATAGCAGGGAGCAAGGATAGAGCACCTCAAAATATTGGTCCGTTATATCGAGGTGAAGAGTCTATGGCGGACTTCGTGCAAGACCAAACTCAAGTAGATTTTCAACAAGTAATGCAAAAATTAGAAGAAATACAAATACCTCCTGGTTTTGAAAGAGAACTGATTATTATTGGTAATCATGCTTACTCAATTGTTGAAAAAGTACAACAATTCCTTGGTGAAAAACAAGTTACTAAAGAAATCTCGAAGATTGGAGCGATTCCAGAGGGAATTTTCTTCGCAGAGCAATATGCTCCACGGGTTTTGAGCGAGAATGGCAAAATAATTGCTATAGAATTTCTCAAACGCATGGGTGCTAAATCTAAACCAGTGGAAGCTAAAAGTAAGAGAGAATTGTTAAAGGATCAAATTAAAGAGCAATTAGAAGGAAAATAAAAGTAAACCACGTTCCTCGACTTTCTGTATAATTTAAAATTTAAAAAGTATAAAAATTAAATCTGATTCTTACAAATTTATTAAATCCTTATTTTTCTTTAAAGTGAAATACTACACCTTTACAATTATGAGGATATATATTAGAGATATAAGTTTTTAAGTCTAAACTTTTTAGATTATATTAATTGAAAACAAATTTTTACTTCCATAAAAAATGTCAGATTTAACACCTGAAGAAGCGAGTGCTTTGTCTAGTTTCTTGAGCTCAATTACTGAATACAGCGAGCTCGAAGCGTTAGCACTTATTACACGAGAAGGTTTAAGATTAGCTTTCAGCGCAATCCCGGGATATAATTTGGATCCAGATCTCTTTTCAAGCCTTAGTGCAGTAGTGGTTCAATCAGGAAGTGATGCAGTTGCAACATTGGGATTTAAAAATATGCTCGAGGTTGTATTGCGAGGTGATAATGGATTTATAATTCTTAGTGCCGCGGGTCGTTTTTTTTTAATGGGGGCCTCAAGAGAGACTGCAGATCTGGGAAAGATCGTTAAAGTGTTTAGATATTACTCGAAAGAGATAAGTCTCCGTTATCCAGTAAATGAATAAGATGCCTTTTTTATTCAAAAGAGTAATTTTCCTAAAAATTTAAAGTTAATGATGAGCATTCTCAGTTTTTAATATACTGTTATTTATAAATAACATTGAGATCTTTTTTCTCTTAGGAATTACGTTCGTCAATTTTTACTTCATTATCCATGAAAATTATTAAACTTCAATATTAAGATAATTATGTTTATAACAATATCAAATCTAGATACATATCTTATACGGATATTAGGTTATTATTTATAAGAAAAATAGATCATTTTTGATAGAAATTTTAAGCTTAATCACTTATATTATATTAAAAAGTTGAGAAAATATTAAATCATAATTATAACAGAAATTAAGATGAAATAAAGATGGCGGAAAAAGAAGTCAAACTATTTGTCGACGTGAATAATAATATGAAAGATAAAGTTATAATCTGTCAATCTAATGCAGATCGACTAGGAGTAAAGAATGGAGATTCAATAGAAATTTTAAATATTGATAATAATCTAAAAAAGAATGCTTCCGTAAAAATTTCAGATTCAGTTTTAGATTTTGCTGGCCAATTTTCAAAAAATTTGTTAGATGAGTTACAATTTTCGGGAGTCGAATTAACAGTTCGTCCCACTAGTGCTGGTAAAAAGCTCACACCAACATTACATATGCCAAAAGTCCCACCTATCCAACCCGTTCCAGCACTTCAACCTACATCTCAACCTGCACCTCAATTTACACCCACACCTGCACCTCAACCTAAACCAGCATCCCAACCTTCATTATCACCTTTACCTACACCGCCTCCAACACCTATACCTCAACCTACATCCCAACCTGCACCTCAACTTACACCCACGCCTGCAGCTCAACCTAGACCAGTACCCCAACCTTCATTATCACCTTTACCATCTCGTCCTCCTCCTCCTATGGAAGTACCCCAACCGGGCATAGGACAACCAATGATTGAACCCGCAACACCAATGGAACCATTTCCAAATAGAATCGATATTAATATGTTACAAAATCAGAAAAATGGTATAATCCTTACGCCTATGTTAGATAATGGTATAGAAGGTGGTCGAGTACAATTGAGTTCTGGTATTCTTCAACAATTAGGTCTTGGTCAGGGCATGTTAATTGGTTGGGAAGATCCTTTAACAAGATCTATGGGATCAGCAAGGATAGATGCAGTAAATGTTAGTATGAATGAAATTAAAATGAGTATGGATACTTATGAAGATACAAACATTCAAGCAGACCAAATTGTTGTATATTCTACTGAACCCCCAATACAACAAGCTTCAGAATTAATGTTAGAAGTTCAGTCACAACCTAATCTAATGGGTTATGTTTTAATTAGTCCAAGAACTCAACATACTCTATCAATTCAAATGGATGATATTCTTGCATTTGAAGATGAACTTACTGGAGCAATGGGCGCAGGAAAAGTAGAAGTTTTAGAATCTGTACCAGAAAACACTATCGTTATTGATGCTGAAATTCTTGAAGCATCAGGTATAGGGAGTTTCGAAGTAAAAGTATATAAAAATCAAAGAACTATTATTCCTTTACAAAGTATTTCTTTAGGAATTTCTCCAATTTCAGGTGAAAATATGTGGGAAATCATAAGTACTGCCCGTGAAAACGTAGATTCTATGAAAGGATGGATTTCAAATTATATTATCTTTAAGGGAATAAAACTTAGGTGGTCTGCTGTAAATATTGCATGTTCTATTATCGCCACTGTTCCTGATTTAACTGGTGACATTTTTGCGAGGGTTTCCCAGAATACAACTTTATCTTTAAGTCCTGTTGGTTTAATCCCTTTTAACGCAATTTTAATAATTGACATAAGCCGTTCAATGATGGCTAGAGATGTCTTTGTGACTAATATCGCTCCTGCTATTGAGGGAATAAAAGCAGCAATGGAGTCTCGAGAAATCCAAGAATTTTTAAAACATTTCAAAGATGGAATAAATATACCACGTAGAATCTCAGCAGCTTTTGCGGCAGTCCTCTTCTTAAGTGAGAAAGTGGGGAGAGGATTTGGTGAAAAGGTTTCTGTTATCCGCTTTGCTGATGAAGCTCAGATTCTCCCTTTCTCTAATAGTTTTTATATGGATTCTGCAAGCGGTAAAAAAGGTGTATTAGAAGAGGCAGCTCGTATGATAGTTGATCGAATAGGAAATTCTTACGGTCAAGCAACAAATATGGGTTCTGCAATGATACAAGCCCATAATGTTTTAAATGAGTTCCAAAAGATGAGTCCAGACCAACCAACTATGATAGTACTTTTAACAGACGGTGTACCTACTGATAAGCAGATTTTCTTGGAAGAGATTAAAAAATTAGCAGATAATATAAACACTATTACGTACATTGTCGGTTTAGGTAACCCAGATCGCGAGTTAATGACACGCGCAGCATCATTATGTGGTGGAGAATATTTTGAACCGGAAGATGCGGGAGAATTATTGGTCTGGTACTCTAAACGTGCACGAGATTTAACAGTAAAAATGAAAGCTCATAAAGAAGGATTATAAACTTATTTTTTTCTTCATCATATTTCTCTCTAGTTTTAAAATTATTGATAATAATATTGAGAAGGAAATTTTATTGATTCTCTCAAATTCAATAAATATATCTCCATATAAATTATTCATAAAATCAATAATTTTTAAATAAAATTTTAAACCATTTTCGATGGATTAATGCAATTATGGTCTTTTTAATCGCTTAAGATTACATTAAAGTTATTAATAATAATTTTGATAATAATTATAAGAAATTTTTATCCATGAATTATAGTTATAAATTTATAACAGTAAAACAATAGTAAAAAATATGAAAGTTGAAAAAATATTAACTATTGATAAACGAGGCGATTGATAATTAAAGACGTTAAGATTATTATAATCGATAATCGAGGTCGGATAGTATTACCTAAGGTAACTAGGAAGAATCTAGGTTTAACCACCAATTCTCAGTTAATGTTAGTAAGCGATTCAGAAACAAAGGAAATACGCATTACACCTATTGGATTACGAAATGAAAGTAGTCTCATTAAGGTAAAAGTAGTAATGAAAGATATTCCAGGGGCATTAGCAAAATTACTCGACATATTTGCCGAGGAAGGCATCGGTCTAGTGTATAGTGAAGCTGTAATTGTTGAGAAGGATAAAACAGCTGTTTGGACGGCTATATCTGAAAATCCTAATAATATCGATCGGTTAAAAAATATTTTAAAAGAAAAGGGAGAAGCTCTGGACGTTGGATTTTCTCCCTTAGATTAATATTTAAGATATAATATACTAATTAATAATCTATAAAGAAGGGATTTTTTGTGGCGAAAAAGAAAAAGAAAGAAAAGAAAAAAAAGATTCAAGAGATAAAAGAGGATACGGATCAGATACCTGAATATTCACTAGATTCAGCACTACATTCCGCAAAATCTACGGAGACAACATTACAGACTTTATTGAAGGGTGTTTCTGAAGGACAGGGATTTCTTCATCCAAAAACGGAAAAAGACGTAAAAATCACACCCCAATTAACACATGAATCACGAAGTAAAATAGCTGAAGCGTATGTAATGGAGGAAATTCCATTAACTAAAAGAGCCCGGGAGAAAGAAAAACCTAAACCTGACGTAATTCCTGGAGAAAAAGAAAAACCAGAAGTATTAGTGCAGAAAAGTCAAATAAAAGTTGCTACGCCACCATCACCTCAAGTTTTACCTGAATCAGCAACTAAAACTCTAATCAAGAAAGAAGAAGTAGCTTCCGAAGAAGAATCAATACCAGTTCCTTCTACTAAAAAAGAGCCTTCATTTATTAAAAAGGAGAATATTTATCTAAAATTAACAGAATTTTTCGAAGGTTTACTAACAAGTTATAGTGAGAGTTATGATAGATGGGAGATGTCGATTTCTAATATACTTGGTATCTTGAGGAAAATGCGGAAAATTACAAAGAAGAATACGGATGATTTAACAAACAGTATTTCAAATATTTTTAAAAAGATAGAAGTAGATTTGGAACAATTTAAAGTTAAGCGAGATGAAATTGAGAAAGTTGCTGAAGTTGATATTGAGTCAATGTCGGGCGAATTTAAGCGAGTATTAGGGTTACTTGAATTACAAGTTAAAGAATACCAGTTAAAACGGGTTACAGATGAATTTATCCATGAGTTAAAGTATATAGCATAACAAGTAAATTCTTAACATTGAAAAGATAAAATAAAGATATAGTTAATAATGTCATCTGAAGAAAAAAGTCAGTTACGTCCACTTATTATTGATATTGGAAGCCAAAATTTTCGATTAGGATGGGCTGGAGATGATTTCCCAGATATCATTGCTCCAAGTATTTATGTTGATAATTCGGATTTTATATTTACTTCAGACGTAATTGATGGTCTTGAGGATATCTTTATTACAGAAAAAGAAGCTGAAAACCATCTATTTGGACATGAAGCTTTAAAGTACTCAAATATCCTCAAAATTCATGAATTTAAAAAAGAGGGTAATCTCAATATTTTCATGAAATACTTTTATCATCATTATAAACAATTGAATATCGCTGAGGAAAATCATTTTAAACAACCGATTATTATAATAACACCTTTTTACATGTCAAAATTGGAAAAAACTAAATTGCAGGAAGTCTTTTTTAATGTATTTGATTTTCCATCTCTATTATTTTTATCTGAAAATCAAGGAGTATTAGCTACATTACAAAAAACTAGTGGTGTGGTTATAAATATGGGTGAAGTTAATACAAACATCACCTCATTTTTACATGGATTTTCAAATGCAATGGCTAGAGATACATTTCCCATTTCTGGCAAGGATTTAACGAGACATCTTTTGAACTTGATTTTAACGAAAAAAGGTTCTGGGGAATTAGTATATCTTGATAAAATAATAGCACAGGAAATCAAAAATAAACTATCCTTATGCATTTTAGATCCAGATGGAGAAATAAAAAGAATTAAAGATGGTTTTACTAAATATAACAGAACCATAGAATTACCAGATGGAACCTCTTTAGATATTAATTCAGAAAGATTCTTGTTTGTTGAACCAATGTTTAATCCTTCTTTAATTCATATTGATTATATGGGATTACCGGAAGCTGTATCAAAAGTAATTAAATTTTGGGATCGTGAAAACTGGGAAGATTTTTTACCGAATATTATCATTGTTGGGGGTAGCAGTTTAATACCGGGATTAGATATAAGGTTGAAATTTGAAATATCAAAATATTTCTCAGAAAGAATAAGGGATAAAATTAATGTGATTGCTGTTTCTGGAAGAGAGAATATTGGCTGGATCGGATCCTCAGTATTGTATGCACAGGGAAAATTAAAACAAAAACAAGAATGGATTCAGAATCCCAGCCATGAATCTTCTCAACAATCTCGAGAAAAGGAAGAGTTAAATCAAATTGAAAATAAAGAACAATAAGGTGCGAATTCTCATGTCCGTTAGCATTGACTTAAAACAACAATTTTTAACAAATTTTCAAAATAAAATTATAACTGCTCGGAAATTGCTATATGCCGCAAATCATAAGTGGGCATCTAAAATTCTTGATAATTTAAGTTTTGAAATCGAGAAGAATGATTGGTTAGATGCTCAGAAGAAGCACCAATTAATAATTTTTATTTCTAATTCTTGGTGGCAATATTTAAATTCATTAGTACAACATAAAGAAGGAAAAATTGAAATAAATTTAATCAGATATATTGATGCATACAAAAGATTTTTTTCATTTTTATCGAAATTAGATGATTTTTATTTATTTAATAATTTCTGTACGAATCTGCTTCAAGAATTCATTAAAAAGGAAGATTTATCGCAAAAAGGGATAACTAAATTTATTAATTCCTTTTCAGCAAAGCTCCGTGAGAGAGAGGATTACCAAAAACTATTTGAAATACAAATATTACAAACGTTTTTAAGAAAGTCGGTTGTACCATCAGAATATTTCAATTTAAGTATGGAAAGATTAGGGAAAACCATCTTTTATTTAGAGCCGAGCAAACGAGCTTTATATATCTATATCTTATTAGAGAGTGTTTCTTTAAAGTATAAATTAATGGATGATTCCGCTGAGTTTGTAAGATCAATCAATAAAATATTAGGAAATCGACTTCATGGTTATTTAAAAAACGAATTTAGTAATATAAGTAGAATTGCTATTAATGAAAGAAGTTTTAACACGATTTTAGTAGATCTTGAAGAACTTATTTATTATTTAAATGATATTCGTGAGTATTCTTGGATTATTATTTTTATTCGTGTTATTTTCTCAAAAATCCAAGAATACCAATCATATGGTGATGCTGTCACATATATACGAAAATTTATTGATTTTTCAATAAACAGAAATCGTTTTGAAATAGCATTCGATATTTATGATTTCTTAGAAGATTTGTTCATGTATAAATCTGATTTATCTTATGATAATAGTTTAATAGAATTATGGGTGGAAGCATGTAAAAAATTTGTAGATATGAAGGAAAAAAAGTATCTCCTCCAATCCTTAGAAAAATTAAACACCCATCTAAAATTACCCAAGACTAATGCTCAAATTTTTCATTATTTTTATACGTGCAATATATTGTGGCAATTTAAATCTATGTTTTTTTCTTTAGAACAGCGAGATTTTTGGAGAATGATGTTCTATCGAGCTTTATTTGAAGAAAAAAATTTTAGCCTCGCAGAAAAAATAATTCCCTATTTAGATAAAGATTTTAATAAATTTTTAACAGATCTGGTAGCCATATATAATGAGGTGGAACCGTTAAAAAAAGAATGTTACTCATTTAATGATCATAGTGAAACTCTAACTTCATTTCATGAAGACTTTAGTATTAAACAGATAATATTAAGAATCGATTCTATAGGGATGATTTCTTATAGAATGATTTCTGTTGATGATAAAATAATTGAAGGATTTGTTTCTAATGAATATTGGAATGACACTCAACTAATTGAAATATACAATGAACTTTTCTATGAATCTGAGGATCGAAAATATCTTTTCAATCTGAAAGAATTTGGTGAATTATTATATATATTTCTGCCAAAATTAATTCGAGATTTCTTTAAATCGTTTAAGATCGAAAGCTTGAATCTAATACCTCAAATATATTTTATCTTAAACAACATGACAATTCCTTTTGATCTCATATATGATAATAATTTTTTCTTATTGAAATATTCGGAGGGTTATAGTGTGGGGGGTGAACCTCCACTTGGTGGTGTTGTTTTTGAAAGATGTGATCGTGAGGATTCTTCGGAAGAACCATCTAATAAGAAGTATAATGTATTAGTAATTGAATCAATCAATTCTAATAATCCTTTAAAATGGAATGAAAACACAAAACAGAAAGAATTAATTTTCCCTTTTCAAGCTGGTGCGGATGAGTTAGATTATCTCATTAATTTCTTTAATAATAGAGAGGAAATTGATCAAATGACTACATTAATTGGAGCTAATTCTACACGAGAAAATATTTTATCACATTTATCTAAAAATATATACCATATTATTGTATTCGTAGGAAATATTTTTTACTCCAAATGGAGTCCTAAGAATAGTTTTCTCCTTATAAATGATAATAACATAATAACTTTTAATGAAATCAATAAAATTTTAAATAAAAATAGATCGAAGAACCAACCATTTATATTTTTTAATTCCCAAGTTTATGATATCGAAGGGAATAAACTAAGAAATACTCTTAGGAATTTCGGTGAAATTGTGGCTCAATTTGATTATAATAAAATTACTGGTATCGTTTCAAAAAATTATCCAATTTTTAATGATGAAACAAAGCAAATTATTTCAAATTTCTTTATAAATTTCTTCAATAAAAATAGTCAGGGCGTTTCGCTTCTGAAGGCACGTCAGCAATCTATAGCAAGTAAGATGGAAAAACTTATTGAAGAACAAGTTAAAGATTCAACTTCGGAAATGGGTACTACACATATAGACTTACGAAGTAGTTTAGCAATTTCGAGTTATTTGCTTTTTGGAAAACCATGGAAAAAGATCTGGTCTTGAATTAAGTTTATCCATTTGGAAAAACCAATAAATATAAAATATTAATATAAGCTAATTTAAATTATTCTTTAATGATATTAAAAAAGAGTTGGTGATTAAAATTTCGGATCGTTTGATAGAATTGCGTGTAGAAAATAAACACTTGAAAGAGCAAATATCTAATTTAGAAAATAAGATATTATCATTAGTAGGAATGGTAGACATAGAATCAAGTGGGGGAGAAAAGAAAAATGTGCTTAATGATTCTCTAATAAATTTAATAAATTCAACTAAAGACCAATTGAATGTTGTAGCTCCTCACATTGACAGCTTTTATGCAAAAGAACTCAAAAGAACAGTCGACCGAGGGATCCCAGTTCTTCTAATCACTAATGATAGAAGTATTTTCCCAAAAAATTTTATATCGATTTATGATGATTTAAAAAATATTCAAGGAATAAGCATTGTAAATAATCCTAATGTAAAATTTCTCTTAGTTTTTAATACGGAACAAGCAATTTATTCGGGAGGATCTTTGGATAGAGAAGAATTATCAAAATCAATTTTAATCGTTACAAAAATTCAGGAAAAATCAAAACTAAGATTGATTGCAGAAATCTTTTCCATAATGTTACCTACATTTATGAGAAAATAAACAATTTTTTTATTTTCACCTTATATTTAAAAAAATTAATATCTTATTTTAAGCTATACAATCTAATTGGAGCAATCGAGAACAATCTATTTATGAAATAAAAAATGGTAGAAAATAAACAATTAATAAACTCTCACATTATTTCTGAAAAACTAGGTAAGAGCTCTGAAATTTATCAGCAATCTATAGCATTTCTAAAAAAACAATCTAAAAATCAAATAGTCTATGAACAAAGCTTTACACAGTGGAGAAAAATCTTCTCAAATATCTATGGATTTGATATTAGTTCAGACTTATTTTTGAAACATACTTATTTTTCTCTAATTTTAAAAATTTTAGTTATTTCTAAATTATACTCTAGTAAAAATCTCGAATTAGACGAAGTCTATGAGGTGTATCTCACAAATAGTCTGAAAGAATTAAGGATATTCGAATACTATTATTTATTTTGGACTGATTTTAATAAAGAGTTATTTACAAAAATATATAGTGTAATTAAATTCTCAAATTATGCACAACAAGACATTTTCAGTGATATATATCAAGAAATATTTCTTCCAGATACTAGACATAAGATAGGGGAATTCTATACTCCTTCAAAACTTGTTCAGAAAATGATTAATGAAGTTTACATAATTGGTTCAAAAACCTTAGACCCTTCATGTGGTTCAGGAAATTTTTTAATCAATATCTTACTTAAAATTCTAGATTCTCCTGAATCAGCAGCTTTAAAATTTAAAGCAATCTCAAAGGTATATGGTTTTGATATTAATCCTTTGGCTATTATGACAACAAAAACAAATATTCTTTTATTGATCTTTGAATATTTTACTTCAAAAAATCTTAAAATCCCGGAACTTAACATATTTCTTATTGATTCTTTGTTTCCTAAGCTATATGATAAGGAAACTGATATTAATATCAAAAATATGAGTAATTCATTCGATTTAGTAATTGGAAATCCACCTTGGTTGACATATAAGGATCTACAATTAAAGGAATATCAAATTAAAATTCGAGATTTATCAGAAAATTTAGGAATAAAGCCACCCAGTCAATATATTACCCATATTGAATTAGCTGTAATCTTTTTTTACGCGATTCCTTTGAATTTTTTAAAAAAGAATGCGAAAATATTTTTTGTAATGCCCAAAAGCGTAATTGACGGAGATCATTGCCATAAGTTTAGGGCGTTTTCTATTTTCAACAAAAATTTAGAAATTTGGGATTTTCCAAAGAATTATTTTTTTAATGTAAATCATATATGTTTGAAAGCGGAGTTTGTGGGAAAAAATAATAATATTTTGATTGATGAGAAATATCCAATAAAAACAAAATTATTTAATGATAGTTTAGAATTAAGAGAAGAAAAATTTTATTCGAGTTTAAAAATCGAAAATGATGGTGCTAAACTATTATTGCCTATTGAAGAGTTAGAAACCTTAAATAAATTAGAAAATAGTTCATATAAAGAAAAATTCTTTCAAGGTGCTACATTAGTTCCTAGAACATTAATATTTTTTGAAAGAAAGCAGAAAACAAATGGTAACCTAATAATTACATCTGATTCGGATGTTTTATCACGTGCAAAAACGGAATGGAAATTTCAATTTAAAGAGAAAGAGATTGAAAAAAGATTTCAATTTAAAACGTTTCTAAATATGGATCTTGTTCCTTTCTTTATAAAACGTAAGAGAAATGTATTTCTCCCCATTAATGAACAATTTGATTTAGATTTAAATTTTTTACAGAGTTACCCCAAAGCCCTGAAGTTTTATGAAGAAATGAATAATATTTATAAAAAAAATAAGAAGAAAACTAGTAGAATTAACACATTGTTTGCAAACTTAAATTATTGGAATAAGCTTAAGAAACAGATAAATAATAAGTCCTATATTGTTGTTTATAACGCAAGTGGATCAAATTTGAAAGCTGCTGTTATAGATAATGAGAGACAAAAAGTTATCATTGGATCTGAAAATTATTATTATTCTACTACTTCAGAGAATGAAGCATATTACTTATCAGCAATATTAAATGACCCTAATTTATCCAGGAATATAAAATTAATAAAAAGTTCAAGGCATATTCATAAAAGACCGTTCATATTTCCAATTCCCATTTATGATAAAAATGATACTGTGCAAGAGAAATTAGCAAAAACAGGTAAGAAATGTGAGTTATTGGTCTACGATTTAGTTATGAACAATCCAAACATAACTTCTGAGAAAGTAAAGTTAATCTTAAATCAAAAATTAACCAAGATACAGGAATTGACTGAACAAATACTTTAAAAATCATCTAATTTATTAATTTAGTAGTTGCTATCAGAAGTTATTTCAGTTCTTCTCCACAAATTCTACAAAATTTTTCTTCTCCCATTCTTTTATTACCACAGTTTGGACAGAACGAAAGTACCCTTGATTCAGACTTTTGCGTCTCTATTACCTCTGAATAAAACATTGCAATCTTTCTACTTCTTACAAGAGAGTAGATTATAATAATTAAAATGATAATTAGGATACATAAATAAGGCAACATATGCAACAAAGAATATTCGATCCACATTTCAAAATCTTCATACAAAATGGCAGATCTCAATGACATAATGAATGAAAAAATTAATGGTAGTAAAATCATCGATACCAAGAATATGCCTGCTAACGATAAAATAAATAAATTTGTTGCTTGTTTTTTACTTAAATCTATACCAAACCAAGTTGGACCTTTTCTACCCATTTAATCACCCTCATAACAAATATTTTTAAAAAGGTTCAGTATAAAAAAAATCCAACTGTTATTTTTAAATCTTTTCACTAAAAAAATATTATATTTTGATTTAGAGAAAATTCTTCCTATTAATTAAATTATATTTTTTTAGAAACTAGTATTCTACTCTCGTCCTTTTATTACCGTAATTTGAGTAAAATACAGATGTCATTGATTCAGAATTCTTTGTTAACACTATTGTCTCTGAAAAAGTTAAAATAACATTAAATTAAAAATTAATAAAAATACAAAAATTGATTGAGCAAATTTTTCTTAAATAAAATTGTTTTTATTTTTTTTACATAACTTTATCTTTCTTAATTAATTTATCTAATATGATAATGTGTGAAAAAGTTAGCGGTGTAGTGAAAGTTAAAATTGAGTTTTATAGAGTTAGGTATTAGTGAAAAAAATAATAGTGCTTTAAAAAAATTAAATATTTTTAAACCTACAGCTGTCCAGAAAAAAGCAATTCCACTTGTTTTAGACGGAAATCATTTAATGGCACAAGCCCGAACGGGAAGTGGTAAAACTCTCGCCTATATTCTTCCTATTGTTGAGCAGTTAACGTATATTAATAATGAAGCGTTAATTTTAGTTCCAACAAGAGAGCTTGCTAAGCAAATTAATAGTGTTATTAAGGATTTAGGAAATCCTAGAGTTAGATCGATGACTATATATGGAGGTGTTTCTATAAATAATCAAATCGCCAAATTGAAGAATGGTGTTAATATTATTGTGGGAACCCCTGGAAGGATTATCGATCTTTATAAAAGAAAGGAGTTCCGCTTCGATAATATCCGTTTCTGCGTTGCTGATGAAGCCGATCGCATGTTCGACATGGGTTTTGCTCCCGATGTGAAATATATTTTAAACCAGATACGATCAGAATACCAATTTATGCTCTTTTCAGCAACTTTGGATTCTGATATGAGGAAGCTCGTTCAAAAATATTCAAGTAATAAATTTGAATTTTTAAATTTAAGTCGAGATAGTTTAACTGTTGGAAATACAACTCAAGTCTATTATTTAGTTGAAAGATTTGAAGAGAAATTCAAAACTTTTATTCAAGTTTTAAAGATTGAAAGACCAAACCATGCGTTAGTATTTGTAAATACAAAGAAAACAGCAGCGTGGTTAGAAAAGAGATTGAAATCATATAAAGGCACAAATTTCAGAGTAGGTATAATCTCAGGAGATTTATCACAATTTCAGAGAGAAAAAATATTAGATGAATTTAGAACACATAAGATTAATTTACTCATTGCCACTGATGTAGCAGCTAGAGGTCTCGATATTGATAATATTTCGCATGTCTTTAATTACGATGTACCAAAGTTTCCCGATAACTATGTTCATCGCATAGGGCGTACTTCACGAATGAGTAAAAAAGGTGTTGCTATTACACTATGTTTAAAGGATGAATATGAATATCTTTGTAATATAGAGGGATTAATTGATAAAGAAATCAAATTAAGAACATTATATAAAAAAGAGAAGAAGAATTATCATAATCCTTTTTATTGAGCCTTATAAGTTACACAAATTTTTCGTTCCAATTTTCTAATTCAGCTAAAAGTTCATCTTTTAAAGGTTCGTTTACAGATCTCAATTTATTGATCTATTGTCTAGTTACATTAAATGTAAAAAATCACATAATAATTGTTCAATTGTATAAATATGTTCTAAAAAAGGATTACCAACACCAAAGATATTTTTTGAACTCTCTTTATTATAGATACTCCTAAATTCCTTATATCCTGAAAAAACTTACTTTTTATTATTCTTAAAAAGAAAAATTAGAGAAACATAAAATCAAAACTCTTAATTCCAGACACTAATTCATATTATTTTTTAAGAACGAAGATATGATATTTAGATATTAGAAGTAAATACATATACAAACAATCCTTTCAATACTTAAAAATAGCAAAACTTTTCTTTTGCAAATTTTTATATTACAAGAGTTTTATAGAATTAATAATATTTAATTTATAATTTTATATTTTTTAATAACGAGGATTGATATATTTGCCAAGTCGTCGGGGTGATGGGACTCTTGTGTTTAAAATTTGTTTTTATGGCCCAAGTTTAGGTGGAAAGACCACTGCGCTAGATTGGGTCTATAAGCGAGAAGGTCTTGCCACAGGGGATATGCAACAAATCCAAGATCCTACTGGTCGAACATTATTTTTTGATAGGGTTGTAGCAAGGGTTTCAAATGTAGTATTTCAAGTTTATACTGTTGCAGGCCAGAGACGTCACAAATTTCAACGCCAAACTGTTCTAAAGGGTACAGATGCTGTAATATTTACATGGGATTCTTTAATAGATCAATGGGGAGAGAATATCTGGAGTTTAAAGGAGTTACTCAGATTTTATGGTGATAAATTGATACCGCAAAAAGCATTTGATCCTCCGGAAGTACCCACAGTTTTACTTGCAAATAAACGAGATCTAGAGGATATTGTAGAAATATCTAAAATACGTCAGGCTCTCGATACTGCTAAACTAAATCACGTGCTTGTTTACGAAACAATAGCTATTCAAGGAATAAACGTTAAGAGAGCCTTTGTATACGCAGCTCGACAAGCAGTACTCAATCATTACAAGAAACTTTCAGGAAAATCGATGGAAGCTGCTTAATCTAATTTTTTTCTAATAAAAGTGAATCTCTTAATTCTTTCTCTATCTATCTTAATATAATTATTCTTTTTTGTATATTTGAATCTAATGATTACAGTTAAGATATTTTTAATTTATTTTTTAGAAAACCTTGTTTTAGAAATTTTTGCTGCTTTTTTTCTGTACTCGAGTTATATCCAATTTTTTATGTAAATCATCGCACCGTTTATACCATAGAATTTCATACTCTTTTTGATCGACAACTCGACTACTAAGATCAGCAATAGAAAATATACCTACGTCTTTACACCACTTTATACAAATTTCATACATTTCCCAATCTAATTCCTCGTCCTCCCAAATTATAGGGATTTTCGTAAGACCCTTTTGATAAGCAGCAAATGCTCTCGTATGACCATCAGTATAAAAAATAGTATTTTTAATTTTCTTTACGGGTATTGGCTTCAAGGTTGCTAAATCTTTAGGATTAAACTTTTCCTTTACTGTGGCAAGTTTCTGTTTGCTTATATATAATTGACTAGGTTGAATATTAACAAGATCCATTTCAAGGAAATAATTCTTCGAATTCATGGTTTACGGTTACATTTTACTATAAATAAACAATTTCTGGCTCAATTTTTTCGTTAGATATTTTGAGATATCCATAAGAATTAATATCAGTAAATCTTTTATCGTTTGGCGTGCCTGGACTAAGGTATAATCTTCCATCTCTCCATTTTTCATTAAAAGGACGGTGGACATGACCAAAAATGATGATATCATATTCAGATAAATCAAATCTTCTGTTTAAACGTTCAATAATATTGTGTGGTCCACCTTCACCATGAGTTATAAAAATTTTATATCCAAATAAATCTAATTCTATTTTTTTAGGTAATTCCTTCGATATTTTTGAGTCATCCATATTCCCAACAATTCCAATAACTTTTTCTTGACCAAAAATATCTTGAAGTTTTTTATATACTTTATAGCTTGTAAAATCTCCCACATGAAATAAATAATCAATATCTTTTTTCTTAAAATCATCTAATATATTTAGTAGGATATCTCCTTCTAGAGAGTGTATATGAGTATCACCAATAAGCCCAATTAATAATTGGTCTTTATTCGCTTTTACCATCTTTCTCTGTTTCCTTCATTCTGATTTTAGTTACGTTTAATGCAAAATTAATTACATCATCAAGCTTTTTCCATTTTCCTTTGTTTATCATTTCTTTAATCCAATAAAACAAATCTTGGTTAATAGCAACGGTTGTATATACAGGCTTTACTAATTGTTCTTCTTCGGTTCCAACTTTATTTAATAACCAAGAAATCATATTAGTAATTAATTTAAAGTTATCAGCAGCAGTTATACCATATGATTTGTTTAAATTAGAAAAGATTGATAAATTACCTATCATGATTACCTTCCCTAAACTATAATGTGTAGCAGCAATAATTGGTTGGTGTTGTTCTGATTTTTCTTGCCATTCTTGCCCATTAAAGATTCTGTGCCATGAAGTATTTTCCGATGAAAATGCAATACTGTTAACATCAATATCACTGTTTTCAATAGATTTATCAATTATTAAAGTGCAGCCATTAGAATGAATAATTTTAAATATATCTCTTGTAATAAAGTGACTTTTAAAATCTTGAATTATAGGATGGGAATTTTTTTCTGAAAAAAATTTATTATCAAACAATCGATCAGAATTAAATCTTATTCCAAAATTTTTAGTTAATTCAGAGAGATTATTTTTATTTTCATAATCACCACCCCCATCATTTATTATAAGAAGACTCCCACCATTCTCAACATACTTAACTAAATCATTTATTTCGTCCGTATCCAAATTAGGACCTAAGTTTGGGACCCCGATTATAAAAAGATCATATTTATTTAATTTTTCCTTTGTAATTCCAGCTTCTATTTTTCCTAATTTAAAATCCGAATCAAACAGATATTGAACAAAGTCTGCAAAAGTAGTGTTTTCAATAGTGAATTTATTATTATGTGACTGATCAAATCCAATTGCTGTCATGATTAATATTAATTTCCTTCTTAATTTATTTTTAATATGATATAATAATATAAATACTACAATAATGACAATTCCTTATTATTTATATCAAATTAAATAATCATCTAAATAATTTTTGCTATTATTCTTTTGATAAGTTTCTTAAAGTAATAAAGGCACTTCCAATTTGAATTCGGACCAATTTTTGGATTGGAATAATTTCATACTTAATATCCCTAAATAATTCATTGATTTTTTGCTCAATCCATTGGTCTAAGCCATTTTTAATTTTATCAAGCTCAACTTCATTTTCTGGATGATTTGACATAGCTTCTTCACATAGTCTTGAAATCATTGATATATCGGTCAAACAGTAATATTTACTTGAGAAATTTGAATCGAATGCTTGAGCAACTGTTGCTCTTCCCTCGTATAATGAGGAAGTTTTTGCATCAATAATAGAACCGTCCAGAAACGTGCGTGTTCTCCTAACATAATCCTCCACTGCTCTGTATATCAGTGTAGATTTATCACAAAAGTTCTTTATATGGTTGAAAATTCTCCTAGCATGTTTATAGACATTTTTTTTGTACTCCAATGACTGTATAAGGAGATCTCTCCGTTCAAATTCAGTTAGAGAAGTATCTTCTATGGAATTATGATAGAAATAGGGTATCTCACAAAGTAGAGTAAAATTTCCTCCACTGGCAATACTTTTAAGATAATCCCATGAAGAGGTTCCATTCTTAATAACTTCTTGAGGATTCTCTATGCCTTTAGTTTCAAGAAAATCATACATCTCTTGAATACCACTGTTCTGGAAAATAGCGTTATGTAGAACTTTTCTAAAAGGTAATTCAGGTTCTCCAAGATGTAATGGCAATTCTTCTTTTTTAACAAATTCAATGAGATCACTAAATAAATTTCCAACTCCACGAGTAACATAGAAATAAACACCACCGAAGCCCAAAGAATTATGGAGACTATACATGAACTTAGGTTTTAATTCATTTATTAAATTCATTAAAACTTGAGTTTCTGGTAGTGGAGTTTCCCATTTTAGTTTTTTATAATTAATTGGAAAAGACCACTCTACTTGGTCAAATGCTGCACATCTATAATAATTCTTAGCATATTTTATGGGGTTAAATTCTCCTTTAAACCATCCTTCATTCATTACAGCTCCATCTATATCAATTGCTTTAATTAAATACCATGTATAACCAGTTTTTTCAGTAAATTCAGGATTTTCGGCTAAGAAGCGTGATAAGAATTCCAAACTCATACTCCCTATTGGTTCATTGGGATGCGGAAATCCAAAGAGAAGCGTATTTTCTTTTCCCTCACCGATTTTTAGGCAATAAATGTTCCTTCCTTCTCGTGATTTCCCAATTTCCTTCAAGTCTACGTGGTCAAAATCTTTTGCTAACTTTTTACTGGAATCATCCAATTCAGTAATTGTCATGAATTCTTTATATTTTGGGATTTGGTTTAAAATTTCTATAAGTTCCATTTTTCCACCTCTAAAAATTGAGTGAATTTCGCATATAAGTGTTAGATGAATTTAATATTTTTTTCCATATAAAACTGTCATATAGAAATCAACAAGCTATAATTTTAATAGAATAAAAAAATTTTTTTTATTATGTTAAAAAAGAATTATAAAGAAGTTGAAGAAAAAGAAGCAGTTTTAGCTGATGGTACTAAAGTGGATGGAATTTATATCAGATGGTTAATCGATGAAAATTTAGGTGCAAGAAATTTCGCAATGAGAAGAATTGAAGTTAAATCAGGGCAAAATGTTCCTCTTCATAATCATCCAGAAGATCACGAAATTTATGTGTTATCTGGAACTGGGAAATTTTATAATGATAAAGGAAAAGTTGAGATAGCAAATGAAGGTGATTTTGTATATATTCCCCCTAATGAAAAACATGGAATAGATAATGTAGGTAAAAATAGTTTAAGTTTTCTCTGTCTAATTCCATATCTTAAACAAAAGAGTTAATTCTCTTAAGGTTCTTGTTCACATTTTCCAATTGCTACAACAAAATCATCTTCATAAAGTTTAATCACTCTAACACCCTTAGCAGTTCTATGAGTTATTCTTATTGAATCAACAGGTACTCTTATCATTTGACCTTGTTCTGTTCCTATTAATATATCCATATGTTTAGCAATTTTGATGGCAATAACTTTATCATCTTTTACTTTATTCAATGAGATATTACGGACACCTTTGGCTCCACGTCCAGTTTTACGATATTCGCGAACGTAGGTTCTCTGACCATATGCATTTTGGGTGAGGGTTAAGATTATTTCATCATGTGACACAAGAAGGGTATCAATCACTTCATCATTTTCTCTTAATTCTGCTCCTTTCACTCCCATAGAATTACGTCCTAACTCTCGTAATTCTGATTCATCAAATCTAACTGCATAACCTAATTTGGTAGCTATAAAAATATCTTGGAGTTCATTGGATAGTCTTTTAACACTTATTAATTCATCATCTGGCCTTATTCTTTGAGCTCTTACTCCAGTACTTTTAAATTTTGAAAATAGTTTTAAAGGAGTTTTTTTAATAATCCCCTTCTTTGTCGTCATAATTAGCATTTCATTAGTATTGAAGTTATTAATTGGTATCATAGCTGATATATTTTCACCTGATTGCAAAGATATAAAATTAATAATCGGTTTTCCTCGAGCAGTTCGTTTTTGTAGTGGAATATTAAAAGATCTAATCGAGTAAACTCTTCCTTTTGAAGTAAATACTAAAATAGTATCATGAGTTGTACAAACAAATAAATCTGTAATAAAATCCTCTTCACGTATAGTCATACCTTTTTTGCCACGTCCACCACGTCTTTGAGCTTGGTATTCTTCTAACGAGATTCTTTTGATGTATTGATTTTTTGTAAAAATTACAATAGTGGTTTCTTTTTTGATTAAATCTATATTTTCGATTTCTTTAATTTCTTGATGCTCTACCATTTTAATTTCGGTTTTTCTTGCATCTCCATACTTTTTATTTAATTCAATTAAATCGTTTTTAATTATATCTAAACGAACCTGTTTTTCTTTTAGAATTTTAGTATATTCTTTAATACTAGTTTGCAGCGATTTTTGTTCATCTACTAGCTTTTGTTGCTCCAAATTTGTTAACCTTGATAATGGCATGCTCAGAATTGATTGAACTTGAATGTCACTTAATTTGTAAGC